>Ga0207873_1000699_pt1 | contig 35568 bp, 30 predicted proteins | sample BGWIniCompost_FD_187373 | JGI IMG/M metagenome (GOLD analysis project Ga0207873, IMG submission 187373) | Cellulose adapted compost microbial communities from Newby Island Compost Facility, Milpitas, CA, USA - BGW Initial Compost (SPAdes)... ... | reverse complement strand
CGCGGCAGGCCGCGCCGTGTCGGGCGCGAGTCCGAACGCCTCGAGCACGGGCGCGGGCGGAGAGTCGTTCGTCGGCGAGCTCGCGGCGCGGATCATGGCGCGGATCATAGCGCGTCGTGGGGCTCGCCCGCTCGCGCCGGGAATCCGCGGCGAATCGGTTGGTCTATAGTTTCAGCGTTTCGCCGTGCGTCCAGGGGCCGATGCGCCGGGGGAGAGATCGTCATGCGCTTGATTCGAAACGTCTCGTGGGCCTTTTTTCCGCTCGCCGTCGCTTTCGATATCGCGGCGGCGCAGAACGGCGACGCGGCGGCCCCGGTGAACCGCGCGCCGGAGCGATGCATTCTGATCGAACGGGTCAGACGCACGGAGGTGATCGACGATCGCACGTTGATCTTCCACATGCGCTCCGGCGAGATCTACCTCAACTACCTGGAACGCGAGTGCCCGCGGCTCGCGGCCGAGAAACGCTTCATGTACAGCCCGACGGCGAATCGCCTCTGCGACAACGACACGATTACCGTGCTCGAGCGATGGGGGTTCGACGCGTTCTCGCGAGGATTCACCTGCGGGCTGGGCGAGTTCCATCCGATCAGCGAGCTCGAGCTCGCGGAGCTCAAGCAGATGCGCGGGGACGACGCGCCCAGACCCGCGCGCCGCAGCCGCGGCGAGTTCGAGGTCGTTCCGGTCGATCCCGACGAGCTCGCCGAGGACGACGCGGAGCCCCACGAATCAGCGGCGGACGAAGCTTCGGGCAGCGGCGGCGACGGCGCGACGGCGTCGGACCGGGAAGGCGACGAATGACGAGCCGCGCGGGAGCCCGCGGTCGTTAGAACGGGAGCGGCTGGCCGTTGACCGTGATCCGCCCGTTCTCGAACGACAGGGTCGTTCGGTACAGACTCCCGGTGTCCTCGATCATGCCCTGAGCGCTCAGCATGCCGAGCACGAGGCCGACCTGGGCCTCGGCGAGCGCGTCGAGCGAGTCCGTCGGCATCGACGCGCCGTCTTCTTGGGCAGCGAGAAGCTGCACCTTGATCCCCGCGGCGGCGAGTTGCTCGACGAGCGGTTTCGCCGCGCTCAGCCCGGCTCGGCCCTTGAGGATCGAGCGCCAGTACTCCGGGTCGTTCAAATCCACGGCGCCGCCGGACGGCGGCACGCTCGAATCCACGTCGACGTGCAAGCTCGCCTCGAAAGGTTGGCCGTCGACGTGGAACCTCACCGTATCGATCGCGAAGCTCGGACTACTCGCGACGAGACGCTGCACGATCGGTGCGACGACGTCCATGCTCGGCTCGGCAGGCGCCCCGTCCGCGACGAGATCGTAATAGGCCTCGAGGGCCGCAACGTCGACGTTTCGTAAGCTCATCTCGTAACGCGCGTCGGTGATCGTGGCGCCGTTCCCCGTGCGCGCTTGCTCGAAGGCGAACACCGCTCGGCCGTGCAGCCGGTTGAGAGCGCGATCGACGCTCGAGCGGGACGCGAAGCGTACGCCGGTCGCATCGAAAGCCTGAGAAGAGTTTTCGAACCGCTCGAAGGCGATCCGATCGACCTCGACGGATAGCGTGCCCGGTGCGACGCGGCCCGAGTGCCGCTCGGTATCCGTCGACGCGCGGACGCCGATCATCGATACCGCACCGGTCGGAGATGCGATCTCGAGCGAGGCGAGCTCTCCGCGCGCGTCGACGCGTCGGCGCTCGATCGTGCCGCTCGCGCGAGCGCCGGAGAGGTTGACGCGGCCATCCGCGAAGTCGTGCCGAAGCGGCATGATCTCCACCGCGAAATTGACGCTGCCGTCGAGTGTCGTTTGCGCTTCGACCACGAAGTCGACGACGGGGCTGTCGTCGACGGGACGCGCATAGGTTTCGAACATGCCGAGGAAGAAGCCGTCCGCGAGCGACACGGGACCGTGACGGATGTCGACCGCGACCGTCAGCGGATCGAGGACGTCGGCGAGCAGGGCCGCGCTCGGGTGCAGTTGCGACGGCTTCAGCGTGATCCGCGCCCGGCTCGAGAACCAGCCTCGCTCGTACTCGTCGATCGTGATGTCGAGCTGCTTCTCGCGGAGCGATTCGATGTGCGCGGTGACGCGGGACTCCGCGACCTTGCCGAACACCGGCGGCAGGACGAGAAGAGCCACGAGCAGGACGACGACGACGGCGATGCGGATTCTCATGACGGACTCCCGGGAGGCCGCCGACGGCGTCCTCCCGACTATGCAGATACCCCAATCCTACGACGAACGGCGGAGGAAGGGGACGGCGCGAGATCGAGAATTTCCGCCCGCATCGCCGCGAGCAGCCGCTCGTAGAGGCGTTGCTCCGCGGCGAGAAAGCGCTGCGCCCGCGTCTCGGTCGGCTCTCCCGCGGCGTCGAGACGCGTCGCGACGTCGTGCAGATGATTTTGCTCCTCGCCCAGCACGCGCTTCAGCGACAAGCGGTGGCCCGTTTCCCTCAGCACGCGCTGATACAGCCGGTAGAACCATAGCGCGCGAAACTCGACGATCATCGACATATATAGATACGTCGCCCGAGTCGTGCCGAGCACGCGCTTCATCCCGGACTCGAGTCGCTGGAAGTACATGCGCGCGGCGGCGGGCGCGAGGAGATCCTCGTCGACGTACTCGAGCGCTCTGCCGCCCGCCTTCTGCGCCTGGCGCTTCATGAAATACGCGTGATGCGCTTCCTCCGCGACGTGCCGCAACGTCGGCTCGTCGATGCCCGCGGACGACTGCGTCGCGACGATCTTGCGGCTGCCGAGATGCTCGAGCATCGACAGCGTGTTCAAGAGCCGCGCGTGCAACGGCGCGTCCGTCGCGATGCGCGCGAGAACCCGGTGCGTCGCGAGCGCGAGATCCTCGTTGTCGCGCTCGAAGCGGTCGAGAGCGGTGTCGAGCCAGGATGACATGCGTCGTTGCTGTACGTTACGGCGAGCGCACATGATAGCGTCGTTGCCCGTGCTGCGCTTCGGCGCTACATGCGACTGCTGCGGGAGAGCCCATGGTGACGGAAGAGGAAGTGAGGCGCCGATTCGACGAGGCCGTCGCGGCCTTCGACCGCGGCGCATGCGTCGAGGAGGCGACGGCCGAGCTGACGCCCGAACTCGCGGACGGGTTGCCGGAAGGCGAGGTCAAGAGCGTCGTCCGCGCCGCGCTGCTCCACCTGGCCGCGGACCCGCCGCGCGGTAACCGTGAGGCGGCCGTGCGGCGCGCGCACGCGGCGCTGCGGGCAGAGGCTCGCTGAGCCCCCGGGGGGGCGGGAACGAAAACGGCCCCGGGCAGCCGGGCCGCCCGGGGCCGCGCGAGCGTCAGGCCCGACTCAGCTCGACGGCTGCGCGAGCGCTTCGACCTGAATGCGCAGCTTCACGCCCATGTCGAAGCCGAAGTTCTGCCCGAAGTTCATGCCGAAATCCGCGCGATTGATATCCGCCTCGGCGTCCGCGCCGCAGACCTCGACGCCGCGCTGCGGGTGCTGCATGCACTTGAAGCTGTTGATCGTGAGCCGCACCGGCTTGCTCGTGCCGTGCAACGTCAGCGTGCCGTCGACCGCGGTCGGGGCGCCGTCCCGCCAATCCACGAGCCGGCCAGTATAGGTCGCCGTGGGGTACTCCGACACGTTGAACATCGCGGCATCGGACTTCGCGTGGTTGTTCAAGCCTTCATGGCCGAAGTCGACGGTGTTCATGTCCATCGTCACCTCGACGGTGCCGGTCTGCGCCTCCTTGTCGAGCGTGATCTTTCCCGTCGTGCTGTTGATCTTGCCGCGCCACTTCGAGAGCCCGCCCATGTGGTCGGCCTCGAAGGACGGATACGTGTGTGCCGAGTCGATCTCGTAGGTGACGGGCTCCGCGACGGCGGTCCCGGCAAACGCTGCTGCGAGGCCGAGGACGGCCGCGGGCCGGACGATATCGAGGCGTTTCATCTTTCCCCTCTCCTTAGTTGTTACGTTCTGGTGCCGTCGGCCACAGGCGCTCCGCTCGCGGCGGACCGCAGAACCCCCGACCGCGCGCCGAGGCGCGCGCTCCACCGTGTCCCGGGGGCCGACCGCAGGTGCAGGTCCCTATCCTACGACAGATCGGCGCGAAAGGATTCCTCGATGTCCGCCGCGAAGCGCGGCCTCCCCGCCGCGGTGCGATCGAAACCCACCCGGGCCGCCTTTTGGCTTATCATGGCGCGGTCGGTCGGGCACTCCGCGATGCGGCCGCGTCGCGGAGTTTCGCCGGGGCCTGTAGTCTGCGCCCGTAGCTCAGTTGGATAGAGTACCTGGCTTCGAACCAGGTGGTCGGGAGTTCGAATCTCTCCGGGCGCACCATCCGACCGCGCGAGCCCGAACGGCCTCGCGCTCATGCGCGCCATAAGCCGCGGTTCTCGATTCTTTCGAGGACCGAGTTCCTCGTGCCGGTCCGTCCGCGTGTCGCCTACGGCGTCGGCTGGATCGACAGCTCCGGGCGGAATCGCAGTATCTGGCTCTCCGAGCGCTCGGTCAGCGCGTCGCCGCGCGCCATGAGCTGCTCCGCCGCCTCCGGTCCCAGCACTTCGACGAACGGCGAAGGTCCGTCGAGCTCCTGCCAGCCAGGCAACGGCACGGCGAAGACCCGCGTGCGCGCATCGGCGCCGAGGATCACCTCGCTCGCGAACATGGCCGGGACATTCGCTTGCCGCAGCACGGGAATCAGCTCGTCGCGAACGAAAGCGTCGTACTCGCGCGCCTTGCCGGGTATGACCATGTCCTCGATCAGCATCAGGAGCTCCGACGGCTGTTGCTCCATGTTCGTCGGCGCGATCGAGAGCTCCGGACGCATGCGTGCGACGAGCATCGTGTGGGAATCGATCGTCTCCCCCATGCGGTTCCGCCACTTCTCCCACTCGACCGGCTCCATCGGCGGCTGCTGCTCGAACTGCGCGAGCGACGCGAACGAGTCGAGCGGCACGACGATGTGATACGTGTTCACCTCGCCGAGCGCGACGCTGTAGACCTGGAAGCCGGGCCGACCGGATTCCTGCATGGCGGCGCGAAGCTCTTTGACGAGACTTTCGAACTCGTCGATCCGATCGTGCTTGACCTGAATGATCCGCACGCCGGTCATCGCCGGCAGCGACGGCTGCGCGGGCGGCGGTTCCGCGCGCGCGATCTGCACGTCCTCTTCTTGCGGGGACTGCGCCTCGGGGGCGGGCGGCTGCCGCTCGGCTTGTTGCTGCGCGGATTGACCCTCCGGCGCCGGTTGCGGCTCGGCTTGCTGCTGCGGGCCCGGTTGCGGTGCGGGTTGCTGCTGCGGTGCGGGTTGCTGCTGCGGAGCGGGCTGCTGCTGTTGAGCGAGCACGACCGACGAAGACAACACGATCGCAAGACTCATCAACGAAGAGCCGAGAACGCGTCTTGGCCCGATACGTTCGACGATCATCGCTGTGCCCTCTTGTGAGCGTCGGCTGCCCGATGCCGGCGGCGAGGCAGTCGAACGCGGGTGGTGATCGAACCCCTTTGCTTCGGCGGCCGGGCGATCTTGGGTCCTCCGGACGAGGACTACTCGGAGGAAGCGAGGACCCGGCATTTTCTTGGGCCACGTTCGGCTGGCCCGGACGAGCGATAAGCAATAAGGATGCCGAACGCGGCGAAGCCGGGACGCGGTAGGCTCATCGACGGTCATTGCCGTCGCGGATGCCGAGGCTCACCGGGTCGAGCTGCCGGAGTCGCTGTAAAGAGAATGGAGTAAGCTCCGCCAAGCAGCCGGCACGGGAGATACGGTATGCGTCTCTGCACAAGGCTCGTATCGTTCCTAGTCGCTTCCGCCGTGCTCGAGACGGCGTCCTTCGCGCAGGAGGGAAAGTCTCAAGAGCCTCCCGTTTGCCGCGCCGCGGTCGGCATCGAGTATCTGCAAAGGAATACCGTCGCGTCGGTCGCGGGGGTAATCGATAACGACGATTGCGCGGCGTCGAGCGGGACCTTCGTGATCGTGCTCAGCGTTCGTCGGGAGAGCGGGGAGCTCGTCACGATCGAGGTTCCCCAGGCTTGGCAACGAGACGACGACCGCCCCGTGACTTTCAGCGGCGACTACGAGATCGGCGAGAACGTCGAGCTCGTCCGCGCGCGCGTGCAGAAAGTCACGTGCCGGTGCGGCGTTCGCGACACCGGCGAGTAGAGGGCGAGCCCATGGCGGGCGGGGAGGCTCGATGCGCGGAGTCGCCCGTCGACCTCAGCGGGCGACCTCCCAGACCCCGGGCCTCACCTGACACGCGCGGCCTTTGCTCGACGAGCGGCCGCGCGCGTCGGCCGCGGTCATCGTGAACTCTCGACACGTGACGCCTTGCCGCTCGAGGACGGCTCCCGGCACGAGCTCGTATCGCGCTCCCGTCGATTCGTTCGTCCACAGAATCCGCTGCCCGATCTCGCCGAGCTCGAGCGCATGCCCGAAACAGTGTCTGTCCCGCTCGTCGAGCTCTCGCCCGATGCGTTTGCCGATGACGGCGCCGGCGACGGTGCCGAGCACCGTTCCGACGACCGGGTGCTCCTCCGCGATGCGTGAGCCGAGGTAGCCGCCGACCGCTCCGCCGACGACCGTCGCGATCTCTTCACGATTGCAACGGCCGGAGACGATGCCGAAGTCCTGCTCGTACCGAACGCCCGAGTAGCCCAAGTAGTACGGGTCGTGCTTCTTACGCCAGCCGTGCGCGGGGGCGTGCGGCGGCGGGTCTGCCAGCGCCCCGGCCGACCAGGCGGCGAAAAGTGCGAGCGCGGCGGTAAGGGCGGCACTACGAGAAGAGGTCATCGGTCGCTCCCTGCTTTCGAAGGCGGTCGAAGCCTACACGGATCATGAAGATTCCAGTTGCGCTCGCGCCGGCAGGATGTGACCGCGATCACAGGCGAGCGGGCTGCGACTCGAGGGCGGCAGTCTGCGAATGGCCGCCGCGCGGCTGCCGGAAATCCTTACGTCGTCGAAGTCTCCGGCTGGTCTTCGGCCGCCAAGCCGCCCCTCGATTCTTCTTGGCGACCGCCCGTCGAGCGCGTATCGAGGCCCTTCGGCGCTTCACCGCGCGGCGAGGCCGTGTCTCGCGCTCGATCCATAGCGGGATGCCGCAGAAAATATGGTACGCTCCGCCGGATTGATTCTTGGGGGGACTCGGCCTGTGAACAACACCGATCCGCGCGAAACCATAATGAACTCGCCGATGAGCACGATGCAGATCGTCGCGGTGGCGATCACGATCGGGCTCAACGCGCTCGACGGCTTCGACGTCATGTCCATCAGCTATGCGTCGCCGGAGATCCTCAGGGAGTGGGGTATCACCCGGAGCACGCTCGGCTTCGTCCTGTCGGCGGAGCTCGTGGGCATGGCGCTCGGCTCGATCCTCATCGGCGGTGTCGCCGACAAGTTCGGCCGGCGCGCGACGATGCTCGGCTGCCTGCTCGTCATGTCGCTCGGCATGTTCCTCGCGACGACCGCGACCGGGGTCGTGTCGCTGTCGATCTGGCGGGTGATCACCGGTCTCGGCATCGGCGGCATGCTCGCGGCGATCAACGCCGTCGCGGCGGAGTTCGCGAACGCGAAACGCAAGCACATGTGCGTCTCGCTGATGGCGATCGGGTATCCGGTCGGTGCGGTCGTCGGCGGCACGATCGCGGCGCAGCTGCTCGCGATCTACGAGGGCTGGCGGCCGATTTTCGTGTTCGGCGGAATCGTCACGGCGGCGTTCATCCCGCTCGTGTACTTCTTCATACCGGAATCGATTCACTGGCTGGCCCGGAAGCAGCCGCCGGGCGCGCTCGAGCGGATCAACGCGACGCTGAAGCGAATGGGCCATGCGGCGATCAGCACGCTGCCGCGCATCTCGGAGGAAGTCAGGAAGCGCTCGGCGACCGATCTGTTTGCCCCCGGGCTGATCGCCGTGACGCTGCTCGTGACGCTGGCCTATTTCTTCCACATCACGACGTTCTACTACATCATCAAGTGGGTGCCGGAGATCGTCACGCGGATGGGCTTCGAGTCGTCGCAGGCGGCCGGCGTGCTCGTCTGGGTCAACGCGGGCGGCGCGACGGGCGGCGCGGTGCTCGGTTTCCTGACGCTGCGCTTCCCGCTGAAGGCGCTGACGATCGGGGTGCTGGCGCTCTCGACCGTGATGGTCACGATCTTCGGTAGCTCGCCCGACGACCTCGCGCGGCTGTCGATGATCTGCTTTGCCGCCGGCTTCTGCACGAACGCCGGTATCGTCGGGCTCTACGCGATCTTTGCGCACGCGTTCCCGACGCACGTTCGCGCTTCGGGCACCGGCTTCGCGATCGGCGTCGGCCGCGGCGGCGCGGTCATCGCGCCGATCATCGCCGGCTTCCTGTTCGACGCGGAGTTCTCGCGTCCGACGGTCTCGCTGATCATGGGGCTCGGCTCGCTGCTCGGCGCAGGCATGCTGCTGCTGCTCAAGCTGCGACCGGAGGGGCCGTCGGCCGAGGAGGTCGAAGACGAGTCCAGCCGCGAGCGAGAGCCGAGCGCGCAGCTCGGCCGCTCGCCGGCGTGATTCCCGATCGGGAAGCGCACATCCAGAAGGGGATGCGGCCGCGCGCCGCATCCCCTTCGTTTTGAGCAGCCGTCCTCGACTTCTCCCCGATCTGCTGCTCCTCCTGGTCTCGGCAGGGCGCCGGAGCCGGGTTTTGACCCCTTTTTCGATCAAGCACCGCCCTGCGCTTGTTCTCCGGCGTAGAAATTTCTGCTCTTGCCGCGCGTTCGGCTCGTTATTTGCAAGAAGGAGCGTGTCTTTCAGGAGGAAATGGTGCAGAACGGCCTCGGAATCAGCGCCCGGGAGCGCGGACGAAGCTGCGGGCAGGGAACGACCGGCTCGCAGGCGTGTCCAACACGGTCGACGCGTTTCGCACGGAAGCGTGAACGCGAAGCCGCTCGACACGCGCATCGGCGGTCCGGGATGGTATCGGCGCCCATTTCCGCGGCGCAGCACGGTCCGCACACTGCAGGATGCGCAATCATTCCGCAAACGGGGGTTGCTCAGAGCGGATTCGGGCTTTCCCGGATATGAAGATTCACCACAAATTCGGTATTTTCGCTTCCTTGGGAAGTAGAATCTCCAGCTAGAGAAGGATCATGCCTCGTTCCGTTGACAGAAGACAGGACTCGTCTACGATAGGTCGGCATATGGCGGCTCGGGCCAAAAAGAAGGCGAAAACGAAGAAAAAGAAACTCGACGCGGAGATCAACCGCGAGTTCGACGCGGAAGGCGTGCGTCGAGCGATGCTCGCCGCGCTAGAGTGCATCTACGAGAACTATCCGCACATCACGCTCGCCCAGTATCTCGTCGCGCTCGAGATCCTGGTCGCCGAGATGGACGGCAAGCCGCATACGCTCGTATCGCTGGTCAAGAAGCTCAATATGCCGTTCTCGACGGCGTCTCGAGTGGTATGGTCGCTGACTCGCGAAGGCGGTAACGTCGGTATCGTGAAGTACGAGCCGCATCCCACCGATCGACGCATGAAGTATCTGGTGATCGATCCCGAGGGCCTGACCAGCGATGTGCCGCGCGCACTGAATCGGGCCATGATCGATTACTACGGAGACTCGGTGCACAAGCTGAAGCGCGCCGTGCACTGACGCATCGCGTTGCCGGCCGCTTCCGGGCGCGGCACGACTTTCGACCGACTCACTCTCGGCGCGACGCCGTCGATCGCCAGCGAGGCGGAGCCCTCTCCCCAACCGGCAAGCCGCTCGGCGGTTCCGTCGCAGGGAAGCAGGCGCAGCGGATTTTTCTTGGAGCGCTTCCGTCTTTCTCGAGCTGCGCTTGTACCGGGCCTCCCAATTGTTGCTACCATGCCCGTCGTTCCGCGGGATCGAGAATCGAGGCAGTGCGGAAGCGTTCATTCAACGCGGATCCGCCGGACGTTGCGGGCGGCCCTGCGGGAGAGGCGGGCCTCGCCCCGGGGCAACGCTCGCCCCCGCTGATCGTCGGCGTCGGCGTGTCGCCGGGTTGCGACGACGCGCTCTCGGCGCTGCTGGCCGCGATGCCGCCGCGGCCGGGCATGGCGTTCGTCGTCGTTTGGCAGCAACGAGACGACGGAGACGGGACCGCGCGCGATGCGCTCGCACAACGCTCCGCGATGCCCGTGCGAGAGGTCCAGCAGCGCACGTCGATCGAGCCGAACATCGTTTATATCCCGGCCCCCCGTCACACCGTCGCGATAGAAGCCGGCGAGGTTTATCCGCTCAGGCCGAAGCGCGCGCGTAACAGCGCGTGCGGGGAAATCGACCGCCTGTTCACCGAGCTCGCCTCGGGAAGGGCGGAGCGCGCGGTCGGCGTCGTGTTGTCCGGCGGAAAGCCGTGCGGCGAGGCGGGTCTGCGCGAGATCAAGGAGCGCGGCGGGCTCACGGTGGTCGACGAGCCGGGCGGTAGTGCGCTTCGACGGCTACCGCGCAGCCCCTTCGATACCGCGCACATCGACATGATCCTTCCCGTCGCGCGTATTCCGGAGAAGCTCGTCAGCTATGCGCGGCACGCGTGCTTCGGATTCTTGGAAGGTTCGCGCGACAGCAGCAGCCCGTCGACAACGCTGATCGAAGAGGATCTGTTGCCTATCACCGAACTATTGCGCGCCGAAACTAATCACGACTTCCGCAGATATCGTAAGAATACGCTTTGGCGTCGCGTTCAGCGGCGCATGGGTCTCAATCAGATCGACCGTATTTCGGACTACGTCGAGCTGTTGCGCGAGAATCCGTCGGAGGTGCAAGCGTTGCGCCGCGACCTTTTGATCTGCGTCACTCGATTCTTCAGGGACGAAGAAGCTTGGGCCGTGCTGGATCGGAAGGTGCTGCGCGAGCTGGTCGTCGGCGCGGACGCCTCGGTGCCGATACGCGCGTGGATACCGGGGTGCGCGACGGGAGAGGAAGCCTACACCCTCGCGATGCTGCTCAAGGAGAGGCTCGACGCCGCGGGCGTTTCGCGCAGGATGCAGATCTTCGCGACCGACGTCGCCGAGGATGCGCTCGACGCGGCACGTGCGGGCATCTATCCGAGCTCGATCGAGAACGACGTCTCTCCGGAGAGGCTCGCACGATTCTTCGTGAAGGAAGGCGAGCACTACAAGGTCTCGAAGGCCTTGCGAGAGTGCGTCGTCTTCGCGGAGCAGAACGTGCTCGTCCAGCCTCCGTTCTCGCGCCTCGATTTGATCTGTTGCCGAAACTTGCTGATCTACCTCGAGCCGGAAGCGCAGCAACGCGTGATCTCGGTGTTCCAGTACGCGCTGAAGAAGGGAGGCTGCCTGTTTCTCGGCAACTCCGAGACGGTCGGCACGTCGAACGTCGCGTTCGCGCCGATCTCGAAGAAATGGCGCATCTTCCGCCGCACCGATCAGCCCGTGCCGCCGCCGGTCGATACGTTCACGGAAGCCTCCGTGCGCTTGCCGACGCCTTCTCTGCGCGTGCCGCAGTCGGCGGGGCACGGGCGAATCCCGGCTCGCGGCCGAGGCATCGCCGAACGCGTGCAACGACAGCTGTTGCGCGAGCTCGAGCGGGGGGTCGCCGTCGTCGACGCGCACGACCGACTGCTTTACGTGCACGGGTCGGCGGATCTGTATCTTCAGCTCTCGCTCGGCGAGGTCGACGCCGATTACCCGGACGTCGTGGAGCTCGCGCGGGAAGGGCTGCGCTCGAAGCTGCGCTCGGCGCTCAAGGAGGCGCGTCGTACCGGGCAGCGCGTCGCCACCGAGAGCCGTGTGCAGCGGGAAGAGCGTATCGCGCGCTGCAAGGTCGTCGTTCGTCCGCTCGAGGGGGGCCTGCCCGACGAAGGCACGTTGCTCGTCACGTTCGAGCCGTTGTCCGTTTCCGCCGTGGCCGCAGAAGACGCCGTCGTCGATACCGAGAGCGAGCTCGTCCGCGAGCTGCAGGCGGAGCTCGCGGCGACGCGCGAGCAGCTCAACAGCACGATCGAGGATCTCGAGGCGGCGAACGACGCGCTCAAGGCCGCGCACGAGGAAGCGATCTCCATCAACGAGGAGCTTCAATCCGGCAACGAGGAGCTCGAGACCTCGAAGGAGGAGCTGCAATCTCTCAACGAGGAGCTCACGACGCTCAATCATCAGCTCGAGGCGAAGGTCGCAGAGCTCCAGAGCACGACCAACGATCTCGACAACCTGCTGACGAGCAGCAACGTTCCGACGATCTTTCTCGACGCGGAATGGCGCATCCGCCGCTACACCCCGTCGTGCCTCGAGCTGTTCAACCTGATTCCGTCCGACGTCGGGCGGCCGCTGACCGATATCTCGTCGAGCATCGACGATCCCGAGCTCCTCGATGAAGCGCGTCAGGTGCTCCACGATCTCAAGCCGCGCGAACGGCAAGTGCAGTCGAGGAGCGGAGAACGCTACTACCAGCGGCGAGTGCTCCCGTACCGGACATCCGACAAGCGCGTCGAAGGCGTCGTCGTCACGTACTCGGACGTCACGCAGCTGCAGCGCGTTGCGCTGAAGCTGAGCCGCCGCGAGCGGCAGCAGAAGGCTCTCGCGTCGCTCGGGCAAGCGGCGCTCATCGAGAAGGACATCCACGCGCTGTTCGATATCGCCGTTCGAACCGTGCAGAAGGCTTTCGACGCCGAGTTCGTGAAGCTGCTAGAGCTCTTGCCGGACGGCAAGACGCTCTTGCTGCGGGCCGGCGTCGGGTGGCGCGAAGGTCTCGTCGGTCGGTACGTCATCGACAGGGAGAGCGACTCTCAAGCCGCCCTTACGCTGATCTCCGATCGACCCGTGGTCGTCACGAAGCTCGAGGAGGACGAGCGCTTCAAGTCGCCCGAGCTTCTCGTCTCGCACGGCATCGTCAGCGGCATCAGCACGGTGATCCGAGACGAGAAGGGTCCGATCGGGGTGCTCGGCGTCCACACGACCCACGAGGCGACTTTCTCGGACGACGATATCGACTTCATGGAGACCGTCGCGCACATCCTTTCCGACGCCTATCTCCTGCGGCGCGGCGAGCAGGCGCTGCAGGAGGCGGAGGAGCGGCTGCGCCTCGCGACGGCGGCGCACGACCTCGGCACGTGGGACTACGACGTGCGGGCGGATCGCATCGTCGCGAGTGCACGCGCGAAGGAGCTTCTCGGCGTCTCGCCGCACGAGGAGATGACGTACGGGGACCTCGTTTCGCGCGTGCATCCCGAGGATCGGCCGCGCGTCGAGGAGGCCGCTCGGCGCTGTCTCTCCCCGTTGGACGGCGGTCACTGCGACATCGAGTACCGCACGCTTCCCGGCGACGACGGCAGCGTGCGTTGGATACGGGACATTCGCCAAGCCTATTTCTCCGACGGACGCGCCGTCCGCGTCATAGGCACGTTCGAGGACGTCACGCAGCGCAAGGAGGCGGAACAGGCGAATTTCGAGCGGCTCGAGCTCGCCGAGCGACTGCGCCGCATCGCGGAGGCGACGCCTGGCACGGTCTTCACGTTCAAGGTTCGGCCGAGCGAAGGACGGCCGTCGTTCCCGTACATGGCGCCGAACGCGTCCGAGCTCTACGGTCTCGAGCCCGGCTTGCTGACCGACGACGCGAGCCTGCTCTTCGCGCGCATTCCCGACGAGGACAACGAACGGCTTCGCGAGGTCACGATCCGCTCGGCGGAAACGATGTCGATGTGGCACGCGCAATTCCGCTACGACCACCCGAAGAAGGGGGTGATCTGGGTCGAGGCGTACGCGAGCCCGGTCGCTCAGCCGGACGGCACGATTCTCTGGCACGGCATCGCGCACGACATCACGAATCAGAAGCAGACCGAGATGGAGCTGCGGGAGGCGCGGCGCATCGCGGAAGCCGCGGACAAGGCGAAGAGCGAGTTTCTCGCGAACATGAGCCACGAGATCCGCACGCCGATGTCCGCGATTCTCGGTTACGCGGAAATCCTCGCGAGTCAGCTCCGGGATCCGGACAACCTGCAGAGCCTCGAGACGATACGGACGAACGGCTTGTATCTGCTCGAGATCATCGACGACATCCTCGATCTTTCCCGCATCGAGGCCGGCAAGCTCGAGCTCGATCGCCGCAGGGTCAGGCCCGACACGATCGTGCGCGAGGTGCAGTCGCTGTTGAAGCTGCACGCGATGGAGAAGGGGCTCGCGCTCGAGATCGAGTTCGACGGGCCCTTGCCCGAGACGATCGAGACGGACCCGACGCGCCTCAAGCAGATTCTCATCAATCTCGTCGAGAACGCGATCAAGTTCACCGACAGCGGCAGCGTGCGCATCGTCGTCGGGCTGCTGCCGGACGAATCGAAGCTTCGCATCGACGTCGTCGATACCGGGCCCGGCATCCCCGACGAGATCGTCGAACGGCTGTTCCAGCCGTTCACGCAGGCCGATTCGTCCGTGACGCGGCGTTTCGGCGGCAGCGGCTTGGGCCTTTCGATCTGCCGCGCGTTGAGCCGCATGCTCGGCGGCGACGTGACCGTCAAGACGCGCTCGGGCGCCGGCAGCACGTTCACCGTGACGGTCGCCACTGGAGCGCTCGACGGCGTCGAGATGTTCGAGCCGGAATCGAAACCGCTCGGCCAGCGCTTCGAAGTAGGCGACATACGCTCACTGTCCTGTCGCGTGCTCGTCGTCGACGATCGGCGCGACATGCGCTATCTCGCGCAGCACATGCTCGAGGAAGCCGGCGCGCGGGTCTCGCACGCCGCGGACGGACGCGAAGCGCTCGAGCAGGTCGCCGTGGCGGAAGCACAAGGCGATCCCTTCGACGTTGTCCTGCTCGACATGCAAATGCCGATGCTCGACGGCTATGCGGCCGCCAGGGCTTTGCGCGAGCGAGGTTACGACAGGCCGATCATCGCGTTGACCGCAAACGCGATGAAGAGCTACGAGCGGCGCTGCCTCGAGTCGGGATGCGACGACTACCTGAGCAAACCGCTGTCCAGGGCGACGCTCGTGAATACCGTCGCCTATTACGCGAGCGACGTGACGCTCGCGGAGCTCGCGGAGCGGAGGCGCGCGTACGGGTTCCGGGTGCCCGAGGCCGAGGAGCCGGCCGACGGCGGCGAAGGCCGGCTCGGCGCAACGGGCTCGGAACTCGCCGACGAAGATTCGCAGCGCGCCGTGCGGGTTCTCGTCGTCGACGACAATCGCGACAGCTGCACGTTGCTTCGCCTGCTGCTGCAGAACAGCGGCTGCGACGTCGCGACGGCCGTGAGCGGCGGCGAAGCGCTCTCCGCGGTCGATTCGTTCAAGCCGACCGTGGCCGTCATCGATATCGGCCTACCGGACATCGGCGGCGACGAGCTCGTCGGGGCGCTGAAGTCGCGTGCCGATCTCGGACCGTGCAGGTTCATCTGCCTTTCCGGGCGGCGCGAAGGCGAGATCGACTGGCGGGGGGCCGGTTTCGATCACTTCGTGCAGAAGCCGGCGAGCTTCGATGTGCTGAAGCGGCTGATCCTCGGAGACTGACGTGCCCGGCAACGACGATCTCGACCGGCTCGCGGCGCGTTTGCGCCGTTTCGCGGCCGAGCGCGACTGGGAGCGCTTCCACTCGCCGAAGAATCTCGCCATGGCGCTCGCCGCGGAGACCGGCGAACTGCTCGAGCTCTTTCAGTGGCTGACCGAGGACGAAAGCGCGTCGCTCGACGAGAAGAAACGCCGCGAGGTTCGGCACGAGCTCGCGGACGTCTTCATCTACCTGCTGCGCCTCGCCGACCGGCTCGGCGTCGATCTGCTCGAAGCTGCCGCCGAGAAGATCGAGCTGAACGAGGCCAAGTATCCGGCCGACCGGGTACGCGGCGACGCGCGCAAGTACACCGAATACGACTGATCGGCGCAGAAGGGCAGCCGCCCCCGCCGCGCTATACTCTCTGACGTGAAGACGGGCGGGCCGCAAGGCGGCGGCGTGCTCGCCCCGGCTGCCGATCGCCGCGAAGGAGCGCCGATGGACGTCACGACCGCGACGTTCGAGCAAGAGGTTCTCGAGGCTTCGAAACGGCTGCCCGTCGTCGTCGACTTCTGGGCGCCGTGGTGCGGCCCGTGCCGTACGCTCGGTCCGATCATCGAGAAGGTCGCGGCCGATTACGCCGGCCGGATCAAGCTCGTCAAGGTCAACACGGACGAGAACGGCGACGTCGCCGCCGTGTTCAATATCCGCTCGATCCCGAACGTCATCGCGTTCCGCGAGGGACGTCCCGTCGCGCAGTTCATCGGGGCGCAGCCGGAAAGTCAGGTCAGGGTCTTCTTCGAGCGGCTGTTGCCGTCGGAAGCGGAGCGTCTGCTCGCCCAGGCCGAGCAGCTCGTCGCCGAAGGCCGTCTCGACGACGCCGAGCGCGTGCTGTCCGAGATCAAGTCGGCGCCGGAGCTCGCCGAGCGGATCGATGCGCTCAAGCTTCGCATCCGGTACGCACACCTCGGCGCGGACGGCGAGGACGAAACGGCGCTGCGCGAACGGCTCGCTGCGAATCCCGCCGATCACGACGCGCGCCTCGCGCTCGCCGGCCTTCTGGCTGCGGCTCGGCGGTATCGCGACGCGATGGAGGAGCTGCTCGAGATCGTCCGTCGCGACCGGAACTGGAGAGACGGGGAGGCGAAACGCCAGCTTCTCGGGCTGTTCACGCTGGCGTCGGACGATCCGCAGCTCGTCTCCGAGTATCGGCGCAAGCTCGCGAGCGCACTCTACTAGGCCGAGCCGCGCGAAGACCTCTCCGCGCGGCATCGTCGTCCGCCAGGCGTTGCGCTCAACCGTGCGGCAACGCGGCGTCGGGATCGCCGCCCAGGAGCTGCACGTAACGGTCGTATAGCGCGAGGCGAGGCGCCGTGCGCGCGGTCTCGATCAGCGCGCGCACGGCGGGCGCGCGCTCGAGCGCTTCGGCGTACGGCGCGACGGCCGCGGGCAGCTCGACGCCGTACGTCCTGAAACGACCCAGCATCGGGTAATACATCGCGTCCGCGATACCGAAATCGCCGAAGAGATAGGGACCGCCCGAGCGGTCGAGGGCCTCGGTCCAAATCTCGAATACTCGAGCGATCTCTTCGCGCGCTTCTCGGCTCGGCGAGAAGCTCGGGACGCGCGCGAAGAGATGCGACGAGAGCTCGCCGCGGATCGCGCGAAAGCCGCTCGCCATCTCCACGCTGATCGCGCGTGCGCGAGCGCGCGCCAAGCGATCGGCGGGCCAAAGCCCCGCGTCGGGAAACAGCTCCGCGACGAGCTCGCAGATCGCGAGCGACTCGTGAATCGGCTCGCCGTCGACGCGCAGCACGGGAAATAGGCCGCTGACGCTGCCGAGCTTGCGCCGCTCGGCGAGCGACAGCGTGATCTCGGGCTCGTGCGCTTTCCGCGTCATATGCGGAAGCTCGACGGTTACGGTGCGAAACGACGCGCCGGCGTGCGTGAGCGCGAGCCATGCGCGCATCGACCACGACGAATAGCGGAGGCTCAGGACGGTGAGGACCAGCTCGGGCATGCCCGCCAGTCTAACGCCGGACCGTGTCGGGATGAGCGGGCTACGACGCCTGCCGCTTCAGCGCCTCGATCGCGAGCCGTGCCTCACGATTCGGGTCGTTCTCGACGCGGACGGTCTCGCCGAACGTCATCGTCGGATAACGCTCCGGATCGAACTGCGGCCAGCGCGGCATGTCCGGATGATTCGGATCGCCGGTGCGCGCGAACGCCGCCCACGCCGCGCTCATCACGTGGCCGAGCTCGTAGCGCGATTGCGCGGCGCCGGTCATCGATGCGCCGATATCGAGCTTGTAGAGCACGAACGGGATATCGAGCGTGTGGTAAGCGCCCATTCGTCCGTTGTGCACCGGCGAGTGCCAGTCGAAGAAATAGAGATACGCCGGCGCGGCATTCTGCGCGTGCTTCAGCCGGCACAGCTGCTGCGCGTTGTAGCGACGCGTGTTGTCCGCGTCGGCGGTGAGCCACAGCATCTGATTGCGGCGATTCGGATGGAGGCGCTTGTATAGCTCGATCAACCGCCGTCCCTCGTCCCGGTCGCCGTTCGCGATGCGCGTCGAGAAGCGCTCGAGCATCTCGTCGTCGGAGAGATCGTACGGCGGAGGACCGATCCACCCGTCCTCGGTCTCGGTCGAGCCGGCGATGAGCGGCACGTCGGCGGAGTACGCCGGCGCGGTCGGATCCCACTGATGCCGCGGCAGGATCGTGCCGTCGATGACGGGGCCCGTCGCGAGCCGCGGGATTCGCGGCTCCGCGTAATACGCGGCCTGAATTTCGCGGAAATCGAGGTCATGCAGCCGGTCGAGGTTGCGCTCGTCGATGCCGAGCCGGCGCAGCAGCCTCAGCGCGCCCTCGGTCGCGTCGTCGGCCGTTTGCCCGCGGAACGCGGAGCCGCTCTGCGCGATCGCGCGATGGAAGAGTCCGCGCGCGGACGGCATCGCCATCAGCGTCGTCGTCTTACCGCCGCCGCCGGACTGGCCGAAGATCGTGACGCGGTCGGGATCGCCGCCGAAGCTCTCGATGTTGTCGCGCACCCACGCGAGCGCCGCGACGAGATCCTGTAGGCCGACGTTCGTCGATCGCGCCCATTTCTCTCCGCCGATATCGGCAAGATGCAGGAAGCCGAAAACGTTCAGGCGGTGATTGACCGAGACGACGACGACATTCTCCTTCTTCGCGAGATTGGTGCCGTCGTACAGCAGGTAATTGCCCGAGCCGACGCTGAAGCCGCCGCCGTGCAGCCATACCATGACCGGCCGCGCTTCGCCGTCGAGACCCGGCGTGAAGATATTGAGCGTGAGGCAGTCCTCGCTTTGCGGGGTATGTCGGTTCAGCGCGGTCACGACCGGCGCCGGCTCCTCGGCGCCCGGTTCGATCGGCGCGGCGAACGTGATCTCGAAGTGATCCTTGACGCCGGACCAAGGGGCGGGAGGCCGAGGCGGCATGAACCGATTCTCGCCCGACGTCGGCGCGCCGTAAGGCACGCACCAGAACTGGTGCACGCCGTCCTTGAGCAGCCCGCGGACGCGGCCGGCGCGAGTTCTCGCGATGCCGCCTATCGTCGCGAGCCGGCGATCCTGACCGAGGGACACGAGCGGCAGCGTGCCGAGCGCGAGCGCGGCGCCGCCCCCGATGAACGTTCTTCTATCGACGCACGGACGGCTCATCGATTCCTCCCCCCTCGCGAGCGCGTTGCTCGTCGGTCAATTCCGCAACGAGACGCGGATGCCGGCACGGCTGCCTTCCGGCAGCAGGAACAGGCCGCCGACGGCGCCCCGGCGCACCGTGGCTTCGAACGGAACGTCCGGCAAGAAAAGCCGCGAGGCTCCGCTCGTCTGCACGAGCTCGACGCCGTCGGACGTGACGAAGACCGCGCGTCCCGGAATCGTCGTTCGTACCTCGACGATCGTCACCCGCTCCTCGCGCGGGCCTTCCTCGTCTTCCTTGGGAGTCCGCTGGCGGGCCGCGAGCAACGAACCCCCCGAGATCTCCTTCCCACGAGATTCACGATTCGCGTCGGCGCTTCGCCCTTCGCGCGCCCCGAGCATCTCGGCGGCGGCGCGGTCGAAGCATTCGAGGCGGCGCCGATCGTCGTCGATGGACGCACAGCCGAGCAATTCGAACAGGGGGTCGCCGGGCTGCGCGACCACCGGAGGCGCGAGCAGCACGAGCGCGGTTCCGAGCAGGCGAAAGACGCGTCCAGCCTCCATCGATCGATTCCTCCGTATTCGCCGGAGCCGCACGGCGACCGACACGCCCATCGGCCCGCTAACGCGAACTTGCGGGCCGGAAGCGGTCTAGTGACATCGGCGACGATAGCGGCAAGGATAACGCATGGCTTTGCCCCGTCCAGGCGTCTCGGATAGCGCATGACCGCGCGCCGAGGCCGGCTCGTTGCGGTCGCCGTATCGGCCGCGCTGCATGCGGCGATCGCCGGTGTGGTGCTCAATGCGTCGTGGACACGCGTCGCGCGTGCGCCTTCGGCGCCGATCGACGTCGTGTGGATCGAGCGCTGGCCGCTTCCTTCGGAGCCTGAAACGACCGTATCTCCGCTGCCCCAAGACGAGCCGGAAACGCGCGATGTCGAGCCCGCGTCGGAGCCGCCCGACGTGGCGCCGTCCGAAGACGAGCTGCCCGACGCGCCGCCCAGCGAGGTCCGTGCGAGGGCTCCGGACGACGCATCGGTCGAGGACGCCGTCGAGGAAACGCCGGTAGAGGAGCGCGCCTCGCCGGAGGAAGCCCGTGGCCGCCCGAGCCGTGCCTACACGGTGCGCGAGGTCGATCTCGACGAGGCGTGGCGCGCGGCGCTCGAGCAGACGCGCGAGGAGCGGCGGCGGCAGGAGGTGTATCGTTCGTTCTCGCTCGACGACCTGCTGCCCGAGCCCGTGCCGCCGGAAGACCCCACGCGGCCCGAGGAGAGCGTGTTCGAGACGGCGAAGAGAGCGGATCGGCCGCCGTCGGCGCTGTCGCCGGGCAAGGCGCGCTCCCGGCTCGGACAGCGACTCGCTCGACTGTGCAACGAGCTCACGGGCGGTGGATTCAGCGTGCTGGGCCTCGCCTCGCTATGCGCCGACGAGGAGGCGCTGCCGAAGCTGTTCGCGCATTTGAAGCCGGAGTACTTGCGCGCGCGCCCGGAGTGCACCGAGGTCGACGCGCCGAGCCCGATCGACGGCGAGGGCGCGGCGGTCAAGTGCCGTCTCGTGCTCGACGAGGAGCCGACGCTCGATTAGCGAGCGCGGCTAAGTGACCGCGCAGTCGCCGATGTACATCTCGGGACGCGACGTGAAGCCGGGCAACGCGACAGGCGCATACTCGTGGCGCGTCTGCACCGCCTTCAAACGGCCGCCGCTCGTTTCCTGCGCGAGCACCGTCGTCACGTGCAGAGGACCGGCATCGCTCATCTGCAGGAAGTGCAGATAGCCGTGCGCGTAACGGACGACGATGAAGGCCGTGCCGAACGGACCGTCCGCTTCCGCCGTGCCGCCGTCGACATCGATATCGAAGAACGACGCTTCGCGATCGACCTTCGTGACCGACGCGGAAGCGCCATCGCCGTTCCAGTCGCCGGTGGCGAGAACCTCGAAGCGGCACTCGACGCGCGTCGCAGAAGCGAGCCGACGCTCGAGCGCGCCGCCCTGCGCGTGGGCGGACGGATCGGGCAGCATGAACGTCGCGGCGAGCGCCGCGAGGAAGGCGTTCCGAGACATTGCTCTCCGCCTGTCGAATGCGTCGCGGAATACTTAGCACGCCGCGCGGCGTTCTCCAATGCGGACGCACGAAATTGACCGTCGGTCGCGGCGCTCGCAATAATCCGGACGAATGAGAAGGGAGCCGGCTTTGCGACTCGGATTGCTCGCCGTCGCGCTGTGTCTCGCCGCGCCGCCCGCCGTGCACGGTCAGTCGGAGGACGACTTCGCGCTGCGCGAGCTGATCGAGCAGCTTTTTCCCGACGCCGCGAGCTTCTCGCCGAAGCACGGCGATCCGCCGCACTTCAAGGTGTACGGAGCGCCTTCGGCCGAGGACGCCGAGCCGCCGCTCTTGGGGCTCGCGTTCTGGACGACCGAGCTCGAGCCGCTCGAGCGCGCCTACGACGGTCCGATCAAGATTCTCGTCGGCATCGATACGTCGGGCGTGCTGACCGGTATCGTCGTCGTCGAGCATCGCGAGCCGTACGGCTATTTCTCGATCGATCTCCCCGCGTTTCCGCGGCAATTCGCCGGCAAGAGCGTGCGCGACCGGTTCCGCGTCGGCGACGATATCGACGCGATTACCCGCGCGACGGTCACGGTCACGAGCGCGAGCCGCGCCGTGCGCAACGGCGCAAGACGCATCGCGCGCGCGTATCTCGAGCCGCCGGAGGAGCGATGAGCGGCGCCGCGCGCGGATCGCGCTCGCGCCGCGTTTTCGCGCCGTGCGTTCTTGGGCTGCCGGCGGCATATGCGCAGGAGGGTGCATCGGATGCCGACGCGGATCCGTGGGGCTTCGACGAGCTCGACGACGCGGCGCCGACGTGGCTCGAGCTCGCTCGCGATCAAGCGCTCGATCTCGGCCTTCTTGCCGCTTTCGCCGTTTTCGCGCTGATCGGCTTCGCGCGGCGGAGCCGCCGGCTCAAGCTCGCGACGCTGGTGCTCTCGGTGCTCTATCTGGGCGTCGTCAAGAGCCAGCTCCTGTCGATCACGAACGTCTTCGCCGCGGTGAGCGCGAGCTTGCCGATCTTCTCGTACAACCTCGCGTGGTATGCGTTCGCGCTCTTTGCCGTCGCGACGACCGTGTTGTGGGGCAGGTTCTATTGCGGCCGAATCTGCGCGTTCGGCGCCCTGACGCAGCTGATCGATGCCGTCGTGCCTCGGAGGTGGCAGCTCGAGCTGCCGGCAGCGCTCGAGCGGCGCGCCGCGCTCGCGAAGCACGCCGTCCTGCTCGGCGCGGTCGGCTACTACCTGCTCACCCGAGAGGTCTCGTTCTATCGCTACATCGAGCCCTTCTGGATGTTCACGTTCCACGCGACGACCGGCCTCTGGATCGGGCTCGGCGCGCTGCTCATCGCGAGCGTCTTCGTCCGCAACCTCTACTGCCGCTTTCTCTGTCCCGTCGGAGCGGCGCTCGGATTGCTGTCGACGCTCACCGTGTTTCGGATCGCGCGGTGGTCCGAGTGCGACCGCTGCAAGCTCTGCGAGAAGACGTGCGAGTGGGGCGCGATCAGGCAGCGTAAGATTCTCGTGACCGAATGCGTACGCTGCGACGATTGCGAACGGCTCTACCGCGATCGTGCACGCTGTCCGCACTGGCTGCTCGACGCGAAGCGAATGCGCCGCGAGGCCGAGAGCTCTGCCTCGCCTGCGTTCGTCGAGCATCGGATCGACGCGACACGAATCGGACGCCGGCAACGAAACCGTGGCTGACGAGCGTCTCATGCGCGCGTGGCGCGTTTTTCGTAGCGCGGTGCTCGACCCCAAGCCGCAAGCCGACGACGCGACCGCGGTCGCCGAGCTCGCGCGCGAGCAGGCGCCGGTCGTCTGGTTGCTCGGCAAGGTGCAATCCGGCAAGACGTCGATCGTCCGCGCGATCACGGGGCATCCCGAGGCCGAGATCGGCCGCGGTTATCAACCTTGCACGCGCACGGCACGCATCTTCGACTTTCCGCCCGAAGCGCCGGTGATCCGCTTCCTCGACAGCAGCGGATTCGGGGACGCGGGCTACGATCCGTCCGAGGATCTCGCCGCCCTCGAAAGCCGCGCGCATGTCGTGCTTGCGGTCGCACGAGCAATGGACAGTCGGCAGCACGAGCTGCTACGCGTGCTGCGAGAAGTGCGCGAGCGTCATCCTGACTGGGCGGTCGTCGTCGCGCAGACGTGGTTGCACGAGGGCTATCCGGAGGGGGCCGATCATCCGCCGTACGAGCGGCTCGCCGATGCGCCGGAGCTCGCCGATCTGCGGCGCGCGCTCGCGATGCAGGCCGCTCTGTTCAAGGAGTTGCCGGGAACGGGTGCGGTCTACACCGTGCCGATCGATTTCACGCGTCCTGAGGAAGGCTATTCGAACCCTTACTACGGCCTCGACGCGCTGCTCGATGCGCTCGAGCAGGCGGGCTCGGCGGGCATGAACGTGATCCTGCGCAGCCTCGCCGCGCGCGGCAGCGACCGGCTCGCCGCCCGCGCGCGACCGCACGTGCTGGGTTATGCGATCGCGGCCGCCGCATCGGACGCGCTGCCGGTCGTCGGCTTCGTGACGGTGCCGATGATCCAGGCGAAGATGCTGCACAGCCTCGGGCGCATCTACGGGCTCGATTGGAATCGCCGCACGCTCGGACGATTCGCGGCGTCGCTCGGCACCGGCACGCTCGCGAGCATCGGCTTGAAGCTCGGCGCGCGGCAGCTCGCGAAGCTCGTTCCCGGCTACGGACAGACGATCGGCGCGGCGGCCGCGAGCGCGGCGAGCTTCTCGGTGACGTACGCGCTCGGGCGCGCGGCGTCGTATTACCTCGGAGCCGCAAGGCGCGGCGAGGTCGATCGCAGCGAGGTCGCGCGCGTCTATCGCGAGTCGTTGAAGGAGGCGTTCGACATCGTTCGCAAAGCGGGAATGCACCGTGACGAGAAGCGCTGAGACGATTCGGCCGCGAACACGGCGCGTCGACGCCTGGACGCATCGATGACGAGCGACGCCAAACCCCGCCGTCGACGATGGCGATGGTGGCGCGAAGTCACGGCGAGCGTTCTGCTCGCCGTGCCGCTCGTCGTGCTGATCGCCGCCGGGCTGACGTGGCTGTGGGAGCGCGGGTGGCTGCTCGGCTATCTGCTGACCGCGACGACGATCGCGCTCGTGGTCTGGGCGATTGCGCGTTACCGACATCGTCAGCGGCCTATACCCGCGGGCGCGGACGCGCCGACGATCACGCAGCCGGACCCGACGTGGGCGCCGCGCGAGCAAGTCGCGTGGGAAACCGTTCGCCGCATGAGCGCCGCCGCGGACGGCAGCGAGCTCGGCGATCGACGCATGATGCTCGCGGCCGCGCAACGCACGATCGAGGCGGTCGCGCGGCACTACCATCCGGCGCGGGCCGCGCCGGCGCTCGAGTTCACGCTGCCCGAGCTGTTGCTGCTCACCGAGCGGCTGAGCCGCCGTTTGCGGCTCGCGCTGCTCGAGCACGTGCCGCTGTCGCATCGGGTCAAAGCCGGGCCGGTCATGAAGGCGTGGGGTTATCGCCCGCTGATCGCCGCGGGCTTCGAGCACGGGCGGAGGCTCTACCAAGTGCTGCGCGTTGCGCGCACCGTGAGCCCCGTGCACGCCGTCATCGCCGAGCTTCGCGACCGCGTGCTCGGCGACCTGTTCGACCAGCTGCACGGGACCGCGCGGCGACGAGTCGTGCGGCTGTGGATCGAGGAAGTCGGCCGCGCGGCGATCGAGCTGTATTCCGGCCGCACGCGCGTCGATGCGATGGAGCTCGCGGCCGCCGCGGCGCGTGAAGGACTTGGCGAAGTCGCGGCGCCGGCCGCGCCGCCCGGATCGTTGCGCGTGCTGATCGCGGGGCAGACGAACGCGGGCAAGTCGACGCTCGTGAACCGATTGCTCGGCGAGCTCGGCGCCGGCGTCGACGTGCTGCCGCTGACGGCGGGGTTCGAAGGCTACGAGCTTCGCCACGAGGGCTTGCCGCCGGCGTATCTGATCGACTCGCCGGGTATCGACGATACCGACGGCGTCGCGGAGTTCGTGCAGCGCGCGTACGCGTGCGATCTCATCGTCTGGCTCGCGCCGGCGCACCGCGCGGATCGCGCGCTCGATCGCGCCGCGCTCGATGCGGTGCGTGCGAAATTCGCGGCGGATCCGGCTCGAAAGATGCCGCCGCTGATCGTCGTCGCGAGCCATATCGATCGGCTGACGCCCGCTCGCGAATGGTCGCCGCCCTACAACGTCGATGCGCCGTCGAGCCCGAAGGAGCACTCGATTCGCGGCGCGCTCGACGCGATCGCGCGCGATCTGCTCGTTCCCGTCGAGACGATCGTGCCGATGCGGCTCGATACGACGCCGCCGTACAACCTCGAGATCTTGTGGCTGCGGCTCGAGGCGCTCGTCGAGGAGGCGCAGCGCGCACGCTGGGTCAGGGTGCTGCGCGACGCGATGCGCGACGGCGGCTGGCGGCGATCATGGCGTCAGCTCGTCGGCGCGGGGCGGATGGTCCGCGAGCTCGTGAAGCCTGGCGACAGGCAGGAGTGACGGCGCGACGTCCGCGCGTCGTTCGGCGCGAGTCGGTCGAACCGATGCCGCGGCAGAGCGCCGCGGCATCGGCGGAGCTCACTCGACGTCGTTGTACGGGCGGATCTTCGTGATCACCGCGTCGAGCGATTCCGCGTCGCGCGGCGACGTCGCGGTCACCCATGCGCCGGGCTCGAGCGTTCGAATGCGCTCCGCGGCCTCTCGCGGGAGCGGGAGCCGATAGACGAGATATTGCCCGTCCATCTCCGTGCGGACGAACTCGGCCGGCATATTGAGGGACGTATCGAGCTTCGCGCCGGCGCCCTTCGCCACGGCCGCGATGCCTGCGCCCCAGTTCAATCCGGTCCATCCGATCGTGACGAGGTCGCCTTCGGACAACGCTTCGAGTGCGGCTCGATCGACGCGCGTATCGAGGTAGGACTTCAGCGTGATCTTGCTCGATGAAGCGTCGAACGAGACGAGCTCCGCGGACCACGTGAACGGCTCGGCCTTGCCGTCGGTTTCCGCCGCGGCTTGCGGCGCGAGGACGATCGCGTGGACGAGCAAGAGCACGGCGGCGATGGACAGGACAGTCAGCTTGTTTCTCAACGTCGCTGAATGGCTTGCCATGGCGTTCTCCGACTTCCTCCTCGGGTTGACGGTGTGAAACGACGGAGGAACTTGGGCCGCCGACCCGGATTTCAAGCCGCACACGAATGCGTCGAATTCACCGAAAACTCGCGTATTCCACCAAAGCTTCGCGGCCGAAATCGCCCGTTGCCATTCGCCTGCACGTAAGTCTTTGAAATTGAATAAGGCGAGGCTTGGCATGAGTTTGGCAGACGGCGTCTCGACCGAACGTTCCGGAGGCCCTCGATGAAGTTCCTGACCGCCTTGCTCGTGCTCGTCTTGTGCGTGCTGGCATTCGTCGTGTTCTTGCCGATCGCGCTCGCGCTCGCGATCCCGCTCGGCTGGCTGATCGTGTGGCTGCTGCCGATCGTGATCATTCTGTTCTCCGATCGGACGTCCGGCGGCGAGAAGCTCGCGTGGATCCTCTTGATCGTGTTCTTCTCGTGGTTCGCGTGGATCTTCTATTTCCTGCTCGCGCCGTTGAGGCCGCGCTTCTCGTCCCCGCGACGCTACGACTATTACCGCTACGACTGACCGCCGGGATTACGGAGCTCGGCTGGGGACCGAGCGCGCGAGCGCTCGGTCCTTCTCGGCGGCGGCCTAACGCCGCGCGAGCACGGACTTCGCCTGCTCGAGCTTGTCGGCGGGCACGAGGAGCTGAACGCCGTCGATCCCGCCCTGCATCGTGATGCCGACGCCGACGACGACGCACGGTATCCCTTCCGCTTCGAGCGCGATGCGGTCGAGATCGGCCTCGACCCGGGTCGGATAGCTTTGGAGCAGTGTCATCGTCGACATGACGCTATCGTACCCGCCGCGGGAATCGCGACGCACGCGACGCCGTGCTATACCGCGAATCGACGCCGACGTCGGCGATTCGAGCCGGAGGGAAGAGCGTGAGAACCGACCTGACCCGCGCGCGGGTGCCGCTGTCGCTCGGTCTCGCGGCGGCGATGCTGATCGCGTCCGATGCCGGCGCGCAGCGCACCGCCGATATCGGTTTCGATAGCATCGGCCGCGCGGCGCCGCTCTCGCCCGCGTTGCCGTCGCCGCTGCGCACGCCTTTGCACGCGCTAGAGGACTTTCCTCCTTCCGCGCCGGATTCGCTTCCGGAGAAGCATTGGCTCGTCGGCCCGCATCGCGTGCGTCGCCGCGGCCCGGACGGCGGCACGGTCGAGGAGCTCGTCGGCAGCGCGTGGAACGGCGACGTGCCGCCCGGCATCGAGCCGCTCGCGGTCGATATTTTCACGACGACGGATTTCTATCGCGACCGGGAGCTCTGGGACGACCCGCGCTATTTCCGCTGCAACAGCCCCGGCGCTCTCGAGCAGCAGTGGGCCGGCTTCGGCGGCGGCGCGGGCGTCATCGGCGACGATCCGCCCCGCACGGCGGCGTGGGGGTATTGCGACCGCGATTATCCGCGAGAGGCAATCGTGAGCCCGTATCCGTTCGAGACCGCCGCCGAGCACTACGAAGCGCTGCTCGAGGAGACGCGTCGCCGCGGCGGTCCGACCGAGCACACGTACGCGAGCGTTCCCGGCGAATGGAGCGGCCGCTACGTTTGGCCGCGCGGTCAGAACTGGTACGCGGAGCTGTTCTGGAATCAGTTCCCGACGATCCTGTCGCTCTTGACGGAGGAATACCGCACGCGAATGGTCCAGCAGGCGTATCACAATGCGCGCACGAACGCGCCGCAGTGGCCCGCGCAGTATTGTTGGCCGGAAGGCTTCATGCGCCGCTGGCACTACCACGGCGTGACGAACCAGCCGCATACGATTCTCGTCACGCCTTCGCTCGTGCAGATCATGGCGGGCGACGCGGACAATTTCGTCACGAGCATCCACATCGGTCGGAGCTTCGAGACCGACGGCGAGGTACCCTATCTCGGCGAGCAGGTGCCTCGCTGGTACGGCGAAACCATCGGGTTCTGGGACGGCGATACGCTGATCACGTGGACCTCCAATATCCAGGGCTGGATGGTGCACGGCAATCCCGAGTTCTCGAGCAAGTTGCAGACGATCGAGATCTACACGCCGAACCGCGACGAGGACGGCCGCTTCATCGGGCTCAATCACGAGGGCATCTTTTACGACCCCGAAGCGCTCGTGCAGCCGATTCGCATCGTGCGGAATCTCGAGAAGATCGGCGGTTTCGAGGAAGGCGATCCGTTCGTCTTCATCGAATGCATCCAGACGATCTTTCCGATCGAAGGCCGCGCGACGCCGGTCGCGCCCGGCGCCGTGATCCCGTTCGAGGTGCCGGATATCTACGGCAGGCCGTGGGCCGCGATCTGGGAGAAGTATCACGAGCGCGGCATGCAGCGGCCCGAGCGCACGGATATCTTCGACTTCGAATGACGAATCGCGACGGCGCGCAGCCCGGCCGCGGGATCGCGGGCGACGGGCGTCACGCGCCCGCGCCGAAACACTCCTCAGAAACTGAACCTGACGCCCGCGGTATAGGTCCGGCCGAGCAGGTCGAACAGCCCCGGATTCGTCTGGATCGCGTAGCCGAGGAACGGGCTGAAGTACGGCGTGATCGGCGGGTCCTCGTCGAGCAGATTGTTCACGTGCGCGAAAAGCTCGAGCGTCGAGCCGCGCACCTCGCGCGTATACCCGAAGCGCAGATCCGTGTAGAACGCCGAGTCGACCCGGTTGCTCTCGATGTCGACGCCCTCGACGAGGCCGTTCTCCACCGTGCCGCTGCCGATATATCGGCCCTGGAGGAACACGTCGAACGGGCCCGTGCGATACGAGAGGTTCAGGATCGCCTTGAAGTCGGGCAGCTGATACGCGATGCCGGTCGTCTGCTCGATGCCGGTTTGTCCCGCGCGGTCGATCTTGCGCGTGCCGGCGAGCGTCTCCGAGTTCTCGTCGAGCCACGACGCGAGCAAGCGTGCCTGGAACGATTCGCCGTCGCCGCCGCTCCACGCGACGTCGCGCCGCCACAGCACCTCGAGATCCTTGCCGCGAACTCTCGCCTCGTCGATGTTGAGGACGACGTCGCCGACCAGGATCACGCGCTCGGTGACCGGATCGCGCGTCACGAGGCGGCACAGATCCACCGCGCCTTCCTCGCAGCGCCGCACGACGGCCTCGTAGCCGAGCTGCCCGATCGCGTCCTCGATGTCGACCTGATACCAGTCGAACGAGATCGATAGTCCCTCGGCGAGCTCGGGCTGATAGATGAATCCGGCAGTGACCGTGTCGGCTTCCTCCGGCCGCACGTTCGGATTGCCGTTCGAGAAGCCGGTGATATTGGTCTGGATGCCGAGGCGCGGATCGAAGATGTTGAACGCGCCGCCGGTCTTGTCGTAGCGCTCGGCGAGATTCGCGGCGCGCACGTCGCGCGACTTCGTCACGCGGAACCGGAACGGCTCGACGATCTGCATGTCGAGCCCGGTCTTCCACGCCCAGACGTCGCCGCTGCCGGAGTAGTCGGCCCATCGCACGGCGACGCCGAGCGTCATCGACCGCATCAGCGGCCGCTCGGCGACGACCGGCACGTAGGTCTCGGCGAAGGCTTCGCGGACCGAGAGCTTCCCCATGATGTTCGACACCTTCGAGTACTGGATGCCGACCGTGTTCGTGCAGTCCGGCGGGCTGACGCCGCGCAGACCGATCTCGATCGCGAGCGGATCGGTATCGCAGAGCACCGGATGACCGTTGTCGTGGTCGGACGAGCGGTTCGTCGAATCGCGAACGATCTGGAAGATCTCCTCGTCGCGGTACGAGACGCCGAGCGCGAGGGAGATCGGGCCGGCCCAGCCCTCCGCGATCTGTCCGCTCGCCGTGAACTCGAACAGGTTCTGGTCCATCTCGGTGATGTTCACCTTCGCCGGCTCCGCGACATACGAGTCGACGAGGCCGAGCGCGAAGCCCGTATCGGAGAAATAGAGCGGCGTCGTGATCGGCTCTCCCGGATCGTTGCCGACGACCCAGTCGATCGCCTCGGGCGACGCCCGACCGCGGCCGAACAGATTCAGCGGCCGGCAACCTTCGAAGTAGTCCGAGAACAGCGTCGTGCGGCAGACGATCTCGCCGTTCGACTCGACGGCGTCGACCGCGGCGTGGATGCGGTCCACGCGCAGCCCGTGCTGGTACCACCGCCGCTCGTTATCGCCGCGCTGGTAGTAGCCTTCGATCTGCCAGCCGTCGAACCTCCCTTCGTTGTCGAGCGTCAGCGCGAAGCCGGCCGTGAACGACTTCATCTCGTTGTCGTCCCACAGTCGGATGTCGCGGCCGATATCCTCCTTGCTGCCCATGCGCCGCAGCGTGAACGACGGGATCGGCGCCGCGGGATCGTTCATGATCGCGCGGATCTCCTCGGGCAGGAACGCGTTGTCGGCGAAGATCGTGATCGCCGTCGGCGTGCCCTGCAGCGAGCCGCGCGGCGTGTTGAAGCGGTTCGTCTTGTTTTCTCCGTAGATCGCCTGCGCGTAGACCGTCAGGTTGTCCGTCACGTCGAAGTCGAAATACGCGAACACGCTCTCGCGCTCGTTGTCGGGCATGATGGTCTGCACTTCCGCGCCGAGATCGTCGCCGCTGCCGCCGTTCACGATCGACTGACGCGCCGGAGGGGCGCCGAGCGGGCCGAACGAGGTGTCGCTCGTGACGAACGGCTCCAAGCTGCCGTCCGGTCTGAACGCGAGGCCGTGCAGCGGCGTGTCGGGCGCGATGATCAGACCGTCGAACGTCGAGTTGCGCGAGACGACGCGCGGCCGGATGCGCAGCATCCCGTTCTCGTCCGGGACCGTGCCCCAGCCCTGATACCAGTCGCGGTCCGAGTAATCGTGCACGCCGTCCTGGTGAAAGCGTTCACCGGAGAGGAGCAGATGCGCGCGAGGGCCGATCTCGGTGCCGAACGCGACGGAGAGCTCGTAATGGTCGGCGTCGTCGCGCGAGGTCTGGCCCGTTTGCAGGTGCGTGCGCAGGCCCGTGAAGTCCGTGTCGAGAATGAAGTTCGCGACGCCCGCGACCGCGTCGGTGCCGTATGCGGCGGAAGCGCCGCCCGTGACGGTCTCGACTCGTTCGATCATCGCCTCGGGAAAGACGTTGATGTCGACCCCGCCGAAAGCCGTCGATGAGATCATTCGGCGGTTGTCGAGCAGCGTCAGCGTGCGGTTGATGCCGAGACCGCGAAGATTCAGGTTGCCGTAGCCGCCCCGGACGAACCAGCCGTCGTTCGACGTCGGCGTTTGGTTCGCGAAGAATTGCGGGAGCCGGCTGATGCCTTCGACGAGATTGCCGGGAGCCATCGCTTCGAGCTCGCCGGCGTCGACGACCGTCACGGGGACGGGCGTCTGCATGCCGCTTTGCTGAATGCGCGTGCCCGTCACGACCACTTCTTCCACCGGCGTCTGCGCGAAGGCCGATTGCGCCGCCCCGAATGCCGTCGCCACGGCAAGACTCAAGGCGGAGTAAAGCGGTTTCGAGCGGCGATGGGAGATCGCCGAGCATGTGCTGTCCATACGAGTGCCTCCCTGTTCGCGTGATGAGCGGGCGCCCGCGCGCTCCGCTGCGGTTCGAGCCGATCGGCGGTTCGGGCGACAGTGCGCCGTGCCCGACATGGAAAGCAGAACGGAATCTCGATTCTGGATTGGGAGGGTTATCCCGCACTCGAGGCGTCAGCGGAATCGGGACTTCCGCGAAGGGGAGCTATACTTACTTGCGCGCCCCGAGCCGTGCGAGCATCTCGGACAGCTCGTCCGGGCCGATGTAGAAGTGCTCGCAGACGCGGCCCCAAAGCATCGCGGTCGGAACGGGACGGTCGCCCCGCTCCTTCTGCGTCTCGTGCAGCACGTAGAGGACGACGCGCTCCTTGTACGTCAGTCCGTCCCGAGCATCGGGCAATGCGCTGGCTGCATCCTCCGATTCGGGACGCACGGCGCGGGGGCGGCGGCTGCGGCTCGAGGTCATCGCGGCTTCTCTCCGTGGCCGTTCAGTGTACGACGGCGAGGGAGGCCGCACATCCCGGCGCCGACGCCTGTGCATCGATGCGATCCGTCGATGCGTTGCGCGGACCACGCGAGCGCTGTACGCTGCGCAAAAACAGAATGCGGGTTCTCGTAAAGATGATGCCGTTCCGGAATCGCATCGCGTCTTCCCGCCTCGTGCTCGCATTGCTCGCCTGGCTTTCGATCGCCGTCGGGCCGATCGAGGCCGGGGCACAGGAGGAGCGGCGGCCGAATATCCTGTTCATCCAGGCCGACGATCTGGGTTACGCGGACATCGGGGCGTTCGGCAGCGAGATCCCGACGCCGAATCTCGATGCGCTCGCCCACGGCGGCATGGTGCTGACGAGCTTCTATACGAGCCTCGCATGCTCGCCGACGCGCGCGATGCTCATGTCGGGCGTCGACAATCACCTCGCAGGCCTCGGCGTCATGGGCGCGCCGCGACGCGAGGAGCACAAGGGGCAGCCGGGCTACGTCGGCTATCTGAATTTCCGGGTCGCGTCGCTCGCGCAGTTGCTCGCGGACGCCGGTTACGACACGTACATGACCGGCAAATGGCATCTAGGCAACGACGTCGAGACCGGCCCGCGGGCGCGCGGCTTCAAGCGCTCGTTCGTCTCGCTCGACGGGGCCGCGCATCTCGGTCCGTGGGATTGGCGCGGGCCGCAGCCGGCCCGCTACCGCGACGGCGACGAGATCGTCCACGTCGGGGACGACTTCTACTCGACGCGCTTCTACACGGAGAAGCTGATCGAGTTCATCGAGCAGGATCGAGGCGACGGCCGGCCGTTCTTCGCGTGGCTCGCGTACACGGCGCCGCATTGGCCGCTGCAGGCGCCCGCGGAGTCGATCGCGCGTTTCGAGGGCTGGTACGAAGACGGCTACGAGGCGCTCTACGCGCGGCGTTTCGCCCGCCAGAAGGAGCTCGGTCTCGTCCCGAAGGACGCCGAGCCGATCGACGACGCGCGCTTCGAGCCGCGGTGGAGCACGCTGTCTGCGGAGGAGCGGCGCGTCGAGGCGCGACGCATGCAGATCTACGCCGCGATGGTCAGCGATCTCGATCTCTACGTCGGGCGCCTCATCGATTATCTGAAGTCGATCGGCGAGTACGAGAACACGTTCATCGTGTTCTCCTCGGATAACGGCCCCGAGTCCGGGCGCATGGATCTCACGCGCTCGATCCAGGAGCACGTCGGCAAGGAATACGACCACAGCCTCGAGAACCTCGGCAGCGCGACGAGCTACGTGAACTACGGCCGCAACTGGGCGAGCGCGAGCGCATCGCCGTGGAACCGGCACAAGGCCACGGCCTTCGAAGGCGGCATTCGCGTGCCGGCCTTCGTGCATTTTCCGGGCAAGGTGCCGGCCGGGACGCGCAGCGCGGAGGTCGTGACGATCATGGATCTGCTGCCGACGTTCCTCGAGCTCGCCGGCAGGGAGTTTCCGCGCTCCCCGTACCGGGGTCGCGAGGTGCTGCGTCCGCAAGGGACGTCGCTCCTGCCGCTCGTATACGGGCGTGCCGAAGGTCTTCGGCCGGCCGATCACGTTTTCGGATGGGAGCTGCACGGGCATCGCGCCGTGCGGCGCGGCGACTGGAAGCTCGTCTGGGATCGAGCGCTGCCCGAAGGCGAACGTCGTTGGCAGCTGTTCAATCTCGCGGACGACCCGTTCGAGCAGAACGATCTCGCGGCGGCAAGGCCGGCGGTGCTCGCCGAGATGCTCGACGCCTGGGCGCGATACGTGGCGGAGAACGGCGTAATCGAATAAGTCCTCCACTTATGCCCGTTTTGCCGACGTTCCCGAGCTGTAGAATTTCGGAGCCGCAGTCTGCCTGCCGCGGCTATACTGCGCTCTTGTTCACCGTTGGAGCCCCGAGATGACCATGCCGTTCTCGAAAGCCGCCCGAGCGCTGTGCGCAGTCATGCTCTGCGCGGCCGGCACCGCCGCGGCGCAGTTCCCCGCGCCGGGCGATGCGGTCGTCGACCCGCAAGCGCTCGCCGACCGTATCCAGGCCGAGGTCGCGGAGATCCGCGGGCTGGCGTTCGTCAGGCCGGTGAAGGTCGAGAATCAGTCGCAGGAGGAGTTCGCTAAATTCCTCGAAAGGCAGGTCGCCGAGCTCGTCCCGCCGTCGATCGCGGAGCATTACGGCACGATCGTCCGCAAGGTCGGGCTCTATCGCGGCACGGCCGACCTCGAGTTCGAGGGGCTGATGAAGGGCGTGATGACCTCTCAGGTCGCGGCCTATTACGACCCGGCGAGGAGCACGTTCTTCGTCCTCTACGACGAGATGCCGCCGTTGGTCGCCGGCACGGTCTACGCGCACGAGCTCTATCACGGCTTGCAGGATCAGCACTTCGATCTCGACGCTTATATCCGCGCCGGGCAGCGGGATCGATCGCTCAGCGACGACGAGCTGCTCGCGCGGCAAGCGGTCGTCGAAGGCGAAGCGACCTACGTGATGACGCTCTGGACGATGAGGAGCATGCTGGGCTCGGTTCCGCCGCGCGCCATGCTGCAACCGACCATCACGTTGCAGAGCCAGATGGACGTCGAAGCGCTCAAGACCATGCTTCGGTCGGGCGCCGGAGCGACGTTCGGCCGCGACGTTGCGGCCACGGTCGAGGCCATGGACGAAATCCCGGCCTTCATCCTCGAGACGCTCGTCGGCGCGTACCTCAAAGGTCTCGTATTCGTCTTCGCCGTCGAGGAGCGGGGCTGGGGCGAGGTCGAGAAGCTCTACAAGGAGTATCCGCCGCAATCGACCGAGCAGATCCTGCACCCGGAAAAATGGTTCGCGCGCGAGACGCCTTGGCGCTTCGAATGGCCGGAGCTCGAGCGCGAGTCGCTCTTCGACGGATGGCAAGTGCTCGAGGAGAACGTCCTCGGCGAGGTGCAGTGGCGGATCGTGCTCGCCGAGCACGGCCTCCGTGCCGAAGCGGAAACGGTCGCGGCGGGCTGGAACGGGGACCGCTGGGCCGTGCTGCGCAACGAGCGCTCCGGAGCGCTGCTCTTGCTCGCCGCGACCGCGTGGGACACGGAGGATGACGCGATCGAGTTCGCCGACGCGTACGAGCGGCTGCTCGCCGTGAAGTACGCGGATGCGGCCGAGCCCGTGCGCGTCGTGCGCAACGGCATGGACGTCCTCATCGTCGAGGGCGGCAGCGAGGACGATCTCGACGCCTTCGTCGAGTTCCTGTCGTCGGCGCGGAAGACGAAGACGCGCTGAGCGCGCGCTATCCCTTGATGCAGACGATCGGCTCGACGCGCGCGACCTTGCGCGAGAGCCCCGCGCGCTCCGCCGCGTCGACGACCGCGCGCACGTCCTTGTAGGCGAGCGGCGCTTCCTCGGCGACGCCGCGCATGGAGGGGCTCCGCACGATGATGCCGCGTCGCGCGAGCTC
>Ga0207873_1000698_pt1 | contig 35573 bp, 28 predicted proteins | sample BGWIniCompost_FD_187373 | JGI IMG/M metagenome (GOLD analysis project Ga0207873, IMG submission 187373) | Cellulose adapted compost microbial communities from Newby Island Compost Facility, Milpitas, CA, USA - BGW Initial Compost (SPAdes)... ... | reverse complement strand
CCCCGACGCATTGCTATTCTAGCATAGCTCGGTCTGGGAGACAAGGGGTCGGGCGGAAATTCCATCCTTACATCCCGCCGCCCGGCGAACAGGCAGAATAATACCCTACCTCCCCCACCCCGTCAAGGCTCTTGCGTTGGAATTTTGTCAATTAGAGGAAGCGTGCACGGCAGCCGCTTGATCCCGCGTGCCGTGCGCAACGGTCACTTCCTGAAGCACCAGCGTGAGCACGAGGCTCGCCAGCATAAAGGGCGCGATGATCTCCAGCCCAACCCCATCCGCCAGCACCCCCGCAAGCACCGGAAGCCCGGCTGCGCCGAGGCCCGCCGCGCCTGTCTGGAACCCAATCGCGCTGGCGGCATGCTTCTGCCCAACAAATTCGGGCGTGAGGGTCATCATCCCCGGATATATCGACGCGAACGACACACCCAGCACGATCAACCCCAGCAGGCTGAACGCGTCCGTCGGGTTCCACCACAATAGCGCCGCCCCGAGAATGGCGCCCAGCAGGCTCACCCGAACCACGTGGATAGGCGCCATGCGGTTCGCCAGTGCGCCGAGTACCAGCCGCGCGATGGTGAAGCTCCCCCACAAGAGGCTGACCCACACCCCTGCCGTCGTCTCAGGGATAGCGCGACCCTCTGTCAGAAGTGTGAAGCTCCACTGGCCGGCTGTAGCCTCGACACCGGTGTACGTAAAGAACAGCACCACGCCGAACCATACGACCGGCAGCCGCAAGATACCCCATCCGCTGGTGCTGCGGCCCTCACCAGTACCTTCCGAGTGGGTGACGATCCCCTGCCAGCGGCGCAGCGTCAGCACGAAATAGGCTGCCAGCAGCAGGTACATCAGCGCAATCACCCCATATCCCCAACGCCATACGATGCCCAGCCCAAGCAGACCAGTCACAATCAACGGCCCCACCGTCGAGCCGATGCCGTAAAAGCCGTGCAGCCAGTTCATCTCTCTTGCGCCGCAGTGAACGGCCATAAGGGTGTTCATCCCGACTTCAATACAACCGGAGCCCAGCCCGACCAGCAGATAGGCGATCACCGCACCCCACCACTTCGGGGACAGCGCCATCCCCATCGTGCCGGTTAGCCCGAGCAGGCTGGCGCCGAGTAAAAACACACCCGCTCCCCACCGCGCAATCAGACCACCGCTCAAAATACTGGCGAGTGAGAAGCCAACCGTGCCGGCGATCAGCAGCATACCCACCGCATCGAGCGACAGGCCGAAGGTGTTTCGCATGGAAGGCCATGCCACCCCGAGCTGCCCATCAAACGCGCCGAGGATGAGAAAGCTGGTATAGCCCACAACCAGCATGAAGACAGAAGGTTTGCGATTCATGCCGCTCCGGGAAAACAGGGAAAGTTTTACGCTTATGGCAGGTTGCGATGCACCCAGCGCCCACCGATCATCGTGCCCAGCACCGGCGTCTCGCCGATGGCCATCGGGTCGCACGTGTAGATGTCCTGCCCCAATACGACGAGGTCGGCCAGGTAGCCGGGCGCGAGCCGCCCGAGCCGGTCCTCCAGTCCGGCAGCGTAGGCCGGGCCGAGGGTGAAGCCGCGCACCGCCTCGTCAACGGTCAGCCGCCCGCGCCCATCATGGCCCGAGCGCCAGCCTTCCGGGCCGGGCGAGCCATCCGCCCGTCGCCGGGTGACAGCGGCCTGAATGTTGGGCAGCGGCTCAATCGGCTCGATGGGCGCGTCGCTGCCCAGCGCCAGCCGCGCACCTGCGTCAAGCTGGAGGCGCCAGTTGTAAGCATATCCGGCTCGCTCGCCCCAGTAGCGGTCGGCCATCTCCATGTCGGATGTCGCGTGGTTGGGCTGCATCGACGCAATGATGCCCAGCGCGCCGAGCCGCCCGGTATCGTCCGGGTGGATGAGCTGCACATGCTCGATGCGATGTCGCCGCCGGTCGGGTGCTACACCTCGCGCTGCCTCCTCTTTGCGCACCGCTTCATACACGTTCAGCACGTGATGCACGGCGAGATCGCCAATCGCGTGGATGGTGGACGGCAGGCCCGCCGCACTCGCCCGGCTGACGCAGGCCATCATCTCCTCGGGGTCCATCGTGCAGATGCCGGTGTTCTCCGGCTCGCCCTCGTACGGCTCGACCATCCAGGCCGTGCGCGGGCCGAGCGCGCCATCGGCGAACATCTTCACCCCGCCAATGCGCAGGAAGTCGTCGCCGAAGCCCCAGCGCAGCCCCAGGCTGATCGCGTGGTCAAGCAGTTCGACGGGGAGGTTCTTGACGATGCGGAAGTTGAGCGCGCCCTGCTCTTGAAGAAGCTGGTACGCCTGGAACGCGACCGCACCGTCGAAGTCGTGCACGCCGGTCAGGCCGCCGCGCTGTGCCCGCGTGATCGCCGTGCGGACGTGCTCCGCCATTTGCGCTGCGTCCGGCTCCGGCATACGGTCTTTGACCAGCCCCATCGCCGACTCGAACAGCACGCCGGTCGGCTGGCCACTCGCATCGCGCCCGATGCGCCCGCCCGGCGGGTCAGGCGTCTCGGCGGTGATGCCCGCCTGCCGCAGCGCCGCCAAGTTCACCCACGCGGCATGTGCCGACTGTGCTTCGAGGTAGACGGGGTGGTCGGGCACGACGGCGTCAAGCTGTGCGGCGGTCGGGAAGGCCCGGTCGGGCCAGCGATCCTGCGACCAGCCCCGCCCCTCGATCCACGTGCCGGGAGCGGCGCTCCTCGCCCGCTCGGCGACAAGTTCCGCCGCGTGCTGCGCCGACCGCGCCTCTGTCAGATCGACGTTGTGGAGGAAGTGGGCGTACCACGACAGATGTACGTGCGCATCGACCAGGCCGGGAATGACGAGCGCCCCGCCGAGGTCCACCACATCGCCGCCCGTGCCGAGCAGCGCGCGCATATCGTCGTCATCGCCAAGCGCGAGGATCCGCCCGGCGCGGATGGCGAGCGCCCGCACCTGCGGCTGTGCATCGTACTGCGTGCGGATGTTGCCGTTAACAAGGACGGTGTCTGCCTGCATTCCCCTACCCCAGTGATGTCAGTCCACAGATAGCACAGATATCACAGATTGTAGATTTGATGATCCACGAATGGCACGAAGGAAAATCTATCAAGAACTACTCGTGTCATTCACGGATCATTTACGTCTATCCGTGCCAACTGTGTGCCATCTATGGGCACTCTAAACCATCTCACGTGCACGGTGGATGATGTCAGCAGTGGGGATGGCGTCAAGCCCGCTGCGGCTGACAGAGTCGCTCGCCAGCAGTGTCGCAAAGCGTGCCGCGCGGAGCGCATCGCCGGTAGCGCACAGCTCGATGAAAAACGTCGTCGCGAAAATATCCCCTGCCCCGGTCGGGTCGACCTCCTCGACAGCCGGCGCGGGCACATGGTGAGGTTCCCCGTTGAGAAACACCGTGCAGCCACCGGCCCCACGCGTCACGACGCCCACCTGCGCCCGGCTGGCCACCGCTCGTGCCGCGTCCTCGTCGCCCCGCACATCCTCTATGCTGATCACCACGGCACGGGCATAAGGCAGCACATCCCTCGCCGACTCCCAGGGCTGGTAAGCCACGCGCCCCTCGCCGTCCCACTGGCGCATCCAGCCCTGCGGCGTGACGCACAGGCACGCCCCCCGGAAGTGCGCGGCCAGCCCCGGATCAACCTCCTGTGCAACCGGAGCCAGGTGGACGATTGACGCAGCCCGCCAGCCGGTGGGGATGTCATCAAGCGTCAGCCTCTCGGCGCGCGCTGAGAGCACCTGCTGCCGCCCTGCGTCGGTGTAGATGTTTTCGAAGGTAGTAGCCGCGCCGGCAGACCGGCACACAACAGGGAGGTCACTGAGCGGCGAGAGCAGCGCCCCGGCGTCACGCGGCAGGCTGGTCACGACGCCCACCCGCAGTCCGAGCGCCCGCGCGGTCAGCGCCGCGAAGGTAACAGTGCCGCCCGCGCGGAACCCGTCCGGCGTCAGGTCTTTGCTGATATGCCCTATCGCGAGGTAGTCGATCTCGCCCATCAGGCGCCTCTCGTCGTCAGTGGGTAAATGCAGCAAAGGGGGCGCAGGCTGCGCCCCCTTCTGAGCGTGTTGGGCAGCGCGCGCTTAACGTCTGTCGTGCGACTTGCTGTTCGTCGGGATGATTGTCACGCGGCGGTTGTCGCCCGTGCCGATGCTTTCGGTTTCAACCCGCGCGTCGTCGCGCAGCGCCACGTGGATGACGCGCCGCTCGTTGGGCGGCATCGGGTCGAGCGTCACCGTGCGCCCGGTCTGAATGGCCTTCTGCGCCATCCGCTCGGCGAGCTTGTGCAGCGACTCCTCGCGGCGGGCCTTGTAGCCTTCCACGTCGACGACAATGTTCGCGCGGCGCTGAAGTTCGCGGCTCACAATCAGCCGCGTGATGTACTGGAGGGCGTTCAGCGTGTCACCGTGCCGACCGATAAGAATGCCGAGATCGTTGCCGCGCACGTCCAGAATCCAGGGCGCGTCCTCCTCGTGTGGTGCGGGTTCGGCATGGTAAACGTCGACATCTGCCTCAACACCCATGTGCTCAAGCAGTTCCAGCAGGGTCTCCCGCGCGATCCGTGCCTCGCGCTCAAGCTCCCCGTCGGCCTCCACCGGCGTCCGCAGAACAGGCTCCGGTGCAGGCTGCGGTTCGCGCTCGGCCTCCTGCTCTGCCTGCGAAGGTGTGGGCGTCGGCGGGGCAATATCGGCAGGGGCTGCGGGTGCGGTGGCGGAAGCCGGTGCGGTGTCTTCCTCGACTTCTTCCGGCGGCAGGCTTGCTTCAGCCGCTTCCTCGGTCACATCGGGCGAGGCAGGCGGGGTCTGGGGCTCGATCCGTCGCGTCGGCGGGCGCAGCGGGGTTAGCCGCACAATAGCGTCGCGTGCGCCCATGCCAAGCACCCCGCGGCTGCCCTCTTCCACGATCTCAATGATGACGTCATTGCGCGAGAGTCCTAGCTTTTCCAGCCCTTCGTGAATGGCCTTCTCTAACGTTGGAGCTTTAACATCAATCGGCGTCAGGGGATCGTTAGCACTCATAAAGGATCTCACCTCATCTTGTATAAACCTGGCACCGCTGCCAGGGTGACGGCGTCTCAGCCGGAAATCATTGTATTACTTTTTTCCGCGGCGCACACGCCCCTTCTGCTCCGGTTCCGGCTGCGGCAAACCCAGCAGGCCGGACAGGCTGAAGCTGCCGTCCTCCGTGCCAAACAGGTTCTTCAGGCTGGCACGGCCCATCGCAGCATACTGAATGAAGCCGATGATGTTCGAGAGAATCCAGTAGATAGACAGCCCGGAAGGGAAGGTCAGGGAGATGTAGCCGATGAAGAGCGGCATGGTCAACTGCATGGAGCGGCTCATCGCGGCGCTCTGGGGGTCCGTGCTGGGTGGGGTCATGAGCTTCTGCTGCAGCCATGTCGTCACGACGACCAGCACGGGCAGGATAAAGTACGGGTCGGGCTGGCCCAGGTTGAGCCACGCAAAGTTGCTGTCCAGCGGAATGAGCGAGGTCGGACGCGGCAGCCAGTTCAGCAGGCCATCCGGCAGCTCGTACACATGCTGCGACAGGTCAATGAGCTGCAACGGCGACGCCGCCAGCGACCGCGTGATCGCCTGGTACAGCGCAATCAGGATCGGGAACTGGATCAGCGTGGGCAGGCACCCGCCGAGCGGGTTCACGCCTGCCTCGCGGTAAAGCTCCAATGTCTTCGCCTGCAGCGTTTCCGGGTCGTTCTTGTACTTTTCCTGCAGCTTCTTCAGCTTCGGCTGGATCTCCTGCATCGCCACCATCGACTTCTGCTGCCTGAGCGTCAGCGGGAAGATGAGCAGGCGGATCAGGATGGTCAGCAGCAGAATCGCCAGGACGAAGCTATTCCCCAGCAGGCCGTAGAACCACAGCAGCAGGTTGACCATCGGGTTAAGGAGCAGTAAATCCCACATGTGTTAAGTCTCTTTCCAGTTACGAGCTCGCCGGCTCGAACGACCAGACTTCCAGCAGGGTTTCGCGATCCAGCGCAAACACCAGCGACTCGCCTTCATGTACGCCGACAAGGACCATACCATCATAGATAACCGGAGACGTGTAGATCGGCATCGAGCGGACTGATGTACCCGTCTGAATGAACAGGAAGCGCGAGGGGAACTCGACTTCGACGTCAACCGGCGGGGCGAGGTTCTCGCCATTCTCCAGGTTCAGCTTGTACAGCCGGGACTGCCCGCGGCGGTCGGCGGTTGCCACATACACGGCGATCGACCCTGATTCGGTCTCGGCGATCGTCGGTGCGCCCACAACAGGGCCGGGCAACTCAACCGTCCACAGTTCCTCGGCACCGGTGGCCGCGTCAAGCGCAAAGACGTTACCGTCCAGGTCTGCACCGACCACGACACCGCTCTCCTCCTCGACCACCGGGCTGCTCCACACCCAGTTCTCTGCCTCGTACCGCCAGACGATCTCGCGCGTCTCGGCGTCGAGCGCATACACCCGGTTGTTGAAGCTGCCGAAGATCAACATGCCCTCGTAGTAGGTCGGCGCGCTGACAATCGCGCCCATCGGCTCGTCGAGGTCGGCATCATTCGCGGGGAACTGCCATTCAAGCTGGCCGGTGCGGGCGTCCAGCGCATACAGGTGCTTGTCGAGCGAGGCCACGTAGACGGTATCTTCGATGATCAGCGGGCGAGCCCAGATGCCCTGCTTGGCGCGGAACGTCCATATCCGCTCGCCGGTTGCCCGGTCCAGCGCGTGGAGCATGCCATCGGTTGAGCCCGCGTACACCACCTCGTCGCCAATCGCGGCGCCGGCGATAAAGCGAGTGCCGTTGGCCTCAAATACCCAGACCGGGTCGCCCGTCTCCGGGTTGAGCGCGATGAGGTTGCCGCCATAATCGCCGACAACAACCAGGTCATCGGCGACAGCCGGCTCCGCGTAGAAGGTCTGCCCGCGCTGCGGCTCGGCGGGGTAGCGCCAGCGGGTTGTGCCACTTTCCGGGTCGACCGCATAGACGGACGGCCCGAAGGCAACAAATATACTCTCTTCACCAGTCGCGATACCGGGCCAGCTTGAGCCAAGGAACACGCCCTGCTGCCCCCCGGCGCAGCCGGAGAGCACGCCCGCCAGCACGACGAGTGCGGCTGCAAGCAGCCCGAAACGTAGTGATCGTGTCGTCAAAAATGGAACTCCTCAGGCACGGGGTCATAGCCCCCAGGATTGAATGGGTGGCAGCGTGCAATGCGTCTCACCGTCAGCCAGCCGCCCTTCAGCACGCCGAATCGCTTGAACGCCTCGTAGCCGTAATGCGAGCATGACGGCGTAAAGCGGCACGAAGGCGGCAAGATGCGTGAGAGCGTCAACTGGTAGAGGCGTATGAGCCCCATTGCAATGTATTTCATCTCATTCTCGGTTCGCCGGCAGCAGGCCGGCGCGCACCAACAGGCTTACCAGCTCGGCTTCGAGTTCGTGGTACGTCGCCTCCGCAGCCTGCTGGTAGGCGACGACCACGACATCGTAGCCAGACGCCAGTTCAGGGAGCCACTGCCGGATCGCCGAGCGCAGCCGCCGCTTCACGGTGTTGCGGACGACGGCGGTACCGACCCGCCCGCTCACCACGAAACCGAAGCGGCTGTGATTGAGGTCGTTCGGCATGGCATTGAGAGCCAACCGCCTCCCGCGCCACCTCTGCCCCTGCTGTCTGAGCCGCGTAAAGTCGCGCGGGTTTTTCAGGCGCAGGTGACGAGGCAGCATCTATGGCGACCCGGTCGGAGCCCGCCCGACCTAGCTGTTCCAGTTGGTCTTCTTGACGTGCCCGTGCTTCGGCGTAAGCTGCTTGCGGCCCTTGGCACGGCGATTCTTTAGAACGGCACGTCCGCTCTTCGTCTTCATCCGGGCGCGGAAACCGTGGACGCGGGCGCGACGGCGCCGCTTGGGCTGATAAGTGCGTTTCGGCATAATCGCGTAAAACCCCTCTCCTGCTTACAAATTATCCGCCCCGTATACACTTCAGCGGGGCGGGATTCAGACGTAACTGCTAAGACGTCTGAGAATTATAACGTACGCCTCAGGGGCGGTCAAAACACAGAAGCGCGCTGAAGCGCGCTGAATCGCCCTCCCCCGGCTGCCCCCTCCGTGCCCGCGATCCGCCCGGTGCCGTGCCGGTTCATACAACCTGTACGCATCCGCTTACAGGATGTTGCTGCCCGCCCGCAAACAGCCCGGCCAACCTTACTCATGGCGGACAGCACCTATTGCGGCAAGGTGCAGAGCAGAGTTATCTTCATTGGCGTGGAGTCTCTTGCCGTTTTCCGCCACACTGGAAATGCCGCAATCTGGAAGGAGTGACATGAGCAGTAAGGACCACGTCTATCTGGTACTGCCCGGTCCCGTCGAGGTTCGCCGCGAGATCCTGGACGCCCAGGCCCGCTGGATGATCGGACACCGCACCCCGGATTTTGCCGAATTATTCGCCAGCATACAGAGCAAACTCAAGCAGGCCTTTTTGACCGAGAACCGCGTCTATGTGAGCGGCTCGTCAGGCAGCGGCCTGTGGGAAGGCGCGATCCGCAATAGCGTGCGCGACGACCGCGCCGTGCTGCATCTCGTCGGCGGGGCCTTCAGCGAGCGCTGGGCGGACGTCAGCCGGGCAAACGGTAAGCGGGTGGAGGTCATCAGTGTGGACTGGGGCCGCGCCATCACGCCGGAGCTTGTCGAGGATGCGCTGAAGCAGGGCGAGTACGACGCCGTCTGCCTCGTCCACAATGAAACCAGCACCGGCGTCGTCAACCCGGTGCGCGAGATTGGTGAGGTGGTGCGCCGGTACGAGGGCACGCTGTTCCTGGTCGATACCGTCAGCGGCTTCCTGGGCGCGGAGCTTCGCGTCGACGAATGGGGCATCGACGTAGCGCTCACCTCCTCGCAGAAGGCCTTCGCGCTGCCGCCCGGCCTGGCCTTCGCCGCCGTCAGCGACCGCGTGCTGGAGCGCGCCCGCGAAATCGAGCACCGGGGCTTCTACTTTGACTTCCTCCAGCTTGAGAAGCAGCTCCAGCGCAACAATACGCCCTCCACGCCGCCTGTCTCGCTCATGTTCGCCGCCGATGCGCAGCTTTCCGCCGTGATGGAAGAAGGGCTGGAGAACCGCTGGGCGCGCCACACCCGGATGCGCGATATGACCATCCAGTGGGCCCTTGAGCGCGGCTTCGACCTGTTCGCCGAGGAGGGTTATCGGTCGCCGACCGTCACGACTATCGCCAACACGCGCGGCATCGACGTATCCGCCATGGCCGCCTTCATGCTGGAGCAGAAGGGGTTTGCGATGGACAAGGGGTACGGCAAGCTCAAGGGCCAGACGTTCCGTATCCCGCACATGGGCGACATGCAGCCCGAGACGCTCCGCGAGGTCTTGGCTGGCCTCGATGAGTTCCTGCAGCAGGCATGAGGCAGCGTATCCGATGACTTACCACGTTTTGATCCCTGACCGCTTGCACCCCGCTGCCATCGATCTGCTTGAGCAGGCAGAGGGCATCACCGTCACTGCGCCCGGCAGCATGGAGCGCGAGGATGCCCTCGCCGCAGTCGCCAGCGCCGACGGCCTGATCATCCGCAGCAGCACCCGCGTTGATGCCGAGATGTTGGGTGCTGCGCCGAAGCTGCGGGTCGTTGTGCGGGCCGGTGCCGGTGTGGACAACGTCGACCTCGACGCCGCCACTGCTCGCGGCGTGATCGTCATGAACACGCCCGGCGCAAACACGATTTCTACCGCCGAGCACACCTTTGCGCTGATGCTCGCGCTCGCGCGGCACATCCCTCAGGCGCACCAGTCGCTTGCCGAGGGCCGCTGGGAACGCAAGCAGTATGAGGGCGTCGAGCTAAACGGCAAGGTGCTCGGCATTATCGGGCTGGGGCGCGTGGGCCGGGCCGTTGCCCGGCGCGCTCTCGCGTTCGGCATGCGGGTGCTAGCCTACCAGCCGAACGCACACGAGCCTTGCGACGGTGTGCAGGAGGTCGAGACGCTTGATGATCTGTTCCGCGAGGCGGACTTCATCTCCCTGCATCCGTCGCTTACCGACCAGACCCGCAGCGTGATCAACGCAGAGACCCTTGCTAAGATGAAGCCGGGCGTCTATCTGATCAACACGGCGCGCGGGGCCCTCGTCGTCGAGGAGGACCTTGCCGACGCCATCCGGCGCGGGCACGTCGCGGGAGCGGCGCTCGATGTGTACTCGTCCGAGCCCCCTTCCCCCGACAACCCGCTCATCGGCCTGCCGAACGTCATCCATACGCCGCACCTCGGTGCCAGCACCGCCGACGCTCAGCGTGCGGTTGCCGTGCAGGCCGCCGAGCAGATGATCGACGCCCTGCTGCGCGGCGAGTACCGCCACGTGCGCAACCAGGCGGTGCTCGGCACACCTGATTAGCTTTATCACCACAGGCAGGAGATAGACTCGACTGTGAGCCACACGATTATTGTTATGGAAGGGGACCAGACCGGGCAGGAGCTGCTTGAGGAAGCCCTGCGCGTGCTCGACCCGTCGATTACCCGCTGTGATCTCCGCTTCGAGCGGTATGACCTTTCGCTTGAGAACCGCCGCGCCACGCAAAACGAGATCGTGCGCAAGGCGGCCAACCGCGTTAGAGAAACCGGCTTCGGCATCAAGGCGGCGACCATCACGCCCGAAGCGCCCGGCGATGTCGGCAGCCCCAACGCCCTGCTGCGCGAGATGATAGGGGCGCAGGTCATTCTGCGCACCGGGCGGCGCATCCCGCATGTGCGGCCCGTCGCCGGTGTCCACGCGCCAATCTCCGTTGTGCGCATGGCGGTGGAGGACGCCTACAACGCGAAGGAGTGGCGCGAGGGTGAGGGTCTGGACGAGGTCGCGTACAGCACGCGCCACCTCTCCCGCCGGACGTGCCGCGCCGTTGCCGAGTTTGCCTTCCGCCATGCACGCCGCAACAACGCGAAGGTCTTTGGCGGGCCGAAGTTCACCGTCAGCCCGATCTACGAGGGCATCTTCAAGGAAGAGCTTGACGCCGCCGCGGCCCGCTACCCCGACGTGCCGTATGACCCGCAGCTTATCGACGCTACCTATGCGCTGCTGCTGGAGACGGCAGGTGAGGCGCTCGTTATCCCGGCGCTCAACCGCGACGGCGATACGCTGAGCGACCTCGTACTCAAGATGTTCGGCACCATCGCCGGTGCGGAGTCCGCCGTACTGAGCCTCGACGACGAGTTCCGCGTGCAGGCGGTGATCACCGAGGCCCCGCACGGCACCGCCCCCAGTCTGGAGGGCAAGAACATCGCTAACCCCATGGCGATGATCCTCGCCGGTGGCGCGCTGCTGCGCTACATAAAAGACGAAAAAGCCCAGGCGGCCAGCCGTGCCATCTATGAGTCCGTCTTTGAGACGGTCTACAGCGGCGTGCGCACACCGGACCTCGGCGGGCAGGCCAGCACCACCGAGTACACCGACGAGGTGATCCGCCGCGTCGAGGGCAAGCTGGAGGTGTGGGAGTCCCTCTAGCCGCCTGCCCTGAAGAATCGGAAAGCCCCTGCCATAGCAGCAGGGGCTTTTTCGTCATGCCGTTATGGTTCACGCCGCCCGCAGGCTGTGAAAATCCCAGCCGGGCGTGTCCGGCCCGCCGTACTCCCGCCCGACGAGCAGGTCGATCAGAATTTCGCGGGCGTACGTCTCCGGGATGAGCGTCAGCGCACGCGCCAGGTGCTTGCATAGCGCATGCCGGTAAGACGCGAAGCGGAAGAACGGGCAGCCGCAGGCCAGCCGCCGCTGGCTCATATCAATGACCACGTCGTGGCTGTGCATGGTGAACAGCCAGCGCCGCTCCCCACCCTGAATGAGCGTCGCATCTTCGGCGGGCATATCGTCGAGCCGGGGCTTGCCCCGCCCCAGCCGCTGCTCATCCGATAGAAGCACAAGCCCCAGCAGTTCCTCAACCGAGCGCGAGCCATACCGCGCCGCGATCAGATCGTTGAGCAATTCATCCAGCGCCTCCGCTGGCAGCGAGCGCAGAATCCGGTCGACGAGGTCGCCGCGCGAGATGCCGGGCACGCGCCGCAGCCCGTACCGCTCCGCCATATAGATGAGCACCGGCGTGCTCGTATCACGGATGAGGTTCATCAGCACGGGCGAGGCTTTAGGCCGCCCGCCACGCACCACCGTGAACACCTGCCGCTCGTGCTCAGAGTTCGCATTCATTTTTAACCGATCCTACCCAACCACCTGCACATATGTTCTAATCTTTATTATACCCTAATCTACTCTTGTGGCAAGTACCGTCACAACGCAATGTCCCCACACAGAGCGGGAACAATCTTATCCTATTTATTCACCATATCGTTGCTTTAAACGGGATCGAAGGTAGGGGCAGATCGTCAGCCAATCCACGCAGATCCAGGAAGTTCATTCGCGGCGGCTTTAATCCCACGAACTGGCTAAACTGGCAGGCACAGTAGGGGCGAGGGGCGGGTCTGAGACCTACCCCTACAAATCAAGGTGATTGCTTTGCGAAAATTTCCCCGCGGGAGGGAGCCCGTCCCGGACCTCTTTCCCAAAGAGAGGGTACGGGACGGGCTCCCTAATGACTACACGAAGTTAACTTGCCAGTCGCCCTCGCTTCGCAGCCGCAGCGTGAGCGTCCGCGCCGCCGCGTCCCACGTCTGATCAAGCAGGTCTGCGCCCGCCACGCGGACCTCGCCGGGCTCCGCCGACAGCCCGACGATCACCAGCCGCGTTGTGCCGTACGCAAGCGGGAACTCGCCACTCACCGTCTCGCGCACGATGCGCCCTCCGCTTTCGCGCCCCTCCAGCACGAACTGCGAGAGGCGATGCCGTTCGGGCAGTTCATAGCCGGGGTGCACCCCGTCATCTTCGTACAGCAAGCTGATGTGTTCGCCGGGCGCCAAATACGCACGCAGCTCCAGCTCATCGATCGCCTTCTCGCCGACGTACTGCTGCACCGGCCAGAGCGGCACCACCGCACCGCCGCGCACAAACAGCGGCAGCTCGTCCAGCGCCGCGGCGACGCTCACCGTCTGCCCACCGGCGTGGCGCTCACCGCTCCAGAAGTCATACCAGGTATCATCGCCCGGCAGATACACCCGGCGCTCCCTTCCACCCTCCTGCAGAACAGGCGCGACAAGGATGCCATCCCCGAACAGATACTGATCGTCGAGATTGTGCGTGTTCTTGTCCGCCGGGTACTCAAACGCGAGCGCCCGCAGGATGGGCAGGCCGCGCTGTGCCGCCTGCCATGCCGCCGTATAGATGTACGGCAGCAGGCGATAGCGTAGCTCCAGGTACTTCCGGCTGATGGCCTCGACTTCCTCACCGAACGCCCACGGCTCCTGATCAGGAGAGCCGACCATCGAGTGGATGCGGAAGAACGGCGTGAACGCCCCCATCTGCATCCACCGGGCAAACAGCTCCGGCGTAGGCCCCCCGGTGAAGCCGCCCGTATCCGGCCCGGTGATGGGGATGCCGGAAAGCCCGAGGTTGGCAACCATCGGGATGGTCAGCGCAAGGTGGTCCCATGTGCTCTGGTTGTCGCCCGTCCAGTGGATGGCGTATCGCTGAAGCCCGGCCCAGCCCGAGCGCGACAGGATCAGCGGGCGCCGCTCCGGGCGCAGGCGCTGCAGCCCCTCGACGCTCGCCCGCACCATCTGCAGGCCGTACACGTTGTGGATCTCGTCGTGTGTTGCGCCGAGCCCTTCCTTATCGTGCTGAACCATGTCCGGCACCTGGCCCAGGCGCGGATCCCCGGTGATGATCGCCGGCTCGTTCATATCGTTCCAGAACGCGTCGATGCCGCTGTCGAGCAGCTCCTTATACAGCCCGCCCCACCACTCCCGCACTCTGGGATTGGTGAAGTCCGGGAAGTGGCAGTTGCCGGGCCACACCGGCCCCATGAAGCGCACGCCGTCCGGGTACTTGATAAAGTAGTCGTTCTCCACGCCCTGGTCGTAGACGGTATAGCCCGGATCCACCTTGATGCCGGGGTCGATCATCGTTAGCACCTTGAAGCCCCGGTCATGCAGGGCGTCGGCCATTTCGTCAAGCGACGGGAAGCGCTTGCGGTCCCACGTGAAGCAGCGGTAGCCGTCCATATAATGAATGTCGATGTGGATGACATCGCACGGCAGCCTGCGCTCGCGGAACTCCTTCGCGATCTCCAGCACGCGCTCCTGCGGATAGTAGCTCCAGCGCGACTGGTGCAGCCCGAAAGCCCACAGCGGTGGCAGCCGCGTCCGCCCGGTCAGCGCAGTGTACTTCTCCAGCACGCGCGCGGGCGAGCCTGCCATCAGGTACACGCGTAGTTCCCCGCCCGCCGCCCGATATGTGAACTGCCCCGGCGTCTGCGTGCCGAAGTCCGCCCAACCACGATAGCTGTTATCGACGAACACGCCTACCGCCTGCCCGTCGACCAGCGCCATCGTGAAGGGCACGCTCATGTAGATCGGGTCGCGCCCCCGCGTGTAGCCGGAGGGGTCCTGATTCCACAGCTCGAACTGCCGCCCAGCATGATTCAAGCCGCTCGCCTTTTCCCCTAGCCCGTAAAATGGTGTCTCCTCGGGGAACTGCGCCTGCCAGATGACCTGCTTGCTCTCCGGGTGGGTCACTGCGCCGCGCCCGGCCTCAAAGATCTGGCAGCCCTGCGCGTCTTGTAGCGTAAGATGCCCGCTCGCCCGCTCCACAACCAGCCGCAGCGCGCCGGTGTCGATCGTGATGTGCTCATCCGCCTCGCTGACCGCCAGATCAACCGGCGGCCAGTCCTCCTCGGGCCGGGCCACACTGTAGGAGAACGGCGGCGTGAATTCCCCGTCGGGCCGGTAGCGTAGCTGCACGAGGTCCGGCGCGAGCGCGCGCACCCGCAGCGTGCCATGTGTGCTGTGCACGTACACGCCCTCCGGGTGCATCGTCACGTCCTGCACCGGGCCGAGGAAGGTGAACGACTCAACCGGTGGGCGCGGCGGGCTTTTAGGTCTGCGCACCTCGGCCAGCACAGCCATCCAGTAGGCCGGGCCGCGAAGCTCCGGATGCTTCACACGGACGACACGAGCAGCGGCCCGGAAGGGATAGGCAGCGCCCTGGCGCACCATCTCACTTGAGGCAATGCTCAGGGCTTGTCGCAACGAAAAACCGGCCATCGATGAGTTAACCTCCTGCTAGCGGATGTGGAATCAGGCCAGATGAGGCGGCTCGCAGGCACGACGATCCGCCAGCGAGACGCCCTCGGACGATAGTAATGCTTGACGGCTACAACACGTGTTGTATACTTACAGCAATAGTCCTCGACGAGTTCTTCCTTTTCTAGCCTGTGGGAGCGAGATTAACATGGGAATGAGAGTTTCCTGCCTCCAAGAAAACCTGGCACGCGGGCTTAACATCGTCAGCCGGGCCGTCGGCACCCGCACGACGCTGCCAGTTCTATCGAACGTCCTCCTGGCGACCGACAATGGCCGCCTGCGCCTCGCCGCCACCAACCTCGACATGGCGATCACGGCCTGGATTGGCGCGTCGGTTGAGGAGGACGGGGCGATCACGGTGCCCGCCCGCACCCTCAATGACCTTGTTAACACGCTCTCACCGGAGCGCGTGGACCTCGACGTGGCGGTGCGCACCAACACGCTGAACCTGGCCTGCGGGGCAACCACGGCGCACATCAAGGGCATCGACGCCTACGACTTCCCGCCTATCCCCGAGCCCACCGAGCACGACGCGGTATTGTCGATTCCCGCCGAGGAGCTTAAACAATCGATCGCCATGGTGACCTTCGCCGCCGCCCGTGACGACAGCCGCCCCATTCTGACGGGCGTCTCTGTCAGCTACGAAGATGGCATGCTGACGCTCGCTGCCGCCGACGGCTTCCGGCTCTCCGTCCGGCAGATCCCGCTCGACACGGGCTACGACGGCCCATTCTCGCTGGTGATCCCGGCCAGGGCGCTGAACGAGGTCGCCCGCATGATTTCGGAGGAGGACGAGTTCGTCCAGCTTATCCTGCCGCCCGACCGCTCGCAGGTGATCTTCCACGTGGAGAACGCGCAGCTTGTCTCCCAGCTTATCGACGGCACCTTCCCGGACTACCGGCAGATCATCCCGCGTGACGTGCAGACGCACACCGTGCTCTACACGGCGGACCTGCTGCGTGCCGCCCGCCGTGCGGACATCTTCGCCCGTGAGGCCAACCATACCGTCCGCTGCAGCATCGAGCCACAGGACGGCATGGCGGGTATCGTGCGCATCAGCGCCCAGGCCTCCGAGACGGGCGAGAACGAAGTCATACTGGATGCCAGCATAGAGGGTGACGGCATCGAGATCGCGTTCAACGTTCGCTATCTCATCGACGTCCTGAGCGTCATACCCACTGACCAGGTCGTGCTCAAGACCATCCGCCCCGACCGGCCCGGCGTCTTCCAGCCCGTCAACGACGAGAATTTCACGCACGTCGTTATGCCTATGCATCTCAGCCGCTAACGCCCTGCTGATAGCGCCGAACGTCATGGCCGCCGTCGCCCGGCCCCAGCCGCTCCCCAGTGGCTGGGGCTTCTTTAACATAAGGTTATCGCAAGAAAACTGGCGCTCTATCGTCGCTCTAATACTCATCAGGTATCTTATGCCTGCAATTGACGCACAGATGTGCAAGGAGCAGGCGAGGATGGCGCCCACTGCAAACGGGGCGCCGATTATCTAGATTGAGGACTTACAGGGTCATGGCTCGAGTTTTTGATGCGCCGATCATTACGAACGACCAGAACATCGATCGCCTACTGGCAGTCCCCCTGCCGGTGCTTATCCTGTTCTGGAAGGACATCATTCCGGAGCAGGTCAACCAGAGCATGAAGCAACTCGCCGCGCGCGAGGCCGGTCAACTCATTGTCGCAAAGGTTTACACGCGTGACAACCCGGGGGTCGCTCGCCGCTTCCAGATTCACCACTCGCTGGTGCTCGTTGGCCTGCGTGCGGGGGTCGAGATCACCCGGGCGAACCTGCCTGACAGCAGCGCCATTGAAGCGCACGCTGCCTACCTGCTGGGCCGCGCTGCCCAGCCCGCCCCTTCGACCACCAGCTACGCCAACCGCAACGCGCATGTACACACCGGCACGGATAGCCGGCCCGTCAGCGTGACGGATGCCCTGTTTGAGCAAACCGTCCTGCACTCATCCCTGCCGGTGCTTGTCGACTTCTGGGCGCCCTGGTGCGGGCCGTGCCTTGCCATCGCCCCGATCCTTGACCGCATTGCGAGGCATTACGCGGGCCAACTGCGCGTCGCGAAGGTCAACGTGGACCAGAACCCCTACTACGCCGGTCTGTATGGCGTGCAGGGCATCCCGACGCTGCTGCTCGTGAAGGACGGCAAGGTCGTAGACCGGGTGGTGGGGGCGCTGCCTGAGTCCCACCTGAAGAGCCTGGTCGAGCGCTTCCTGCACGGCGCGGCAGGCTAAGCCACCAACCAGAACCGATCGGCGATCACCACACAACACGCAGCGCCCGGTGCTGTCAAATGCACCGGGCGTTTGCTCATCCAGCGGCTGTCACGCTACACTTCAACTGCTGCCAGACGGACGGTGAGAGAAACAGGAATGCCAGGGCTCCAGTATGCTCTCAACAGATTACGCGAAGCCGGGCGCAAGGTGACCGCAGCCCGGCGAGCGGTGCTCACAGTACTGGAGGAGCACGACGGGCACCTGACGTCCGCCGAGATCATTGAGCACGTCCACGCGCTCAGCCCCTCCATCAGCCGCGCGACCGTCTTTCGCACGCTGGAGCTTCTCACCGAGCTTGCCATCATCCGGCCCACATATCTGGAGTCACGCACGCCGACTTACGTGCTGCTGACGCATGAGGGCCATCACTCGCACATCATCTGTGTGAACTGCAACCGCGTCATAGAGCTCGACTCCTGCCTCATGGACGACCTCGCTCACGTCTACGGCGAGCGCCATGACGTACACATTGTCGGCCATCTGCTCGAGTTTTACGGGGTGTGTGCAGCCTGCTCCCCGGCTGAAAGCCCCGGCACATCCTAGCGCCCGTTAGGTGCCTGGTGGATAACCAGCGTCGAGCCTTTGTGGCTGTTTGCGATCTCGTGCGCAAGGCTGCCCAGGCTGGACCGGAAGCGCTGCGTTGAGCCTGTCGTCGCCAGAATGATCAGGTCCTGGGAGCCGGCGTTCTCCGCAACCGCCTCGCGCGGATTCCCGCCCATCTCTACCAGCGTGTAGGGGTGATCGATCTCCGTCTCTGCCAGCACATCCTCCAGCCTCTGGCGGAAGCGCGAAGGGGTCAGAATGCGCACCGGCACGTCGAGCGCGCTCGCAATCAGCATCACCAGCGGCAGCGAGCGCCGGGCAGCCACAATACCCACGGCGTTCTCCGGCACGACCATCACGATGCGCCGCGTCGCGTCAATCGGCTTGTCAATCTTCGCCACCAGCACCGGGATGTCGGCCCGCCACACGACCCTGTCGACAATCGAACCGAAGATCGTCTGAGTAAAGTCCCCTTCTCCCTGCCAGCCCAGCACGATCAGGCTGGCGTCATACTCTTTGGCCGCACGCAGGATGCCGCCGCTGACCGAAGTATCCACCCGCCGGATGGGTATGACGTTGGTGTCGGGGTCGGTCAGGACCTCGGCGTTCAGCAGATATTCCTGGTTCTCCAGCCCTCTGATCGTCCCGTCAACCTCCAGCGCGACGTTGAGCGGTAGCAGCGTGCCCTCCCCCGCGCGCACCAGCAGGCTCGCCAGGTTGATGAGGTGTTCCTGTGTGGCCGGGTTGGCAACAGGGATGAGGATGCGCTCGAAGGCCGGCGCCTCCTCGCTCGGCTCCACCTCCGCGATCAGGCGGCTGCCAAAACGCTGCACGATGAGCGGGGATGTGATCGTCGTGAACAGGACGGTCATGATCGCCGCATTGAACAGGCTCTCGCCAAACAGCCCGGCCTCGTTCGCGACCAGAACCGTCGCGAGCGTCGCCGCTGCCTGCGCCTGAGACAGGCCCCACATGGTCATGCGCTCGTTTCTGTCGTACTTCAGGAACCGGGCAGCCAGCCAGGCGGCAATGTACTTCGTGCTGTAGACCGCCACCGTCAGGAGAACCCCCAGCAGTAGCGTTTGCGGGTCGGTGATCATCGCCAGCGGGTTCAGCACCATGCCGATATACATGAGGAACAGCGGGATGAAGAACGACTCCCCGACGAACAGCACCCGCCCCAGCGCGCGGCTGTGCGGCGGCAGCGCCGAATTGATAGCCAGCCCCGCGAGGAAGGCCCCGACGATGGCGTGCATACCGATAAGCTCGGCCAGCAGCGCCGATACAAACAGGGCAACGATGATAAATTGAAACTCGATACTCGGGCTGGAAAAGCGCTGGAAGAACCTCCGGCCCAGACGCGGAAGCCCCAGCAGCACAAACACAGCATACAGAATCATCAGCCCGATCAACTGGGCGATGAACAGAAACGAAACGCCGCCCTCCTGCGTGCCGACGATAATGGCGAGCACGAGCAGCGCCAGCACGTCCGTAAACACCGTCGCGCCAATGGTGACGGATACGGCCTCATTCCGGAGGATGCGCAAGCGGCTCAAAATAGGAAAGGCCACCAGCGTGTGCGAAGCGTACAGCGAGCCCAGCAGCACGCTCTCCGCCCAGCCAAAGTTGAGGATGCGCCCCAGCGCAATGCCTGATAGTTGCGGCACGATAAACGTCAGCACTCCGAACAGTACCGACTTCCCCTTCACCCGGTTGAACTGCTGCAGATCGATCTCAAGCCCCGCATTGAACATCAGGTACAGCAGACCAACCGTCGACAGCAGCTCGATTGTGCGCTCGGTTGCCAGCAGATTTAGCCCGTTCGGCCCGACCAGCAGTCCACCGATGATCAGCCCGATGATGCCCGGGAGCCGCGCCCACTGTGACAGCAGCGGGCTGATAAGGATAACGGCCATGATGGTGAGAAATACGGCAACAGGTCCCTGTACCAGAGGGTCAGGCATACGCAGCCTCCAACCAGGCGAAGGTTAATCAGTCAGCGTCAAACAGCCGGGCGATCTCGTCACGCGCCGGGCGGGCCAGCGGCCTGTCGTCGACGCCAACGACGGCGGTGCCCCCCTCCTCCACGCGCCCGATGTCGTAAGCCGGAATGCCGTCCTGCGCCAGCGCAGCGGCGATGGCGTCCGCATCGTCCGGGTGCACGGCCATCAGCAGCGCGCCGCTCGCAATCGCGCCGAGCGGGTCGAGCCCGGTTGCCTCACATAGCGCGCGCCCCTCTTCAAGCAGCGCCGCCGCCGGGTCGACCACCAGCCGCAGCCCGGAGGCTTCCGCCATCTCCCAGAGGCCGGTCGCCAGCCCGCCCTCCGTCGGGTCGTGCATGGCGTGGACGCGCCCCGCGTTCAGCGCAACGCGGGCATCCCGCACCACGCTGATACCCGGCTCGTGCAGGAAGCCGGCGCACCTCTCGACGTACTCGTGCGAGAAGCGGTGCTCCAGCAGGTCGTGCTTTTCCCGCGCGATGATGGCCGTAGCCTCAATGGGGTAGCCTTTAGTCAGCAACAGCCTGTCGCCGGGCTGCGCGTCGCCGGTACTCAGCAAGCGGGCCTTCTCCACCTGTCCCAGCATCATCCCTGCCACGATAGGCCGGTCGATGCCGTAGGTAATCTCGGTGTGCCCGCCGACGAGCGCCACGCCAAGCGCATCGCACGCGGCGTGCATCTGCTCAAAGATCGTATCGACCATCGCGGGGTCGGCCTGCCCGCCGGGCAGCAGCAGCGTCGCCATGAACCACTGCGGTGTGCCGCCGGTCGTGGCGATGTCGTTAGCATTCACGTTGACAGCATACCAGCCGATTTCGTCGGTCGCAAAGGTGATGGGGTCCATCTTGGCGACGAGGTACTGCTCTCCGCCCACGTCGAGAACGGCGGCGTCCTCGCCGGGGCGCGGCCCGACGATCACACGCGGGTCGGCAATGGGATAGCGGGCCAGCAGCGCGGCAAGATGCTCAGGCGGGAGTTTTCCAAGCGGGTACTTATCAGACATACGCTCTCACGGGTTGGATGAAATCAGGTGATGGCCAATTATGACCACCTGTATCGGGAAGAGCAAGCCCGGTTGCCCCCAGATGGTGAAGCGAGTAGAGTGGATGCGGGCGGCCACGACTCGCCGGTCGGCAAGCCTGCTAACGAAGCGGCGCACTGAACCACGGAGAACCAATGGACACAAAGAAGCTGTTATCGCTGGAGCCGATCATGGGTGCCGACCCCACCATCGGGCGGTGGTTGGCCGCCTTCAACGATGCCCGCCGCCGGACGCTGACGCTGCTTGAGCAGGTCGACCCCGAGATGATCCATCGGGTCCCGCCGGGGCAGTCTAGCATCGGCGCCATCCTCTACCACGTCGCCGCAATTGAGGCGAGCTGGCTGTACGACGAAGTCCTCGAGAACCAGTGGCCCGAGGACTTCGATTCGATGTTCCCCTACCCCGTACGTGACGATGCCGGGCATATCACAGCCGTTCCGGACGAGCCTCTGGAGGCGCATCTGCAACGCCTGGAGGCCGTCCATATGGATCTGCTTGGCGCCTATCGAAACATGTTCATCGACGAGTTCCGCCGGGGGAGAGAGACGCCGCAGCACACCGTCACCCCCGAATGGGTGCTGCACCACCTGATGCAGCACGAGGCCGAGCACCGCGCCGAGATCGGGTCGGTGTGGCAAATGATACGGCAGGGTGGATAAGAACTCTCCTTACACCCACTCGACCGGCTCGCGGTAGGTGCCGAACACCTTGCGCAGCACGTCCACAATCTCACCGAGCGTGGCGTAGACCTTCACCGCGTGGATGAAGTGCGGCATCAGGTTTTCGTTCTCCTTCCGCGCCGCCGCCTCGATGGCGCTCAGCGCTGCCCCGACCGCCTCGTTATCGCGCTCCCGCCGCAGCGCCTCCAGCCGCGCCACCTGCCGCTCGTAGCCCTTCGGGTCGATCTTGAGGATGGGGATGCGGATGTCCTCGTCCTCCACGTATTCGTTCACGCCGACGATGATGCGCCGCCGCTCGTCGATCTCGCGCTGGTAGCGGTAGGCCGACTCGGCAATCTCGCGCTGGAAGAAGCCCGCCTCAATGGCCGGCAGCACACCGCCCATCTCTTCGATGCGGCGGAAGTACTCGTAGGCCTCCGCCTCGAGGTGGCGCGTCAGCGCCTCGATGAAGTACGAGCCGCCGAGCGGGTCGACCGTGTTCGTCACGCCCGACTCGTGCGCGATCACCTGCTGCGTCCGCAGCGCGATCTGCACCGCCTCCTCGGAGGGCAGCGCCAGCGCCTCGTCCATGCTGTTCGTGTGCAGGCTTTGCGTGCCGCCGAGCACCGCCGCCAGCGCCTGGATCGCCACGCGCACCACGTTCACCATCGGCTGCTGCGCGGTCAGCGAGACGCCCGCCGTCTGCGTGTGGAAGCGCATCAGCATTGAGCGCTCGTCCTTCGCCCCGAACGTCTCCTTCATCTCCCGCGCCCAGATGCGCCGCGCGGCCCGGTACTTGGCGATCTCCTCGAAGAAGTCATTGTGCGCGTTGAAGAAGAAGCTCAGGCGCGGCGCGAACTCGTCCACGTTCAGCCCGCGCTCGATCGCCCAGCGTACATACTCCATGCCATCCGCCAGCGTGAAGGCCAGCTCCTGCGCGGCGGTTGCGCCCGCCTCGCGGATGTGATAGCCGCTGATGCTGATCGTGTTCCAGGCGGGCATCTCCCGCGTGCCGAACTCAATCGTATCAGTGACGAGGCGCATCGACGGGCGCGGCGGGAAGATGTACTCCTTCTGCGCGATGTACTCCTTCAGGATGTCGTTCTGGAGCGTGCCGCGAAGCTGCCGCCGATCCCAGCCCTGGTTCTCGGCGGCGGCGATGTACATCGCCCAGATGATGGCGGCGGGGGAGTTGATGGTCATGCTCGTCGAGACTTCGCCAAGCGGGATGCCGTCGAACAGGATTTCCATATCCTTCAGCGAGGACACGGCCACCCCGCACTTGCCGAACTCGCCAAGCGCCTCCGGCGCGTCGGTGTCGTAGCCGTACAGCGTCGGCAGGTCGAAGGCGACGGAGAGACCCGTCTGCCCCTTCGACAGCAGGTACTTGAAGCGCGCGTTCGTGTCCTCCGCCGTGCCGAACCCGGCAAACATGCGCATGGTCCACAGCCGCCCCCGGTGCATGGTGGCATGGATGCCGCGCGTGTAAGGGTACTCACCGGGGAAGCCCAGCTCGGTCAGGTAATCAAAATCGGGCAGGTCGGCGGGTGTGTAGAGGCGCTCAACGGGCACGCCGGACGCGGTGATAAACTCGTCCTGCCGCTCCGGCAGCTTCTCCAGCGAGCGGGCCAGCGTTTCCCGCTGCCAGCGCGCCTTCTCGGCGGCGATCTCCTCACGCAGGCTCTCCCCCAGAGCCGTCCGTTCGTTCTCCACCATGCTGATTGTCCTCCTGGCGCAATCGGTTCATGTCCGCAGGTACCCTGATTGTAGTGTGGCACGGAGAGCCTCACAAGCCGGGGGGCGATGGCATCGCCGAGTCTCACTTGCCCCCGGCTGGAGAAACGAAGATACACAAATCAGCGCAACCACCTTAACCTGTTAGCTTTCCCCGGCGTAACGACTGCCGACAGAACCCCCACCCAACCTCGTTGTGACTGCGTCACCGCTCAGTGTGCAGTTGGCACAGCCAACTGCCAGGGAGAAATCGCAGAGCGATTTCTCTACGACTCCCCCTTGCAAGGGGGAGGTGGTAGCACGCGAAGCGAGCACCGGAGGGGGTTTACAGGCGGCGCAAACGCTATTTACACACAGGAGCCGCGAAGTTCATTCGCGACGCTTCTATCCCATCTATTCGCGCGATCTCCCTCCTCACGCCAACTCATTCAACCAACCATGTGGCACAAACACGCCCGTCCGGGCACAATTGAGGCCATGACCACACGAAGCACTCAACACGCCGGGGTTGACGTTGAAGGGTAGCAGACGCATCGAACGACTCGTCAAAAAAGGGAATGTGCGCGGGCTGTGCCGCCTGCTGCGCCACCGCAATGCACTGATCCGGCGGCAGGCTGCGCAGGCGCTCGGCCAGCTTGGGCACGCCGACGCTGTACCCTTCCTGCTCCGCGCCGCCCGCCGCGACCCCGACCAGTACGTGCGCCGCTGGTCGATCCAGTCGCTGGAGGCCATCGCTACCGACCCCGCCGTCGATGCGCTGACTGAGGTCATGTTCAGCACCCGCGTGGAGGATGCTCGCGCTGCGACCCAATCGCTGCGCCAGCTTGCCAGCCCTCAGGCCGCCGCCGCCCTGCGCCTGCGGGACATCCTTACCGCGCACGACTGGGAGGCGCTCGATGCACTCGACAAGCACGGGCAGCGCGCCCTCGCCGCCGTGTTGCGCAGCGAGCAGTATGCGTCATGGCCTTCCGCTCGCCGCCGCCGCGTGCTGGAAACCGCACTCCGGCTTGGCGTGACCCCGCCCGCCAGCGTCAGCGGCGAGCTGGCCGACATGGGCCTGTACGTCAGCGAGGTCCACACCCTTCTGGACCTCGTGCGCGGTCTGTTCCACCGCAGCCCGGATGTCCGCGCCAGCGCCGCCACCCGCCTCGCCGACAGCGGCCAGACGTGGGCCACCCGCCTGCTCTACTTCGGCTTCCGCCGCGAGATGCGCAAAGGCGAGGAGCGATCGACGGCGGCGGCCTTCGCCCGCGCGATGGACCGCCTCGGCGACTCGCGCGTGATCGGCGAGCTGCGGCAAACACTGGAGACCGTCGGCGGGCAGCCTGCCGCCGAAGCAGCCTACCTGCTCGCCGACATCGGCACGCCGAACGCGATCCAGGCGCTCTTCGACGTGGCGGCGAACCCGCCCCCTCCCCCCGCCTATCGCAACGTGCCGCTGGTTGTCAGCGCGATCCAGCGCGCCCCCGACGCCCTCACCGTGCTCGCCCCGCACCTCGACGACGAGTCGGCCAGCGTCCGCCGCCTCATGGTGGACATCGTCGCCCGCAGCAATGACCCGGTACGGCTAAGCCTGCTCGCCGAGCTTGCCCGCGACCCTGAGCCATCCGTGTGTCAGGCCGCCCTCGATGCGCTGGCCGCAGAGAACACTGAGGAGGCAGCCGCTACGCTGTTCGAGTTGAGCGGGGATCTACCGGAGGAGGCCATTGCGAGAGCGCTGGCCCGGTTCACCGTACCGGCGGGCGTGGAGTACATACAGCAGCTATCGCTGCCAACCACAGTCATCTATGGCATAGTGCGCGGCGACGACCGCCGCCCGCTGCCCGCCACCGAGGTCCAGATCCTTGCCGAGCGGCTTTCAACTGGCGACGAAACGTGGCAGTGGCAGGCTGTGAGCGCCCGCGCCCTGACCAACGAGCAGGGTGAGTTCACGCTGGCTCTCGTCGACTGGCAGGGCACGAGCCGGCTGCGTCTCAAGCTCGTCGTGCCCGCACGCCGGGAGGGCCTCAGCACGGAGACGTTCGTCGCCCCCCTGCCCCTTGAGCATGGCGCCGCCAACCGCGTCGAGGCGACCATCGACCGCTTCTTCGACCGCCTCGCCGTCAGCGTCGAGCCGGTGATAAGTCGCTAGCCCTGCCATAACTCAACGCTGAGTCCGTGGCCCCCCACCATGCAAGCCGGAGGCCGCGAAGAGGCCGCAGGGCGGAGAGGGTTCGGCCATCGGGCTTCTGAGTCTGTGCCTCCGACTAACCCTTCACCGCCCGGTCCTGATCCACAGCCCGCGCCCGTCCGTCGTGATCCGCACCGTGCCGTCCTCGTCGGTGCGGTAGATCACAGCGCCTGCCGCCGAGAGCCGCTCCAGTACCGGCTCATGCGGCAGGCCGGAGCGGTTCCCCTCCTCGACTGCGATCACCGCGATCTGCGGGCTTGTCGCCGCGAGGAACGCCTCGCCGCAGACGCTCTCATGCCCGCCGCGCGGCACCTGCATCACCGCCGCGTGCAGAGGCGTCCCGGCGGAGAGCAGCCGTGCCTCGCCCTCCGGCGTGAGGTCGCCGGGCAGCAGCACCCGTGCATCCCCGTACTCGACGAGCAGCACCACCGGCTCGGCGGAAGGCTCGACGCCCGGCGGCGGCGCGGCTGGCGCGTCGAGCACAGTCAGCAGCACGCCGTCCCCCACGCGGACCGTCATACCCGGCTGCGCAGCAATCACCTGTGCGCTACCAACGGCAGGCGGAGCCGCGCCCGCCGGGATCATCACCGCGTCGAAGCGGTAGCGCGACAGCACATCGGGCAGCGCCGCGACATTCGACGCCGCAGGCTCGGTGATCACGAGCAGGTCCAGCCGCCGGTCCCAGAAGGGCAGCGCATCGCCGAGCGCCGTACGCAGCCGCCGCCCGCTCCCGCCCGCGTCCACCAGGATTTGCCGCCCGCCCGGCGTCTCGATCAGCGTTGCCGCCGCGCCGCCGGTGTCCACAAACGTGACGTGCAGCCGCCCGTCAGGCAGCGACCACGCTGTCGCAAACAGCAGTGCCGCCATACCCAGCCCACCCGCCGCCAGCGCCTTCGTGCCGAGCGCGCGCCGCAGCCCGGTGAGATGATTCTGGAGCGCGCCGGGCTGCTGCATGGCAGCGAATGTCAGCCCGAACATCACCCCGTAGATGCCCCACACCGCGAGCGGCGGCACGTCACGTAGCTCCAGCGAGGCGTAGGGCAGCCGCGCCGCCAGCCGGACCACCCCCGCCGTCCACGTGAGGAACAGCCAGCTTCCCCACGCGATGATCTGCCCCAGCGGCCACCACACGAGCGCCGCCAGCACGCTCAGCCCGCCGAGCACCATCAGCGGCGTCTGCGCGGGGATGATGAGCAGGTTCACCGGCAGGGACAGCACCGACAGCCGCCCGAAGGTCAGTGCTATGATGGGCGTCGTCGTGATCTGCGCGGCAAGCGTCACGATGAACGCATCCGAGAGTGCTGCAACGACCTGCTGTGCGCGCTGCTGTGACAGGATGCGCCCTAACCCCTTCTCCAGCACGCCCTGCAGTGGCTCGACGTACAGCACCAGCCCCAGCGTCGCGAGGAAGCTCAACTGGAAGCCGACATCCCACAGCACAAGCGGGTTGATGGCCGACATGAGGATAGCTGCGAAGCCCAGCGAGGCCAGCCCGTATGTCTGCCGCCCGAGTTGCGCCGCCACGAGCGCTAGCGATGTCATGATCGTCGCCCGCACCACCGCCGCGTCGCCACCGACGAAGGCCGCATAGGCTACGATCCCCACGATCGTGATGGTGGCGACCGCGCCGGGCCGCTTCACGACACGGGCGGCAAGCGCCTGGATGATCCCCGCGAGGATGACAAGGTTCGATCCGGAGATGGCGATCACGTGCGTCGCGCCGACCGCGTTGAACGCCTCGCGCACCTCCGGGCTGATGCGGCTCTCGATGCCCAGCAGAATGCCGGACAGCAGCGCTGCCTGCGGGTCGGGCAGCAATGCAGTGATGGCACTGTGGGCCCGCTCGCGGAACGCAATCATCGCCGCACGCAGGCGGTTGCCCTCCCAGCTAGCTGTCGGCTCGACACGGGCATAGCGCACCATGCTGGAGATACCCTCCCGCGCCAGGTAATCCCGGTACGAGAAGCCCTCCAGCACGGGTGGCGTCTCCAGCTTGCCGCGCACCTCGACCCGGTCACCGTAGTGATAACGCTCCCCGCGCGGCGCCTGCACCAGCGCCGTGCCCTGAACCTCTCGCTGAGGCCCGTCCTCCGGCGTGAGCGAGTCGACGCGCACCCGCAGGTTCACATGCGTGTCGCGCTCGTCCGGCATATCGTCGATCACGCCGGAGAGCGTCACAAAGCCCTGATCGTTGTAGGAGGCAAGCGTCGAAGCGTCGAGGCGCGGCAGGCTGAGGCAGTACCTCACCGCGCCGAGCACAAGCGCCAGCGCACAGGCAAAGGCGAGCCGCCAGCCGTGCCGCTTCCGGACGAGCAATAGCCCGGCAGCAGCGGGAGCGGCCATCACGAGCCAGCCCCACCAGGGGAAATCAGCCGCACGGGCGAGGACAATCCCCGCGAGCCACGCGGCAGAGAGGGCGAGGAGCGTCATGGGCGAGTTCCGGGTGTGCAGGCAGCAGGTTCAGGTTGATGGTGATGACTGCTGCACGTATTGAACACCCGCTCGCCGGAGGGCGCAAGCGCGGGGCGGACCTTTGCGGCACAGTTCCAACCAACCCGGCAAAATGGCAAGCGGAGCCACGTAAGTGGCCAAAACGCTAAAAGCCGCGACGTTCAGTCGCGGCGGCTCTATTTACTCATGACGGCTCTATTTACTTGTGGCCGCTATTACTCGCGGCTGCTATATTTACTCGCGGCGGCCTTCTTACATCCGTTTCCCAACAAAAGCGCCGCCGGTGTACACCGGCGGCGCCTGCATGGCACGTCTGCTCGTCTAGTTCCCCTCCAGCACCTCGATGGCCGCTTCGAGCAGCACGTCACCTTCTCCAAACAGCGATTCGACCGTCACCGGCACGCGCACGTCCGGCTCGACCCCGATGCCCTCGATGTGGATGTTGTTGTCCACATCCACCGCTCGTGCAACGGTGAAGCGCACCATCTCACCCTCCGGCATCGCGATATCCTCAACGCCGCCGCCAAGCCCTGCCGTCGGGTAGTGCCCGACGATGGTCGCCCGGTCCTGCAGCGTCAGGTTATAGGCGAAGAACTCGCACGCGCTGGCGCAGTTCGGGCCGACGATCGCCACCACCTCGCCATCATAGCGCAGTTCCTCCGCCGGTGGGATAAGCTCCTCTTCCGTCTCGGGGTCGAAGAAAAAGTCCCCCAGACTCTCGTTATAGCGCCCCGAACGCCCGGTCACGATGCGCTCATCGAAGAAGTACGCGGCCATCTGGTCGGCGATGTAGCCCCAGCCACCGCCGTTCTCCCGGATGTCGATGATCACGCCGGGCACGTTGTTCTCGTTCAGGGCCTGCATCAGCCGGTCCCAGAGCTGTATGGTCAGCAGCTTGTTATCAAAGAAGGTGTTGATTTTGACGTAGGCATAGCCGTTGGGCAGCATCTCGTACTCGACGGGCAGCGTGAAAGCTGTCTGCTGCGCCGGGAAGAGCATGGTGAACAGGCTGTCAAGCTCCGGCACGGTCGGTAGTTCAACAGTCTCCGGGCTGCTCTCGCCAGGGTTCTGGTACGTCACGCTGACCGTCTGCCCCGGCGGGAAGCGGAACGCCAGCGCTATCTGCGCCAGCCGCCGGTTGTGGTCCGTGCTCGACGGGCCGATCAGGTTCGGGTCGGTCGCGTCGATGTGCTCCTGCACGGGCTGGCCGTTAATCTCAAGGATCTCCGCCTGCAGTTCGATACCGGCCCGTGCCGCCGGTGCGCCGGGCAGCAGGAAGGTCACATAGATCTCGCCCGTGTCCACCTCGCTCACGCCCATTCCAAGCCCGCCACCTGCCGCAGCCTGGAAGTCCTCCGGCACGAACGGCCCGGCAACGTGCCCATCAGGGATTTCGGCAAGGAAGTCGCGCAGCGCGCGGCGGTATTCCAGCGCGTCGTTGTCCTCGTCCGCCTGCTCAAAGCGCGGGCGGTACTCGGCGTGGAGGGCATCCCAGTCGATGTTCTTATACTCGGTGAAGGCGTACTCCCGGCTGAACAGCTCCACCATGGCGTCGAAAGCCTCGGTGTAACTCATCTCCGAGAAGTCCTCCAGCGCCGCGCCCTCCGCCTCGATCAGGTCAATCCGCTGCACGCGGTCCCGGTTGAACTCGAACGGCTCCGAATCAAGGTCTACGACGGTGTAGCCCGCCGGGATGGGTGCGGTCGGGTCATCCTTGGTGAACAGCAGCCCGTCTTCGCCAAAGCCGATCGGGAAGGCCTGCTCGTCGTCCGGCGCGTACACAATCAGCTTACCGCCGATGATCTCACGCTCGGTCTCGTAATCCTCGCTAACCCGCGTCGACGCGTAGCTGGTGGACCAGCCGCCCCCGCCCAGGTCACGCTCCTCAAGGTATGGGCCTTCGAACACGTTGTCCCAGTACGCCACCGCGAACACCATCACGCCGGTGTCCTCTTCCCCGTCATTGTCCACGTCGTTCAACTCGCCCTGCGGCACGACGGGCAGGGTCAGGCTGTAGGTAAACGGTGAGGTGTAGAAGTCCGACGTGATCTTGCCCAGCACCTGCGCCTCGATCGGGATGACATACTTGCGATCGCGTGCGACGAACCCCGCCTGGTCTTCAAGCAGGATCAGCGGCTGGGCGACGCCGTCGGTGAAAAAGGGGTTGGTGTAGGCAACCTCGCCGTGGATGATGGCGGGGCCGCCCTCGTCGCCCTGTGCGGCAGCCGGCAGCACGTCAGGCAGGGTAATGTCCTCAGCTTCTGCGACCGGCAGCCCGCCCGAGCAGGCGGCAACACTCAGGACCAGCGCAAAAAGCAAAATGGTTACAGCTATTTTTTTCATCGGGCACCTTTTCACTGCCACATTGGGGTTGACCGCCAGGCGGTGGTGTGGCTCCTCCCCCACAACCATTGTGTGCAGAGATTGTAACCGATAGCAGGAGTGTTTGCAGTCTTCCTGCCGGGCGACCACGCAGGGGAATCAAAAGGGCGCGGCAGATGCCGCGCCTGGTTGTCGGGGGGAAGGGGTTGGGTAGCAAGGTTCATTTTAGTTCGGGCCGGGAGCTGCGGTAAGCTCTGTGGGGACGCTAGCCCAACCCCTTTACTGAAATGAGCAGCCTGACAAGTCAGTACGCACACTTCAGTCTGCAGAGAGCAACATAGGAAGCCTTAGCACCTATGTAGCTGTATCATACGGCAAATTTGGCTTTAGGCCATCCGCCGTTCGGCGAGTTCATATTCCGACAGCCGTCTGACCTGCCTGACCAGGCCAGGTGGTCAGGTTTGAGAAAGGTTGGAGTGCGCGGGCATTGTAGCGCCGCGTGAGATCGGCTACGATCTGTGGATGTAGCAGCGCGAGCAGTCACCTGCAACCGCTGCGCTTCCATTTGCGCGCTCTCGCATCACAAAGTGCCGCTGAGGAGGAGGTCCTCGAAAATTCGATGCGAATTGCCGTCCTCGCCAACCTGAAGCAAAATGCCCCCACCTGGGAGGGAATGCCGCCCGACCAGTGGGATGACCTCGACAGCCCCAAAACGATTGACAGCATCATCCGTGCCCTGGAGAGTCAGGGCCACGAAGCTTTTTTTCTTGAGGCCAGCATCCTGCCGCCGCACAACCTCGCCGAGAAACTGCAAGAAACGCGCCCCGACCTGTGCTTCAACATCGCCGAGGGCTACTGGGGCGATGCCCGCGAAGCGCAGATTCCGTCCATCCTTGAGATGCTCCGCATCCCCTACACCGGCAGCAAAGTGCTGACGCTCGCCCTCGCGCTTGACAAGCCCATGACCAAGCGCATCCTCACCTATCATGGCCTGCCCACGCCGGAGTTCCAGGTCTTTGAGAGCGCCGACGACCCCATCGACGACGACCTGCTCGACGACAGCGGCGAAGAACTGCGCTTTCCGCTGTTTGTCAAGCCCAGCCACGAGGGGACGAGCGTCGGCGTCACCCCGGAGAGCATCGTGCACACCATCCCGGAGCTGCGCGACCAGGTCGCCATGCAGCTTGCGCGCTACAAGCAGCCCATTCTGGCTGAGCACTACATCAAGGGGCGGGAGATCACCATCGGCATGGTCGGCAACCTCGGCCCGATCGTCGCGCGGCGTATCAGCGAGCGCGACACGCCCAACACCCTGCCCGATACGCTGACGTTCCTGCCCCCACTCGAAGTTGACCTCGGCGCTTACGACCCGGCAGAGGCGGGCGTCTACACGAACCACATCAAGGTTGAGCTTGCCGAGACGTTCTACTATCTGTGCCCCGCGCCGCTTGAGCCGGAAATGGTCCACCAGCTTAACCTGCTGGCCGCCGCCGTCTTCCGCGTAACCGGCGCGAGAGATGTCGGTCGCGTCGACTTCCGGCTTGACGAAGAGAACGACAACAAGCCCTACATCCTCGAGATCAATCCGCTACCCGGCCTCAACCCCGACTACAGCGATCTGTGCATCGAGGCCCGCGCAATGGGTTGGAGCTATGAGGAATTAATTAATAGAATCGTGAATCTCGCCGCCGAGCGTCACGGGCTGCACGTGGCGGCATAATCTCTCGCATCGTTTCTCTGCTACAGCAAGTTAAAGGACCGGCTCGATGTTTCAGAAAATTCTCTACGGTATGCTGGTCTTCGCGGTCGCCGGGTTCGTCGCCGATCTCCTCGGAGCCAGCCCCATCCTCGTCTTTATCCTCTCCGCCCTCGGCCTGATCCCGCTGGCAGACCTCATCGGCACGGCAACGGAGGAGCTTGTCGTGTACACCGGGCCGCGTGTCGGCGGCCTGCTCAATGCGACCCTTGGCAACGCCGCCGAGTTGATCATCACGATCTTCGCGCTGCGCGAAGGGCTGCTGGAGCTTGTCCGCGCCTCGATTGCAGGCTCCATCCTGGGCAATCTGCTGCTCATCCTCGGCCTGAGTCTGCTGCTCGGCGGTCTCAAGCACGGCGTCCAGACCTTCGACCGCCGGCAGGCCGGGATCAACGCCACACTGGCGATGCTTGCCGTGATCGCGCTGGCCGTGCCCTCCTTCTTCAGCCCGGCGATCGAGCCGGACGTCATCGCCGAGACGCGCTTCAACGAGGGCGTTGCCATCGTCATGATCGTGTTATACGGGCTGAGCATCCTGTACTCGATGACGCAGCGAGATGGTCCGGGCTACGCCGAGACCGGCCATCACGAAGAACACGAGGCGCACTGGAGCCTGCCGCGCGCGCTCGTCGTGCTCGCCCTGGCGACGGCAGGCACGGCGCTGATGAGCGAGGTACTTGTTGGCGCGGTCGAGGAGGCGACGGCCACGCTGGGCCTCACCGAACTCTTCCTCGGCATTATCATCATCCCGCTGGTCGGCAACGTCGCCGAGCATCTCGTCGCGGTGCAGGTCGCCACCAAGAACCAGATGGAGTTGAGCCTCGGCATCGCGCTCGGTTCCAGCCTGCAGATCGCCCTGTTCGTCGCGCCCGCGCTCGTGTTCATCAGCCTGCTGTTTGACAACACCCTGCTGCTGATCTTCAACACCTTCGAGCTTGCCGCCCTGTTCGCAGCGGCGCTCGTCGCGTCGCTCATCGCGGTTGATGGCGAGTCCAACTGGCTTGAGGGCGCAATGCTGCTGACCGTTTACCTGCTTTTTGTCCTGGCGTTCTTCTTCCTGCCGGGGATTTAGACAGCCACCCGGCCCGACGGAAAGGTACACTTTATGCCCGTCTCAACCTACTCCCTCCGCATCAGCGACGCCGAGCACGCCGAGCGCTGCGAGCGCCTGCGTGAGCATCTCCAGCAGGAGGGGCTCAGCGGCGTCGTGCTCTTCGATCAGAGCTATATCCTGTACTACACCGGCTTCGCCTTCATCCCGACCGAGCGCCCCATGGCCTGGGTGATGAGCGCCGCGGGCGAGAAGGGGATGTTCGTGCCCCGGCTGGAGGTCGAGCACGCGCAGGCCAACGCCCTGGTTGACCGCGTCGAGCACTACCCGGAGTACCCCGGTAACCCGCACCCGATGGCCGTGCTCAAGCGCCTGCTGGACGACATGGGCGTGCAGGGGCGCATCGGCGCGGACGACGACGGCTACCCCTGGATTCTCGGCTATCGCGGCCCGAGCCTGTCCGAGCTAACCGGCGCTGCCGTGCAGACCGTCCGCCCGTTCGTCGAGGACCAGATGATGATCAAATCTCCGGCGGAGCTGCGCCTCATCGAGGAAAGCTGCAAGTGGGGCCACCTCGCGCACATGCTGCTGCAGCGCTACACCGCCGTCGGGCGCACCGAGACGGAGGTCAGCCAGCGCGCCAGCGACGAGGCCACCCGCGCCATGCTGGACACCATCGGCCCGATCTACCGGGCGCAGGCCACATGGGGCAGCGGCGGGGGTGCGTTCGCAGGCTACCGAGGGCAGATCGGGCGCAACGCCGCCATCCCCCATGCACTCGCCAACAACATCACCTTCCAGCCGGGCGACGTGCTCGTGACGGGCGCCGCCGCGACAGTCTGGGGCTACAACTCCGAGCTTGAGCGCACGATGATCATCGGCCAGCCCAGCGATGAGCAGCGCAAGTTCTTCAACCATATGCTCGCCCTGCAGGAGATCGCGTTCGAGGCCATGAGGCCCGGCGTCCGCTGCTGTGACGTGGATCGGGCCGTGCGCACCTACTATGAGCAGCACGACCTGCTGCCATACTGGAAGCACCACACAGGCCACGCCATCGGCCTGCGCTACCACGAAGGGCCATTCCTCGACACCGGCGACGAGACGGTGCTCCAGCCGGGGATGGTCTTTACCGTCGAGCCGGGGCTGTACGTGCCGGAGATCGGCGGCTTCCGCCACTCCGACACCGTGCGCGTCACCGAGGACGGCATCGAGTTGATGACCTACTACCCGCGCGACCTCGACAGCCTGACGCTGCCTGCCTGAACGCCCTGCCCCGCCTAAGCAAAAACCGCCCGGCAGAAACATCCGCCGGGCGGTTCTCCATTCCGAGGCTGCGGCTGCTACTCGCCGTCACCGGCGAAGCCCGCCTCCTGCCAGGCGGCAAAGCCGCCCTTGAGATTCCGTACGTTGTTGTAGCCGTGTGCGCGCAGAATGGTCATCGCCATATTGCCACGATAGCCGATCCCGCACACCGTAACGATGTTCGCATCTGGCTCAGGCCACTCGTCCTGCCGCGCGAGAAGCTCGTTCAGCGGGATGTGGATCGCACCTTCGAACTCGCCGTTCGCCTCGACCTCTTCCGGCGTACGGACGTCCAGAATGACCACGTCATCCAACTGATCCTTCAACTCCTGCGCGTTGATCTGCGCGAAGTCTTCCGGCAGGTTCTGCAGCACATAGTGAACCGTCGCCCCAACACCACTGACGTTGCCCGACCGGACAACTTCGTGGGCCAGTCAACCAGGCCCCGCAGGGGCGATCCTTTGTGTTGGCAGTCCGGCGTTTAGCCAGCCCTGGAAGCTCCCGCCCTGCAGCGCCTGCACGTTGGGGAAGCCCAGCGCGGCGGTTGCCAGCGCGGCAATCGCTGCATCGGTATCCGTGTCCCCGTAGACCACAACCGGGTCCTCACGGTCAAGCGGCAGCCAGTGGACATTGAGCGCCAGCAGCCTGAGCGGCACGTTCACCGCGCCGGGGATAAAGTGGCCGCTGGCCTCCATGTCTTCCTCTGTGCGCACATCCACGATGTGCGGCGAGTTGCCCGACTCGATCAGTTCGTTCAACTGCTGCGGGGTGATGCTGTTGAAGTTCTTTGCGCCATCGAAGAACGCCTGTACGGCTGCGTCAAAGCCCTCGATGTCGCCGGGAACCTCCTCGGGCGTTGCGGGGGCCGCTTCCGTCGCCTCGGCTGTGGCGGTTGCCTCCGCCTCTGCCGTTGCCGTCGCCGCCTCCGACTCTGCGGTTGCGCTGGCGTCCGCAGTCGGCGCCTCGTCAAGGTCCGGTTCGTCCACGGCTACCGCGGGCGCGTCGGTAGCCTCTGCTGCCGGTTCCTCGGCCTCAGCCCTACCTGCCGCTTCGGGCGTCTCCGTAGGCGCGGG
>Ga0207873_1000696_pt1 | contig 35607 bp, 30 predicted proteins | sample BGWIniCompost_FD_187373 | JGI IMG/M metagenome (GOLD analysis project Ga0207873, IMG submission 187373) | Cellulose adapted compost microbial communities from Newby Island Compost Facility, Milpitas, CA, USA - BGW Initial Compost (SPAdes)... ... | reverse complement strand
TATCTGTAGGAGAAACCCCGGCATCTTTAATAGCCTGTCTCATCGATCTTACTGCGCCTTCACCACCAGGGGCTGGTGCTGTAATATGATGTGCATCTCCTGTTAAACCTACTCCCGCAATTTCACAATAAATCTTTGCATTCCTTCTTAATGCATGTTCAAGCTCTTCAAGAATTAAAGTCCCGGCACCTTCACCCATTACAAAACCGTTTCTGTCTTTATCAAAAGGACGGGAAGCTTCTAAATACCTGTCATTCCAGGTAGACATTGCATGCATTGCATTAAATCCACCGATTGATAATTCAGTAATTGCTGCTTCTGAACCTCCGCACATCATTAAATCGGCACTTCCTCTTTGTATTAACATAAAGGCATCGGCAATTGCATGAGAAGCGGTTGCACATGCAGAGGTTGTTGCATAGTTAGGACCTTTAAGTCCATACCTGATAGATATCTGTCCGGCAGCCATGTCTGAGATCATCATCGGAACGAAGAAGGGACTTATTCTTTTGGGGCTTTTATCCTCAAAATAAATGAAGTGCTGTTTTTGTAAAGTATCCATTCCCCCGATACCGCTGCCATAAATAACACCAAACATTTCTCTATCAACTTTATCAAGATTTATTTCAGAATCCTGAATAGCCATTTCTGCAGCAACAAGTGCATAAGCACTGAATGGGTCGAGCCGTTTAATAGATTTTTTATCCAGGTAATCTTCTGGTTTAAAATTTTTTACTTCGGCAGCAAATTTAGTTTCGAAATTGGTTGTATCGAATTTGGTAATTAAGCCCACCCCATTTTTCCCCTGCAACATTCCTTCCCAAAAATCTTTAAGATTATTGCCTATAGGAGTAATTGCACCCATACCTGTAATAACGACTCTACGTTTATTCATAACTACTCCTGCTAATATAAAAAAGCGGTTATATGCAAATGCATTATAGAAAACATATTAAAGAAAGGTTCAAATCGGGAAACAGAATTATTTCCCGAAATGAATCTGTTAAGAACCGAGCTTTTCTTTTAAATATTTCATAGCATCGCCGACGGTTCCAATCTTTTCTGCATCTTCATCGGGAATTGAAACCTGGAAGGCACTTTCGAAACCCATGACAAGTTCAACTATGTCAAGTGAATCTGCTCCCAAATCATTAGTAAAAGAAGCCTCCGGTGTTATCTGAGATTCTTCAACACCAAGTTTATCCATTATTATTTCTTTAACTTTGGCTTCAACGTCCATATTTTTTACTCCTATATATTTTTTTGTGTTATATAAAGATAAAAAAAGAAAATTTACATTGCCATTCCGCCATCTACAGAAATTATCTGACCTGTTATATAATCTGCATCAGAACTGCATAAAAATGCAACAACTTTCGCAACATCTTCTGGTGTTCCTAATCTTCCTATAGGTATACTCTGCAGAAGTTTTTGTTTTTGTTCATCATTTAATTTATCTGTCATATCTGTTTGAATATAACCGGGTGCAATTGCATTAACGGTAATATTACGTGATGCAAGTTCCCTTGCCATTGATTTTGTAAAACCAATTACACCAGCCTTCGATGAAACATAATTAGCCTGTCCCGGGTTTCCAACCAAAGCAACAACAGAAGAGATATTAATTATTCTGCCGTATCTCTGAGCAATCATTGGTTTGATTACGGCTTTTGTATAATTGAACACACTTTTTAAATTTACATTTATTACATCATCAAAATCTTTTTCCGACATTCTTAAGAGAAGATTATCTCTTGTGATACCGGCATTGTTTACAAGTATATCTACGCCACCTAACTTTTCAACTGCCTCTTTAACAACTGCCTGTGCCTGTTCAAATGAAGTTACATCTGCTTTAAGTGAATAAACTTTTACTCCGGGATTATTAATTTCTTTTATTAATTCTTCAGCAGATTTTTCACTACTATTGTAAATAAAAACAACATCAGAATTTCTGGAAGCTAATTCCTTAACAATTGCTCTTCCGATACCTCTTGAACCACCTGTTACAATTGCTCTTTTATTCATTAATTATAACTCCATATAAATTTAAGCAACATCTTTTTCTTTGAGTGAAGAAAGATATTCTTTCCCGAACTCTTCAAGCTTCTTAAAATTTTTCTCACCAAAAAAATGAAGAAGCTCTTCCCTGCATGCTTCAAAGATTGAAGTATCTTCAACAGGAATTTTGTTACAGGTTTTTAATCTGTTAATATGTTCATCATCAATAGTTAATGTACCTTCGTAAACAGTGAGAGGAAAAAGAATACAGTATTGAGGTTTATACTCCCATTTATGTTTTCCTTCCATCATTGCAAGTTTCTGGAGAGTGCATAAACCCTGCTTATCGAGAAATGTACATTTATGATTAATAATTTCTGTACCAACAGCTACACCTGATTCAAAGTCTTCATCTTTTTCCGGAGGTTCAAACCATCTGGTAATATCTTTGGATTGGGTTTCATCCATCAGCGGAATGATTTTATCTTTAATACTTAAAATTTTATTTGCTTCATTCAAATCTGTATAAACACCATAATGACAACATTCACCGCTGCATTTACAAGTAAATTTAAATGTAAAGATTTTGGGATCTATTTTAAGGCCGTTTATCTCAAAATTAAATATATTCATTAAAGATATTTCTCCACATCTGAGTATTTATCTATTCCAAAGATTTTTACATCAGGATTAATTCTTTTAACCAATCCCTGCAGAACTTTACCAGGACCAATTTCATAAAATTCTTCTATTCCATCATTAATCATATTGTTAATAGATTGAACCCATTGTACCGGGGCAGTAAGCTGTTCATAAAGAAGATTTTTTATCTGAGCTTTTTCCTGAACAGGTCTTGCTGTTACATTTGCATAAACAGGAATTCTTGCATCATAAAAGTTTGTATTATCAAGTGCAGTTTTTAATTTGTCCTTTGCAGAATTCATTAGTGGTGAATGGAAAGCACCGCTTACCTGCAGTTCTTTTACAAGCTTGGCACCTTTAGCTTTACAAAGCTCCATAGCTTTCTTTACACCATTCACATCGCCGGAGATTACAATTTGTCCCGGTGAATTAAAATTAGCACATTGTACAATCCCAATTGATGAAGCTTCATTGCAGGATTCAACAACAATGTTTTCATCAAGACCAATTATTGCAGTCATTGTTCCTGGTTTTTCAATACCTGCTTGTGTCATTGCAATGCCTCTTTCGCGAACAAGTTTAACAGCTTCAAAAAACTGAACTGCACCTGCAGCAACAAGTGCTGCATACTCCCCAACAGAATGTCCTGCAACTGCATCTGCGTTTAATGTTCTAATAATACTTGCAAGTACTGCACTATGAAGAAATATGGCAGGCTGAGTAAATTCTGATTGTTTCAGTTGGTCTTCCGGACCATTAAACATAATGTAGGAAAGATTAATACCAAGAGCATCATCGGCAGTTTTAATCATTTCTTTAGCTTCAACAGACTGCTCAAAAAGATCTGCTGCCATTCCCACATACTGTGAGCCCTGTCCCGGAAATATAAAAGCTTTTTTAGGCATCAGTCTATTCCCCAAACAAGATAAATTGCTCCCCAGGTATAACCGGCACCAAAAGCGGAGAGAATGAGATTATCACCTTTTTTAATATTACCGTTTCTATAATATTCAACAAGACACAATGGAATTGTTGCGGCAGTTGTATTGCCGTATCTGTCAATGTTAATCATAACTTTATCTCTGCTGATACCCATTCTTTCTGCGGTCGCATCTATAATTCTTAGGTTAGCCTGGTGAGGTACAAGATACTTAATATCATCACCTCTTAAATTATTTTTAACCATCAGTTCATAAGAGATATCTGCCATACCTTTAACGGCAACTTTAAAAACTGCTTTACCATCCTGGTAAAGATAATGCATCTTTTTATCGACAGTTTCATGAGATGAAGGATTAAGACTTCCCCCACCCTTCATATGTAAAGCTTCTTTACCTGATCCATCTACTTTAAGAAGAGAATCCTGTACACCATATTTTAAATCTTCAGTAGGTTCAAGTAAAACTGCTGCGGCAGCATCTCCAAAGAGTATACAATTATTTCTGTCAGTATAATCTACTATGGAACTCATTTTATCTGCACCGATAACAAGTACTTTTTTATATGTTCCTGCTTCAATAAAAGATGCGCCTGTTTGAAAAGCAAAAAGAAAACCCGAGCAGGCTGCAGAGAGATCGAATCCCCAGGCATTCTTTGCTCCGATTTTTTCCTGTACAATACATGCAGTTGCAGGAAAGAACATATCAGGTGTTACAGTGGCAACAATAATAACATCAATTTCTTCGGGATTTATATTATGAGTTGATATTAAATCCTGAGCCGCTTTTATGGCGAGATCGCTTGTGGCACCTTGTTCGAGAATTCTTCTTTCTTTAATACCTGTTCTTGTTCTTATCCATTCATCGGTTGTATCAACAATTTTTTCAAAGTATGCATTATCAAGTACTTTATCAGGAACATACATACCTAATGCAGTTATGATTGCATTATATTTTTTTTCCATTCTTACCTTAAATTTAAATTAGAATAATGTTTAATAGAGTTTTCAATTTTTTGAATTAAGTTTTTTGTATGCATCTTATAAGCCTGCAGCACCATGTTTTTTATAGCTTTGGGAGTACTTGAACCATGACCAATTATACTAATTCCATTAACGCCAAGCAAGGGAACACCGCCATATTCCTGGTAATCTAGTACTTTTAAAGATTTTCTTAATGATCCTTTACTCAAAGCAATTTTTATTTTATCAAAGAAACTTCTCTCTGCTGTCTGCTTAAGAAGATGTTTTAATAATTTTGGAACAGACTCTCCAAATTTAAGAATAATATTACCAACAAAACCATCACATACAACAATATCAGCTTTGCCCGTAAGAATATCTTTGCCCTCAACATTTCCAATAAAATTAAGATTTGATTTTTTAAGGAGCCTGGCTGCTTCTTCAGATACTTCATTACCTTTTCCTTCCTCTTCACCCATGCTTAATACACCGATGGAAGGATTTTTTATTCCGCCTATTTCTGTTGCAAAGATGGAACCCATAATTGCATATTCAAAAAGGTGATTTGGTTTAGCATCTTTACCTGCACCAACATCATAAACATAGCAGATACCTTTTGTGCTAGGGAATTCAGCACCGATAGTTGGTCTTCCTACACCAGGTATTCTTCCAATAATTAAAGTTGAAACAGCCATCATTGCACCTGTGTTACCTGCGCTTACAAATGCATCAGCTTTTTTTTCTTTAACCCATTTTGCACCAACTACAAGTGATGAATCAGGTTTGGATTTAATTGCGTTAGTCGGGCTTTCACCCATTTCAATAACCTGTTGGGTATGAATTATCTTTTCTTCATTAAAGGTAAGGTTTTGGGAATGGAGAACATCAAGTATATCCTTCTTCCTTCCGATGAGGTAGAGGTCAATATTTTTGTTCTCATTTAAAGCACTGATTGCACCGGCAACAGTATTTTGAGGGGCGAAATCACCCCCCATTGCATCAACTATAATTCTGCACTGGCTGCTAAGGGAACCAGGTTCGGTCATTAAAGATTAGATTATGATTTAGGTATAAACATTGAACGATCACTGTAATATCCGCAGGAGGGACATGCCCGGTGTGCTAATTTCATCTCACCGCAGTTAGAACATGTACTCAATGAAGGCGCTGTTGCCTTATAGTGTGTTCTTCTTTTATCTCTTCTGCTCTTTGACCATTTTCTCTTTGGGTTAGGCATTTTATTATCCGTTTATTAGTTATAATTTACTTTATTTTTCAATTCCAAAAGTGGTTTCCACCTGCTGTCGATTTCTGCTGATTCACAATCGCAGGAACCATTGTTAAGATTTTTCCCGCATTTGTAGCAGAGACCTTTACAATCTTCATTACACAATTTTTTCATTGGTATTGAAAGTATTGCATAATCTCTCAGTTCATTATCAAGTTTTATTTTATCTGCATCAACAGGCAGATAAATAAGATTATCTGAATCCGAATCAGCGGGCGAATCACCAAACAAATAAACCATCTGAAAATTATTCTGAAGATTGCATTTATAACTTACGCTGCACCTGTCACAATCAAAATAAGCTTCAGTTTTTAAATCAATATCCAGAATTATCCTGTTATGAAGTTTATTTAATTTAATTTCTGCCAGGTAATTTCCCGTAAAAGGTTCTTCGAGCTCCAGTTCCTTTATTTCTCCTTCAAAAGTTAAATTATGAATACCTTCGCTAAGATTGCTTATCTTAATCATCATTGGAGCCTCCATCAAAAAAAGAACGAAAAACGAGTTAAAATATAGATATAGTGAAAAATATAAGCAACTTAGCTTTTATCAATAATTAAGGGAAAACAAAAAAGTGCTAAGGAGGCTATATATTTTTCAATCAAAATAAATTTATTAAATTGCCTGCCAAATTTAATTAATATTCATTAATACTAAAACTTACTATTGAATCCTTGCCTTATAAATCTCTGGTAATACCGGAAGAAACAGAAATCATCTGTAATGCTAATCGTTGAAAATCTAAGAAAAGAATATAAAAATCTTGTTGCTGTAGATAATATCTCTTTTAAAGTAGAGGAAGGGAGAATATTCGGTATTCTGGGTCCTAACGGTGCAGGAAAAACTACAACTATACGAACTGTACTTAATATTATTAAACCTGATTCGGGAAAAATTTCATTTAATGGTAAACCTATAACAAACAAATTTTTTAATACAATGGGTTACCTTCCTGAAGAGAGAGGTCTCTATAAAAAAAGTAAAGTAATTGATGTAATTCTTTACTTTGCAGGTTTAAAACAAATGCCCCGTAAAAAAGCATTGCTGGAAGCAAAAAGCTGGCTCGAAAAACTTGAGATTGGACAATACTATGACAAAAAGGTTGAAGAGCTTTCCAAGGGCAATCAACAAAAAATTCAATTTATTATTTCTGTTATTCATAATCCCGCACTTTTAATTTTAGATGAACCATTTACCGGGTTTGACCCTATCAGCCAGAATCTTATTAAAGAAATGATTCTTTCTTTTGTAACATCGGGTAAGATTATTATTCTATCTACTCACCAGATGGAAACTGCTGAAAGATTATGCTCAGATATTCTTTTGATAAATGAAGGGAAAGAAGTTTATAAAGGAACACTTAATAATTTAAAAAGAAACTTTGGTATTAATACTGTTAAAATAGAATTTGAAGGTGACGGTGGTTTTATAAGTTCATTACCGGTTGTAAAAAACGTTGACAGATACAGCAACTATGCAGAGGTTCATCTTAATGATGATGTTAATCCTTCCGATTTTCTTAAGATGATTGTTAATAAAATTGATATTAAGAATTTTTCTGTTCTGGAGCCCACATTAAATAAAATTTTTATTGATGTAATTAAACAATCCAAAAAATGAAAAAGATTTTTGAAGTTGCTAGGTGGGAATTTGTTGAGAAGATAAAAACAAAAACATTTATCATCTCTTTAATCTTAACACCTGCAATACTAATTCTTTTTTCTATTGCTCCGACTCTGCTTTCAGAACAGGAAGTTGATAACACCAAAGTATTTGGAATTGTTGATACATCAGGGTTATACATAAAAGAAATGCAGGAGGAGTTAAGCCGGTATACAATTAAAGGAAACCAGCCCAACTACCTTCTTGTTAATCTCACATCAAAAGAAAAATCTTATGCAGACTTAAAAAAGAGTGCCGACAGGGATGTGCTTAATGGAAAGATTGAGGGTTATCTTTTAATTGAAAATGCTGAAACAGATTCAGTTTCTGTCTCTTACAGAAGCAAAAGTTTAGGTAATATGAAGGATATTAGCAGGTTTGAATCTGCTTTTAATGAAGTTAGAATTAAATTGAAACTCGATAAGGAAAATGTTAATCCATACCTGCTTGATTATATTTCACAATCTGTTCAGATAAATCCTATACGAATTGAAGAAAGCGGAAAAGAAACTGCGAATGATTTTATTCTTACGTTCTTCTCTTCATTTGTTTTTATAATGCTTCTTATGATGATGATTTTATATTCAGGAGGAATGCTTATAAGAAGTCTTGTTGAAGAAAAATCAAACAGGCTTATAGAAATACTAATTTCAAGCTGCACCCCAAATGAATTATTAACAGGAAAAATTTTAGGACTAAGTACTTTAGGACTGTTTCAGATTTTCATCTGGATTGTTATTGGTTTATCTCTTACAGGAACGTCTGTTGTACCAATAGAAGTTTTTAAAAATATTTTCCCCATTCTTATTTATTTTATACTTGGTTTCGTTTTTTATACAAGCTTGTTTGTGGGTATAGGTTCTGTTGTAACAAGTGAACAGGAGGCACAGCAAATAACAACATACTTAAGTTTCCTTTTAGTGCTGCCTATAATATTTGTACTTCCTGCAGTTGAAACTCCTGATGCACTTTACATTAAAATTTTATCTTATATCCCTTTAACTCTTCCCTCTTTTATGATGCTGAGATTAAATATTAGTCCTATTCCTGAATGGGAAATATTAAGCACTATAGTTATAATGTTAATATCAATTTATCTTATGATTAATATTTCAGCAAAAATTTTCAGAATCGGAATCCTTTCTTACGGTAAAAGACCATCTCTTAAAGAACTTATACAGTGGTTAAAAGAATAAAAGGAAAATTATTTTGTTTATAACCGCATCTTTGTTTGCTGCAATAATACCTATGCTTGCCTATTTATTTATTATTTGGCGGGCTGACCATTATGACCGTGAGCCATTCTGGCTGGTTTTAAAAAATTATTTGTGGGGTGCACTCGGTGCTGTTTTTTTTGCAATTGTATGGAGCAGTTTAATATCAGCTTTAATTTCAATATTTATAAAAAACGAAGTGCACCTCGGAAGAGTCGAAGCTATTTTAGTTGCCCCATTTGTAGAAGAGATTACCAAAGGAGCATTTCTTTTCTTTACAATCAGGAATAGAAAATTTGATAACATAACTGATGGAATTGTTTACGGCGGAGCTATAGGTCTTGGTTTTGGTATGACAGAGAATTTTCTATACTTCATAACATATGGCAATACTATTGCTAACTGGGTGATGATAGTAATTATAAGAACATTATTTTCTGCGGTAATGCATTGTGTTTCTACTGCAACCTTTGGTGCTTTTCTTGCTTACGGAAAATTTAAACCTGCGTTGTATAAAGCCTTTTATACTTTAACAGGATTAGCAGTTGCAATGTTTATTCACCTCGCATGGAATTTAAGTGTAAGTTTTGAAGAAACCACATTCCTTGGTTTCCTTTTTATGATATTTACAATAGCATTGTTTATCACCGTATTTGCAATTTCAGTTTCAGGTGAAAGAAAAATTATTTTTTTAGAGTTATTAGATGAAGCAGAAGCTGGGTTGATACCAAAAGAACATCTTTATATTTTAAATTCCTCAAGAAGAAATACTTTAGGCTGGGTTGATGAAAGTGTGCGCAAATTATATATTAACGCCGCAACCACTCTTGCTTTTAGAAAAATGCAATTGAAAAACTCAACCGGTTTCAGCCGGATTTATTATGAGAAAGATGTTAACTATTACAGAAATTTTATAAAAGACCTGTTGTCTAATACTGTAAAAATTAAATGATAAAGCCTAACTCTTGTATATATTTTGTCCCCTTATTTCCTCTTTTTAATGAAAAGGAAACAAGGCTGTTTGAATCATTCGATAGTAAAAATTCTTCTTACCTCTATTCATCATTATATCTTAATTATAAAGAGCTTTCGGATAAGCTTTTAAACTCGGCAGATGTTGTTTATTGTTTTGACCAGGCAGATAAAGATCACATACCGCAGGATTTTTTTGACTCTCAAAAAGTATTTCTTAATCTTAACGATAAATTATTATTATTCAGGGTACTTTCTGAAAAATATTTTGACAGATTCAAAAATAATCTCATTATATTTACCAATACAATTAAAATTTCTGTTCAGGATATATTAAAATACCTGGACCTTCTTAACAGAGAAGATGATTCGGTTGTTATAGGTAAATCTGAAAAGGGTAAATTAACTTATATAGGTTTTAATGTTTACAACTCCGAACTTTTCAGTCAGTTAAGTTTTACAGATTTAAAATTTGATAATTTTCTTCATCTTGTTTGCAGGTACGATTATTTTATAAACGTATTAGATCAAAGTTTATTTATTGAAGACCTGGATGATTTCAGAAATCTTTATAATGAATTATCCAAAAAAGAAAGCTTAAATTATTGCAGTCAAAATATACACGAAAAATTCACTCACCTGTTCATAGAATATAAGGAATTACTAAAATGCTAAAGGTTGGTATTTACGGAGGTTCGTTCGATCCAATTCATAACGGACATTTAATTACTGCACTTGCTGTTAAGGAGATGAGAGAACTTGACAGGATAATTTTTATACCCAGTTATATTTCACCTCATAAACAGGATACTGAAACATCCGATGTTGAACACAGAGTAAATATGCTGCAGCTTGCAATAAAGCCTATACCGTTTTTTGAGATGTCCGATATTGAAATTAAGAGAAAAAATGTTTCCTACACCGTAGATACTCTTAAAGAATTGAGTGAAAGATATAAACATATAGAACTTATTATAGGCTACGATAATATTTTTAAATTTCATACATGGCGCCAGCCCGATGAAATTATAAGAATGGCAAAGCTTGTTGTTCTAAGGAGAAAACTTAATGTGCCAAGGGGAAAACAGAATAAATTTTACCGTGCTGCTGCTTTTGTTAAATCACCTTTTATTCAGATCAGCGGTTCAATAATAAGAAGGCGTGTGAGTGATAATCTCCCTATTAATTTCATGGTTCCTGAAAAAGTCCATGAATATATCATCAAACACAAACTCTATAAAGGTTAATTTTTGAAAATACTTGTTACAGGAGGAGCCGGCTTCATTGCTTCTCATATTACCGATGCATTTATAAATGAAGGTCATTCTGTTACTGTTGTCGATAATCTTTCAATGGGGTTTGAAAGAAATATCAATCCCAAAGCTAAATTTGTAAAAGCCGATATTTGTGATAAAAATCTTCTTTCACTTTTTGAAGAAGAAAAATTTGATGTTGTAAATCATCATGCAGCACAGATGGATGTAAGAAAATCTGTAGCTGACCCTGCATTTGATGCAAACACAAATATTCTCGGGACAATAAATCTTCTTCAGTTTAGCGTTAAAACAGGTGTTAAAAAATTTATGTTTGCTTCAACAGGCGGTGCTGTTTACGGTGAACAAGTTTATTTTCCTGCAGATGAAAATCATCCGGTATCTCCCTGCTCCCCCTATGGAATCTCAAAGCTTGCTGTAGAAAAATATCTTTACTTCTATAAGTTTCAATATAATCTTAATTATACAATCCTTCGGTATGCTAACATTTACGGACCAAGACAAAACAACAAAGGTGAGGCAGGTGTCGTAGCAATTTTCTCTACAAAACTTCTTAATAATGAGCAGCCGATTATTAATGGAACAGGAAAACAAACAAGAGATTATGTTTATGTAGGTGATGTTGTTAAAGCAAATCTTCTAACTTTAAATGATGATGTATGTGATATTTATAATGTAGGAACAGGAATTGAAACCAATGTTAATGAACTTTTCCATAAACTCAATTCAATTATAAAAAGTAATAAAGAAGAGAAACATGGTCCCCCTGCTCCTGGTGAGCAGATGCGCAGTGTTATTTCTTCAGAAAAATTATATAAGAAGTTTAAGTGGAAACCCTCTATGCCGCTCGATGAAGGATTAAAGATGACTGTAGAATTTTTCCGGAATAAAGCTGATTAAAATTTTTTCGTCATGATTAATAATGACCTGATTAAAAATTTATTAAATAATGAAAGACGTGCCGTTGCAAGGTCGATATCACTTGTAGAATCTGATAATGAATTCTCAGCCGAACTGCTTAAAAGAATTTACACTTCTGTTGGAAGAGCTTACAGGATAGGCATTACGGGACCTCCCGGTGCAGGCAAAAGTACAATTACAAATTTCCTTTCTAAATACTACCGCACTAAAGATAAAAAAGTTGGTGTTATTGCAGTTGACCCGACAAGTCCTTTTACAGGAGGTGCACTGCTTGGTGACAGAATAAGAATGTCTGAGCTTGTAAATGATAAAGGAATTTTTGTAAGAAGCATGGCAACCCGTGGAAGTTTGGGCGGGTTGAGTAAAAAAGCAGTCGATGCCGCCGATGTTCTTGATGCTGCAGGATATGATATAATTATTTTTGAAACAGTTGGCGTTGGTCAGTCGGAGCTGGATATTGCACAGGCAGCCGATACAACAATTGTTGTTCTTGTTCCTGAGTCAGGTGATACTGTTCAGGCTATGAAAGCAGGTTTAATGGAGATTGCAGATTTCTTTGTAATGAATAAAAGTGACAGACCTGCATCAGAACAGGCAGTAATGGCTTTAAAATCTATTTTAGGTTTAAGAGAACATAATGCTGATACCTGGATGCCCTCAATAATTAAAAGCATTGCAACAGAAAATAAAGGTATAAATGAAATTGCAGAAGAAGTTGATAAACACCATCAATATTTGAACAATACAGGCAATTTTATTAAAAGAAGAGAGAACAGGGCAAAGCAAAGGATAAAAGATATAGTTGAAGAAAAAATCAGGCGGGAATTATGGGGTGAAAGTAGAGAAAATTCATTAAATTCATCTCTCGAAAATGTAGTTTTAGGTAATCTATCCCCCTATCATATAGCAGAAAAAATAATAGAAGATTTTAAAAAGAATCTTTAATAATCAATCGCCGTTTTAAATAGTCCGAAAGGAAATTTTATGGAAGTAATGGAAAATCCATTCAGTACTGATTTTTCTGAAAACCAGTTAGTTATTAAAAATACAATACGTGAGTTTGCCGAGAAAACAATTAAACCTGTTGTAATGCAATATGATGAATCCCAGGAATTCCCGATGGAAATTATCAAACAATTGGGTGACCTTGGATTTTTAGGAATACTCGTTCCCGAAGAATATGGTGGTGCCGGATTGGGATACACTGAGTTTGCAATCGTAATTGAAGAGCTTGCAAGGATAGATCCCTCAATTGCACTTTCTGTTGCTGCACATAATGGATTAGGTACAAATCATATTTTAAGATTCGGGAATGAAGACCAAAAAAAGAAATACCTTCCCGAACTTGCTTCAGGAAAAAAAATTGCAGCCTGGGGATTAACAGAATCTGTTTCGGGCAGTGATGCTGCGGGTTTAAGGTCTGTCGCTGAAAAAAAGGATGGATATTACTTACTGAATGGGTCCAAAACATTCACAACGCATGGTACAGTTGGAAGCACTTATGTTATAATGGCTATAACAGATAAAGAAAAAGGTAAGAAAGGAATTTCTGCTTTTATTCTTGAAAAGGGAATGGAAGGATTAATAATAGGAAAGAAAGAAAATAAATTAGGTATGCGTGCAAGTGATACTACTCAATTAACATTTGAAAATTGTAAAGTACCTGCTGAAAATTTAATCGGAGAAGAAGGAGAAGGATTTGTCCAGGCAATGAAAATACTTGAGGGAGGAAGAATTTCGATTGCAGCATTGAGTGTTGGGCTTGCACAAGGGTGTCTCGATGCATCTTTAAAGTATACAAATGAAAGAAAACAATTCGGAAAACATCTTCACGAATTCCAGGGTATTCAATTTAAACTTGCAGAAATGGCTACTAATATTGATGCCGCCAGGTTGCTAACCTTCCGTGCAGCAATAAGAAAAGATAAAGGTGAATCAATGATTAAAGAAGCTGCCATGGCAAAACTTTTTGCAAGTGAAATTGCAGAGAAAGCTTCAAGTGAAGCAGTACAGATTCATGGCGGTTATGGGTTTATAAAAGATTATCCTGTTGAAAAATTTTACCGTGATGTTAAACTCTGTACAATCGGCGAAGGTACATCTGAAATTCAAAGAATAGTTATTGCAAGAAATATTTTGAGTGAAAGTTAAAAAGCTCTCTCAAGTCTCTCCCCTTAAGGAGAGACTTGAGTAGAAATTAAACATTAACGTAAAAGCATCATCTTCTTTGTAGATACAAAATCACCAGCCTGCAATCTGTAGAAGTAAACTCCACTTGCTAAAGTATTATTACCAAATTCAACTTCATATCTTCCCATCTGTTTTATTTCATCCACTAACGTAGCTACTTCCCTGCCGAGAATATCATATACTTTTAGTGATACTTTACTCTCCCGTGGAATTGAATAAGTTATTTTAGTTACAGGGTTAAATGGATTAGGATAGTTCTGACTCAATTCATAACCTGTTATGATATATTTAATCTCATCATCCACAGATGTTGGGACTGTTCTTCCTAAAACAGTCCAGCCCTTATTATTGTTTGACTGAAGTTCATCTATCTGGTTATCAGGATCAATCACTGCATAAATTCTTGAAAACAAAGGAAGACTTGCAGGAATTGCCCATTGAAATTGTACTGTTTGTTTCCCCCTTGCAGAAATAATTTCAGGAGTTGAAAATTCTGTCTCACCGCTTAAAGAGCTTATTAATGTTCCTCCTGAATCAGGATCACCTACATAAAACTTAACCTTTACAATATCAGGGGTTGGAACCAAACTATAATTATGAATTCTTGCCCTCACAGTTACAGTATCACCCGGAACTACATTAGAGGGATGAAATGTAATTTCTTTAGTTTGAAATCTTTTATTTGGATCTTCAAGGGTATTTCCCTTTTCCGGATCGTATTTCCATGGAAGAATAAAGGCAGGATCGGGTTTGCTTCCGTAATTTACCTGCCACCATGTAGGTGTTCCGCCAGGTTGCGAAAGTTCCGGCCTTACAGCATAATCAATAACAAGCGCACCATTTTTTGCCCAGTATGAATATGGTGTAACGAGGTAAGATACTTCACCAATTGACATATCTATTTTATCAAGATGAACCTTAAGACTTATCGAATCGCTTACACTTGTTGTGTGAGTGGATATTTCACTCTGGCTATAGTGACCATTAACTCCTACTTCAAGACCCCAGCCGCTGACAGAAGCACCAACTTCCATCCCTACCGTCCAGGTAGATGATGCCTGATTACTCTGGAATTCTTCAAATGTCTGATACCAATCAATATTTGAGTTCCCATTAAGCACAAAACTTTCATTCAAACTGCCTTTTATTTTTTGTGCAACTTCTTCATTCTGTTCAAGTGAATCTGTATATGAATAGTAGGAAAGAATATTGCCAACTTCATGATTAGGTTTATAAGAACTGCCGCTCCAGCTTTTACTAGGAAACCACCTGTTCTCAGTAAGCAAAGGATATAAGACAAGAATATTCCCCTGAAATCCGCTATCGGTATAAACCGGGTATTCCCAAACATCATAATCAACAACAGTAGCATAAATATAATCATCATCAGAAGCTATTACAGAAACACCAACAGTTACTTTCTTGGTTGAGTTGGCTACTTTACTGAATTTTTCTCCGTAGCTTGCCTTCATACTTGCTTTAACACCAATGCCGAGAAAATTTCCCCCGCCTGATAATGAAGCATCAACTCCCCACTCCCGGTTAATTGTTGAACTCACCTCAACAGAATTTGTAGTTACCTTCTGATAAATAGAATGAAACTGGCAGTTGTTTGAGTTATAACATTTATTTAAATCATAAGCAGTTCCATTTATAATATCAAAATGAATAGGAGGAGCGTTTAGTATAACCATAGGTTGAAGAATATCTGTTATCTGGTACCGTGTTGGAGTACCGAGTCTTACCCTGTCGCCGTCAAAATCGCCAAGAGCAATTGCATAATTTCTATATTCAGAGTTTCCACCATTTATCTGAATATTTTCTTCATTGTTTTTTTGAGCTTTAAGGAAAATTGCTGTAACATCTTCCCCTGTTATTCCATAAACTTTAATCTCAAACCATTGATCGGAGTTTGGCTCACCCGAGTAATAAGAAACAACTGTTACAATATCATCCTTCAGATCCCTGTCTACATCAAGAACACTTAAATAATTGTTTGTGAGCTGGTTATCAGAATTTCCTCCTTCAGATATTCCAATTTGTGTTTTATAGACAGGAATCATTGAAGTATCGGGTTGATAGATATATACATTTCCTCCAATACCCCAGATTATTTCATCAAGTCCATCTGCATTAAGGTCGCCTGCTTCAAGATCATTCTTCGACATTTCATTATCGCCTACAGAATTTCTTGAAGCTTTTCTTGTTTCATTAAAAGATATATTGTTAAGATTACTGCTTATCTCCATTAAGTATAAGAATGAATCATCAATACCTAGCTCCTGTGTAAACATTGAAAAAGAAAATGCAAGATCAGGAATTACATCATCATTAAAATCACCCGCAGCCAGATTTACATTCACATAACTAACATTATACTGCGGCTGTGTAAAAATGATTTGCTTTCCTTTTGGTGTTAGAGTGAAAGGATTTGATCCTGTTACTTCATAAACTTTTGCAAAAATTCCCCAAAGACTTCCTCCACCGCCTGAAGGATCAATTCCCCCTATTACAATTTCATCTTTTCCATCTTCATTAAAATCAGAAACCACAACATCAAATCCTATTAATTGTGTTTCTGCTGATTCATCATTTATACTTCCGCGGAATGACGGATTTAATGTACCATCCGTATCATAAATTTCAATTTGTATTTTATTATCAGTATTTATATAAACAAGAACAATCTCCTCTTCCTCATCGTCATCAAAATTGCCAGTCTTTAATTTCATTCTTTTATAATATTCATTTGTGGTATTTATATTACCAGCTGATAAAACGCTGCTCACCTGTGACCAGCTAAAATTTGGCGGAGTAATATTATTCGGAAGTACAAGTCTTACTTTATTAGAAGTATTTATATAAGCTGATACAACATCAATTTTATCATCATTATTAAAGTTGCCTGTTATTACTGCCACCTGGCTATTATGTATTGCATCAACTTCATCTCCTCTTATGCCCACTTTTAATTGGTTTGTATCACCATAATCATAAATCTTTTGTCCGAACACGTAATCATTTTCATTAGGAATTTTTTCAGACCATACAAGTATAATTTCGCTTGATTCAAGTAAAGTAGGTGTTTTATTAAGCGGGTCAGCTCCCTGCGCCTGCAGGGGAGAATAAGAAAAACACAAAATGCAAATTGAGATTAATCGTAAATATTTAAAATACACCTATACCTCCTGTAATTTTTTATTTTTGTTGTGAATAAGCCTGGAATAATTATTTTAAATCTAATAAAGAACTTTTTATATTCAAACATTCACTCTTAAATTTTTTTATTATGAAAAAAATTGGTAACGCCGTAAGTCAGAATTCTTCTTTTAATAAACGGGAAGATTATCACAAAGAACTTTTAAGAAAATTAAATGCTGAAAGAGATAAAATTAAACTCGGGGGCGGACCTAAAGCCATAGAAAAACATAAAGCTAAAGGGAAACTAACTGCCCGCGAAAGAATTAATAAATTAGTTGATTCACCAAAAGATTTTATTGAATTGAATTCTTTTGCTGCTTATGGTATGTACTATGAATATGGCGGTGCACCATCGGCAGGGACTGTATTTGGAATTGGGAAAATTCATGGTAAGTACACTGTTATAGTTGCAAATGATGCTACTGTAAAAGCAGGTGCCTGGTTTCCTATAACTGCAAAAAAGAATTTGCGGGCACAGGAAATTGCAATGGAGAACAGGTTGCCGATAATTTATCTTGTAGATAGTGCAGGTGTTTTCCTTCCTATGCAGGATGAAATTTTTCCTGATAAAGAACATTTCGGAAGAATCTTTCGCAACAATGCAATAATGTCTTCAATGGGAATACCCCAAATTGCAGCAATTATGGGTCCCTGTGTTGCTGGCGGTGCATATCTCCCGATTATGAGTGATGAAGCATTAATTGTTGAAGGCGAAGGTTCTGTTTTTCTTGCAGGATCTCATCTTGTTAAAGCTGCAATAGGCGAAGTAATTGATAATGAAAAACTCGGCGGTGCAAAAGTACAATCGAATATTTCAGGTGTTACCGATTATATTATGAAAAATGATGAAGAATGCCTTGCTCAAATAAGAAGTCTTACAGAAAAATTCGGAGATCAACCCAAAGCAGGGTTTAACAGAATTGAAAGCAAACCACCTCTCCTTCCTCCAAAAGAAATTTATGGAATTCTTCCTGAAGACACTACAAAACCTTATGACACTTATGAATTACTTGCAAGAATAGTTGATAACTCTGAGATAGATGAATATAAAGCAGGTTATGGTAAAACTTTAATAACTGCTTATGCAAGAATTGACGGCTGGGCTGTGGGTATTGTTGCAAACCAGAGAAGTATTGTTAAAACTGAAACCGGTGAAATGCAGGTTGGAGGTGTTATTTATTCCGATAGTGCAGATAAAGCAGCAAGATTTATAATGAACTGCAATCAGAAAAAAATTCCCCTGCTGTTCCTTCAGGATGTAACAGGATTTATGGTCGGCAGCCGTGCAGAACATGGAGGCATTATTAAAGATGGAGCAAAGATGGTGAATGCTGTAGCTAATTCTGTTGTACCGAAAATTACAATTATTGTTGGGAATAGTTTTGGTGCAGGCAATTATGCAATGTGCGGCAAAGCGTATGACCCGAGATTTATTTTTGCTTATCCAAATGCTAAAATTGCAGTAATGGGTGCATCGCAGGCTGCAAGTGTTTTACTCGATATAAAAATTAAACAGGCAGAAAAAAGTGGTGAACATCCAACTGAAGCAGATAAACAAAAGCTCCTCGATGAAATTACCAAAGCTTATGATGAAAAGAATTCCCCTCTCTATGCAGCGGCAAGATTATGGATTGATGAGATAATCGACCCTTCATTAACAAGAGAATGTGTTTCTGCAGCAATAGAAGTCGCAAATAACAATCCTGAAATTCCTAAATTCAATCCTGGAGTTATACAAACCTGAATGTAATACAGGAATTTAAAATTAAAGTGAAGAAGGATTGAATTGCTTTTCATGTAAGTGTTATTAAAGTTTAAAAAGAAAATTTATTCAGGTTGATAAAGTTTGAATTCACGGATATTATTCATTTTGTTTATATGCTTCACTTCAATTTCCTTCACACAGCAAAGTAAACTCTCAAAAGCAGTTAATAATATTTCGGAATATATTTCTTCCAAAAATTTTCTCCAGATAAAAAATGAATTTGGAGATTTATCCGCAGTAGATTCGATTTATAATTTTGCTCTTCAGTTTAACGGCGGGGATTACTCCGAAGCTCTGCTTTCATTATCTGCAGCCACTCTTCCATACAGAGAAGTGCCGATAGTTATTCCTTTAATTAATTCTATAATTAATTATCCTCTCGTATCAGCAGAAGATTCAGTTTATCATTTAAAGAATAAAAACCTTCCTGTAAATTTTTTTTATGATACCCCTCAGAATGATTATGGTGATAAAGATAAGTTGGCACATTTCTTTGGATTTGCATTCCTCGCCTACTCATCTCTTATCTTTGATTTCGAAAATCTAATTGGTAATTTTATAGAAGCATTTGAGGAGGATTTTAAAGTGCAATCCTCGGTTGATTACCGTGATTTGGAAGTTAATTTTTTAGGAAAATGCTTTGGAAAAATTTTGAAAAAAGATAAATCAATTCTCCCTTCTCAGGTTTTGGTTATGCGAACTTTATTCTACTTTGGAAATCATTTATGAAATTACTTAGTGAACTTTGTGTCTTTATAATTTTATGGCAATAAAATCTTTTGTTGCACCGGGACACAAAATTCAGTAAACCACTTAGCCGGAAATAAAATGAAATCAATTATTATTATAGATGACGAAAAAGAGATATGCGAAAGCATAAAATTCATTCTTGAATATGAAAACTATGATGTTGATTACTCAACTTCAGCATCAGAAGGAATAGGAAAAATTTCAACCGGGAATTTCTTAGCACTTCTGCTTGATATTCAAATGCCTGAGATGAATGGCTTTGAAGTTCTTAAAAAAGTAAAAGAAATAAATCCTGATCTTTCTGTTATAATTATTTCTGCCCATGGAAGTGTTGAGAATGCAGTTAAAGCTACAAGACTTGGTGCTTTTGATTTTATCGAAAAACCAATTGACCGAGATAAATTATTAATTAGTGTAAGAAACGCTGTTGAGCAGACCAAACTTATTTCCGAGAATAAAGAAATTAAAAAAACTTTTATTGGTGATGGAAGAATTCTCGGTAAAAGTAAAGCAATAACAGATATTTTAGGTATAATCGAAAGAGTTGCTCCTCTTGAAACAAGAGTTTTAATAACAGGAGAAAATGGTACGGGTAAAGAGCTTGTTGCACGTGCTATTCATGAAAAAAGTGAAAGAAAAGATAAGCCTTTTATTGAAGTAAACTGTGCAGCTATTCCAAATGAATTAATTGAATCGGAATTATTCGGTCATGAAAAAGGTTCATTCACCGGAGCTTTTCAGCAGAGAATCGGGAGATTTGAACTTGCAAACAAAGGTACACTGTTTCTTGATGAAATAGGAGATATGAGCCTACAGGCACAGGCAAAAGTTCTCCATGCACTTGAAAGCGGAAGAATAGAACGCGTTGGCGGTACAAAAAAAATTGAAGTTGATGTTAGAGTTATTTCTGCAACAAATAAAAATTTAAAAGAAGAAATTGAAAAAAATAATTTCAGGGAAGATCTTTTTCACAGGTTGAATGTAATTCCGATTCATATTCCTCCTTTGCGTGAAAGAATAGATGACATTCCTATTCTTGTTGAACATTTTGCAAATGATATTGCAGCCAAACATAAAAAACCTGTTGTAAAATTCACTGATGATGCTATTGCATTAATGCAGTCGCTGCCATGGACAGGCAATGTGCGTGAGTTAAGAAATGTTGTTGAAAGAATTATGATTCTTATAGATAAAAAAGAGATAAGAAGAAGTGATATTGATTTTCTTGCAACAAGCGGTCAATCCAAAATTGATGATATTATTGAAGGGAGTAATTCTTTCCAGGAATTTAAAGAGAAAGCAGAAAGAGCATTTATAATTAAACAGCTTAAAGCAAACGACTGGAATATCAGCAAAACTGCAGAAGTTCTTGATATTCAGCGAAGCCATCTTTATAATAAAATGAAAAAATATGGAATCGAACCTCAGAAGGAGAGAAAGGAAGATTAATTATGTCAACTATTTTTTCAAAAATTATTAATAAAGAAATTAAAGCTGATATAGTTTATGAATCCGATAAAATTCTGGCATTTAAAGATATAAATCCGCAGGCACCGGTTCATATTCTCATAATTCCTAAGGAAGAAATTGCAAGAGTGAATAACCTTGACGGAAAGAAACACTCAGAGCTTCTCGGAGAAATGTTTGATGCTGCAAATAAAATTGCCAGGGAACAAAATATTGATGATGGATTCAGGCTTGTAATTAACAGCGGTGAAAAAGCAGGTCAGTCTGTGTTTCATCTTCATATGCATCTGCTTGGCGGCAGAATAATGAACTGGCCTCCGGGCTGATTAAATCATTTTTTAAAAAAAACAGGTGCCAAACCGGCACCTGCATCATTAAAAATCTCCAATAAATATTTTACAACATTAAAATCCAATCATAAAATCTAATTACCTGAAGAAGGTGAATTCAACGAATGCACTTTATCAAATTGTGTATTCAGTATTAATTTTCTTGAATCATAAGGTGCAGGGTCGCCTCCAAGATATTTATGAAACCATTCGAGATGTGCGTTATAATATAACGGCATTGATTTTACATTATTTGGCCAGTGACCATCATTAGGAAAAATAATTAATCTTGCATCAATACCTAATGTTTTTAATGTCGTAAAATATTGAATGCTTTGTGTGTAAGGAACTCTATAATCAAGTTCTCCTGTTATAATTAAAGTTGGTGTTGAAAAATTTTCAACAAAATTGGAAGGAGAATATTTTTCATAATTGTCTGAGTTCCATGGCTGTCCTTTTAAATCCCAGTTTACAAACCAGAGTTCTTCTGTAGCACCCCACATCGATTTCAGATCATATATACCCATCATTGAGGCAAGACATTTAAATCTTTTGGTTTTTGCCTGGAACCAGTTCATCATATAACCCCCGTAAGACCAGCCCATCGCACCTATTCTATCTTTATCAACATAAGAAAGTTTTTCAAGAGCATCGGTTACTTTCATTAAATCTTCAAAAACTTTTCCTCCCCAATCTCCTGAAATTGCTTCTGTGAATGCACTGCCGTATCCTGTTGAACCATGTGGATTAGCAAATGCAACAATATATCCTGCACCCGGATAAACCTGCCAGTCACCTCTGAATGAATCCATCCATTGCGATTGAGGACCGCCATGAACATTTAAAATTAAAGGATACTTTTTGCCGGCATCAAAATTATGCGGCTTTACAATGAACACATGAATTTTAGCACCATCTGCACCTTCTACCCACATTTGTTCGGCAGGTCTTATATCAACTTCATCAATAAGTTTTTGATTGAAAGAGGTCATCTGCTGAAATGAATTATCGGCAATATTAAGCCTGTAAATTTCTCCCGGTTTATGAACTGCTCTTGCCATAAAATAAATTGTTTCATCATCGGCAACATCAAACCCTAGTACAGCCTGTTTACCAGTAAGATTAATAATTTCTTTTGTATGAATATTAATGCTGTGAAGCGGAGAATACCCTTCCCTGTCGGCTGTGAAATATATAGTTTCAGAATCTTTTCCCCATTTAATATCATTTATTGTATAATCGAAATTTTCTGTAAGAACTTCAATCTTTTTAGTTGACCTGTTATATATAGCAAGTCTGTATCTGTCAGATTCATAATCAGCTTTTACCTGCATTTTAAATGCAATAAAAAATCCGTTAGGCGAATAAACTGGTGAACCGTCAAAAGCTTTATTCTCCCTTGTTATATTAGTTGTTTTTTGAGTCTGAAGATTTAAAATAAAAAGGTCTGAATTTGTTGATGAAGCAAGATTAAAATCAGGATTAAACATATAGCATATTTCGTTGCCATCGGGAGAGATATCAAATTTATTTCCACCACTCAGCATAAAATTGCCTGATAACCATGCACTTTGAGTAAGAAGCTGATAATACTTTGACTGCATATTATACATAAGCAGACTTGTCTTCTTTTCCGTATTGTATTCAGTCCAGTGCCTGAATAATAAATCATCGGTCATATAAGCCTGGATAGGTCCGTTTTCATCAGAATCGGCTAATCTTTCATTGCAAAAATTATCTGCACCGCATTCGGGGTAAACATCGGAAACAAAAACTACAGATTTGTTATCATGAGTTAATGAAGGATTAGAAACACCTGTATGAAAATCTGTTATTTGCTCTGTTTGCCTGCTGCTGAAGTTGTATTTATAGACCTGGGATTTTGCAATAAAATAAAGTTCATTATCACTTCCCCAGAAAGGTGATGTTTCATTTAATTCTTTCGATGAAATATTTTCTGTTGCACCATCAGGGTAAAGAATATAAATATCGCTGTATGTTTTACCCTCCTGTAAATTATATTCAACTAAAGTAAAAGCAATTTTTTTCCCAGATGGAGAAACAACAGGAACCCCCACATTTTTTACATTATACAAATCTTCAATAGTAAAAGCTCTTTTCTGAGCAACTAAAGCGAAAGATGAAAAAAGTACAAAAGTTAAGATTAGAAATCTTTTCATTGAACAATCCTTGTTTTGTAATTTTATATTTTTAATTTCAACATAAACAAAATAGTTTTTTTTATTAATAATTTGAACTATGGAAACAAAAATCCTTCATATAAAAAATATGGTATGCGACCGGTGCATAAAAGTGGTCAGGGAGGAACTTACCAAACTCGGCTACACTGTTGATGATGTTAAATTAGGTGAAGCAAAAATCTCTTCCGAAAAAGATATTAATATAGAAGAGATAAGTAAAAAGCTTGAAGAAAATGGATTTGAGCTTCTTGGCGATAAACAGGCAAAACTTATTGAAAATATTAAGATTTCATTAATTGACCTTATCCAGAATAAACCTGAAATGCTTGAAAAAATCAGCCTCTCTAAATTTTTAGCAGATAAATTCCATACAAGTTACCAGCATATTTCAACTCTCTTTTCATCGAAGGAAGGAATAACGATTGAGAAATATTTTATCAATCAAAAAATTGAAAAAGCAAAAGAACTTCTTATCTATAATGAATTAACTTTAAGCGAAATCTCATACCGGCTTGGCTACAGCAGTGTTCAGCATCTGTCAAATCAATTTAAAAAAGTAACCGGTTTTTCCCCCTCTGATTTTAAAAAACTGGCAGATAAAAACCGTAAATCCCTCGATAAAGTAGTTTAAAATTCTGAACATAATAGTGAAGAATATATAACATCTTCTCCTCCTTCATTTCTTATTTTTGCATTGTACAAAAAAAGAAAAGGATAAAAATGAAAACTGAAAAATTTAAAATTGAAGGAATGTCCTGCGGTCATTGCGTAATGGCAGTTAGAAAAGAATTATCAAGACTTCCTCTTAAAATTAAAGATGTTTCAATAGGTTCTGCTGAAGTTGAGTATGAAGAGACAAAATTAACAAGTGAAGAAATTAAGAAAGCAATCAACCAGGCAGGATATCCGGTGATGGAAAATTGATTACAATAAACCATTAACCTTTTGGAATATAGGAAGAATGGAATAATGGAATTTAGGAATTATTTAATATGAAATTCAGAACAACAAAATTTTTAAAAACCAAAATTGTGAATTATTCAGTAATTCCATTTTTACAGTACTTTGTTCTTCCGTTTTTTCATCATTCCATCCTTCCGATTTTTCAGTATGCAATTATTCCAATCTTCAATAATTCCAGGACTATGAACAAGATGTGTAATGAAAACAAAAAATAAAAAAATAGAATTTAAAAAAGTCAGTTTACCTGTCGAAGGGATGACCTGTGCAAGTTGTGTAGCAAGAGTTGAAAAAGCATTGAAGAATGTTGAAGGAATTGAAGAAGTTAATGTAAACTTTGCTACAGAAAAAGTATCATTCACATTTGACCCCCTGAAAGTAGATGATAAAAAAATTTCATCTGCTGTTGAAGATGCAGGTTATAAAATTGATATATCTCCAATTCATAATTTTAAGGGTAAAGATGAGAAAAATACGGACGGATTAAATAATTATGATAAAGAACTAAAGAAAGATTTAATCTTCGGAGTTGTTCTTACTATTCCTATTATGATTTTAAATATGGGAGTAATGTTTGAAAGTTTTTCTGATTTCATTTCTCTATCGCAGGAAAATATTAATAAGATTCTTTTAATTCTTACAACTCCTATAATTTTTATTTCAGGAAAAAGATTTTTTAAGATTTTCTGGAAAAACCTTCTTCACTTTACTGCAGATATGAATTCTCTTGTTGCTGTAGGAACGGGTGCCGCATTTATTTATAGTGCAGTTGCAACTCTCTTTCCTGAATTAATTCATCATCATGAAATACCACATGTTTATTTTGATACCACTGCTGTAATTATTACTCTGATTCTTTTCGGAAGATGGCTTGAGAGTAATGCAAAAAGAAAAACAGGAAGCGAAATAAAAAAATTAATTGAACTTCAGCCAAAAACTGCTCTTGTAAAAATAAATGATGAAGAAAAATTAATTCCCATTGACAAGCTTAAACCAGGAGATGTTGTTATTGTAAAACCCGGCGGCAAAATTCCCGCTGATGGTGAAGTTGTTTCCGGTTATTCCACAGTTGATGAATCAATGATTACGGGTGAAAGCCTCCCTATTGAAAAACAGAAAGGTGCAAAGGTAGTTGGAGGAACAATAAATAAATCAGGTTCTATTGAATTTAAAGTTACTGCTGTGGGAGATAATTCTGTACTTGGACAAATAATTAAACTCGTTGAAGAAGCACAGTCATCTAAAGCTCCTATACAACAGCTTGCTGATAAAGTTGCGGCTGTGTTTGTCCCTGCAGTTATTTGTATTGCAATAATTACGTTTGCAGCCTGGCTTATTACAGGCAGTTCGTTTAGTACTGCACTTATAAACTTTGTTGCAGTACTGATAATTGCGTGCCCGTGTGCTTTAGGATTGGCAACTCCAACTGCCATCATTACAGGCACTGGTAAGGGTGCACAGCATGGTATTTTAATTAAAAATGGTCAGGTGCTTGAGCTTATTCATAAAATGAAAGCTATTGTTTTTGATAAGACCGGAACTCTTACAAAAGGTAAACCTATAGTAAGAAGAGTTGAAACCTTTGGAATTTCAGAAGATGAATTACTTATGCTGGCTGCATCTCTTGAAAAAAAATCAGAACACATTCTTGGAGAAGCTATTGTTGAATACGCAGAAGGAAAAGGAATTGATACAATTAACATTGAATCTTTTATAAATAAACCCGGTAAAGGTGTTGAAGGAATTATTAATTCCAGAAAAATAATTGCAGGTAATAAAAACTTCATGCTCGATAACAATATCGACCTTTCATTGTTGAAAGAGAGAGAAGATGGATTTTATACTTCTGTTTATTTTGCAATTGACAACGAGCTTAAAGCTGTTTTTGTTATTGAAGATGATATAAAAGAATTTTCTCCTGAAGCGGTTGCTTCACTTAAAGCAAAAGGAATTAAAACAATAATGATTACAGGGGATAATGAAAATTCAGCAAAATTAATTGCAGATAAAACGGGCATTGACGAATATTCCGCAGGCATTTTACCTGAAGGGAAAGCCGATGCAGTTAAAAAATATCAGCAGAAATATGGAATCACAGCAATGGTCGGAGACGGTATAAATGATGCCCCTGCTCTTGCAAAGAGCGATATTGGAATTGCAATAGGCAAAGGTACCGATGTCGCAGTTGAAACAGCAGATGTTGTTTTAATAAATGATGATTTAAGAAATGTCGTAAAAGCAATTAAACTTTCCAATCAAACATTGAAAACAATTAAGCAGAATCTTTTCTGGGCTTTCATTTATAATGTTATTGGAATTCCTCTGGCTGCAATTGGACTGCTTAACCCGATGTTTGCTGCACTCGCTATGGCTTTCAGTTCGGTTTCGGTTGTTAGTAATTCATTAAGATTAAAAAAATACCGGCTGAATTAATTCATAATTGTTTCATTAGATATCTTCCCCTCATTTTTTATTTTTTTTACTTAGATGATAAATCGGAACCTGCAATGACAATTTTTTTTAAATTCTTGGAAGTCTTTCGAGATATGAACTGTTGCTGAGTATTGCAAATGTATCGACACTTCTGAGTTCATCAATTGTAAAGCAATCCATATAACTCATTGTGCTTCTCAATCCATCTGAAATATTATCAACAACATTTTTAACAGCGCCTTTGTAGGGAACCATAGTTTCCTCACCTTCAATAAATTCATTTCTCATCTTAACACCGAACGATGCAGACCCACGGTATTTTTTCCAGAGCTGCCCCTGGTACCTTATAACTTCACCGGGAGCTTCTCTTGTACCTGCAAACATTCTTCCTACCATTACAACATCGGCACCAAGTGCTAGAGCTTTTGCTACATCACCTGCATGTTTAATTCCCCCATCTGCAATAATTTTTATGTTGAGTTTTTCCTTTTGTTTTGCAAAATAAACACTAAGCAGAGATGAAATCTGTCCGATTCCAATTCCTGTCTGCACAGAAGTAGTACAAACACTTCCGCTGCCTATTCCAACCCTAACAGCATCAGCGCCTGCATCTTCAAGCTGTTTTAGTGTTGCACCATGAGCAATATTTCCAACAATAATTTTTGGACTGAATTTATTTTTTATCTCTTCCGTTTTTTTTAATACAGCAGCATTATTAGCATTTGCGGTATCTATGCAAAGTATATAATTTCTCTCAACAAGTTTTTCAATTTTTCCCATCGGAGTATTTAAAGCAATCGATACTGCTTTGACCAATCCATTATCGTCTTTATTATTTAATAATTCATCAAGTGAAGAATCAAACCTGTTGAGAATGCCAAGGCATCCAAGTCGTGAAAGCTCTCTTGCCATTTCAAGTCCTGTTACAGTATCCATAGGACTTGAAATAACAGGAAGTTCAAGCTTAACATTTAAAAAGCTGCATTGTGTTGAAGTCTCTGTTCTCGATTTTACCCTGGATACTTTTGTAGGAATTAAACTTACATCATCATAAGTTAATGATTGAAGATATTCGCTGAGATCTTTCTTTGAATAAACTTTCATAAACTTTCTTTAACTCCCTTGGGAATGATGGAATACAAGATGGAATATTGGAATATGAAATGCTGGTTTTCATTATTCCGCTATCCACTATTCCATTATTCCAAAGTTTTTGATTTAGATTAGCGACTCCATTTCATTCAGCAATTCATTCATCTTCTGTGTGGTACTTAAAACCGGTTCGGGAGAATTCATATCAACACCTGCATTTCTTAAAATATTTAAAGGATAATCAGAACTGCCTGCTTTAAGAAAGTTGAGATATTTTTCAACAGCAGGCTTCCCTTCAGTTTTTACTTTTTTAGATAAAACTTCTGAAGCAGCAAAGCCTGTAGCATACTGGTAAACATAAAAGTTATAATAAAAATGAGGAACACGTGCCCAGGTATATCTCTCCTCATCATCTATAATCATTTCTTTTCCCCAGTATTTCTGGTACAATGAACCGTATAATTCACAAAGCGAATCAACTGTTAATGCAATTCCACTTTCGGTTTTTGAATAAACCAAAGCTTCAAATTCTGCAAACATAACCTGCCTGTAAAAAGTAGTGGTTATGTTGTTTAAATATTTCTCTATAAAATAAAGTTTATCTTCCTTTGATGAAGCATTGGTAATAAAATAATCAAGAAGCAATGATTCATTAAATGTTGAAGCAACTTCTGCAAGAAAGATAGAATAATTAGCATAAGGATATGGCTGGGATTCTCCGGTAAAATGAGAATGCATATTGTGTCCTAATTCATGAGAAAGAGTAAACACATCATTCAGGAGGTCTGCCCAGTTCAGAAGTATGTAAGGATGAACTCCGTAAGTTGTACCTGATGAATATGCACCGCTTCTTTTCGCCTGAGTTTCATAAACATCAATCCACCTGTTTGTAAAAGCAGTGTTTAAAACATGCAGATATTCTTCACCAAGAGGCTTTAAAGATTCATAAACAATTTTAACTGCTTCATCGTAAGTATATTTTTTTTCTGTTACATTATTAAAAACTGTTACATAAGTATCATAAGGATGAAAATCTTTTAATCCTAAAAGTTCCTTCTTTAAAGATGCCCATCTGTGTAAAGGTTTTAGGTTTTCATTTGCTGTATTAATTAAATTATTATAAACAGAAACCGGGATATTAAATTTGTCGAGTGCTGCTTCAAGAGCATTATTATATTTTCTTGCAACAGCATTAAAAATGTTTGTCTTTAGTCCGCCATTAAAAAGTGTCGATAATGTATTTGCATATTTAACAAAAGGAGCATAATAATTTTTAAATGCTCTCTCCCTGAAATCCCTGTCCTTTGAATACATAGCAGCATAATATCTTGCGTGAGAAATTTCAATCTCTTTACCTGATTCATCTTTTATAACAGGAAATTTAATATCAGCATTGGTAAACATTGAGAAAGCATTGTACGGCGTCTGAGTAATTTCAGAAGCAAGAGCGAGAATCTCCTCTTCATTTTTTGAAAGAGTATGGGCTTTGGTTCTTAACAAATCATCAATAAAATGCCTGTAAACTTTTAAATCTTCACTTGCTTCAACATAGCTTTTAAGTTTTTCATCAGGAATCTGAAGAAGCTCAGGTTTTATAAATGAAGCTGCTGCAGCAACTTTAGAATAAAGTGATTTGATTCTCTCTTCCATTGCCTGGTATTTTGTTATTCTCATATCACTATCCTTTGCAAGCATAGCATAGAGATAGAGTTTTCCAAGCTTCATTCCTATCTGGTCATCAAACCTGAAACAGGCTAAGAGTTTTTCAGGGCTTTCGGAAAGTGTACCTTTTAATTTTTCATATTCGGGTAATTTATCTTCAACCCATTTAAATTCATTTTCCCAATCATCATCTGATTTATAAATATCAGATAAATCCCATTTATATTTTTCTTCTATTTCATCACGTAAAGGTAAAGATGAGACTTCAGCCATTGAATAAATTTTATTTGTTATGGTATTTTGGTAATGCATTTTATCTCCCCAAATTGTTTATTGGAAGTTTATTTGATTAATGTCATTTTTTTTGTTTCTATATAAGACATACGGGAGTTCAATTCCGTAAATTCAAATTGATAAAAATAATTTCCTGAAGAAAGATTTTCAGCGTTGAAGTTAATTTCGAAAAGACCGGGATTTAAAACTTCATCAATTATGGTTGCAACTTCTCTGCCAGTGATGTCAAAAATTTTTATTCTAACATAACCTGTTTTATGTGTATTGAACCGAATATTTGTAACAGGATTAAAAGGATTAGGATAATTTTGTTCAAGTGAGTAGGTAAAAATTTCAGAACTTTCCTCCAACACACTTGTTATTTCTTCAGCAATTTCTCTCCTGAAACCGGGTATGTTATATTCACCAAGATTTGCCAAAGTTAAATCAATATTTGTTGATGGTACAACTTCTTTAACTATCCAGTTATCAGGGGCAATCCACACTGTATCTGTCATACTAAAAACAGGAATTACAATTGGCGGGAGAGGAGGAATAATAACAAGGTAATTAATGGAATTTGATATCACAAATTTCTTGCATAAAAATTCACCAAGCGGTGTCTGAATATTTTCATCCTGCAATCTCCTGCCAAGAGAAGAAAATCTTAATGGAACTTCGAGAGAATCATAAAACAGCGTAGTATCAATTTCAGCAATTTCATATTGCTGATTAAGGTTTGCATCAAACCTGTAGTTTGAGTACCAGCCGTTAAATACTTCCAGCACTTCAAAGAAAGGAAGTAAAGTATTAAGGGTTGTAGAATCGAGAAGACTTAAAATAAAATCAAAATCAATTGTTTGCCTGTATTCATAACCCAGAGAGCCATCTAAGTGAACATAATTTGTATCAGAATAAGGAAGAAAATTAATTATTTCTTCAGCAGCAGTTTTAGTAAGGATATGATATGATTCTTTCCCTTCAAATTCATCAATAAAAGCTGAAGAATCCTTCCTGAAAAAATTTAATTCAGGAACATGATTATTTAATGAATCAAGAATTGCAATGTTATAATTCCATTTGTATCCTAACTGCTGGGGAAAATATGAAGAAGCCTGTTGAGGAAATGGTTCTGTAAAGAATAATAAAACAAAAGCTATTAAAGCAAACTTCATAGTCAAAGATAATAATTAAACATTAATAATTCTCAGACAGAATTGAGGTTAAAAAACTGTTTATAATATAACAGCAGTAAACAGGATAAACAAAAATAATTTCCTGAGCTTGTTCTCAGGCATATTGATTTTTTTTAGAAGAATTTTTAACGCTATTTAAAAAATTAAAGATGTGATATTTCAAGAATGGAGAAAATTCCAGAAGAGCCAACTGCCGGACTTGAACCGGCGACCTACTCATTACGAATGAGTTGCTCTACCAACTGAGCTAAGCTGGCTTTTTCTTTTGGAATGAAAATTTGTATGATTAAGGTAATTCATACAAAAGATGTGTAGTTATCTTAATTTCTTTTTATGTCTGTTCTTTCTCAGTCTTTTCTTTCTTTTATGTGTTGCCATTTTATGACGTTTACGTTTTCTACCACAAGGCATTAGTTTCTCCTTAATTTATTTTTTTATTAATGTGAATTTAATAATTCTTTTGCGCGTTTACCGACCTCGGTATCGGGGTCCAAATCAACAGCTTTCTTCAGCCATTCCTTTGACTCAGCTATATTTCCGGCTGCAAGATTTACAATCCCAAGATTCAAATGACCAATCTGATGTTCAGGACTATATTCAAGAGCTTTTGTCATTGCCTGTTTGGCTTCTTCATATCTGCCCAGGTTGTAATAACAAACTCCCATATCTATCCGGGCATCGGCATCATCAGGTACCCTGTTAAGATATTCTATGTAGTTTTCAATTGCTTTTTCATACATGCCTGAATCATTTCTTAAATGAGCCAGTTCAAGCAGCAATTGATTGTTATCCGGATTTGCTTTTACCGAAGCTTCGAGTTCATTAATTCTTTGAAGTGCAGATAGGTCAACACCCGACCCCTGATTCTGCTGCTGAGTTGTCCCTGTAAAATTTGTCGGTGCTGGTGTACTGAAAACTCCGGATGCTATTAAAATAATTAAGCTAACTCCAACAACAGAAGCCAGGACAACCAATAATGTTTTGGAATTAATCTGTTTAGTTTCAGGTGAAGTTCCGGATTTTACTGTTTTTCTTTTTTCCCCTGAACTTTTATGAAAGACAGCTTCTTTAACTAATACTGTTTTAATTTCTCCCTTAAGTTTTATTCCGCATCCGCTGCAAACAGATGCATCAACCGGATTTTCAGTTCCGCAGCTTTCACATTCTATAAATTTTTCTTCAACGGTTCTGCTGCTGCTTACTTCCTTTAAATTATAACCGCAGGATGGACAAAATTTAAAATCACTTTTTAATTCAGTTCCACATTCGGGGCAAAATCTTACCATTCAAACTTATCCTTCTTTTTCTTTCATTCCCTGGTTTACCATTTCCTTAAATTCTTTTGAAAATTTAAATGTAGGTACATAATGCTCAGGCACAAAAACCTGTTCGCCGGTTTTAGGATTTCTTGCCTGGCGGGCATTTTTCTTTTTTACTTTATAACTTCCAAAACCTCTTATTTCTATTCCTTTTCCTTCCTTTAAGGCTTCAATAACTGTTTTGAAAAAGCCTTCTATTATAGCTTCCGTTTCTAATTTGGTAAGACCGGTTCCTGCAGCAACTTTATCAACTATATCTGCCTTAGTCATATCTCCACCTTTTAATGATTAAACAAGTTAGATAAATGCTTAAAAATCAAAGAGTTAAATTATTAAAGAATACCCCTAAAATCAATTCATTTTCGGGTTTGGTTAGGGATTATAGATATTAGAGTTATACCTGTAATTCTAATGTTCTTTGGAGGGAATTAATTAAATTTTCTTTCAATAATGGCTTTGAAATAAAATCTGTAAAACCTGCCTGGATATAAATTTCTCTGTCGGAAGGTAATTGATATGCTGTTACAGCAATAACCGGAATGGTTTCAAGTTCTGGCATTGTTCTTACAATTTTAAGAATATCCAGACCATTGTAATCCCCCTGAAGATTTATATCAACTATAATAAAATCATATTTATTCTTTTTTAACAGAGGAATAGCCTGTTCAAGACTTACTGCGAAATGAATTTCCTTCAATTCTTTCATTTGCATTGAGAAGAGCAATTGTGAATCTATCTGGTCTTCAATGTAAAGGCAGCTTAATTGTGAAATATCTATTTGGGTTTTATCCCTTTCTCTTTTTATTTCTTCAGAAGGAATATCAGTTACTTCTTCAGTAACCTGTTCCCGAACTTTTGCAGGCTCAGATTCAATTGATTTTACCGGTGAATCTTCAACAATTATTTCAGAAGGATTTATCGGGAAAATAAAAGCAGGTTTACCTTTATCTTCCAAAAATCTGAAACTGCCCTGCAGAAGATTTAAACTGCTTGTAAAAAGTTTTAAAGTTACAGATGGAATTCCCTGAATTTTAATTTTATCTGCATTTGAAAAGAGTTCAACACTTTTCTTAATAAAATCTTCAGATGGTGTATTGTAACTATCTTTAATACAAATTCCGAAATACTCTTTATCCAAAGGTTCGGCAGATATAAATAATTTTTTCTTACCTGTAGTTTTTGAAATCAAATTAACTAGTAATACAAGAGTGCGGATAAATTTTTCTTTATCTGTTATAATCTCAAGAGAGGATGAAATTTTTCCATAAGCAAGTTCTTCAATAATCTTTTTACTTTCGGTTTCAGATTTTAATTCTTCAATTACATCTATAATTCTAATTTTATTTTGTTCAACTTTTACTTTTCCTTTTTCATATTGAACAAAATCTACAATATGATTTAAAAGAGTAATGAGATTTTCTTTATTGAGATTAATAATTTCCAGAGATTCTTTCTGTTCCGGAGAAGGATTTTCAATGTTTTCTGTTAACTCCTGCACAAAACCAAGAATAACATTTATTGGTGTCAGGATATCATGAAATATTTCAGACAAAAAATTAAGTTCAGGAATTTCCGGTGAGAAATCTTGTGCTTTTAATTCAACCGGAATTTCTTTAAAAATTTCTTTCACTATTACTTCTTTTTCTAAAGAAGAGCAGATAATATTAATTGATTCAATCTCGTTAGTAAAAGAAATAATTGGAACTGCATTAAGTTTAACTTTTAAAACTTCCCCGGAGGATTTTTTTAAAGAAGTTTCTGAAGAAAACTTATCTTTTTTACCTGATTGAAAAAGTGCAGAGTTTATTTTTCCTCTATCTTCATCAATTAATAATGATGTGAAGGAAATGTCTTTCAGATTTTTTTCATGAATGTTAAGATGAGTTACAGCAGAATTATTTACAGATTTTATAAAACCATCTTTGTCTGTTATAAAAATTAAATCGGATGAATTATTAAACAATGAGTTGTATAATTTTCCTTCTTTTTCTGCTGCAATTTTCCCGGTTATATCTCTTACAATATTCAGGTAAGCTGGTTTATCATTATAACTAATCAGTTTTTTGCTTATCTCAACAAAAATATTTTTCCCATCTTTTCTCTTCTGTCTGTGTTGAATTGAAGCTGCTTTACCTTCATCTGGATTATCTGCAAGTGTTTGAATATCATCAGGAGAATACAAATCAGTTAAATCAAGATTCAGAAATTCATCTTTCCTATATCCATATAATTGCAGTGCAGGCTCATTTGCAGAAAGAAATTTTAAATCTTCCTTATCATAAATAAATACCGGCTCGGGAATATTTTCTATATCAAAAGACTGAAGCTGTGATGACTCAACTTCTTTTGCCTGAATATTTTTTTCAACAAGAAGAAGAATCTCATCATCTTTTCCTTTTACAAAATGAAGCTTGAAATCATAATCGGGCAAGTAAGGAATTTTAGCATTTACAGATTTATTCTTTTCACCGGAATCAATAAACTCATCAATCATTGTTGTAATGATTACCGGTATTCCCGAAAAATCTGATTTAAATAATTTACCTTTTAATTCATCAGCATTGAGTGAAAAAGTTTTACAGAAATCTTCACCTGCGTCAATAATTTTATTTTCGTTATCTATAAGCAGATAATTTTTCAGAAATTCTTTTAGGACAGAAAGAGAATCCAATAACTTCCCTAATGAATCTCCTTCATTCTCAAGTGCTATTCCTATAATTGCATTTAAATTACCCTCAGGGCTAAGCACCGGAATTTCAACTACCCTGTTATTTTCACCTGCCTGTGTTCCTGACCATGGAAATCCTTCAATCGTAATTACACTTCCGGATTCTTTTATGTACATCTGCAGTGCATTACTAAAATGGACCAAATATTCCGGAATAAATTTTTCTA
>Ga0207873_1000693_pt1 | contig 35780 bp, 33 predicted proteins | sample BGWIniCompost_FD_187373 | JGI IMG/M metagenome (GOLD analysis project Ga0207873, IMG submission 187373) | Cellulose adapted compost microbial communities from Newby Island Compost Facility, Milpitas, CA, USA - BGW Initial Compost (SPAdes)... ... | reverse complement strand
GAAACGCCCGGTTACATTCCGAACCCGGAAGCTAAGCCTTACAGCGCCGATGGTACTGCAGGGGGGACCCTGTGGGAGAGTAGGACGCCGCCGAACAATTTGTGAGAGAGATCCCCCGTGCCGTTCGGCACGGGGGATCTCTGCGTTTAGGGTCGAGGTATGCGCTATGACCTGGTCATCTTCGACAACGACGGTGTGCTGGTGGACAGCGAGCCGATTTCCAACCGGCACCTCGCCGCCTATCTCACCGAGCTGGGGCACCCGACCACGTACGAGGACTCCATCCGGGACTACATGGGCTCCGCCATGCACCGCGTGCACGAGCTGGTGGAGCAGCGGTCGGGGCGGAAGCTGCCGGAGGACTTCGACGATGTGTTCCACGCCCGCGTCTTCGCCGCGTTCGAGCGGGAGTTGCAGCCGGTGGCCGGTGTCGGGGATGTCCTCGGGAAGCTGACGGCTGACGGGGTGCGGTACTGCGTGGCCTCGTCCGGCAGCCATGAGCGGATCCGGGTCGGGCACCGTACGACCGGGCTCGACCGGTGGTTCGGGGATGAGCTGATCTTCAGCTCGCAGGATGTCGGGCGGGGCAAGCCGGCACCCGATCTCTTCCTCTACGCGGCCGAGCGGATGGGTGTGGCCCCGGAGCGGTGTGTGGTGGTCGAGGACAGCCCCCTCGGCGTGCAGGCGGCCGTGGCGGCCGGGATGGATGTGTACGGGTTCACGGCGATGACGCCGGCGGAGAAGCTCGCGGGGGCCACCGGATTCTTCGCGGACATGCGAAAGTTGCCCGAACTGCTGGTGTGACCCCCGGCAGCAGCCGGCTCATGACAACCGTCATGCCGAGGTGCGGACGTTCGTTTCTACTGCGCGACCCCGGCCGGCCGGGAAGCTGAGGGCATGACGACGAACTCGGGTGTGCGCAAGGGGAAGCGGCCGGCGCTCCTGCTGGTGGGGCTGGACGTGGCGGTGCCGGTCGGGACGTACTACCTGCTGAGGAACGCCGCTGGGTTGAGCGAGTTCGCCGCCCTCGCGTGGAGCAGCGTCTACCCGGCCGTGCGTGCCGGGTGGGGACTGGTGTGGGAGCGGGTGGTGAATGCGTTCGCCGTGCTCATCCTGCTCGTCAATGTGACATCGATGGTGCTCGGCCTTCTCTCCGGTGACGCTCGGATGATGCTGGTGCGGGAGAGCGCGATCGGCAGCGTCATCGGGATCGGTGTGCTGGTGTCGGTGGCGCTGGGGAAGCCGATGATGACCTCGGTCATGAAGTCCTGGCTCATCCGCGGCCAGGAGGCGCGGGAGGCGGCCTGGGAGCGGCTGATGGAGGGCTCGGCGGCGTTCCGGCGGGCCGAGCGGAGGTACTCGCTGGTGTGGGGCGGGGCGTTGCTCGGGGAGTGCGTGGTCCGGGTGATCGGGGCGTATGCGCTGCCGGTGGACACCATGGTGTGGCTGGGCACGGTGATGATGATCGTGACGCTGGTGGGTGCGTTTCTGGTGGGCGGGGCGCTGGGGGCGGGGCCGATGGCGGCCATGCTCGCGGCGGAGGCGAGGACGCCCGGAGTGTGCGGGACGACGGTCGCGGATGCCGGGCGTGCCGAGGGTGCGGGGGAGCCTGCCGTCGCGGTGTGAGGTGACGGCGAGGTCGATGCCACGCGCCGAGCGCCGGTGAACGCCGGTGAAACTGAAGGAAATTCATTTTTGGCCGGATCTACCCACCGGTACGCCGGGGCCTTACGCTCGCCGCCATGACCGATGTGCTGCGGCGCGGCAGGGCCTCGCTGGCGTTCGCCTTCCTGGTGCAGGGCGTCGCCTTCGCCCTGCTCGTGACGCGGATCCCGGCGATCCAGGACCGGTACGGGGTGTCCGACTCCCTGCTGCCCGTCTTCCTGGCCGCCGTGCCGATCCTGGCCGGTGCCGGCAGTGTGGCGACCGGGCGGGTGGTGCGGCGGGCCGCGCCGAGCCGGGTGCTGCGGTGGTCCCAGCCGCTCGTGCTGGTGTCGCTGCTGGTGGTCGGGGCGGGGGAGCAGATGGCCGTACTGGCCGCTGCGCTGGCCGTGTTCGGGCTGGCGGTCGGGGCGCTGGATGCCTCGATGAACATGCTCGGGGTGAGTCTGCAGCGCGCCTACGGGCGCAGCATCATGCTCGGTTTCCACGCCGCGTACAGCCTGGGCGGGATCGTCGGGGCGTCGCTGGCGTGGGCCGGGGCGCACTGGCAGCTGGCGCTGTGGGTGTCGTACCTGCCGGTGGTGCTGGTGCTGATGCCGGCAGCGCTGGCGGGGAGCCGCTGGTACGTCGATGCGGAGGGGAGCGGGGAGGCGCGGGGCGGCAAGGGCGTCGAGGACGCCGGGGGCGTCGGGGGCGCGGGGTCCCGGTGGCTGCTTCCGCTGTGTCTGGTGATGACCGTGGCGTACATCGGGGACTCCACGGTCTCCAACTGGAGCGCCAAGTATCTGCAGGACGTGCTGGGGAGCAGCGAGCAGCTGGCGACGGTCCCCTACAACGTCTACATGGTCACCACGCTGCTGGGGCGGGTGATCGGGGACTTCGGGGTGCGGCGGTTCGGGGCCGTGGCGGTGGTGCGGAGCGGGGCGCTGGTGGCCGCGTCGGGGTTCGCGGTGGTGGCCGGTGCGCCGGGCGCCTGGGTGGGCATGCTGGGGTTCACGCTGCTCGGGCTCGGGCTGTGCGTGCTGGTGCCGCAGACCTTCGCCGCGGCGGGCCGGCGGGCCCATGAGCTGCACGGGCCGGGAGCGTCCGATGCGGCCATAGCGCGGCTGAACGTCTTCAACTATGTGGGCTTCCTGATCGGTTCGCCCTTGGTGGGGGCGGTCGGGGACGTCTGGAGCTATCGCGGGGCGATGCTGGTGCCGATGGTGCTGGTGCTGGTGACGCTCGTCCATGCCCGGTCGTTCGTGGCTCAACCGGACCGATACGGTGGCGGGCATGAGCGGCCGCACACAGCTGATGTGGGACGAGGCAGTAACGGGCTATGACTTCGGCCGGGACCATCCGATGGACCCGGTCCGGCTCGCCCTGACCCGGAGCCTGATCGACGCCCTCGGACTCGACCGCGAGGTGGATGTGGTGGCCGCGAAGGCGGCCGGGGAGTCGACGCTGCGGCTCGTGCACCGGCAGGACTACATCGACGCGGTCAAGGCGGCCTCGGCGGACCCGTCGGCCGCGGACACCTCGTACGGGATCGGGACGATCGACGATCCGGCGTTCACCGGGATGCACGAGGTGTCGGCGCTGATCGCGGGGCAGTCGGTGGGCGCTGCGGAGGCCGTGTGGCGGGGGGAGGCGCCGCACGCGGTGAACTTCGCGGGCGGGCTGCACCATGCGATGCCGGGGGCCGCGTCCGGGTTCTGTGTGTACAACGACGCGGCGCTGGCGATCGCGCGGCTGCTGGAGCTGGGGGCCGAGCGGGTCGCGTATGTCGACGTCGACGTGCATCACGGGGACGGGGTGCAGGCGGCGTTCTGGGAGGATCCGCGGGTTCTGACGATCTCGCTGCACGAGCATCCGCGGACGCTGTTTCCGCAGACGGGGTGGCCGGAGGAGACCGGGGCGGGCGGTGCGGAGGGCACCGCGGTGAATGTGGCGCTGCCGGCGGGGACGGGGGACGCGGGGTGGCTGCGGGCGTTTCACGCCGTGGTGCCGGAGCTGCTGGCGGAGTTCCGGCCGCAGGTGCTGGTGACGCAGCACGGGGCGGATACCCACTTCGAGGATCCGCTGGCGCATCTGGCGGTGTCGTTGGATGCGCAGCGGGCGGTGCAGGTGGCGTGTCATGAGATGGCGCACGAGTACGCCGGGGGGCGGTGGGTCGCGCTGGGTGGGGGCGGCTACGCGGTGGTGGAGGTCGTGCCGAGGTCGTGGGCTCATCTGGTGGGGATCGCTGCGGAACGGGCGGTGGAGCCGGAGACGGTGGTGCCTGAGGGGTGGCGGCAGGAGGTGTTCGCGCGGACTCGTCAGCTGGGGCCGGTGCGGATGACTGATGGGCGGTGGCCGGTTTCGTTCGCCTCCTGGGAGGAGGGGTACGACCCGGCGGATCGGTTGGATCAGGCGGTGCTGGCGACGAGGCGGGCGGTCTTTCCGCTGCGGGGGTTGCTGGCCTAGGGAACTGACCGGTTCCTGACCGATTGCTCCGGGTGGGGCCTGTACGCCGACCGGGGGGCGTTGCGGGGAACCCGGCCCCTGAGGGGGTGGGGTGGGCCAGGATCGGGGGGTGGTCAGTGCTGGGGAGATTCGGGGGCATCTGGTTGCTGCTCGGCTTGCCGGGGTGGTGGCGACCACGCGGGAGGAGAGCCTGCGGAGCTATCGGCTGTTCGCGGCACGGGATCCGCGGGTGCTGATCGGGATCGAGCCGGTGTGGCCGTGGGGGCAGCGGGATGTCGCCGAGCTGATGGCGGAGCGGTGCGGGTCTCCGGCCGAGCCTTGGCGCACCGAGGGCCCGGAGGTGATCGATCCGGAGCGGACGCTGGCCGCTCTGGACGCCTATGCGGAACGGCTCGCGGCGGCCGCTCGGCGGCGGGACGCGGTGCTGCTGGGGACCGGGCACCCGCACCGGCTGCTCGGTTTCTACGCCGCTCTGGCAGACGCCTTGTCGGCGGCGGGATGTACCGTCCTCACCCCGGCGCAGGGTCGCTGTGTCGACATAACGACCCGGTTCGGCCTACGCACGTACAACCTCGGCTACGTACGGGGAGTCGCGCTCGTCCGCGACGGCGACCCCCAGCGCCCCGGTTGTGAGCCCGGCGCACACACGCACTCCCCTCTCCCGGTTCGTACCGCGCTGGACGCGGCGGCCGAGGCCGGCGGGCCGCTTCCGGATCTGGTGATCGGTGATCATGGGTGGGCCTGCGGGGCAGGTCAGCTGGGGTTCGAGGTGATCGCCCTGGCGGATGTGAACGATCCGGCGCCGTTCGTCGGGCAGGCGGAGGGGTGCGTGTCCGTCGTTGTTCCGCTCGAGGACGGTGCGCGGTCCGATTACTACCTGCCGTTGACCCGCTACGTACTCAATCGGGCGTGTCTGTCACAGTAGGCCGCCGATGGGTGCACCTCTTCCCCACTCGCATCACCCGCCCCTACATTGGGGAGTGAGCACGCAGCGACGAAGAGTCACCGGAAGGGGAAGCCGGTGGCCGTCGAGTGCGGAAGGTTCAGGTGTGTCATGGCTGCAGCTGGCGAAAGGCCTCTGAACGAGGTTCAGTTCCTTACCGTGGCGGAGGTCGCCTCGGTGATGCGAGTGTCGAAGATGACCGTGTACCGGCTGGTGCACAGCGGTCATCTGCCCGCGATCCGGGTGGGGCGGTCCTTCCGCGTCCCCGAGCAAGCGGTGCACGACTACCTCCGCGAGAGCTACGTGGGGGTGGAAACCGCCTGACGGCAAGCCGGGGAGCGCCCGTCCAGGGCACCTTCGGGCACTCCCCGGGTACCTCGATTACGACCTCAGCGCTCGGGCGGGTAGGCTAACCCCTCGAAGGTCGTGTGGGCCCATGGCGCCCAAACACACCGAGTGATGAGAAGTGAGCGAGGGTTAGTCGTGGGCTCTGTTATCAAGAAGCGGCGTAAGCGGATGGCCAAGAAGAAGCACCGCAAGCTGCTCAAGCGCACGCGCGTCCAGCGCCGCAACAAGAAGTAAGCGGCAGCGCGAAAGCGTGTCCAGTGGCCCCCCACCGCAAGCCGGTGGGGGGCCACTGTCATGGGACGACGCACGCACGCCGGGTACGCGCAGGCATGCGTTTCGGCCGCTCGTCACTTCCCGCAGTCGGAAGACACCACAGAGCGACTACTGCCCGGTAGGTTGGCCCCACGGACCAGGGCGAAAGGAAGGCGCTGATCTTGGGAAAGGTCGTGCTCGTGACCGGAGTGGCCCGCCAGCTGGGGGGCCGTTTCGTCCGGCGGATCCAGCGTGACCCCGAGGTGGACCGGGTCGTCGCCGTGGACGCGGTCCCGCCCGAGCATCATCTGGGCGGCGCGGACTTCGTCCAGGCCGACATCCGCCAGCCCACCATCGCCCGCGTGCTCGCCGAGTCCGGCGCCGACACGGTCGTGCATCTCGACGTCACGGGCACCCCGCTGGGCAGCGGCAGCCGGGCCGCGCTGAAGGAGACCAATGTCATCGGCACCATGCAGCTGCTCGGTGCCTGCCAGAAGTCCCCGCATGTGAAACGGCTGGTCGTGAAGTCCAGCACCAACGTCTACGGTTCGGCACCCCGCGATCCGGCGGTGTTCACCGAGACCACCCCGCCCAAGTCCCTGCCCAGCGGCGGCTTCGCGAAGGACACCGTGGAGGTCGAGGGCTATGTGCGGGGCTTCGCGCGCCGCAGGCCGGACGTGGCGGTGTGCGTGCTGCGGTTCGCCAACATCCTCGGCCCGACCGCGGACAGCCCGCTCGCCTCGTACTTCTCGCTGCCGGTCCTGCCGACCGTGCTGGGCTACGACCCGCGGCTGCAGTTCGTGCACGAGGACGACGTGATCGAGGTGCTGCGGATCGGCTCGCACGAGCCGCGGCGGGGCACGCTCAACAGCGGCACGTTCAACATCGCAGGTGACGGGGTGCTGCTGCTGTCCCAGTGCTCGCGGCGGCTGGGCCGGCCCACCGTGCCGCTGCTGCTGCCCGCGGTCACCTGGGCGAACACGGTGATGCGTACGCTGGGGATGACGGACTTCTCGCCCGAGCAGATCCGGCTGCTCACCCATGGCCGGGTGGTGGCGACGGACCAGATGCGCGACGTGCTGGGCTTCACCCCCAAGTACACGACTGCCGAAACGTTTGCGGACTTCGTGCGCAGCCGCGGGCCGGGGCTGCTTCCGCCCGAGGCCCTCGCCGCGGCTGTCGACCGGATCGCGGCGCTGCCTTTGCCGGGCAGCTCCCACCCCCCGAAGCAGAGCGCCAACTGAGGAGCGCAGCAACGATGGCGGACGCCAAGGTCATTCCGTTCGACGACGACCGGTCCCGTGGAGGCGGTGGAGGCTCCACGCCCCGCTCGTCGCGCCGCCGTGGTGCGTCGAACCGCCGCGCGGGCGGGGAGCCGCCCGCGGTGGGGGAGGTCCAGCCCCTGCCGGGTGTGGCCCCCGTGCGGGACGATGATCCGGTGACGCATGAGGACGAGCGGCCCGGGAAACAGGCAGGGGACGACGCATCCGGCGGCCTGGAGCAGCGCATCGCGAGCGGGCTGGCGTTCCTGCGCCGCCGCCTCACCGGTGACTACGAGGTCGACGACTTCGGGTACGACGAGGAGCTCACCGACCAGGTCCTGATGTCCCTGCTCCGCCCGCTGTACGAGAAGTACTTCCGGGTGGAGGTGAAGGGCATCGAGAACATCCCGGCGGAGGGCGGCGCGCTGATCGTCGCCAACCACTCCGGGACGGTGCCGATGGACGGCCTGATGATGCAGGTCGCCGTGCACGACGAGCATCCGGCCGGCCGGCATCTGCGGCTGCTGGCGGCGGATCTGGTGTTCGTGCTGCCGGTGGTCAACGAGCTGGCCCGCAAGCTGGGCCACACCCTGGCCTGCGCGGAGGACGCCTCCCGGCTGCTGGAGCAGGGGGAGCTGGTCGGGGTGATGCCGGAGGGCTTCAAGGGCATCGGCAAGCCCTTCTCCGACCGCTACAAGCTGCAGCGCTTCGGCAGGGGCGGCTTCGTCTCCACGGCGCTGCGGGCGCGCACTCCGATCGTGCCGTGCTCGATCGTCGGGGCGGAGGAGATCTACCCGATGATCGGCAACGCCAAGACCCTGGCGCGGCTGCTGGGGCTGCCGTACTTCCCGCTGACGCCGACGTTCCCGTGGCTGGGGCCGCTGGGTGCGGTCCCGCTGCCGACGAAGTGGACGATCCAGTTCGGTGAGCCGATCCCGACGGACGGGTATCCGCCGGAAGCGGCGGAGGATCCGATGCTGATGTTCAACCTGACCGATCAGGTGCGCGAACAGATTCAGCACACGCTGTACAAGCTGCTGGTGCAGCGGCGGTCTGTGTTCTTCTGAGCGTCGGCCAGGAGCGTCGGCGCGGGAGCGCCTGCGGACGTGGCGGGGCGCCCTCCCGGAGGGGGACCGGGAGGGCGCCCCGTGCCGCTGTGCGGCGTCGTACGCCCCTGCACGGGGCACCTCGGCCTGTGCGGCCTGCCCGGCCCTACTCGGCGTCCTCGCCCTCGATGCCGAGGCCCGGGAGCAGGCCGGGCAGCAGCGGCGGGAGGGTGACGTCGGGCTTGTCGGGCGGGGTGAGGCCATCGGTGATGGGCGGTGAGCTCTTGCCGCCGCTGCTCTCCTTGGGCGGGTCGAGCAGGCCGCCGGTGTTGCCGCCGAGCAGGCCGTCGTTCTCCTTGCCGGAGTCGGCGGAGCTGCTGGGGTCCCCGCTGCCGGAGCCGCGCTCCTGGGCGGTGCCGCCGGTGCTGCCGGGCGCCGTGGAGGCGCCGGGGCTCGAGGAGTCGCTGGGCGCCGTGCCCGAGCCGTGCTGCTTGCCGTCGCCGCCGCCCTCGCGGGCCGGGGACTCCGGGAGCATGGACTGCAGCGGGGCGACGTCCTCGTCTATGGCGTCGAAGACCGAGGAGACCTGTTCGCTGACGTCCCCGAGCTGCAGGGGCAGACGCTGGCGCAGGTCGCCCCACAGGTCGCGGTGCGACTCGGAGAAGGAGGAGAGCGCCTGCATGGGGGCCAGCGAGTCCGGGTTGCGCTGGTAGGCCTCGCGCAGCAGGCGGTGGCCCTCGGAGGCGTCGTGCCGCATGTTGGACAGGGCGTGGCGGACCTCGGAGAGGGACTCGTGGTCGAGGGAGCCGCTGCGGCCCCGTTCCATCAGGCGGCGGGCCTCGCTCAGCCGGGTGGAGGCGTGGTCGAGGTAGACCCGGCCGCGCTCGTCGTTGCCGTCGGCGAGGGTGAGTTTGACGTCCTCGATGCCGCGTTTGAGCCCGTAGAGGGTGTCACCGGGCAGGGCGTCGGAGCTGGCGGCGGCGACTCCGCCGAGCGCGCCCGCGGCGACGCCCACGCTGATGCCGCCGGCGGTGAGGCCCTTGGCGAGCCGGGAGCGGGGGCGGAGCCTGCTCAGGGCGCTCGCCCGGGGGGCGCCGTGGGCGCGGCGGCCGCGCTGCTCGGGTACGGGCGGGTCGGCCGTGCCGCCCGCCGTGTCCTCGCGCAGCATGGCCTCGAAGGCGGCCACCAGCTGGGCGCGCTGGACGGTCTTGACCTCCGGGTCCAGCTCCGGCCTGGGCAGTGCGCGGAGCTCGCCGGCGAGTTCGAGCAGTCGCGTCTGCTCGGTCTCCGCGGCGATCGGTGCCGGTCCTTCGGACTGCTCGGCCGCCGTGCCCCGGTCGGTCTGCTCCTCCAGGGCCTGGGCGAAGGCGCTCGCCCGCCGGTGCGCCGATACATTCGCGATCACTGGCGGCACCTCCTCTCGTCATGACGGTCGACTCCCCAGGGGGTCCTGAGGGTTCCCCCAGCCGACCACTTGCACACGATCGGGTGATCGAAGTTGGTCAGGGGGTGACCACAGGGAGCCTGCATCCCGCACAACGAGCGGTGCGGTACTTGGGTTACGGACGCCGGGGGATCGGTTGATGAAGTCAACGCGGCCTCACGGAACGTGAGTTGCGGGTCGCCGAGCGTGCCCGGATCAGCGGGCGTCGTCCGGCAGGAGCCGGGCGAGAGTGCGCACCGCCCGGTACTGGAGCGTCTTGATGGCGCCCTCGTTCTTGCCCATCACCCGGGCGGTCTCGGCCACCGACAGACCCTGCAGGAAGCGCAGCGTGACGCACTCCTGCTGCTGGGGGTTGAGGCGGCGCACGGCGTCCAGCAGGGCGGCGTTGGACAGGGACTCCAGGACCGAGTCCTCGGGGGAGCGCTCGACCTCGTTGGCGTCGAGCATCTCGCCGGTGGTGACCTCCAGGCGGAAGCGGCTGGACTTGAAGTGGTCGGCGACCAGGTTGCGGGCGATGGTGACGAGCCAGGCGCCGAAGTCGCGCCCCTGCCAGGTGAAGGTGCCGATCCTGCGCAGGGCCCGCAGAAAGGTCTCGCTGGTGAGGTCCTCGGCGGTCGCCTTGCCTCCCACGCGGTAGTAGATGTACCGGTACACGGTGTCGCTGTACTGGTCGTACAGGCGCCCGAAGGCGTCGGCCTCGCCGGCCTGGGCGCGCTCGACCAGGTCCATCATCCGAGCACTGTCGCTGTCCGCGGCGGGCCGGCGCGCGGTGGCCGCGCCCGTGGAGCGCCCGCGTCTGCCGACCGCGGCACTGCCTTCGGCGAGGGCGTAGCAGGGGCCGACGGGTGCGGTGGCGAAGGCGGGGACGGCGTACGCGGTGGGGACGAAGCCGCGCAACAGGTCTCGGGCCGTTGCGACCGTCGCGCGCAGCGTAGCCAGGCCCGAGGCGTCAACCCCGACGTGTGGGTACACGGGACTCCCAGAGGCAGAGCTTCCATCACATGCACTTCGGAACCTTTCACCCGTCGTAGCGACGGAGAGGTGCCGGTTTGCGTCTGAGGAGAATAACGCTTCGTACAGGCGCTGCTACACCGAGTTGCTCAAATCATCGATTACGTCGCTTCTGTAGTCGGTTGACGCCCTGCCAGGTGCCGGAGAGTGACCGCTTGTTGACCGGATTGTTTCGTTTTCCGGGTTCATGTAGGGCGAGTTGTGGCCGTGTGCAGCCAACAGGGCTGAACAGGCGGGTTGCGGGGTAAGAAGCGGGGATTGGTCGCGTGGCGTACTGGACGACCCGCTCTGGTCGATCCGGTCGGCCCGGTGGTGCAATGGCCGCATGGGACGGGACCTTGGCGGGACGGAGGGGGTCGGGCGCGCCCTGCTGGCCGCCCTCACGGACGAGGTGGACCGGCGTCAGGCGGCAGGGCAGCTCTCCCCGTTGCGGGCAGCGCAGCTGCTGCACACCGCGGTCGCCGAGGTGTCGAGACAGCGCAGCAGGCCGGACGGCAGGCCGTCCGTACCGGTCCATGTGTTCATCGGGGAGCTGCTCTCCGGAACAGCGAGGCCGCACCCCGTGAACCCGTCCCTGCCTCCGCTCGACCCCGCGCTGCCCGAACCGCGGCGCGGTCCGGACAAGGTGCGGCGGCGCAAGGCGGCGGAGCGGGCCCGGGCGCGGGAGAAGGCCCGGGCGAAGGAGCAGGAGCGCGCCGCGCTGCGGCAGCGGGAAAGGGAGCGGGCGCGGGAGGAGTCGTACCAGCGGCTGCTGGACCGGGCCGCCGAGCAGAGGCGGCGCCGGGAGCGGGCCGAGCGGCGGGCGCCGGAGCTGGTGGCGAGCGCCGGGCTGGATCCGGAGGCGAACACGCTGGAGATCGCCAGGCAGCTGCTGACACGTGAGCCGGAGGTGACGCCGGAGCAGCTGCGGCGGGCGGTCCGGGTCTTCGAGGAGACGTACGAGGCGCGCGTCCGCGCGTTCCGGGACTCGGGCGGGCTGATGCCCTGGCCGAACGCGCGGACCCTGATCCCGGTGCTCTTCGGGCCGCGCCGGGACGACGCGTAGACGACCGGGAGCAGGACCCCCGGCGGGGGAGTCCGGCCGGCGGGACGACGAAGGCGGGGCGCCCCCGGACCGGGGGCGCCCCGCCCTGTCGCCGGACTCGGGCCGGTCAGGTCGTCGAACGGCGCCTGCGGGAGCCCGGGCGGCGTTCGCTCGGGCGGGTCACCGGGTCGCCGGCCTCCAGCGCGGCCAGACGGCGCCGGGCGCCGAAGTCGGCCAGCGCCTCCGCCAGCTTGTGGACCGACGGCTCGGGGGCCATCACGTCCACCCGCAGGCCGTGCTCCTCCGCCGTCTTCGCGGTGGCCGGGCCGATACAGGCGATCACCGTCACATTGTGCGGCTTGCCCGCGATGCCGACCAGGTTGCGGACGGTGGAGGAGGAGGTGAACAGGACCGCGTCGAAGCCGCCGCCCTTGATCGCCTCGCGGGTCTCCGCCGGGGGCGGCGAGGCGCGGACCGTGCGGTAGGCGGTGACGTCGTCGACCTCCCAGCCCAGCTCGATCAGGCCGGCCACCAGCGTCTCGGTGGCGATGTCGGCGCGCGGCAGGAAGACACGGTCGATCGGGTCGAACACCGGGTCGTAGGGCGGCCAGTCCTCCAGCAGGCCCGCCGCCGACTGCTCGCCGCTGGGCACCAGGTCGGGCTTGACGCCGAAGGCGACCAGCGCGGCGGCCGTCTGCTCGCCGACCGCGGCCACCTTGATGCCGGCGAAGGCGCGCGCGTCGAGGCCGTACTCCTCGAACTTCTCCCGGACCGCCTTGACCGCGTTGACCGAGGTGAAGGCGATCCACTCGTAGCGGCCCGTCACCAGGCCCTTGACCGCCCGCTCCATCTGCTGGGGCGTGCGCGGCGGCTCGACCGCGATGGTCGGGACCTCGTGCGGCACGGCACCGTAGGACCGCAGCTGGTCGGAGAGCGACGCCGCCTGCTCCTTCGTGCGCGGCACGAGCACCTTCCAGCCGAACAGCGGCTTGGACTCGAACCACGCCAGCTGGTCGCGCTGGGCGGCGGAGGAGCGCTCACCGACCACGGCTATCACGGGCCGGCCGCCCTCCGGGGACGGAAGCACCTTCGCCTGCTTCAGGGTCTGCGCGATCGTGCCGAGGGTGGCGGTCCAGGTGCGCTGCCGGGTGGTGGTGCCCGCCACGGTGACCGTCATGGGTGTGTCGGGCTTGCGACCGGCGGACACCAGTTCGCCCGCGGTGGCGGCCACGGTGTCCAGCGTGGCCGAGACGACCACCGTGCCGTCCGAGGCGCCGATCTCCGTCCAGCAGCGGTCCGAGGCCGTGCGCGCGTCCACGAACCGGACGTCCGCGCCCTGCTCGTCGCGCAGCGGCACGCCGGCGTACGCGGGCACGCCGACGGCGGCCGCGATGCCGGGGACCACCTCGAAGGGCACCCCGGCGGCGGCGCACGCCAGCATCTCCTCGGCGGCGTAGGCGTCCAGGCCGACATCGCCGGACACCGCACGGACGACCCGCCTGCCGCCCCGCGCGGCCTCCATGACAAGATGTGCGGCATCCCGCACAGCGGGGTCGCCGGCGGTTGTTGACGCGCCGTCAACAACCGTCAGCTGAGGCGTGCCTGTGCCCGTGGCGGAAGCAGCGGAGGAGTCCGCCGCCGCGTCCGTCTGCACCTCGGCGACGCCCTGCCTGGCATGCCGGCGCACGACGTCGAGCACCTCGTGCTCGGCGACGAGGACGTCCGCGTTCGCCAGCGCCTCCACGGCGCGGAGAGTCAGCAGTCCCGGATCTCCGGGTCCGGCACCGAGGAAGGTGACGTGCCCTTGTTCCGGAGGGGCGGGAAGGGTGGTGGGGCTCAATGTGCTCGCTCCCCCATCAGACCGGCCGCGCCCTGCGCGAGCATCTCGGAGGCGAGTTCGCGACCGAGTGCCGTCGCCGCCTCGTGCGTCTCGGGCACGGGACCGGTGGTGGACAGCTGCACCAGCGTGGCACCGTCGGTCGTGCCGACAACACCCCGCAGGCGCATTTCCTTGACAATCTGCCCGTCGGCCAGGAGGTCGGCCAAGGCCCCCACGGGGGCACTGCAACCGGCCTCCAGGGCGGCGAGCAGTGACCGCTCGGCCGTCACGGCGGCCCGGGTGAACGGGTCGTCGAGCTCGGCGAGCGCGGCGGTCAGGCCCGCGTTGTCCGCGGCGCACTCGACCGCCAGTGCCCCCTGGCCGGGAGCGGGCAGTACGGTGTCGACCGAGAGGAAGTCGGTCACCTCGTCGCCGCGGCCGATCCGGTTCATGCCGGCGGCGGCCAGGACGACGGCGTCCAGCTCCCCCTTGTGCACGTATCCGATCCGGGTGTCGACGTTCCCGCGGATCGGCACGGTCTCGAAGTCCAGGCCGTGGGCGCGGGCGTACGCGTTGAGCTGGGCCATGCGGCGCGGCGAACCGGTGCCGATGCGCGCCCCGCGCGGCAGGTCGGTCAGCTTCAGCGCGTCCCGGGCGACGATCACGTCCCGCGGGTCCTCGCGCGCCGGGATGGCGGCGAGCGCCAGCTCCTCGGGCTGCGTGGTGGGCAGGTCCTTCAGCGAGTGCACGGCGAAGTCGACCTCGCCGCGCATCAGCGCCTCCCGCAGCGCGGCGACGAACACGCCGGTGCCGCCTATCTGCGCCAGGTGCTCGCGGGAGACGTCGCCGTACGTGGTGATCTCCACCAGTTCCACGGGCCGTCCGGTGACCTGGCTGACCGCCTTCGCCACCTGCCCGGACTGGGCCATGGCGAGCTTGCTGCGCCGCGTACCCAGCCGTAGTGCCTTGTCACTCATGCCGGCCCTCGGTCCTTCTCGGTGGTGCTGTCCCCGGCCCGCGAGACGGAGGCGACCGTCTCCGGGTCGAGGTCGAACAGGGTCCGCAGCGCGTCCGCGTACCCGGCGCCGCCGGGCTCCGCGGCCAGCTGCTTGACCCGTACGGTCGGCGCGTGGAGCAGCTTGTCGACCACGCGCCGCACGGTCTGGGTGATCTCCGCGCGGTGCTTGTCGTCGAGGCCGGGCAGCCGCCCCTCCAGGCGGGCGATCTCACCCGCCACCACATCGGCGGCCATGGCGCGCAGGGCGACCACGGTCGGCGTGATGTGCGCGGCGCGCTGCGCCGCCCCGAACGCGGCGACCTCGTCGGAGACGATACGCCGGACCTGGTCCACATCGGCAGCCATCGGAGCGTCCGCGGACGCCTCGGCGAGCGACTCGATGTCGACCAGCCGCACCCCGGCGAGGCGGTGCACGGCGGCGTCGATGTCCCGCGGCATGGCCAGGTCGAGCAGGAACAGCACCGGCTCGGGGCGCGGCGGCTCGGCCACGGGCGCGGGACGGCGCCGCTCGGGGATGCGGCCCACCTGCGCGGCGGTCGCGGCCAGCGCGCCGATCAGCTCGGCGTCGGCCTCCGGGCCGCCCCGGCGGGCGTCCTGCGCGGCGGCGCCCCCGGCGACCCAGGCGGCGTGCTGCTCCAGGGTGGCGGCGTCCATGCCGGCCACGGCCGCCTCACCCGCCACGGAGAAGCCGGGCTGCACGGCGGACAGGTCCAGGGGGCAGTTCTCCTCGGTGCCCACCGAGGTCGGCGGCAGCGGGTCCTGCGCGGCGGACGCGGGTGCGGGCGCCGCAGGCGCCTCGCCCGCGCCGTTCCCGTCCTCGCCGGGGCCGGCCGGCTGCTCGCCGGTGCGGCCCGCCACGCCCGCGGCGACCTCGTCGGCGGTCAGCACCAGGCCGGTGGCGCCGGTGCAGGAGACCACGACGTCGGCACGTGTCAGCTCGAACGGCACCGAGTCCATCGGGACCGCACGGGCCAGGACGTCCGTGTCGTCGCCCTCGGTGAGGATCTCCGCCAGGCGCTCGGCGCGGTCCTGGGTGCGGTTGGCGATCACGATCTCCGCGACGCCCGCCCGCGCCAGGGTCGCCGCGGCCAGCGACGACATCGAACCGGCGCCGACGACCAGGGCCTTCTTGTCTCGTGCCCAGCCGTCCACCGGGGCGCCCGCGGCCAGCTGCTCCAGGCCGAAGGTGACCAGGGACTGCCCGGCGCGGTCGATGCCGGTCTCCGAGTGGGCGCGCTTGCCGACCCGCAGGGCCTGCTGGAACAGGTCGTTCAACAGGCGCCCGGCGGTGTGCAGCTCCTGTGCGCGGGCCAGGGAGTCCTTGATCTGGCCGAGGATCTGGCCCTCGCCGACGACCATCGAGTCGAGGCCGCAGGCCACCGAGAACAGGTGGTGCACGGCCCGGTCCTCGTAGTGCACATAAAGATAAGGAGTGAGCTCCTCCAGGCCGACCCCGCTGTGCTGGGCGAGCAGCGTGGACAGCTCGGCGACACCGGCGTGGAACTTGTCCACGTCGGCGTAGAGCTCGATGCGGTTGCAGGTGGCCAGCACGGCGGCCTCGGCGGCCGGTTCGGCGGCGACGGTGTCCTGCAGCAGCTTGACCTGGGCGTCCCCGCTCAGCGAGGCCCGCTCCAGCACGCTGACCGGGGCACTGCGGTGGCTCAGTCCGACGACGAGGAGACTCATGCCGGCATCACGGCGGGTACGTCCCCGTCGGGCCCCTGGTCGGTGGCGGAGGTCCGCTTGGCGCCGTCGGCGGCGGTGGTGGCATCGGTGGCGGCGGGGGCCGGCACACCGGCGGCGGTCCTGGCGGCGGCCTCCTCGCCGGCCTTGCGCTGCTCGTGGAAGGCGAGGATCTGCAGCTCGATGGAGAGATCGACCTTGCGCACGTCGACGCCGTCCGGGACGGACAGCACGGTCGGCGCGAAGTTGAGGATGGAGGTGACCCCGGCGGCCACCAGCCGGTCGCAGACCTCCTGTGCGGCGCCCGCGGGGGTCGCGATCACGCCGATGTGGACGCCGTTCTCCCGGACGATGGTCTCCAGCTCGTCGGAGTGCTGCACGGGGATCCCGGCGACCGGCTTCCCGGCCATGGACGGGTCGGCGTCGATCAGTGCGGCGACCCGGAAACCGCGGGAGGCGAAGCCGCCGTAGTTGGCGAGCGCGGCGCCGAGGTTACCGATTCCTACGATCACAACCGGCCAGTCCTGGGTCAGGCCGAGTTCGCGGGAGATCTGGTACACGAGATACTCGACGTCGTACCCGACGCCCCTGGTGCCGTAGGAACCCAGGTAGGAGAAGTCCTTGCGCAGCTTCGCGGAGTTGACCCCCGCGGCCGCCGCCAGCTCCTCCGAGGAGACCGTGGGCACGGAGCGCTCCGAGAGCGCGGTCAGGGCGCGGAGGTACAGCGGAAGCCTGGCGACGGTGGCCTCGGGAATCCCTCGGCTACGGGTCGCCGGTCGGTGAGTTCGGCCAGTTGCCACGGTGCTCCTGCGGGTAGAGCGGGGCTTCAGGCGGTCATGCGTCCCCGGACCGCCCCGTCGACAGCAGGCTATGTCTTTGTGAACGCGTGCACAAAGATGGTGTCCGATTTGCCCGGCCAACGTGACCCGAGTCACGCGGGCCTGCCGCCTCGGCGGGGAACCGGCGCGGCACGCACACCGTTCCTTTTCTTCTGGGGGCAAAACAGCACACTCTCCTCTGTGAATCCCGCCCCCGAGACCAAGCCGCCATCGATCCTAAGCGACGATCCGGCCACTTTGTACTGGCCGGTCAGTCGTCGCAGGTCGGCCGGGGATCGGGGCGGTCAATCGGTGAGGGCCTTGCGGAGGCGGTCCTCGTTCACGCGCCAGAAGGTGTGCTGGCGGCCGTCCACGAGGACCACGGGGATCTGCTCCCAGTACTCGGCGTGCAGCTCCGGGTCCTGGGTGATGTCCTTCTGCTCCCAGCGCACGCCGAGGTCGCCGCAGACCTTCTCGATCACGACCTGCGCGTCGTCGCAGAGATGACATCCCGGTTTGCGGATGAGGGTCACGAGGTGGTCCCGCCGAGTCCTGGACCGGAAGAAGGGGCTCATGTCGGCCATTGTCGCGCGCCCGCCTTAACGAGGCGGACGCGTAGAGTTCACGACGTTCAAACCTCTCGACTCGGGAAACACCGAACAGACTGGCTATGCTCACGGACATGGCCGCTCTCGGATGGCTCACCCCCCGTAGGCGCTCCGCCACGGCGCGGAGCGTGTTGGCAGGCGAGGCCTCGGCGGAGGCAGCACGCAAGTCCACCACCGACGTACTCGACCGCGAAGACGCCGGACGCGAACCGGAGTTCCCGGTCCACGGTGACGAGCGGGCCGCGGCGTTCTTCGACCTGGACAACACGGTGATGCAGGGCGCGGCCCTGTTCCACTTCGGGCGCGGGCTGTACAAGCGGAAGTTCTTCGACACCCGTGAGCTGCTGCGGTTCGCCTGGCAGCAGGCCTGGTTCCGGCTGGCCGGGGTGGAGGACCCCGAGCACATGCAGGAGGCGCGCGACTCCGCGCTCTCCATCGTCCAGGGACACAAGGTCGCCGAACTGCAGGCCATCGGCGAGGAGATCTACGACGAGTACATGGCCGAGCGCATCTGGCCCGGCACCCGGGCCCTCGCCCAGGCCCACCTCGACGCCGGGCAGAAGGTGTGGCTGGTGACCGCCGCGCCGGTGGAGATCGCCCAGGTCATCGCGCGGCGCCTGGGCCTGACCGGCGCGCTCGGCACGGTCGCCGAGTCCATCGACGGCGTCTACACCGGCAAGCTCGTCGGCGAGCCCCTGCACGGCCCGGCCAAGGCCGAGGCGGTGCGCGCCCTGGCGGCCGCCGAGGGGCTGGACCTCTCCCGCTGCGCCGCCTACAGCGACTCCCACAACGACATCCCGATGCTGTCCCTGGTCGGTCACCCCTACGCGATCAACCCCGACAGCAAGCTCCGCAAGCACGCCCGCGCCATGGACTGGCGCCTGCGCGACTACCGCACCGGCCGCAAGGCGGCCAAGGTCGGCATTCCCGCCGCGGCGGGCGTCGGCGCGGTCGCCGGCGGCACGGCAGCGGTCATCGCGGTGCACCGCCGCCGCCGTTGAGCCGGAACTCCCTCCCGCACCCGGTGCGGAGCGGCCCGTGCGGACGGGGCCGCGCCGACTCCGCGTCGGCAAATGCGGGGTCCGGGCGGGCGTAGCGTAGGTGTATGACGACGTACGGATCCTTTCCCGGCACGCGGCCCCGGCGGCTGCGGACCACCCCCGCGATGCGTCGGATGGTCGCCGAGACCAGGCTGCACCCCGCCGACCTCATCCTGCCCGCCTTCGTCCGCGAGGGCGTGAGCGAACCGGTGCCGATCGGCTCGATGCCCGGAGTCGTGCAGCACACGCGGGACAGTCTGAAGAAGGCCGCGGCCGAGGCCGTGGCGGCCGGGGTCTCCGGGATCATGCTGTTCGGGGTGCCCGAGGAGTCGAAGAAGGACGCCGTCGGCACGCCGGGCACCGACCCCGACGGCATCCTGCAGGTGGCCCTGCGGGACGTGCGCGCCGAGGTCGGCGACGACCTGCTGGTGATGTCCGACCTGTGCCTTGACGAGACGACCGACCACGGCCACTGCGGCGTCCTCGACGAGCAGGGCCGCGTCGACAACGACGCCACCCTCGAACGGTACGCGGAGATGGCCCGGGTGCAGGCCGAGGCGGGCGCCCATGTGGTCGGCCCCAGCGGCATGATGGACGGCCAGATCGGCGTCATCCGCCAGGCCCTCGACCGGGCCGGTCACCAGGACGTGGCGATCCTCGCCTACACCGCCAAGTACGCCTCCGCCTTCTACGGCCCCTTCCGGGAAGCCGTCGCCTCCTCGCTCAAGGGCGACCGCAAGACCTACCAGCAGGACCCGGCCAACACCCGCGAGTCCCTGCGCGAGCTGGCGCTGGACCTCGAGGAGGGCGCCGACATGGTGATGGTCAAGCCGGCCGGCCCCTACCTGGACATCCTGGCCCGCGTCGCGGACGCGGTGGACGTGCCGGTCGCCGCGTACCAGATCTCCGGCGAGTACGCGATGATCGAGGCCGCCGCCGAGAAGGGCTGGATCGAGCGCGACCGGGCGATCATGGAGGCCCTCACCGGCATCAAGCGCGCCGGCGCCCGGAACATCCTCACCTACTGGGCGACGGAGGTCGCGCAGAAGCTGCGCGACTGACCGCGGGCGCGGGCTGCGCGACCGACGGCAGCGGCGGGCTGCGCGACCGACCGCCGGGTGGGCGTCGCTCCTGACGGCTGGGGTGCGGGCGTCCGCATCGCGGAAACGAGTGCTTGTGGGACGCAGGTATTCCTTAGGGTGCGGGGACACCACGCCGCCGCAGCCCGGGAGCCTGTCATGACCGTCACCGCGTCCGCGTCCGTGCCCCTGCTCGCCGCACGCGCCCGGAACACCGGCGGTTCGCCCGTGCGGGACATCCTGGCGGTGACCGCCCGCCCCGAGGTGATCAACTTCGCGGGCGGGCTGCCCGCACCCGAGCTGTTCGACACCGAGGGGATCGCGGCGGCGTACCGGGCGGTGCTCGACGAGAGACCCGCGCAGGCGCTGCAGTACTCCACCACCGAGGGCGAGCCCGCACTGCGGGCCGCCCTCGCCGCCCGCACCGGGGCCCGCGGCCTGCCCACCACCGCCGACGACCTCCTCGTCACCACCGGCTCCCAGCAGGCCCTGTCCCTGCTCGCCACCGCACTGCTGGAACCCGGCGACACCGTGTTGGTCGAGAGGCCCTGCTACCTCGCCGCCCTCCAGGCCTTCCGGCTCGCCGGAGCCCGGGTGCTGGCCGTCCCCGGCGACGAGCACGGCCTCGACCCCGAGGCGCTGGACTTGCTCGTCGCCCGCGAGCAGCCCAAGCTGCTCTACCTGGTGCCGACCTTCCAGAACCCCACCGGCCGCACCCTGCCCCCGGACCGGCGGGCCGCCGTCGCCCGGGTCGCCGCACGGCGCGGCCTGTGGATCGTCGAGGACGACCCCTACGGCGAGCTGCGCTACGAGGGCGAGCGCGTGCCCTGGATCGCCTCGCTGCCCGGCGCCGAGGACCGCACCGTGCTGCTCGGCAGCTTCTCCAAGGTCATGGCACCCGGCCTGCGCCTCGGCTGGCTGCGCGCCCCCGCCGGGCTGCGCCGCGCCTGCGCGGTGGTCAAGCAGGCCGCCGATCTGCACACCCCCACCGTCAACCAGCTCGCCGCCGCCCGCTATCTCGCCGACCACGACCTGGACGCCCACGTCCGCCGCGTCGCCGGCGTCTACGGCGCCCGTCGCGACGCCATGCTCACCCACCTGCCCGCCGCCCTGCCCGAGGGCTCGGTGTGGACCCGGCCCGAGGGCGGCATGTTCCTGTGGGTGCGGCTGCCCGCCTCGTACGACACCACGGCGCTGCTTCCGCAGGTGGTCCGCGAGGACGTCGCCTACGTCCCCGGCGCCCCCTTCTACGCCGACGGCCCCGACCGCTCCACCCTGCGGCTCTGCTTCGTCACCCAGACCCCGGACGAGATCGCGGAGGGGCTGCGCAGACTCCGGGCCGGTCTCACGGCGTAGCTCGTCCGGAGGGCGAGGCGCCGGGGCGCGGACGGTGCCCTCGACGAAGCACCCGCGGGTGCCCGCCCGGCGGGACGGAAGCGGGCCCGGACCAGCGTGCCGGGGGACCGCCGCGGTCATCGGGGTGCGGAGGGAGCCGCGCGCGCCGAGGGCGCCGGCCACCTCCGGCGGCGGCAACGAGCGGCGGCCTGTCCTCGCCTCGGGGGAGAGGAGGGGCCGCACCCGTATGTCAGCCGTCCGCTGTGGCGGTCAGAGGCGCTCGGGCGTCCGGATGCCCAGCAGCGCCATGCCCTGGCGCAGCGTCGCCGCCGTCACGTCGCACAGGAACAGCCGGTTGGCCACCTGCTCCGGCGACTGGGCCTTCAGCACCGGGCACTTGTCGTAGAAGGCGGTGTACAGCGACGCCAGCTGGTACAGGTAGGCCGCCAGCTTGTGCGGGGCGTACTCGCGGGCCGCCTCCGCCACCGTCTCCGCGAACGCGTCCACATGCAGTCCCAGGGCGCGCTCCGCCTCGTGCAGCGGCAGCTCCGGGTGCGCGGCCGGACGCGCGTCCTCGGGGGCCTTGCGGAGGATCGACCGGATCCGGGCGTAGGCGTACTGCAGATACACCGAGGTGTCGCCGTTCAGCGAGACCATCTGGTCCAGGTCGAACTTGTAGTCCCGGTTCGCCGACGTCGACAGGTCCGCGTACTTCACCGCGCCGATGCCCACCTGCGCCCCGCGCTCGGCGATCTCCTCCTCCGACAGGTCCTGCGCCTTCTCCCGCACGACCGCCGAGGCACGCTCGATCGCCTCGTCCAGCAGGTCCACCAGCCGGACCGTCTCGCCCTCACGGGTCTTGAACGGCTTGCCGTCCTTGCCCAGGACCGTGCCGAACGCCAGCTGGTACGCCTTGACGTCGTCGTTCAGCCAGCCCGCCCGGCGGGCCGTCTCGAACACCATCTTGAAGTGCAGCGACTGGCGGGCGTCCACCACGTAGATCAGGCTGTTCGCCTTCAGGTTGAACACCCGGTCCCGGATCGCCGACAGGTCCGTCGCCGCGTAGCCGAAGCCGCCGTCCGACTTCTGCACGATCAGCGGCACCGGCTTGCCGTCCGGGCCCTTGATGTCGTCGAAGAACACGCACAGCGCGCCCTCCGAGCGCACCGCGACACCCGACTCCTCCAGCAGCCGGCAGGTCTCCGCCAGCATGTCGTTGTAGCCGGACTCGCCGACGATGTCCTCGTCGCGGATCTCCATGTCCAGCTTCTCGAACACGGAGAAGAAGTAGATCTTCGACTCGTCGACGAACTTCTGCCACATCCGAAGCGTGTGCGGGTCGCCCGCCTGGAGGTCCACCACACGGCGCCGGGCCCGGGTCTTGAAGTCCTCGTCGGAGTCGAACAGCTTGCGCGCGGCCTTGTAGAGGCGGTCGAGGTTCGACATCGCCTCCTCGCCGGTGACCTCGGCCTCCTTGTGGTCCAGCTCGTGCGGGTGCTCGTCCAGGTACTGGATGAGCATGCCGAACTGGGTGCCCCAGTCGCCGATGTGGTGGCGGCGGATCACGTTCTCGCCGGTGAACTCCAGCAGTTTCGCCACCGAGTCACCGATCACCGCCGAGCGCAGATGCCCGACGTGCATCTCCTTCGCCACGTTCGGCTGCGCGTAGTCGATCACCGTGGTGCCCGGGTGCTCCGCGTACGGCACACCGAGGCGGCCCGCCTCGTCGGCGTAACGCGCGGCCAGATTCCGGATGATCGCCTCGTCCGCGATCGTGATGTTGAGGAAGCCCGGCCCGGACACCTCGATGTCCTTGATCACATCGCCGGTGGTCACCCGCGCCACCACCTCGGCCGCCAGCTCCCGCGGATTGGCCTTCGCCTTCTTCGCCAGCGCCAGGATGCCGTTGGCCTGGTAGTCCGCCCGGTCGCTTCGTCGCAGCAGCGGGTCCGCGGCCGCCTCGGGCCGGACGGCCGAGATCGCGGACGCGAGCTGCTGCTGGACGGTGTCGCTCAGGGAGGTGACCGAGGCCATAAGTAGGGGTGCCGTTCTCCTCGTGGGGATGGATAGACCCCGTCAGTATCCCACGGGGGGTAAAGCCGTTTTCCCGGGCGCGTGCCGGTCTGGGAGAATGGCCGGGGCGGTACTCGTCAGTACCTTCCATCAGCATCAGATCCCGCCCCAGGAACTCCAGAAAAAGAGGACGTGCCGATCGTGGCTCAGAGCACCGAGACCACCGACTGGGTCTCCCGTTTCGCGGATGAGGTCATCGAGGAGTCGGAGCGCCGGGCCCCGGGCAAACCTGTCGTCGTCGCGTCCGGTCTCTCCCCCTCCGGCCCGATCCACCTCGGCAACCTGCGCGAGGTCATGACCCCGCACCTGGTCGCCGACGAGATCCGCCGCCGCGGGTACCAGGTCCGGCACCTGATCTCCTGGGACGACTACGACCGCTACCGCAAGGTGCCGGCCGGCGTCACCGGGATCGACGAGACCTGGGCCGAGCACATCGGCAAGCCCCTCACCTCCGTCCCCGCCCCCAAGGGCTCCCCCTACCCGAACTGGGCGGAGCACTTCAAGGCCGCGATGATCGAATCGCTGGGCGAGCTGGGCGTCGAGTTCGACGGGATCAGCCAGACCGAGCAGTACACCTCCGGCGCCTACCGCGAGCAGATCCTGCACGCCATGCGGCACCGCAACGAGATCGACGCGATCCTCGACCAGTACCGCACGAAGAAGGCCCCGGCCAAGAAGTCCCAGAAGCCCGTCGACGAGGCCGAACTCGAGGCCGCCGAGGGCTCCGGCGCCGCCACGGAGGACGACGGCAGCTCCGGCTCGGCCGGCTACTTCCCGTACAAGCCGTACTGCGGCAACTGCGAGAAGGACTTCACCACCGTCACCTCCTACGACGACGACTCCACCGAGCTGACCTACGCCTGCACCGCCTGCGGCTTCTCCGAGACCGTCCGGCTCGACGAGTTCAACCGCGGCAAGCTGGTCTGGAAGGTCGACTGGCCCATGCGCTGGGCCTACGAAGGCGTGGTCTTCGAGCCCAGCGGCGTCGACCACTCCTCACCCGGCTCGTCGTACCAGGTCGGCGGACAGATCGTCGGCATCTTCGGCGGCAAGCAGCCCATCGGGCCCATGTACGCCTTCGTCGGCATCAGCGGCATGGCCAAGATGTCCTCCTCGCGCGGCGGCGTCCCCACCCCCGCCGACGCGCTGAAGATCATGGAGCCCCAGCTGCTGCGCTGGCTCTACGCCCGCCGCAAGCCCAACCAGTCCTTCAAGGTCGCCTTCGACCAGGAGATCCAGCGTCTCTACGACGAGTGGGACCGCCTCGAGGCCAAGGTCGCCGACGGCACCGCACTGCCCGCCGACCGCGCCGCACACTCCCGCGCGGTGCGCACCGCCCGCGGCGAGCTGCCGTCCACGCCCCGCAAGCTGCCCTACCGCACCCTCGCCTCCGTCGCCGACATCACCGCCGGCCACGAGGACCAGGCCCTGCGCATCCTCAGCGAGCTCGACCCGTCCCGGCCGCTCACCAGCCTCGACGAGGTCCGCCCCCGCTACGACAAGGCCGAGGCGTGGATCAACACCCACGTCCCCGCCGACCAGCGCACCATCGTCCGCGACGAACCGGACGCCGAACTGCTGAAGTCCCTCGACGAGCGCAGCCGCGAATCCATCCGGCTCCTTCTCGACGGCCTCGCCGAGCACTGGTCCCTCGACGGGCTCACCCACCTCGTCTACGGCGTCCCCAAGGTCCAGGCCGGCTTCTCCGCCGACGCCACGCCCAAGGAGCTGCCGCCGGAGATCAAGACCGCCCAGCGGGCCTTCTTCGCCCTGCTCTACCAGCTCCTCGTCGGCCGCGACACCGGCCCGCGCCTGCCCACCCTGCTGCTCGCCGTGGGCCAGGAGAAGGTGCGGTACCTGCTCGGCGAGTGAGCCACCGCGCTCCGCGTACGCCCACACAACGAGGGGGCGCCCGGAATCCACCGGGCGCCCCCTCCGCGTACTCCTGCGCTCCCGCCGCGGGCCGCCCCGCCTCAGGCGATGTGCTCCTCCGTCAGCTCGGCGTTCAGCCGGTTCGAGAAGCGGTCCATCATGCGCTTGGCCTCCGGACCGTCCAGCGTCACGCCGTAGACCGCCTCGACGTCCGCGGCGAAACCACGCGGCGTCGGCGTCCCGTTGCCGCCCTTCACCGACTCACGGAAGAGCCGGTAGAAGTCCTCCTCCGTCGGCCCCGCGGGCTCCGGCGCGCCCCCGCCCTCACCCAGCTCACGGGTCCGCCCGGGCGACACCGGGATGGGGAAACCGCCCGTCTCCTCCACCCCCGGATCCGGCGCCGGCGGCTCCTCCTGCTCCAGATACTCGTCCGCCTGCCGCTGCTCCTCCGCCCACTGGGCGTACTGCTCAGGGTCATAGGTCGGGTCGTAGTCGCCGTGGTACTCCACACTGCGCGGATCCCGCGCGTGCAGCCACGGATTCTGGTCCATCGCCGGGTCGTACGGCCCGTCCCCGTCGTACTGCGGGCCGGCCTCGAACTGCTGCTGCGGCTCGGCCGCCTGCCGCTCCAGCTCCAGACGCTGCTCACCCGCGGGCGCCGCCGCCTGCTGCGCCGTCCCCATGGCGCCGGCCGCCTCCGGCTGCGGCGCCGGGGGTATCAGCACCGGCTCGATGCCCGCCGCCGCCAGCCCCGCAGGCGCCGTCTCCGCCAGCGGCACCCCGTACTTCGCCAGCCGCAGCGGCATCAGCGCCTCCACCGGCGCCTTGCGGCGCCAGGCCCGGCCGAACCGCGACCGCAGCCGCGCCTGATAGACCAGACGCTCCTGCTCCAGTTTGATCACCTGATCGTAGGAGCGCAGCTCCCACAGCTTCATCCGGCGCCACAGCAGGAACGTCGGAACCGGCGACAGCAGCCACCGGGTCAGCCGCACGCCCTCCATGTGCTTGTCGGCCGTGATGTCCGCGATCCGCCCGATCGCATGCCGGGCCGCCTCCACCGCGACCACGAACAGCACCGGGATCACACCGTGCATCCCGACGCCGAGCGGATCCGGCCACGCCGCCGCACCGTTGAACGCGATCGTCGCCGCCGTCAGCAGCCACGCCGTCTGCCGCAGCAGCGGGAACGGAATGCGGATCCACGTCAGCAGCAGATCCAGCGCCAGCAGCACACAGATGCCGGCGTCGATACCGATGGGGAAGACATAACTGAAGTCGCCGAAGCCCTTCTTCAGGGCCAGCTCACGGACGGCCGCGTACGAACCGGCGAAGCCGATACCGGCGATGATCACGGCACCGGTCACGACCACACCGATGAGAACCCGGTGCATCCGTGTCAGCTGCAGTGGCGCGGCCACCCGTACTCCCCTCCGCATGCCTGTTCTTGCGCGCAACAGAGTGGCACATGTGTGCGGGGGACGGGTGGCCGGTTCTCGTTCGGCGCCGTGATCAGCACGTGCCGGGCAGCTCCGACGACGTGGCCGACGGCTCGGAGGACTACTCCGAGGACTTGCCCGCCCCCGACGACGACTCGGACGACTCCGACGACTTGGATGACTTGGATGACGCGGACGACTCGGACGAGGGCTTCGACGACGACTTGGACGGCGACTTCGACGACGACTTCGAACCGGACGAGCCGTTCGCCTTCGTCACCGCCGCCACCGCCTGCTTCGCCGCCGCCTTCGCGTCCTTCATCAGGTCGTCGGCGTCCGGCGTCTTGTCACCGGCCAGACCGGCACCGTTGTAGTCGAGCGTGACCACCACGTTCTCGACCCGCGCCACCACCGTCTGCTGCTTGAAGGTGCCTTCCTTCTTCTTCAGCTCGTAGCGCACCGCCGTGGCCTCGTCGCCCGTCCCCGCGACCGGCTCCGACTTCACGTCCCTGGCACCCTCGGACCCCTCGGCGGAGCGCACCTGCTTGCCGTAGTACTGCTTCGCCAGCTTGTCACCCGAACCACGCGTGACATCCGACTCGAAACGCAGCAGCGACACATTCAGCCAGCGGAACTGCGAACCCTTCACACCGTTGTTGTCGAGGCTGCTCCAGGAGCAGCTGGCCCGCGACGACACATCGTCCGAGCTGCCCTCCTTGCCCTTCTTCGCCTTCGGCACGAGCTCGTCGAGCATCTTCTCCGACAGCACCTCGCAGGGCTCGGGCAGCGTCTTGAACGCCGCCGCCTGCACCGTCGGCGACGGGCTCTTCGAGGTCGAGACGGTCGCACCCGCGCCCTTGTCCTTGCCCTCGCCGGAGCCGGAGTCCGAGGAGCAGCCGGCGACCAGCATCACGGGGACGGCGGCCGCGCAGACAAGAACCCGGTTCAGGCGCCTGGTCCGCTGATCACGCTGATCTCGCTGTGCTCGTCGCTGCATGGTTCCTTCACTCATGACGCTCGTGTTCCCTGCGGTCGGAACGGGGTCCGAGGGGTCACGGTACGCGGTACGCCACTCGTGTGGTCTTCCTTCGCGGGACTTGCGGACGGCCGTGAAGAGCCCGTGGAGAGCCCTCAGCCGCTCAGCGAACCGGACAGCCCGGAGGCCAGTTTCCGCGCCCTGTCCTGCATTTCCTCGCTGTCCGGCACCACGCCGACCATCGCCGACTGCTCCGCGTACTCGACGGTCACGATCACATTGGACGTGCGGAACGCCACAGTCACCGTGCGCTGCTTGGCCGTCGAACCCGAGCTGCTCAGCTCGTCGGCCAGGTACGCCTCGTCACCCAGGTCCTCAAGAACCCGCGACGGCAGACCGGAGGAGGACGACGAGGGCGACGAGGGAGACGTCCCCGACGACGAACCGGACGAAGGTGGCGACTTGGGCGACTTCGCCCCTTCGCCGTCGCCGTCCTCCTTGTCGTCGCCGCCGGTGCTCGCCGAACCCGACGCCCCGGCCTCCGGCTCCGCCAGATCCGCCTCGGTCAGCAGCCTCGCGAACAGCCGCTCCGCCTCGCTGTCGTCGCTCACCGCGTTGTCGTAGGAGACGACCCGCTCGAAATCCACCCGCAGATGATTGGTGGCCTGCGCCGACTCCACCTTCCAGCGGCAGCCCGCCTTGCGGTCCGTGTCGAAGGTGACCGTCGCCTCACCCGCGTACGCCTTCTCCCGCTGCGCCTCGTCCGGCAACTGCGCGATGCCCGGCAGCAGTTCGTCCAGCAGCTTCTGGTCCACCGCGCCGCAGGGCTCCGGCAGCGCCGCGTACTTGCCCGGCTCCGCCGCCTGCGTCGCGGTGCCCGGCTCGCCCGGGTTGGAGTTGTCCGTCGTGCCTCCGTCGCCGGAGCTGCCGGTGCAGCCGGCCAGCAGCGCCGCGAGGAGTGCGGCGACGCCGGCCGCGTACGCCTTCCGCTGCACGATCGGGCTCCTCTCGACGGTGGACGCGGGCCGGTGCCCGCCGGGCCGGGCGGGGGCCCCGGCTGCTTAATCGCTTGCCGTGCGGGGGCGCCGCCTGCAGACAATGTGTATCGCACGCACTGCCGTGGACGCCGGTCCGTCATCCCTTTTCATCGACCTTGGCGCCGGTTTTGCGTTTCAATCCTTTATGCACGCTTTCGGGGGAATGAGGACGTCATGACGTACGTGGAGATGCCGGGCGCGAAGGTACCCATCCGCATGTGGACCGACCCGGCCACCGTCGAGGAGGGCGCACTCCAGCAGCTCCGCAACGTCTCCACCCTCCCGTGGATCAAGGGCCTCGCCGTCATGCCGGACGTCCACTACGGCAAGGGCGCGACGGTCGGCTCGGTGATCGCGATGCAGGGCGCGGTATGCCCCGCCGCCGTGGGCGTGGACATCGGCTGCGGCATGTCGGCGGTGAAGACGTCCCTGACCGCGAACGACCTCCCCGGCGACCTCTCCCGCCTCCGCTCGAAGATCGAACAGGCGATTCCGGTGGGGCGGGCCATGCACGAGGATCCCGTCGATCCCGGCCGGCTGCACGGTTTCCCGACGGGTGGCTGGGACGACTTCTGGGGGCGTTTCGGCGGAGTCGCGGACGCGGTCAAGTTCCGTGAGGAGCGCGCGGCGAAGCAGATCGGCACGCTCGGCGGGGGCAACCACTTCGTCGAGGTTTGCCTTGATACGTCCGGTTCCGTCTGGCTCATGCTTCACTCCGGATCGCGCAACATCGGCAAGGAGCTTGCCGAGCACCACATCGGCATCGCCCAGAAGCTTCCGCACAACCAGGGCCTGGTCGACCGGGACCTCGCGGTCTTCGTGGCGGACACGCCGCAGATGGCGGCCTACCGCAACGACCTGTTCTGGGCGCAGGAGTACGCCAAGTACAACCGCACGATCATGATGGCGCTCCTGAAGGACGTGATCCGCAAGGAGTTCAAGAAGGCGAAGCCGGTCTTCGAGCCCGAGATCTCCTGCCACCACAACTACGTGGCGGAGGAGCGCTACGAGGGCATGGACCTGCTGGTCACCCGCAAGGGTGCGATCCGCGCGGGCTCCGGCGAGTACGGGATCATCCCGGGCTCGATGGGCACCGGCTCGTACATCGTGAAGGGGCTGGGGAACGAGAAGTCGTTCAACTCGGCGTCCCACGGCGCCGGCCGGCGGATGAGCCGCAACGCGGCCAAGCGGCGCTTCACGGCCAGGGACCTGGCGGAGCAGACCCAGGGCGTGGAGTGCCGCAAGGACTCCGGCGTCGTGGACGAGATCCCGAGCGCCTACAAGCCGATCGAGCAGGTCATCGACCAGCAGCGCGACCTCGTCGAGGTCGTGGCCAAGCTGAAGCAGGTCGTCTGCGTCAAGGGCTGACCGGACGAGAGTGGCCCCCGGCGGTGTCGCCGGGGGCTACTTGGCGTGCATCACCGCGTAGATCATGACGAAGGCGACCACGTGGATGCCGAAGAGGAAGTAGCCCAGGTAGATCCAGACGTAGCGTTCGCGCTTCTTCTCCAGGGCGAGGCGCTTCTGTTCGGCGTCGTCGGTCATGGCTGTTCCCTGTGGACCTTGGTGTTGGATGCCTGGGCGCGGGGGCGGACGACCAGGAGGTCGATGTTGACGTGGCTGGGCCGGGTGACGGCCCAGGTGATGGTGTCGGCGACGTCCTCGGCGGTGAGGGGTTCGGCGACGCCCTCGTAGACCTTGGCGGCCTTCTCCGCGTCGCCGCCGAAGCGGGTGAGGGCGAACTCCTCGGTCCTGACCATGCCGGGGGCGATCTCGATGACGCGGACCGGGCGGCCGACGATCTCCAGGCGGAGGGTCTCGGCGAGGACGTGCTCGGCGTGCTTGGCGGCGACGTAGCCGGCGCCGCCCTCGTAGGTGGCGTGGCCCGCGGTGGAGGAGACCACGACGACGGTGCCGTCGCCGCTGGCGTCCAGCTTGGGGAGCAGCGCCTGGGTGAGGTTGAGGGTGCCGATCACGTTGGTCTCGTACATCCGGCGCCAGTCGTCGGGGTCGCCGGTGGCGACGGGGTCGGCGCCGAGTGCGCCGCCCGCGTTGTTGACGAGGACGCCGATGGTCTTGAAGGCGGTGGCGAACTCGTCGACCGCGGCGCGGTCGGTGACGTCGAGGGGGTAGGCGGTCGCGGAGTGCCCGGCGGCGTTGATCTCCTCGGCGATGGCCTCGATGCGGTCCTTGCGGCGTGCGGTGAGGACGACCCGGTAGCCGGCGGCTGCCAGTCCGCGTGCGGTGGCGGCGCCGATTCCGCTGCTCGCACCGGTGACGACGGCGATGCGGGAGGCTGCGGGCGGTGCGGCGCTGGCCATGTCTGCGGCTCCTCGGGCGGGCTCGGGCGGTGTCGGGGTCGTGCGGCCAGCATAGGCGCGCCCCGGGTGCGGCCTTTGCGCCGGTGTCGTCGGTCGTCCGTCGCCGGGCTGTCCGTTCCCGGGCTGTCCGTACTCGGGCTGTCCGTTCCCGGCTATCCGTTCCTGGGGGCCCACATGATCACGGCCATGCCGGTGAGGCAGATCAGCGCGCCGGTGATGTCCCAGCGGTCGGGGCGGTAGCCGTCGGCGACCACACCCCAGAGGATGGACCCGGCGACGAAGATGCCGCCGTACGCGGCGAGCACGCGGCCGAAGTGGGCGTCGGGCTGGAAGGTGGCGACGAAGCCGTAGGCGCCGAGGGCGAGCACTCCGCCGGCGGCCCACAGCCAGCCGCGGTGCTCGCGTACGCCCTGCCAGACCAGCCAGGCGCCGCCGATCTCGAAGAGGGCGGCGAGGACGAAGAGGGCGGCGGAGCGGAGGATCAGCATGCCGGTCAGCTTCGCACGCGGTTCCGGGGCGGCCGTCGTCTGCCGCCGCCCTTGGTGTCACCTCGTTGGAGGGCGTCCGGAGGGCGCCGCGGCGGGGATACCTTCTGCATGTCGGGAAACGCGCGGTCGCGGCTGCTGGCGGAGCTGTCCGTGGTCGCGCGCCGGTACATCGCCTCGTACGCCCTGTTCAATCAGGCGGTCGCCGATCACCTGGGGCTGCATCCGACCGATCTGCAGTGCCTGAGCCTGCTGACGCTGGAGGGCGGCCCGGTGACGACGGGCCGTGTCGCGGAGCTGACCGGACTGACGACGGGTTCGGCGACCCGCCTGGTGGACCGCCTGGAGCGGGCCGGGTATGTCGAGCGGCGCCGTGACGAGGAGGACCGGCGCCGGGTCCTGGTGGCCCCGGTGCCGGAGCGGGCGGCGGAGTTCGAGCGCGTGTGGGAGCGGCTCGGCGGCGGCTGGCTGGCGCTCTTCGACGATCTCGACGACGAGCAGCTGGCCCTGTTCGTCGAGCACATGCGCCGCACCACGGAGTTCGCCACCCGTCAGGCGGCCCGCCTGCGGGCGGGGGAGGTGCCGTAGCCCTCGCGGGGTGCTAGGCGTTCGCGGCGTCGTAGCGTTCGCGGGACTGGTGGACCTCCTCGATGTGGGTCTCGGCCCAGTCCTTCACGGCGGTCAGGAGGCGGCTGAGGCTCTCGCCGAGCGGGGTGAGGCTGTAGTCGACGCGGACCGGGACGGACGGGGTGACGGTGCGGCTGATCAGGCCGTCGCGTTCCAGGGTGCGCAGGGTCTGGGTGAGCATTTTCGGGCTGACGCCGGCGATCTTGCGGCCGAGTTCGCTGTAGCGCATGGGGCCGGCGGCGAGGGCGGCGACGACCAGGGCGACCCACTTGTCGCTGATGCGGTCGAGGAGCTGGTTGGTGGGGCAGTCGCGCAGGAAGGCGTCGTACTCGATGCGGGCCTGCTGGCGGCGCTGGGCCGCCGTGGTGGTCGGCATGACTCACTCCTCGGGTACATACGCACTCTGCGGTAACTACTTCCTTCTGGATAGTAGCTCTTCCTAGGGTTGCGGTCAGCCGTGGGGCGGCGGACGAACGAACGGGCCGGCTCGCGGCGGACGGACCGACGTGAGGAGTTGTCGTCATGAGTGCAAGGCGTGTCATGCGTGCGGCGGTGGTGACGTCGTTCGGCGGGCCGGAGAGCGTGCGGATCGTGCCGGCCGAGGTGCCGGAGCCGGGGGAGGGGGAGGTGCGCATCAAGGTCGCGGCGGCGGCGCTGAACCCGGTGGACGCGGCGGTGCGTGAAGGCGTGTTCGGTGGCGCCGGGCGCACGCTCGGGCTGGGCTGGGACGTCGCGGGGGTCGTGGACGCGGTGGGTCCGGGGGCCGCGGCCGGCGGGGCCGTCTCGCCGGGTGCGGCGGCCGGATGGGGCGTCGGTGACGAGGTCGTGGCGCTGCAGTACGGGATGATCAAGCCGCTGGGCACGCATGCCGAGTACGTAGTGGTGCCCGCGGGCGCGGTGGCGAGGGCCCCGCGCACGGCCGACGCGGTGCGGGCGGCGACGCTTCCGCTGAACGCGCTGGCCGCGGCCCGGGCGCTGGATCTGCTGGCCCCGGCCCCCGGCTCCTCGCTGCTGGTGACGGGTGCGGCCGGTGCGGTCGGCGGGTACGCCGTGCAGCTCGCCGCGCTGCGCGGGGTGAAGGCCACCGGGCTGGCCCGGCGGGGCGACGAGGAGTCCGTGCGGTCGCTGGGGGCCGCGGACTTCGTCAGCGGTGAGCCCGCGGCCGGTGACTTCGACGCCGTGCTGGACGCGGCGGTGCTCGGCGGGCGGGCGGTGTCCTGGGTCCGGGACGGCGGGGCGTACGCCGGCCTCATTCCGACGGCCGTGCCGGGCGCGGAGCGCGGGGTGCGGGTCTCCGGGGTGGAGGTGGCCGCCGACGGGGCCCGGCTGGCGGAGCTGGTCCGGCTGGTGGAGGAGGGGAGGCTGACGCTGCGGGTCGCCGGGACGTACGCCCTGGACGACGCGGCGGAGGCGCACGCCCGGCTGGCGAGGGGCGGGCTGCGGGGACGGTTGGTGCTGGTGCCGTAGTGCGTGATGTCGATTCCGTGGCTCGCGGGCGGCGGCCGTCCGCGGGAGGCGGCGGGTGGGCCCGGTCGTGTTCGGCGCGGCCGGGTCCCCTTCATGTGCGCGCGGGGCCGCCCGGGGGCGGGGTGGCGGAACAGGGCTGCCGGGTTCGCGGTTCACCCGTATAGTTGAATTGTAAACAAATCGGAGGTGAGCGGGGCGGGTGTGGTCGGCCGGCCACCCGGTAAGAAGGGAGCCGGCCAGTACCGGCGCCCCCGTCCCGCGGAACGGCACTTGGCACACTGGGCACGTGCCGCACACCGTTCTGCTCGCCGAAGACGACCGAGCCATCCGCAACGCTCTGGAGCGCGCCCTGACCCTGGAGGGCTACCGCGTCACCGCCGTCGCCGACGGGGTGGAGGCACTGGCGGAGGCCCACCGCAGCCGGCCCGACGTGCTGGTGCTGGACGTGATGATGCCCGGCATCGACGGGCTCCAGGTGTGCCGGGTGCTGCGCGCCGAGGGCGACCGCACCCCCGTGCTGATGCTGACCGCGCTGGTGGAGACCGCGGACCGGATCGCCGGTCTGGACGCGGGCGCGGACGACTACGTGGTCAAGCCGTTCGACGTGGAGGAGGTGTTCGCCCGGCTGCGCGCCCTGCTCCGGCGGGCCGCCCCCGCCCCCGGGCCGAACGGCACCGGCCCCGTTGCCGCACAGCCGGACACGCCGAACGCCGCCGCGCCGGGCAGGCTGCTGGAGGCGGCCGGGCTGCGCATGGACCCGCAGGCCCGCCGCGCCTGGCGGGGCGAGCGAGAACTGGAGCTGACCCGCACCGAGTTCGAGCTGCTGGAGCTGCTGCTGCGCAACGCGGGTGTCGTCCTGGACCACGCCACCATCTACGACCGCATCTGGGGCTACGACTTCGGCCCCGGCTCCAAGAACCTCGCCGTCTACGTCGGTTACCTGCGCCGCAAGCTCGACCAGCCCGGCGCGCCGCAGCTGATCCACACGGTGCGCGGGGTCGGTTACGTGCTGCGGGAGGACTGAGGTGCGGGCGCCGGGCAGCGCGCGCCCCGCGGGCGGGCGGCGCCGGCTGCGGCTGCTGTCGCTGGGGACCACCTTCGCGGTGGCGTTCGCCTCGGTGACCGCCGTCGTCACCGTGCTGGTCGGCCTGCTCTCCTACAGCGCCGCGGCCCGTCTGGTGCGGGTGGACCAGCAGTCCGTCTTCGACGAGGTGGTGCAGGATCTGCGCCAGGAGGTGCGGGCGAACCGGATGACGCCGGTCGACTTCTCCTCCACCGCCCCCGGCCACGACCTGGTGCGGCCCGCGCGGACCGACGTGCAGGTGCTCGGGCCGGACGGCAGCGTCTTCGACCCGGGCAGCCCCGGCCTGCCGGTCGTCGACGCCGACCGCGAGGTGGCCGGTGCGCGCACCGCGGGGCAGGTGGTGACGCACGCGGAGGTCGACGTCGGCGACGACGTCTACCGGGTCGCCACGGTCGCGCTCGGCGGCAGCCGGGGCGCGGTGCAGGTCGCCCAGGAGTCCAGCGACACCGAGGATCTGCTGCGGGCGCTGCAGCGGCGCACGCTGGTGCTGATGCTGGCGGTGGTGGTCGGCGCCGGGCTGTTCGGCTGGTGGCTGGCCCGGCGGATCACGCGCCGGCTGGTCGTGCTGACCGACACCGCGGAGATCGTCGCCCGCACCCGCCGGCTCGGCATCCAGGTGCCGGTCGCCGGGCACGACGAGGTGGGCCGGCTGGGCCGCGCCTTCGACCGGATGCTGGGCCGGCTCGCCCAGTCCGAGGAGGACCAGCGCCGCCTGGTCCAGGACGCGGGCCACGAACTGCGCACCCCGCTCACCTCGTTGCGCACCAACATCTCGCTGCTGCGCCGCATCGACGAGCTTCCGCCCGGCACCCGGGAGGAACTGGTCGACGACCTCACCCAGGAGGCGCGGGAACTGACCGACCTGGTCAACGAGTTGGTCGACCTCGCGGCCGGCCAGTCGGACAGCGAGCCGCCGCAGCGGCTCGACCTCGCCGAGATCGCCGAGGACGTCGCCGGTCTGGCCCGCCGCCGCAGCGGGCGGGAGATCCTGGTCCGGGCGAGCGGCGACACCACCACCGAGGGCCGGCCCGGCATGCTGACGCGGGCGCTGTCCAACCTGGTCGAGAACGCGGTCAAGTTCGACCGCGACGGCAGCCGGCCGGTGGAGATCGCCGTCGCGGGCCCCGCCCGTCCGGGGACGGTACGGGTGGAGGTGCTGGACCGGGGGCCCGGCATCGCCGAGGACGACCTGCTCCGCGTCTTCGACCGCTTCTACCGCGCCCCCGCCGCCCGCTCCCTCCCCGGCTCCGGCCTCGGCCTCTCCATCGTCCGCGAGGTCGCCCTCGCCCACGGCGGAGCCCCCTACGCCTTCCGGCGCGAGGGCGGCGGCACGGTGATCGGCTTCACGGTGGCGGGAGCGGGCGCGAGCGCGGAGGACTGAGCAGCCGCCCGCTCCCCGGCCTGCCCCGTGCCCCGTTGACCGGCCTCGTGCCCCGTTGACCGGTCCAGTGCCCCGTTGACCGGCCCCGTGCCCCGTTGACCGGTCCCGTCCCCGCCGCCCGCGCCGCGCGGTACCGGCTCCCGCACGTCCGGCCAGCGGAAGCAACGGAAGAACCGGGAGC
>Ga0207873_1000689_pt1 | contig 35870 bp, 24 predicted proteins | sample BGWIniCompost_FD_187373 | JGI IMG/M metagenome (GOLD analysis project Ga0207873, IMG submission 187373) | Cellulose adapted compost microbial communities from Newby Island Compost Facility, Milpitas, CA, USA - BGW Initial Compost (SPAdes)... ... | reverse complement strand
CGTAACCATCGCTGTTCAGCGTGCTGGTGAAGAAGGCCGTTCCATTGTTTTCATAGAAGCGATAGTACAATTCCCTACCGGTGGTGTTGACCTGTGGACCAAGGTTGACAGGTGCGCTCCAGTTTGTCCATGAATCGTCAAGACGTGTAGCCTTGAAAACGTCAAAGCTTCCATGACCGCCCCGTCCGTTGGTTGAAAAGTACAGTGTCATTCCATCGTCGCTAAGGGATGGGCACAGTTCCTGGAACTGGGTGTTAATGCCACTCCCCAGGTTCTTTGGCGGCGACCAGCGGCCATCATCACCTTTCAGTGAAACGAAGATGTCCTCCACACCATACGAGCCGTATGTCTCCGCGGAGAACACAAACACCTTCCCATCTGAAGAGAGGTATCCGCCAACCACGTTGGACTTGTTTTGGAAGTAAGGAATCGAAATGTTTTCAGGTCGCGACCATCCTGACCCGGACTTTCGTGAGACCGAAATACCCTGAGTCTTTGCTCCGTAATGACTCAGCAGGAACATCTGCGAACCATCGGCACTGAAGCCGGCAACACCGTTGTAGCCACGATCGTTGATCACTGATCCGCCATGCGTCGGTGCAGACCATTGACCATCGACCCAGGTCGATATCCAAATGTCACCGGGGTCACGTTTGCCGCCAACATTCTGCGGATGGTTGGCGATGGTGAGGTACAGCGTGCGTCCGTCGGGACTCAACACGGCGTTCTGCTCATCGAAGGGGCTGTTGACTGTCTGAAGGCTATTCTGCGCGAAGACCAGAATAGAAAGAGTCAGACAAATGCATAAGACAAAAAATCTCATGGACAAATGGGTTGTATGGTTTGGAATATGGGTTCAAATTCTATGCCTTGCTCACCCATGGGTTTCCCTTGATCGTGAAGCGCCACGGCAGCAGGGCATCCTCTCCGGCATAGTCGATACCGATTCGCTTGCTCACCTCCACCTGACTTGCCGGAATCCGCTTTCCCTCTTCGATCCAAATCTCGTTATCCGACAGCAGTTTTCCATTCAAACTTCGGTCAATGCCCAAAGATCTGGTCAATTTGCCGGGGCCTGACGTCAAATGATGGAACTTGACCTTATCTCCACGGCGTGCCATCATTGCATCAATTCCTTCCAGAGGTTCAAGCGCCCGAATCAGCACGGCATCAGCCACACCTTCCCGGTTCGTCACAACATTAAACAGGTGGTGCATTCCATAGCAAAGGTACACATACGCCCGCCCTCCGGGTTTGAACATCACGGAAGTGCGGGGCGTATGTTTTGCTCCGTAAGCATGACATCCCCGCTCCTTCCAGGAGTACGCTTCCGTCTCCACAATGATGCCGCTGGTGATGACACCTCCGACATGTGTTACGAGAACTTTCCCCAGCAAATCCCTGCTTATTTCCACCACATCGTCCCGCTGGTAGAAATCCCGATCCAATTTCATAGTAGCCAGTTTCCGATTCTGATCCCGTTGCTTATTTTACGCAAAACTTGAAACTTCCACCAAAATACCAATCATGAAAAAGATCTTTGTGTTTTTGTTGTTGATGTCCGGCGTGTGCGCAGTCTTCGCGCAAAACGGCCCGGCTGCCAGCCCGGCGAGTTCTGTGTCCTGCGATGTCGGGCTTACAAAAATTTCCATCAACTACTCGCGGCCCAGCATCAAAGGCCGGAAAATCTTCGGAGATGGTTCCGATTTCCTCGTACCGTACGGCAAGATTTGGCGCACCGGTGCGAATGCCGGAACCCGTATCTCGTTCTCCGATGACGTAAAGGTTGAAGGCCACTCAGTCCCGAAGGGCGAGTACCTCATCTTCACCTGGCCCGGTGCCAACGAGTGGACGGTGAGCCTCTACAAAGACTTGTCCATCGGCGGATACACCAACCGTTATGACAAGGCCAACGAGGTTGTCAACTTCAAGGTCAAGCCGCAAAAGCTTACTGAAAAAGTTGAAACCTTCACCGTTGGGGTTGGGGACATCGCCGCAGACAACACCAATGCGAATATCATCATCTCGTGGGAAAATACCGCGGTGAAGATGAAGGTGGAGGTACCGAAGAAGTGGTAGTGGGCAGTGGGCAGTGGGCCCGCGTGCATTAGAGAAAGTTAGGGGACGTTGAATGCAACGTCCCTTATTTTTTTAGGTTTTCCTGAGGAAGGCCTGGATGACGATACTACCAATAATCACAGAGAAGCAGCCAACGAAAATGTACCACAAGAACGCGATATCGGTGAAATAGTGGCAGTAGAATACAAGCACTTCGGCTATGATGGCGGCGATGAATACGGCAGTGCCGCGGACCCACTTCAGGTAGAATGCCGTTACGAAAATGCCGAGAAGAGTTCCGTAAAAAAGTGAACCTACAATGTTGACAAACTGGATAAGGTTTTCTTCGAAGCTGGCCAGGATGGCAAAGAGCATCGCGAGCAACGCCCACATAACCGTAAACAGCCGGGACGCAAGAACGTAGTGACCGGGACTCGCTTCCTTGCGGAAGGAACGTTTGTAGAGGTCGACCGTAGTAGCGGAGGCCAGCGCATTCAGTTCGGAAGCCATTGACGACATCGCCGCAGAAAACATTACGGCAATCAACAACCCAACCAAACCCCGGGGAAGATTGTTGATAACGAAGTTCAGAAAGATGAAATCACGGTCCTGTGTTTTGGCTCCCGGAATCACTTCAGCTATGACTACCTTCACACTGTCACGAATGCTTCTCTCTTTTTCAGCGATCTCAAAGTATCCGGACTTTACTGCGCTTACAGCGCCCGCATCCTCCTGTTGAATGGCCTTAACCAAATTCTCAACAACCGTGGACTTCTCGTTGTAGAGCGCGTCGTATGACGCTTCCAGTTCGGCGATCGCTTCCGGCGAGATATCGCGGGCACGCTCCATGAGATGCTGGTTGAAGTACACCGGGGGCTTGTTAAACAGAAAGAACACGAAGACCATTACACCGATGAAAAGAATGATGAATTGCATCGGGATCTTCAACAGCCCGTTGAACATCAGTCCCATTCGCGACTCAGCCAGGGACACCCCACCCAGGTAACGGGCTACCTGCGAATGGTCCGTGCCAAAGTAAGCCAGCGAAAGAAAGGTACCACCGATAATACCCGACCAGATATTGTACCTGTCCTCCAGGTTAAACTCAATGTTCACCAGGTTCAGCTTCCCCAACTCACCCGCGAGTGCTACCGTGTCACCGAAAGACACGTGATCAGGAATCAGACTGTAGGCGATAAATCCCGCTGTCAGCATTCCGGTCATAATCACCGCCATCTGGTAACGTTGCGTCAGGCTCACAGCCCTCGTACCACCGGTTGTAACGTAGATGATCACGAGAACGCCAATCATCACCGTCGTAAAATACAGGCTCCAGTTGAGGATTGTTGCAAGTACGATGGCGGGTGCATATAACGTAATGCCGGCAGAAAGTCCGCGCAGCAAGAGAAAGTATGTCGCTGCAAGTGTTCTTGTCTTGAGATCGAATCTACCCTCGAGATATTCGTATGCGGTGTAAACTTTCAGGCGATAGTAGATCGGCACGAGTGTCACAGACAGGATGACCATGGCTATGGGCAGCCCGAAATAGATCTGGATGAAACGCATTCCATCTTCGATGGCCTGGCCGGGTGTGGAAAGGAAGGTGATCGCACTCGCCTGGGTGGCCATGATGGAGATGCCGATCATCCACCACTTCATTCGGTTGTCGCCCTTGAGGTAGCCTTCGATAGTCTTGCTGCCTCTTGTCTTCCAGGCTCCATAGGCAACAATAGCCAGTAGCGTTCCGAACAGAACGATCCAGTCGACACTGCTCATAGGAACGCGCTTGTAATTAGGTAGAAGATTATTACTTGCAAAACGAATATCCCCAGCACCAGCCCGTACCAGGTATTCCACGACTTGAAAACCGGGGGTCTACCCTCATCTGATTCATGCATGTCCTGCCGAATTAGTTAGATACTTATCGGTTTCTTCTTGAAGAAGTTCCGGAGTGGTTGCCTTTTCCCAGGGAAACCAGGTTGGCGAAAAGCCTGTACGCCCCAGGGACTCCCTCGGGGAGTTCTCTGAAAAAAGACAAACTGGTGTACACATAGTACCCCTTGCCATAAGATGCAACCAGCAGACTCCCGTCGAGAGGGTCTTCACCTTCATCGTTCATGGACAGCAAGGCGGCGTAACGCGAGTCCCATGACGATGGAAAGTACAACCCACGCTCCTGAACCCATCCATCAAAGTCACGCTTCGTAATCTTGTTCGGTGTGTTGAGCACAGGATGATCAGGCAAGAGAATGCGAACTTCCGCATCTTCCTCCGAAACACGGCTGCGCGATAACTTTAAAGGATAGGGCGCAAACATCTTGTAGTCCAGACTCACGTCGTTGTTATATTGAACAATTGCCGTTCCTCCACCTTCAACGTATTTCAACACATCACGCATTATGCGTTCGATGTTATTTCTGGTATTCAAAGCGCGGACGCCGACGACTACCGCATCGAGGCGCGCCAGCGATTCAGGCGTGATGTCTTCATTCTTAAGCACCCGCACATCGTAGCCAATGCTTCTCAGCGCCTGCGGGATCTCATCACCGGCACCTTCTATGTAACCGATCGTCTGTCCTTCCTTTGCAATATCCAAACGCACAACCCGGGCAGAAGCCTCGGGCAACAGGGTTTGAATGGGAAAATGATCATAGGCGATGGTCTCCAGCGATCGTGATACGGCACGATCACCAATGCGGGCGACCGCAAGGAGCTTGCCTACAGATTCGGTTCGGGGAGGCATCACCGTAAACGTCCCAACGACTGTGGCATCCGGCCCCACCATGGTAAAGGTCATCGACGAGGGCGTGTACTTCCAGCCATCCGGAAGTTCGAGTTTCAGTTCGCCTGTGACCTCGCCCACGCTGTTTGAACGTACCGTGACCTGGATTTCGCGCGCACCACGGTCTTCAAAAATCACAACATCCTGCTGAAGCTTGATGTCAACGGGTGGCACCACTTCAACCGGACGAATCTGTTCCCCTTTGACCGGATCAACCCATCGATAGTTGAGCGGCATGTCAATGGTAAGCGACTCTCCGTGTACGCGCAATGACGCGACGAAACTTATCGCCGGCGGATTCTCTGGCATTCCGATCAATGATTCATCACGCACGGTAAACCTTCCAATGCCGTGTGGTTCCTGCAACCAATAAGGATCGGAGTAGCCAATACTACCGTCAATTGGGTGAGATGTTGCAAATTTCAAAGCAACATTTTCATCCAGCACAGCGTGAACAAGCGTGTCGAGACCAAGGGCTTCCGAACGGATTGCTTCAACAGTCACCGGACGATTCGACCTGTTCACAAATTCGAACTGTACCGTTATCGGCTCACCGGGTGCGGCATAGTATCTTCTTGCGGTGGCACCGCAATACAAACCGAGACAGTCCTGTATCAATTGGTTGACCTCAGCGAGCTTGCGATCCTTCCACACGTTGGGCTTCAGCGCCTCGATTTCCTTTCTGATGTTCAACAGAGCGGGAACTGATGCGGCAGGATTTGTCATATCATAGGCCGCGATCATTTCCTCGACAAGACGTTGAATGTGGCCAGCGCCCTCTACCCGTGTCCACGTGGTATTGATGCCTTCGAAGAAGTCTTTTTCACATCGCTCACCTTTGACATATTCAAAGAACTCCAATTCCTCGCCACGCGAGCCGGCCGATCCAAATCCCTGGCTTTTGTGCTGGCTGCGGCTTACTGCCGCAATTTCGGAATATGATGCGCCGAGCAAGGGGTTGTATTTGCCAACGTCTAGCGTGATAACGCCCGGCGTCTCCTTATTGATCGTTGTGTTCCACCATCGTCCTGTGTTGGTATACAGGCGGACGGGATTTGCCACTCCGAATTCGCGGACCTGATCCGGGAGGAAGTCCTGACGCGAGGAAAGGTCGAATGCCTCCGCTGCAAGCACAGCTGACGCCGTGTGATGGCCATGACCTGCGCGTTCATCTGCCGGAAAACGGGTGAGTATGACGTCGGGCTTGAACATGCGATACACCCTGACAACGTCTGAGAGAATTTCATCCTTACCCCAGATCTGAAAGGTTTCATCAGCAGATTTCGAATAGCCAAAATCTACAGCGCGGGTGAAGAATTGCTTGCCGCCATCGATGCGACGAGCCGCGAGAAGCTCATGAGTACGGATGAGTCCCAGTTCATCGCGTATTTCCGGGCCGATGAGATTTTGTCCGCCATCGCCGCGAGTCATTGACAAGTATGCTGTGGCGGCGAGTCGATCGTTAGCCATCAACGTGATGACCCGTGTATTTTCATCATCGGGGTGCGCCGCTACGTACAAGACCGACCCAAGAAAGTTTAGTTTCATCATGTTGAGTCGGATGCGGGCAGCATCCGGCTGCGTTGGTGGTTGTCCGCAGACCAGGGCCGGAACAAAGAGAAGAATCAGGAAAATGCGTTTCACACGATATTCCATATTACGCGAATTAACACATAATTCCCTGAATGAAAGGCGATATAACAGAGGGTTTTATAACCTGTTGTATTGAGGTATGAATGGCAGCCGTGCTAGAATTTTCCTCTGACTTCGCCGTTGACGAGAAAGGTACCGTCCTGAGCTATGTGGATCAATATTTGACTGATGACGTCTTTGCGGTCCGACCCGTGAAAGTTTATCACAAATTCGTGGGCCCCCACACGATCTTTCATATCCGCTGTAAATCCCAGATCGAAGCTAACCTCCTGCCCTTCCCGGATTTTTTTGCTTATGATCACTTCACCCCGATTGTCAACAATACGAATCCGTTGTTCCTCCGGCAGGAGCTTCACCAATTTGAGCGTAACACCGACGAACGGAAGCGGTCCAGGTTTTTGTCTCCCATTCTCCAAATTCACGGAGTTGACTTGTACCGGGCGTGTCCGAAAGTTGTAATCCACCTTCAGTTCGAACTCATCGGAAGGTTTGAACTTTACATCCTGCTGGAGGGTGACTAAAAACGCAAGAGCTAACAGAACGGGCATGGTTACGCCGGAGATTGTTATAAATATAACAAATCTGCCTCAGCTCCCCAACAATTCGGGATGATCGCGAAGGTGTAACTGCCACTCCCACGCGGACTTCATCATGTCGTGCAGCGATCGCTCAGCCTTCCAGCCCAACTCGCGGTTGGCGAGCGTCGTGTCAGCCCAGATTTTCTCTACATCGCCCGGTCGGCGCGCCACGATGCGATATCGAAGCTGTACTCCTGTGGCTTTCTCGAATGCTTTCACAACCTCAAGCACAGTATACCCATTGCCAGTGCCCAGGTTGAAGTATTCGTAATTGTTCTTTTGCCGACGATCTAGAAGACGCCGCAGTGCCACGCGATGCGCGATGGCTAAGTCGACTACATGGATGTAATCGCGAACCGGCGTCCCGTCAGGTGTATCATAGTCGTCTCCGAATATCCTTAACTCAGGGAGAATACCGGCGGCAGTTTGAGTAATATACGGAACCAGGTTATTGGGAACACCCCGAGGCAGTTCTCCGATGAGATGGCTGTCGTGCGCCCCTACGGGGTTGAAGTATCTCAGTGCAATCGCCTGTATATTCTTGTTTGCGTTGCAGACGTCGCGAATGATTTCTTCACATATCTGTTTCGTATTTCCGTACGGAGATTCAGCCGGTCTGAACGGCGTTGACTCTGTTACCGGCAATTTATCTGGCTGTCCATATACTGTACAGGAAGAAGAGAAAACCATGTTGGGGATACCCGTCTCCTGCATTCCCTCCAGGAGGAATATCATGGAGTTGAGGTTATTGCGATAGTACAGCAATGGGTTTTCCACGGACTCCCCGACCGCCTTGCTCGCTGCGAAGTGAATGATCGCGTCTGCATCGGAATGACGACGCAATACCGACATGACGTTGTCGCGTACACTTATGTCGAGCTGCAGAAATTCCGGCTGCTTGCCCGTAATTGTTTCAATTCGTCGAAGGATGTCATGCTGTGAGTTGGAGAGATCATCGACGATGACAACGTCGAAACCATCTTCCAACAGGTTCACTACAGTGTGAGATCCGATATACCCTAAGCCTCCGGTAACGATAATTTTGCTCATCTATTAGTTTGTATTATGCTGTCTCGGATTCGGCGCTGGCACCAGTCCTGTGCCGTCGACCAGATTTACCTGGTGGACCGTCAGTTCAAGTCCAAAGGTACTGCGGTACGCATCACCAAGGGATTCGGCGATCGCGCTGACGGCATCAGGGCGAACGAGTGCTATCGCGCATCCGCCAAATCCACCACCCATCATGCGCGCACCGGCAACATGGGGGCTTGTAGTCAGGCGTTCAACGAGGAAATCCAATTCTGCGCAGCTCACCTCGTACAATTCTGAAAGCCCTCGATGCGTTTCCGTCATTTTCGCGCCAAACGCAATCAAATCATTCCGTTCCAAATCTCTGGCTGCCGCCTGAACCCGCGCTATTTCTCCCGTAACATACCGGAGTCGTTTGAATACATTGTCCGGAAAAAAGTTCTTTCGGACCTCTACTTCCTCTTGCGAGACATCGCGCAGGCTTCGAATCGCAGGATTATCGCGTTGCAGTATGCTCAACCCTTCCTCGCATTCACTTCGTCGCGTGTTATATCCGGAGGTGGCCAGTGCGTGCTTGACATTGCTGTCGAACAACACCACTTTGAAGTCGCGCGGCGCAAAAGGAAGATGGCGATAAGACAGGTCTCTGCAATCGAGCATCAACACCTGGTCCTTCCTGCCCATTACCGATGCGAACTGATCCATGATGCCGCATTTCACGCCTGCGTAATTGTGTTCGGACCATTGCGCCATCCGAATCAATTCCTCGTCGGATAGTTCTGCATAGCTCAACGCACGCAGGCCGTAAGCAAATCCACATTCCAGCGCGGCCGAAGATGATAGTCCGGAACCGACAGGGATATTGCCACCGAACAAGCACCAGAAGGGCGCGACGTCTATGTTTCGATCCTGAAAGCGGTCGATGACGCCAAGAAGATAGTTAATCCATCCCCCACGTTTATCGGGGCGGATTGAGTGTAAGTCAATCTCGACGGCTTCGCCAACATCGTCTGCATATATTATTGTACGCCCGTCCGTTGATGGACCAAACGCAAAGACGATCTCCCGGTCGATGGCAGCTGGCATCACAAATCCGTCGTTATAATCGGTATGCTCCCCGATCAGGTTTATTCTGCCAGGGGCGCGGACCAAAAGTGGCTGGACGCCAAAGCGTTCTTTAAACTTTTGCCCAATGTGATGACCGCGATCGTACATTAACGCCGACAATAATACCAGTACATTGCGTCAAAAAAAATATTGCCATCAGGAAAATAATTGTCATTTTTACACGTATTCTGAATTTTCTATATATTTGGACATATTCGCCAGCTAATAATTACCAACACAACTTTTACGCAACCTACCACCACGTAAACCTAAGACTATGCTACTCGGTACCCTCGATTGGATCATTGTGTTTCTCTATTTCGCGATTGTCGCAGGTGTATCCATTTGGGCAATGGCGCGCAGAAAGGACTCAGCAGAAGATTACTTCCTGGCGGGAAGGCATCTTGGCTGGTTCATTGTGGGTGCATCCATATTTGCCTCTAATATTGGATCAGAACACCTTGTTGGACTCGCAGGATCAGGAGCCACTGACGGTGTTGCACTCGCGCACTACGAACTGCACGCCTGGTGTTTGCTGGTGTTAGGATGGGTGATGGTACCTTTCTATATGCGATCGGGAGTGTACACGATGCCCGAGTTTCTTGAGCGTCGGTTCTCGCCCCAGGCGCGCACATTCCTTTCTGTGATTTCGCTTGTGGCGTACGTGTTGACTAAGATCGCCGTTGGCATATTTGCCGGCGGCGTAGTGTTTGCCGTACTGCTCCCCGACCTCGATTTTTTTGGACTCGATAGCTTCTGGTTTGGTTCGATCCTCGTGATCGTTCTAACCGGTTTATACACCGTGGTAGGTGGATTTCGCGCCGTGGCATACACGGAAGCCTTGCAAACCATTATCCTGATTTTTGGATCGTTCATGGTGACCATTTACGGCCTGGAAGCGCTTGGCGGATGGGACAAGCTTCGCGAGATATGCGGCACTGAAATGTTCAACCTGTGGAAGCCGCTGGTACCTGCAGGCGTAGAGTCGACCTGGGCGCCGGTGAAAGAGCCCGGTCGGATGGCCTGGTACTTCAATGATAATTATCCATGGCTGGGAATGCTCTTTTGCGCTCCCATCATTGGTCTGTGGTATTGGTGTACCGACCAATACATTGTACAACGCACGCTTGGCGCGCGTGATGAAACACAAGCACGGCGCGGCTCTATCTGGGCAGCCTATCTCAAGCTTTCGCCTGTGTTCATCTTTATCATCCCCGGCATGATCTGCTTCGCGCTCGCCAAGAGCGGTTCTATCCCAGTACTTCAGGAAACGCTCTTTGACGCCAACGGTGAACTCATCCGCGACAATGCGCAGCAGGCTTTCCCGATGATGGTTGTTCACGTATTGCCTATTGGCGTTCGCGGAATTGTAGTGGCCGGACTCCTTGCGGCACTGATGAGCTCGCTCGCCGGTGTATTCAACGCGTCTTCCACCCTGTTTACGATGGACTTTTACTCACGACTGCGGCCGAACGCGTCGCAGGATCGCCTCGTGTGGATTGGCCGTGTAGCTACAACCGTAATGGTAGTCGTTGGCCTCCTGTGGATCCCGGTGATCCAGGGCGGTAAGGGGTTGTACGATTACCTGCAGGGCGTTCAGGCATACCTTGCCCCTCCTATCTTCGTCGTCTTCTTCTTTGGCATTTTCATGAAGCGGCTAAACGCCAAGGGATGTCTTGCAGCGCTCATCGTAGGCTTTGCCATGGGTCTGTTCCGCCTCGCTGTCGACACGCCCGTTAAACTTTTGGAGAACTTCAATTACGAACCGGGCTCGTTCCTGTGGATCGTTAACAATACCTTCTTCCAGTACTACAGCCTCCTGATCACTATCGTATGTATCCTTGTGATGATCGGTGTCAGCTATGCTTCACCAGCACCAGCGTACGACAAGATTTCAGGACTTACATTCTCAACTATGACGGAAGAAGATCGCCGCAGGACGAGAGCGTCATGGACTGCCAAGGATGTGGTCACTTCCGCACTGCTCCTTGTGTTTATCATGATCGCGTACCTGTACTTCACCGGTTGATGCGTCAGCCGTCATTACAGTACGCCTTATCCGACTTCGATCAAACGACGCGTGAATGACCCCACAGCATTACCGAAAAGCTGACCGGCTGCTCGTGGCAGCAGACTGTATCATCTTTGGATTTGATGGGCGCGAGCTCAAGGTACTCATCGTTAAACGCAGCTTTGAACCTGAGGCCGGTCGCTGGTCGCTGGTCGGCGGTTTTGTTGATGCCAGGGAAAGCGTAAACGACGCCGCGGCGCGTATCCTGAAAAGGCTCACCGGGCTCGATAACATCTATATGGAGCAACTTCACTGCTTCGGTGACGTGAATCGTGATCCGGCAGCGCGTGTTATCTCCATCGCCTATTTTGCACTGATCAACATTGCCGACTATAGCCGGCAGCTGAACCTGGAACACGAACCCCATTGGTGTTCGCTAAAGAATCTGCCAGACCTGATCTTCGATCACGGTCAAATGGTAAAGCTGGCCGTGGAGCGTCTCCAGCAAAAGATCGCCACCCATCCCGTGGGCTTTGAACTGCTGCCGAGGAAATTCACGCTCCCTCAACTGCAAAACCTGTATGAGGCAATTTACCAGGCCAAACTCGACAGGCGCAACTTCAGCCGAAAAATCCTGTCCCTGGGTATCCTCAAGAAACTCGATGAAAAGGAAAAGGGAAGCTCAAAGAAGGGCGCGTTTCTGTATGTCTTCGACAGGAAACGCTATGAACAGCTGTCTCACGAAGGGCTGAAATTCGTCTGATCAGTCTACATCTCTTTCTTCAACTTCAAACGTAAGCTGCGCCGTTCCCGGCATACCATCCGGCGTCAGGCCTTGAACAAACATGAGGTAGGTCCCTGGCAGATCACCCGCATAAAAGACCAGTTCTGTCGGCGCATCTTTGCTAGTCTTGATATCCGGCGCCCAGTACAATAGCGTACGGTGGTCGGGCAGCCTGCTTTTGATCTGATCCTCCGTTTCGTACACAGGCGAGTAAAATTCGCGCTGCCAGCTCAGGCCGTCATACGGCACCACCAACGCGCGTCTGTCAATTTGAAAGCCTGCGAGATCACCTGTGTAGGTGGCGTAGCTTGTGATACCCATATAGGACGTCCTGCCATAAAAATACCTTGTCGACACAACGTCAAGTCGCTTCACTTTCAACGGATCGAATTCGATAATCGAATTAACGTTGAACAATGGTACACCGTCGAGCAGTACGAGAGGGTTCTCCCTGAACATTTCCTTGGTTTTGTTGTTCAGCACGTGGAAGTAGTACTTTCCTTGTCGTTTTCTGACCATGATCGCTGATACATATTCACGCATGACTTCCTCCATCACGGGGAAGCGCGTGTAGTCGTCAAGGTAATACTGCTGATCAGGGATCCTGTAGAAAACAAGGGTATCGTTATGCGGAGGAATGATCTTGTTCTTTTCTTCTTCACGATAGGCGTTGTGAAGCTGCATGTTGACGCTCCTCGCAAGGACGGTCGACTCAAACGACGGATCCAGGCTGAAATGCCGCACGGGGAAACGATCACTCATGCGGCTGTCGAACGGATTATCCAATGTATAGCGGTATGTTGAGTCCTTGCTCCAGTCCGTTTGAATGATGAGCTGCCCCGGACCATAAAAGTCGGCCAACTCATGAACAACCCTTCCGTCGATTTTGCTCTGCGTTCCTCTAAAATGGAATCTCTTCCCCGGGACGGACAGGTAAACCGGAATCGTCGGTGCCGGGGTGCCATCTTCCGCGTTCACCAACCTACCTGTTATGAGATGGCCTCTATACTCGGGTTCGAACTTGTGCTCAGTTTCCTCGTTAAGTTGCTGCCATGTAAACCTACGCCATCCGTGCGTCAGCATCAGGTTATCGGCACAAACGGCTGCATCTTCGGCTGCGCTGAAATAGTATTCAGGCGATTCGATCGTGCCCGGAAGATCGGAGGTCAGGAGAAGATATGCGGCTATGTTTACGCGCTCTTCGTATTGCAGCGAATCAAGTCGAAATACGGAAACGGACAGGGATGCGGGTTTACGCTGGCCCTGAGCATCAGTGGTTGACAGTCTGGTTTTGATTGCGTCGCGAGTCTGCACAACCTTCCTGTCGGCAACCGCTTCAATGCTGAGCAAATTCTCGGGACGCTTGAAGATCAGTCGCTCGCAAACAGGTCGACCCTCGTAGTCGAACACGGTGATGTGGGTAATGCCGTCGCGGAGCCTTGCTTTGTCGACCCTGAAGACCGTCCTTCCCGAAGACAGCTGCCCGCGCAGCACCTGCATTGCTGCAAGGCGGTTGTGAACGATCACCGTCACCTGCGGCTGCAGCGTGGAATTCGGATCGTTGGAACGCACAGCAATAGAAACGCGGCCGTCCTGCTCGTACACTGACAACGCATACCCTTTTTCCATGACAACAGGAAGACTCTTACGTCCGAGCACACGTCCGCGCCCATCGGTAATGACCGCGCTGTACTCAACACCCGCCTGAGGTGTGATTGTGAAATTTCCCAGCCCAAACCGAACGGGAGTAAACATCGCGACAGTATCTTCGTCGCCCGTCAGCACATAACCTCTGAAGGAGGATAGGCCTTTGCCTGTGGCGTCCACTACACGAAAGGCAACTTTCCCTTCGATACCAGCGACCATGTTTCCACCTTCCGCAAAGAACTGTATGTCGAGGTCCTGACTGACAACCTGTTGTTGCAAACCCAAAGGCTTGAATGGATTTACAATCGTGATGGGGCGGTGGAAGAAAAAGTCCGGACTATAATTTCTCATCCAGCGCGTATAGGCTCTCAACGTGTAGTTTCCCGAATTAAGACTTGCAGGAAGGAACATCGACGTGTGGCCCGCACCGTCTTTCACCGGTACTTTAGCCTGAAGAACTGCCTGATTCGCCGCGTCGAGAATTTCTACATACACAACACGGCTCATTCCCAGGGGACGATGCAGGGAACCGTCAACGACGTAGGCGCGAAGCCAGATGTAATCTCCCGTGATGTAGGTTGTCCTGTCGGTATGAATGAATACCTTCTCCTGGAGGTTTTGTTTGCGATACGCGTCAAGTTTATTGCCAGGATCTGTGATACCCTGCGCGAGCCCCAGCGCTATGGGCGAAGATGTGAGGAGTATCAGGAAGAGACGGAGCAAGGTCATTTTCTTTAATGATTATTCCCAAAATTCGGGTCTGCGGTTAGTACCTCCGTGAATAATCCTGCAGTCGATACAGTATGTCGGAGCGCTCAGGTATGCAATAATAAACGGAGCACCCAGGGTAACACCATTGATGATTAGCATCGACTTGTCGCTGGCGAGGTAGTCGCTCACAAATATCGTGTCGACATCAAACGGATCGCAGATAGGCAGAGCGCGCTCGTAGCCACCGTCGGGATGCGGCAATTCGGTAACTGAGACAAAAATCCTGTCTTCGGCTGATCGGCCTATGCTGAAATACCCCAGGGCTTTTGGCATATCCGGATCAATCGAGTTAATATTTCCGGTCACCTGTGTGGGCTGAGGGTCGAAAATGGTTCCGATGCTTTCTGTGTTTTTCCGCAGTTCAGTCCAGAAGTTGAATTCGTCCTGGTCAATGACGAACTGCTTTACCTGAAGACTGTATTTCACACCCAACTTCCAGCTGTTGGCAGGTATTGAGAATATGCGATGCTTTATCACCTTGTCTTCCGCCAACCCTTTTGTACTGAATATATCGATATCTGAGAACGGCGTGGTTTTCCAGCAATAATAAATCCATTCTTCCGGTAGCCGGTTTCTTACTTGCTCCAAAACGGGGTCCCAGATAAGAACCGAGTTGTGTGTGGAGTTGTACATCGTAGTCTCGACCGTCTTCCAGCGGTAATATCGGGAATCGCCCTCGCCGTCATGGGTCGTCACCTCAAAACTCACTTCACGTCCGTCGGAACTCCATGTTATGCTGTCAATGGGAGGAGATTCCCTGAACGTGACGGGATCCGAAACGTATTGCTCGACTGAGTTTATCAGAATATTCAGCTTGCACGTCTGGCCATCGTTAAGGGTGACGCCGGTGGCACTGTATTCTCCAAAGGCAACTTCGGGAAGAAAAAATAATGTGCCATCTTCAAGTTCTATTCTTACCTCCGCACCCGACACGGGCACCGGCGCTTCACGTTGATTCAGCGGCATGGATCGGCTCAGCCTGATCCTTGACTCAGGATCAGCCAAATCCACGATTCCATCGACAACAAGATACTGGGTAGTCGACTCAGCCTGAGGTGGGTTGAATGGGTCGACACAACTCAGCGCGACATACAGCACGAAACACAATAAGATGGAGAGGGTGCGGATCATTCGCTCAGAATCTAAAGTTGTATGTTATTGTAGGGATGGGCTGTGCAAAGATGGACAGTCTGTATCCTCTGATCTCACCGTCCTCAGACCTGAAGAAGACTGAGTATGCATTTTTCCTTCCGGTAATGTTATACACAGAAAGCGTCCAGGAGCTGTGCGCCAGCTTGCGAATCTTATGGTTCCCTTCAATATTCATCCCAAGGTCAAAGCGGTAGTAGTCGGGAATACGGGCCTGATTCCGGTTCGTATACAGCAGCCGCTCGGCGCCATCAAGCACATACCGCTGCACGGGAACGGTTATAGGGCGTCCGGTACTGTAAGTGAAGTTGAGTGAGACACTGAACCTTCTGCTGAAGCGATAATTACTGATTACTGTCACATCGTGCGGTTTGTCATAGTTGCTGGGATACTCCAGACCGTCATTGATCGTCTCCCCTGTTTCGGTGCCTACGGTCTTCAGGAATGAGCGCGAGTACGTGTAGCTGATCCATCCGTTGAGTTTTCCTGTTACCTTCTTCAGCATAAGCTCAACACCGTAGGCGCGTCCCTGTGTCCCGATGACGTCGGTCTCGATGTTGTGGTTCATCGTCAGCAGCGCGCCTCCGCGGAAATCAAGGAAGTCTTGCAATGTTTTGTAGTACGCTTCGATGGATGTCTCAATGGTATTGGCTTTGAAATTCCGGTAATATCCAATGGAAAACTGATCGCCCACCTGTGGTCTAACATAGGAATCACTAAGCTTCCAGGTATCTGTGGGAGAAATCGCAGTGGTATTCGACAACATGTGAATATACTGACGCATGCGCTGATAGCTGAGCTTCACCGACGCATCCTTTCCGAGCATATAGCGTATCGAAGCCCGCGGTTCAGGACCATGATAAGTTGCTATAGACTTGCCCTTGTCATAGTGAAGCGTGTCGAACATAGAACCTTCCGATCGCGGCTGACCGGGTAAGTATTGAATGACGCTCTTCGGACCGAGATAATTGTAGAACGAATACCGCAAGCCAGCATATAGCGTCAGTCTAGGCGAGAGATCATACTCGTCACCCACGTAAACGGCGCCCTCTAGGGCCTGTTCATCCTCTAGTCTGTCGGGGACAACAATGGATTCGGATCCTTTTGGGGTGAGTGTTCCGGGCGCCAGGTCGTAGCGCATGACGGACGCGCCGAAAGAAAGAAGACTCTGATCGTTCAGTTGATAGGAGAAATCTGCTTTACCTGCAATCTGCTGTATTTGATAGTTCATGCGGACCGCGGTCGAAGGATTCCTGTCGCTTGAAACGCTGAAATCGTACTTATTGAATGTACCCGTGAGCACGCTGTAAAGCCGCGTGCCGATGGCATGTTTCCAACGTGCCGACGTGTTGAAGTTGTTGTAGTGATACAAGGTGTCGCTGTTCAGCCTGAAACGGTCATCGCTGTAGTACGCGGTGACATCTACGGTATTTCGACTGTCGGCTTCATGATTGAAATGGAAGTTGAGATCGTAAAACGAACCCGTGCTGTTCTTCAGGCTCCTGTCCGGGATGCGGTCCAGAATCCAGTCTGAGTACGTCGAGCGACCGCCGATAAGTATCGATGACTTTTCCTTCCTGAGGGGTCCTTCCAGGGTAAGCCTTCCGGTGATCGGACCGATTCCCCCTGAAGCGACAAACTTCTTCTTGTTTCCTTCGCGCGAGGTGACTTCCATTACGGAAGAAATCCGGCCTCCGTGTTCAGCTGGTGTTCCACTTTTGAACAGTTCAACATCCTTCACCACATCCGGATTGAAAGCGGAAAAGAATCCAAAAAGGTGTGACGGATTGAAGATCGTTGCGTCGTCAAGCAGCGTCAGATTTTGATCGGCCGATCCTCCCCTGACGTTGAGACCGGTAGAACTTTCACCAACGGACTGAACCCCGGGCAATGTGAGGACCACCTTCATCACATCCGTCTCGCCAAAGGCTACCGGCACCTGCTTCATCATCTTGATATCGAGTCGTTCCAGACCCATGCGGGTTCCTGATACGTTCGCACCCCGTTCCGATTCGATGATCACCTCTTTAAGCGGTGTGATGGATTCAACGAGATCGATATCCAATCTGCCGTTGTCGTACACCATAAGCTGCCGAACCGTTTCCCTCATACCGACACATGAGATGCGAATGGTATTACGACCTGTCGGGAGTTCGAGCGAATAAAAACCAAAGGGATCGGTCGCCGCCCCTCCCCCCGTTCTTTCGTTCAATACGACCGCCCCGACAACGGGCTCTCCGTTGGCTTCATTGCGAATGTGCCCAGAGAGTATGGCTGTGCCTCCCCGAACTCTGCGTGTTCGCTTGCCTATTTCGATGATTCGTGTTTCTTCCGTCAGCCGCTTCCTTTCCTCCGCGTCGTGGAGGTAATCGAGCAACGCGACGTCGAATTCACCCTGAACCGGACGGACATCAAAGAACCCTATCGGAAGTTCAGCGCGTATTTCACGTCCGCGCGTGAGGAATACTTTTCCTGAAGGATCCGCGAAGTAGTGGTAATCGGTAAATTGAAAGAGTGAATCGAAAACGACGCCCAACTCTACATCGTTGAATATGCCGGTAACGGTGAGAGAATCAAACTCTCTCCCGTCGTAATAGATGCGGTGTGGTGTCTGCGTCTCAACCTGTCGTACAAATTCAGAAAATGGTGTTTCCCTGAACTCACCGCGAATGCGGTGCAATTCCTGAGCCATGGTGCTCAGGCCGGGAAGTAGCAAGGCTGCGATGAAGAGGGTCCGGTAAATTTTTCTCATTCAGTACAGGCTAGGTACGTTAATTCAACGAATCATAGTGTTGAACCAACGATATCATCATTTCTTCTTTGTCGACTTCTTTAAGCCTATTAGCGCGGACAAACTGCCTCAGGGCTTTCTTCTTATCCGCCAACGCCTTCAACACTGCTGCCTTGTTTCTGAGTGTAATAGCCTGTCCGTCGCGCACCAGGTAATAGGTGTTTCGTTCAATGAAGCTGACGTTCACCCTGCGGTCTTCTATCCTGTCTTGTTTATTTTTTTTACGCCTGCAGAGAAGCTTGATTTTGCCATCATGAAGCAGGTCATAGAATCCAGGCCGTAAATCACCCCAGTCGGGTTCTCCGCGAACATGGATGAAACGATGCCCGAGCAAATCGAAATAGTCGATCAGGTCGTCATGTAGCCTCACCTCCGTCACGTAACCCCGTTGGTCATAATGTTCGATCACCAGTTGATCCTGGACGAGGTCGTATTCCATAGGGACATTGTGAAACAGTTCACCCGAATACATCACCGACCCCTCTTCCAAATATTCAGAGGCGAAAAATGGAAAGCCCTCATAAGGTTCGGGAATGGGAACATACTCGGCGCCGTTATAAAGCGCCACCTGTCCTCGCTGTGAACGGTCATAAGCAGCAACGGCCGATGCCACAGCCTGCGCAACGAACAGGCTGTCTGATGCATGCTGCTGACCCGATACATACCGAGGGAACAGCAGAGATCCTGCAATTGCTGATAAGATGGCCGCTGTTATTCTCATCTCCCGTAAAACCGTACAAAATATTCATTCTTGCCGAATTTCTAAGCGCCGTCCACCCTTTTTGAGAAGACAATTGACGCTATGACCATCGCTGGAGGGTTATTCCGACACGCGTTTTACCGGCGTGATGCTTACAGGACCAAGCAGACCGGATTCAAGTGGCGCCCAGGCCGCGGCATTAAAGAGTCCGTCGCGCCGGTTCTCCGCCAGGCGCGCCGGAAAGTTAACGTTGTAAAATCGCTTCCAGAATACCCCTCTTCGATCCAGATCCGCTATCCGATTGGCCATCAGGTTTGATACTTCTACCTGAAGCGTATCCGCGCCCTTAAACAATACGCGATCTATCACTGTCGTGTAATTCGGTCCGATAAGCGTATCCACAGGCACACCGTTAAGAAATACCCGAGCACTTTCCTTTACTGTGCCCAACTCAACCAAAACATCCCCATCCCAGGTCACAGGCAATTCGATAACGGTCGCGTATCGTGCGGTACCCGAAAAGCTATCGCCACCGCTTATTTCCATAGTTGTCCACGACCGCAGTGTCGATACGCTCTGCGGATCTGGCAACGTTGGCCCGCCTTTGATGAACGACAGCTGCCAGGGTCCTTCGAGCATCATTCGATCTCTCGTAATGCGGATATAAGGATATGGCACATAACGTCTTGCACGTTCTGAGGTACGAACGATAATCCCCTCGCCATTTCTAATCTGCAGCCGAAACCTCAGGGCATTCCCCCCTTCCACCATTTCAGCCGCACCAGCTGTACCCCTCATAGGATCGTATAGTATGGCGGTCTTACCGGGCGCGGAAAGCTTAACGGTGCCATCAAAGTCCCTTCCGGTCCAGTTGGTAATGAAATAAAGGAAGCCTTCATCATCGCGCTTGCGGACGAACGTCAGCCCCGCGTCGCTCATGAGTTCTCTCTCGATACCCGCCGCGTTTAACAGTTCATCCAGGTTATCACCCTCAAACGCAGAGGATGATTCTGTAAGTCGTGCTTTTGCTGTTTCGAATTCCGCCGCACGGTCCGGTAGCCCGGCGTAAGACTCGGGTACTCCTTTATATAATACCACCTTACCCCCGTCGCGGGCTAGCTCCGCAAGCGCTGCCAGAGTGTTGGCAGGCATGTACTTGCAATGTGGCACCACGATGGCTTTGTAAGACGCGCCCCCGGCGCTCACCAGATTGCCCCTGTCCACACGAAGGTCTCTTATCTGCCGATCTGAAACGTAGTCGTACGTGTATCCGCGTTGCAACATCTGTATTGCTGCTTCCTTGAATGCCGTGCTGTCATAGGCGGCGCCTACGCCGTCAAAATGCTCAACCATTTCAGGTCCACGTGCGGAGAATCGGTCGTAGATCGGGAAGTACAGCAGGATATCATTGGCCGGCGACGTATTCTGAAGAAACGACTGACATCGCGCCACATAGTGGTTGAGTTTTCCGAAATCGTCCCAAAGCGGATTGCGAGGGTTGAGGTGCACAGCGGCGTAGAACAAGCGTCCCGGCCAGGGATCATCCTGCGGTGAATAGCACGTGCCATGATAAAACACGTGGTTTACACCGCTGGTCATGAACAAGTCCACGGAAGCTTTGATCTCCCAGAGGTTCGATAGAAAATGCTCATCGAGCCATGTGGCGGACTCAGAGGAGATCAAACGCTTTCCGCTCACATGACCTGCAGATGAAGCCATCTTGATCCGCAAGGCATCGGTGCCCTCCATTTCGGGGATGTCGACAGCAGCATACAGATCGAGTATGTTCGCCGGAGATCCATGCGCCTGATTTCTCACAATTCTGCCCTTCGACGCTGCCCACTCACGCCATACCGTAGTGAAATTGTCGTGTATCAATTCGGAGATTGTCTCCCTGTAATCGCTCAGGACCCGTTCGTTTTCATCCTGCGAAGCGTGTCCAAAGAGCGCAGGCAGGTGCTCGCGAAGATCATAGCCACGCCGCTTGATGAACTCATCGAATAACTCCGGCGTCCAGTCGGCCGCACCTCGGGCATCATCAACTTCGTAAGAGTCGTTGAAGAATGCGCGCAACTTGCTAAGATCTGTATCTTTCAATGCGCTGTCGAATCGGCTGAGGTAACGGCGAAGCGCAGTAGCTGAAAAATGATCGATGACATTCCCCTCACCTCCCGGAGCGGCGCGCTCTACCATTTTACCGTGCGAACCCGGAAACACTGCATAAATCTGCCATGACCCGGGAGGTGCAGACCAATTAAGGCGACTATCAGCATCCAGCTGGTCCGTTACATTTAATACCTCTCCGGTTTCGCTGTATGCCATCACCACTACCGGTTTCAGCATTTTGTCGAACTTCACCTGATCGAGCGCAAGAGCCTGTAGATTGGGATTTTTCTCAACGGGCTCGACAAGCTGGTCGATGGTGATGGGCTTCGCATTTGTGCGTACGGCAGGTTCGGAAATGGTACCCTGGAGTGATTGACCCGGAACCCGATAGATGCCGTGCATCTCGTAAATCTGCGTTCCAATGGATCGCACGTACGGTTCCTGGTGATAGAGAACAGGCCGCCTAAGGCGCTCACCTCCGTTAAGGCGATACACGGTGTAGTTCATGTTCTTGCATGCGTCCACTTCGCTGACCCATGGACCACCAAATGGCCACCCTGTGCCAGTGGCCATGTCGACACCCAATCCAAGCCGCGCAGCTTCGTCAAGCGTATGTTTGAGTAACTCCACCCATTCCGGCGACAGGTACTCGACGAACTCTTCCTCCTCGCCGTACACACCATAGATCGGCGTGATCTCAACACCACCAATGCCGGCCTTTTTCAAAGCTTCCAACTCCGCTGTTATTCCTTCTCTTGTTACTGCGCTTCCATGCCACCACCATCGCGTCCACGGTCTGGATTCGTTGGACAGCTCAGGCCATTCAGGTCCCGTCGTTCTCTTACATGAAAATAGCGCGCTCACCAATAGCAGACACAAAGCAATTCGAGCGCTAAAGCGGAGAAGACAATGTGCAATCATCGTTAATCCAGGTGAAATACTTCTTTTAATGGTACAGACTGCGGTGAGTTGTCGGGATTGGTTTCCATAAGGTCTTTCATATAGGCCCACCAGCGCTGGACCACCTCATTACGACCCAGATCCTGAGAGCCAACCTCACCTGCATTCTTCTGAACAGCAAACAGCGTCCCCGTCTCTTCATCAAGAAATATTGAGTAATCTGAAATTCCGGCTTCTTTAAGCAATGCCTTTAGCTCAGGCCATATCGCCTCATGGCGTCTCGCGTACTCCGCCGCAGCGCCGGGCTTTAACTTCATCCGAAAGGCAATTCGTTTCATTGGGGTGTGACGTTTCGATTGAAACTAACAACCGAATCCTCCCGGGGTATCCTGTTCTATCCCGCGCTTCTCTTGCCCCAACAAAATCACAAATCAAAAATCAGTGTTGTCCTGAGAAAACTCTTGAACCCGGCTTCGACTTCGCTCAGCCTCCGAATGTTGACACATACTATTGTTAGCGTATCAATCTTTCGGCGACTTCGACTTCCGTCAGTCACCGGAATGACCACAATCAGTTACCGGAGGCGGGGGACATTGGGAAACAAAAATAAGACTCCTACTTCGTTCTGCGCCTCCCATTGAACATTGAGCCCATTCAACTAAAAAGCAACCGATAATAAAACGACGGACGCGTAAATCGCATCTTCACATTGACATCAGCCAACGCATTGCAAAGAAACTCGTGCCAATAGGGATTGTTGTTGGCTTTTCTGACGACGAGGTTGAATAGCCAGGGGATGCGGCACAGGCGCTGCAGCGCATGACTGATTCTGAATTCCTTTCCCATCCTGCGATAGATTTCACGGTCATATGCAAGGTTGAATTGTGCGGAACAGTTGCCTTCCTGGAAACACCGAACAACATGTTCGGCCGCTACGCGTCCGCTGCGTATCGCATTGCCGACGCCTTCTCCCGTAAAAGGATCGATCAGGGATGCGGCATCTCCGACGAGAAGAAAGCGATCACCGGAAAGCCTTCTCTTTACTGATCCAAGGGGCAATCCATGGCCCTTCACTGTTTCGAGAGGGCGGGCATTGATGAATCGCTTGCGAAGAAGCGGATCAGTCTGCAGTAACTCTTCAAGCGTGCGACGGAGGTTGATACGCTTTTTCGCAACTACCGATGAGAGCATACCTATCCCTACATTGGCGCGACCTCCGTGCATGGGAAATATCCAGAGGTAACCGGGAAGAATGCTTTGGAAAAAGTGCAATTCGATGTGGTTCCGGTCATCGAAGCCTTCAACACCTTCATAATACACCCTCAACCCGGCACTGTGGTATCTCCGGTCAATTGCCTTATTGCCGCTCAATCGCGCAACAACCGAATTTGCTCCATCCGCGCCCACCACCATACGCGCACGCAACAATCCCTGGTTGGTGTGAACGTGAACTTCATGGGGATTCACCGAGACATCGGTGACGAATACCTTTTCCAGAAAGTCGCAGTTGCCGTCTGCCTTCACATGGCTTACAAGCAAGTTGTCAAAATCCTGCCTCGGCCACACATACCCTTTAGAGCCAGCCTTTGCCGTGAAGGAAAGGTCTACGGATGAACGATCTGGCGCAAATAGTCTGACGCCATATGAAGGCGTTCGCGATTCATAGGTATCGAAGTGGGTAGCCAACTTTTCCGAAAGCAGGGGAAGCTGCTTGATCACGTCCGCACTCAAAGCATCACCGCAAATTTTGTCGCGAGGGAATACCGCCTTATCGATTACACATACCTTCAGATCGGAGCGCGACAAAGCCAGGGCACACGATGCTCCGGCAGGTCCCGCTCCTACGATGATTACATCATATGCGCCTTCACTTTGATCCACGTATCAGGTGCTTTTCATCGGCTTCATTCGCCAGACTCCAGGTGGATTCAGCATTTATCGTAATCAATTCCGGTGGGTTGCAGGATCAACACGGTAGCCTCTCCATCCAAAGTACCAGATGACCACGAAGCAAATGAGTGGTACGATGTAGGCAACCTGGATGTTGATGTTATCCGATATCAGACCCATAAATAGCGGGAACACCGCGCCTCCGGCTATTGCCATCACGATAAGCGACGAACCGATTTCAGTGTCTTCCTTTAGATCTTTTATGGCTAACGCAAAGATCGTCGGAAACATGATCGACTCGAAGAACGGTACAGCAGCTATTGCCCACATGGCCAACTCCGATTTTGCCGTGATCGCAATCGCGAGCAGACCAATGCAGATGAGCGCGTAGATCGCCAGCAAGCGATTCGCGGGAATAAAACGCGTGAAGTATGTTCCGGCAAAGCGACCGATCATGAAGCCGAACAGGGCGCCGCTGAGCCACAGTGCTGCTTCCTTCTCAGGGATGTCGCTGGTGAAGCGGGCAAAGCGGATAACAAAGCTCGTCACGCAAACTTGCGCGCCAACGTAAAAAAACTGCGCTACGACGCCCCATGCCAGGTGCTTACGCCGGAGTGCCTTTGCTATGGACGACTTCTGTGCTTTAGTTTCCTGCGGTACTTCCGGCATCCAGGTAAACAAAACCAACACGCCAACGGCAATCACTGCGAGCGCGATAACGAGGTACGGCATCTTGACGGCGTCAGCTTCCATTTGCAGGTAAGCTTCCAGCTGGTCGGGAGACATTGCCTGCAATTCACTCTCAGAGTGCTCGATCCCGCTGAGGATAAACTCGCGACCGAGTACCGGGGCAAGAAATGCACCGAGCCCGTTAAAAGACTGAGCGAAGTTTAGCCGCGTGGTTGCTCCCTCCGGAGGGCCGAGAATAGTAACATAAGGATTTGCAGCCGTCTCAAGGAACGCACAGCCCGAGGCCAGTATAAACAAGGCGCCGAGGAAAAAGCCGTATACACGGAAGTCCGCCGCGGGCAGAAAGATCAACGCTCCGGAAGCGTAGAGTGCCAGTCCGAGCAGTATCCCCTTCTTGTACCCATACCTTTTCATGAACAACCCGGCGGGAATGGCCATGAGAAAATAGCCGATATACACCGCCGAATCGATCAGTGCCGACTCGAGGTCAGTGAGGCGGCACGCTTTCTTCAGGTGCGGGATGAGGATGGGTTCAAGGTTGTGAACGAATGCCCATAGGAAAAAGAGCATGGTCACAATGATGAAGGGAATCAGGAACACCCGTGTGCGGTTTCCTGCCCCGTTGCTGGACACGGCGGGACTTGTCATAGTCTTGGATTGGTAGGGCGAAATATAAGAAAAGATTACGTCGACAATCGACCGTTTTTCTTCTGCATCTGCGTTTGCACCTGCAACTGCATCTGCAACTACTACCTGTCGGTTTCGACGGTCTTGTCGAGCGGCATTCCAAGTTGCTGATAAAGACCACGCCGTCCGGCCTTGTCCTTGTTAAGAATTTCGCGGGCGAATTCGGCGACGGCTTTTGCATGCTCGCGAGGCACTACGACAACCCCGTCGCCGTCAGCTACGATCACATCACCTGGGCGAACCAGCACACCTCCAATGGTGACGGGCTTGTTAACCGACTCGATTTCGTTGCGTCCCGGCCGGATGCCTCTTCCGCGGTTCATGTAGTCGAGATATACAGGAATCTTTTGTTTGATGATCTCATCCGTGTCGCGTATGCCACCGTTGGACACAATGCCACGCGCACCCTTGCTGACCCAAAACAAGCCGTTGAACGATCCGACGGATCCTGTATCTCCGTCACCCTGAACGTCGAGTACCACTACCGAGCCAGGCTTGAGGAAATCGACAAACGGCTCGGTGGAAATCTTAGAATACCATTCTCCTTCCCACTTCTGAAATTCTTCCTTCGGCATGGGGTTCTTGAGGATTCTGTTGGTAGGCACGTAACGCGCTGTCACAGCAATACCGCAGAACACGTGACTCATGTCGTCGGTGTTTTTCCATAGTGCCTCGATTCGTGTGTCCATCAGCCCCACATCACGCAAGCCCACCATATCCATTCCATCTGATACGTCGGCAACCCGAAGGCCGTCGTACAATTTTAGAATTTCTTCATCAGGGATTGTCGCCTGTGCCACGCTCACCATCGGCGCGAGCGACAGTAGTATTAGTATAGTGCGGTTCATAGAGATGAAATTTGTTCGTGATCAATATAGTACCTATGACTCTTCTTCACTCTTCACACTCACACCCACACTCACGCTGTCTCCCTTAGTCCCCATTTCACCGATTGCATCCAAATTACCAGTCTCGGAAAGCCATATCGCGAGAAACCTCATCGTAGGAATATGCGAGGCAATGATTACAAGAATTGACGTAACAGGAACAGAAATAATCATCCCCAGGATTCCCCAGATGAGGCCCCAGAACGCGAGGGCAAGCAGCGTTCCGAGGGGACTAAGGTTCAACGTCCGGCCCATCACCCGCGGCTCTACAATGTTGCCAACCACTATTTGAACCGCCGCAATGCAGATAAGTATCCAAAACGAAGTCACGAACGACTGAAACTGCAGCACGGAAAACACAGCGGGCAACAAGGTGCCGGCAACCGAGCCGACATAGGGAATGTAGTTGAGCAGGAAAATCAGAAAGGCCCACAGTATCGGGAAGTCCACGCCAAACGCAAGCAAAATGAAATACGACAACAGGCCTGTGAGGAACGACATCTGCGACTTGATGATGACATATGTACGCACGGCATCGTTCACCTTCGATAGAATATTGAAGAAGGTGGCGGCGCGATCCGATCCCTGAGCGACAATCGTTAACTTCTTTCGGAACGTACGTTGTTCGGCAATGAGAAAACCGGCGTAAATAATGATCATCACAATGTTGCCGGCCAGGGTCGACAATCCATTCAGGAGCCCTGTAAGTAGTGGTCGGAAATCAAATTCCTCCAATCGTTCAATGAACCGCTCCTGAATTTCGACAAAGTGCCTGGAGGTCCGGATGCTATCCAGCAATGCGGTATAATTTGCAAGGTATTCAGGAAAGCGAACGATGATCAGCTCGAGATTCCGTGTCACGATCTCGATCACTACGTAAATAATGAAGATGATGACAACAAACGCCAGGGTTGTCAACAACCATTCCGGCAGGCGGCGGTTCCCGAACCGCACCCTTCGTCCGTAGTCCCGGAACGCGTAGATGAAATACCAGACCATCCCGGCAAGTACCAAAGGCTGAAAGAACGTCGCGAAATAGATAAGGCACACCACGACCAGCGCAATGATGAACAGCCACGCGGCAGTTCGTTCGATCCGGATCTGGCTGATATTGAATTCGGGGCTTGCCATAGGTATAATTTTTCAAAATATAACGGATTTGACGTTTATTTTTGGCACAAGGCATTTCCCCCGGAATGCCGAAATCTGATCCTGAACGTATCCATGAAACACACACGCACACTATACCTTTTCGCGCTTGGTCTGGCAACCATACTTTATTCTTGCCAGCAGCGCTCGACCGAACAATCAGAGTCTGTGGCTGAAGAAGCCGGCTTCAAGCCCAATCCGCAGAAAGTACCGGAGCATGAGGTTCGGACCCTGGAACCCGGCGACCAGGCTCCCGACTTCAACCTGCCCGATGTAAGCGGTAGGTTTTACAGCCTTGCCGACTTTGCCGACGCATCCGTATTGGTCATCATTTTTACCTGCAACCACTGCCCTACCGCACAGGCTTACGAAGACCGGATGATTCAGTTTACAGAAGAGTATCGCGACAAAGGCGTGGCCGTTGTGGGGATTATGCCCAACAGTACGTTGGCGCTATTACCTGAAGAATGTGGCTACACTGATCTCAACGATTCGTACGAGGAAATGCAAATCCGCGCCCGCGACAAGAAATACAACTTCCCGTACCTGTATGACGGCGACAACCAGGCCGTATCGATCAAGTATGGTCCGTCAACTACGCCTCACGCGTATGTATTCGACCGCGAGCGTCGCCTTCGGTATGTAGGTCGCCTCGATGCCAATGAAAAACCCGGAACGGGTAACGCGGAAGATCTGCGCAATGCTGTCGATGCCGTACTTGCCGGAACACCCATCGCCGAGCCCGTCACCAAAGCTTTCGGATGCTCGGTGAAATGGGGATGGAAAGATGAATGGGGAAAGAAGGTGGAGGCCGACTGGAAAGCGAAGCCCGTAACCATTACCAAAGTTGACGCGGCAGGCATACGCGAACTTGTTAAGAATCCCACCGACAAACTCCGTCTCATTAATGTGTGGGCCACATGGTGCGCACCGTGTGTGGCCGAATACCCTGACCTTGTTCAGCTGCAACGCTGGTACGGCGCGCGGAATTTCGAGTTTGTGTCGGTTTCAGCAGACAAGCCTGAACACGAAGACAAAGCGCTCGCTTTTCTCAAGGAAACTCCGTCACCAATTAAGAATTACCTGTTCGATGGAAACAGCTATGAGTTGATCGAGGCGATCGATCCGGACTGGAACGGCGCGCTTCCCTATACGCTTCTGGTTGAACCCGGTGGAAAGAAGGTCTTCGCTTACCAGGGTGTTGTCGATCAGCTGGAGCTGCGCCGGGCGATAGTGGAACACCCGCTCATGGGAAGATACTACTGATTCACCACAGAGACACAGCGAAACAGTGGCTCACTCGCGTCGTACCATCACTCTTTCGGTGTGTCGCACGCCGGCGTGAATTACACTCACCAAATAAATGCCTGGCTGCAACGTGTCCGGCAGGACGATGGCGAGGGTCCTTGAAGTCTGTTGGTTGTTGATGGGCAACTCGCCGGAGAACACCTGGTAACCCCGCGAGTCGTGTATCGTGACCGTGACAGGCTCCCAGTCGCGCGAATGGTCCAGAGTGACACTAAATGATCCATTGGAGGGATTCGGATAAACGCGCAATGTTGGTGCCTCGGTGACATCCACCTTCACCATTGAAAAGTAGTCCCGCTTCCCATCGACGTCGATTTGCGACAGGCGGTAGTATGAACGCCCAATTAACGGCGAAACGTCAACGAACGAATAATCCGTTCGCGAATCGATCGTGCCCTTACCCTCTACGGTGGCTAAGAATTGAAAGTTCTTTCCGTCTTGTGATCGTTCAAGCGTGAAGTAACTGTTGTTGTTCTCGGATGCAGTAGACCAAGTGAGGAGCACCTGTCCGTTGTCTTCGCGGGCTTTAAAATCGACCAGTTCGACAGGGAGCGGAGTCACCACAGTACCGAATGTGAAGCGTCGTCCAGCCAAATTGACGCCTGTAAAAGTGTACACCGTACCGTTGACAGATGCAGCCGCAATTACGCCACCGGCACCGGTAGTCTCGTCTGCAAAGGAGCCATTGTCGTTCGTGTCCACGATCAATCTCATATTTGCCACATCCGGGTTGCCAATGCCGGCGAGATCGACGTGCACATTGAAACTCATGCTGCCGACCATCGTACCCCGCCAAATCCGCTCAAGACGTTCAACAACTCCGGCTGGAATATTCGACGTAGTAGGCGTGAGTGGACCATTATCATGACCCCAGATATAGTATTCGCCATTTTCCATTCCCGAAGGAGTGTTGATTCTCACGATTCCACCTTGCGCGTCGTTGTGAATATTTGATCCGTCGTATTGGCCAATACCCGCTACCTCGTAGTCGAAGCCTATGTCGTCCTGGGTATAGAGGTCGTTTGCAGCCAGCGTAAATCCGTATTTGGCGGCGAGGTAATTGTCAATGATAATGCGTTGTGCGTGGTTGACAGCAGTGTTAAATATTATCACTTCAGCGATATCGCCATTCCAGGGTTCTGCTGCCTGACGCCCGATCCCTACCTCTGACCAGTTTTTCAGAGTTCCATCAAATGTCGCGCTACCGCCCGTCTGACCGTTGACATATTGTGTGATAGACGAGTTACCATAGATGCTGCAAATCGCGTATATGGTATTTGCATTCGTATTGATTACCTGGGGGATATCGCGCTGCGTGCCGTTAGTTTGCACACCACGTCCCCAGGGACATAGCGACCCCGAGTTTACCCACATACCAACATTCTTGTCAGTGGCAGTCGATGGAAAGGCGGTATTCGATGCGCAGATTAATCCAGGGTTAGGAGAAGGCAGAGAAGTGTAACGTGCCACGACCCACACCGAAGCGTTGTTACCGGTCGTGACTCCGCTCGATAAAAGTCGTTCATCATTACCTGCGTTGAAGCGGAGAACAGGAAAGCCATTCAGCGCGTTGGTCTCGTAATTAGGCCGATTGCCGGCATTGACCTCAACCGCATGCTTGTTGTTTCCAGACCTGTCATTCCACTGGCGAACATCGTTACCGTCCGAAGCCGGCGTCAATCCCGCATCAGTATAAACTCCATAGTCGGCACTGAGCCAGAGCACATTGTTTAGGGAATTGCCGACACCCCCTGGCCCGGTTTGAGCAAAGACTGGGATATGCCCCAACACCACGAGACCGATCGCAAGCACACCCCTCATCGAGAGATGGCGTTTCATGTAGGTTAAGCTTACTGATGTAATGCGGAGGGACTTTTCCGGTAATGCTCAAATCACATACCAGCGCATTTGTCGGCCAATATAGTGCAATTCACAGGCTTTCAGCACCCTTGCATTCCCGAATCGGAAAAAAATTCCGGAATTGACACGCAAAGAAGAGGTAAGCTCAGACGCGTTTCGCCACCAAATCCGTGTTGTAAAATGTCCCCCTGTTCTCTTTTTTCTCTAAAGAATCTGTTGTGATGAGGTAGGCAACGGTGATGAGGTTACGGAGTTCACAAAGCTGCGGGGAAAGAACAGCACTTTGATACATTCTTTCAGTCTCTTCAAAAAGAATCCGCGTTCGCTTCAACGCACTCCTGAGTCGTTCATTAGAACGCACAATAGCAACGTAGTCGCTCATCAGGTCGCGAAGCTCCTTGCGATTGTGCGTAATGAATATTTGTTCCTTTGGTACAATAGTGCCTTCCGCATTCCAATCGGGAATGTTGTCAGGCACGCGAATGTCTTCCAACCTTCCCTCTATATCGAGAAAGCAACGATGCGCAAAGACAATGGCTTCGAGCAGTGAGTTAGAGGCAAGGCGGTTAGCGCCGTGTAATCCCGTTCGCGAACATTCACCACAAGCGTACAGGTTGTTTATAGACGTTGCTCCATAGGCATTCACCTCGATTCCCCCGCATTGGTAGTGCGCTGCGGGAACAACGGGAATCCATTCGCGCGTAATATCAATGCCCTTACTGAGACACTTGCTGTAGATATTCGGAAAGTGCTCAAGAAGGACGTCCTTGTCGAAATGCGTGCAGTCGAGATACACACACTCGTCACCTCTTGTAATTAACTCGTTGTCTATTGCCTGTGCGACGATATCGCGCGATGCAAGTTCGCCCCGGTCATCATATCGCAGCATGAAGCGCTCGCCATCGCGGGTGCGAAGGTAGGCACCGTGACCCCGAATCGCCTCGGTGATGAGGAACGCCGGATTATCGTCCTGCGAGTAGAATGCCGTGGGATGAAACTGAATATAAGCCATGTCGCGGACGCGCGCCATGGCGCGATACGCCATCGCCACGCCATCTCCGGTAGCGATCAGGGGGTTTGTGGTAGTTCGATAGACCTGGCCCGATCCGCCTGTGGCAAGCAACGTCACGCGCGCTACATATTTTTCAATTCGGCATGTGCGCTGGTCCATCACATAAGCGCCATAACACGTTATGCCAGGTTCAGGCCGAGAGATTTTGCGTTGAAAATGGTGTTCCGTGATCAGATCGATTGAAAAATGATGTGAGAGCAGCGTGATATTGGGCAGCAATTCAATCTGCCTGAGCAATCCTTTTTCGATTTGCAGTCCGGTAACGTCCTTGTAGTGGATAATTCGACGCGCCGTATGCCCTCCCTCCTTGCTCAGCGCCAGTCTGCCGGAGGCATCCTGATCAAACTCGATTCCCCAGTTGATGATTTCTTCCAGACGTTCGGGCCCTTCGCGCACCACAAGTTCAACGATATCGGGATCGCAGGCTCCGTCGCCGGCGCGCAACGTATCGGCTATATGCTTTTCAAAGGAGTCGGTAATCTCGTCCAGCACAACGGCGATACCACCTTGTGCATATTTGGTGTTTGATTCGCTGTCGTCTGACTTGGTGATGACTGTAACCGTGCGATCAGGGAAGCGTCGGGCAACTTTTATAGCGAAAGACAGTCCGGCAATTCCGGACCCAATAATGAGCACGTCCGTCTGGGGCATGGATCAGCTTTTGGAAATCTCGAGCATCCGTTGAATGGGAATCAATGCCTTTTGCCTGATGTCCTCGGGCACAGTAATCTCAGGCTTTTCATACTTGAGGCAAAGGTAAAGTTTCTCCATAGTGTTGAGTCGCATAAAAGGGCATTCGCTGCATGCGCAGGTGTTGTCTTCGTGACTTGGCGCGGGAATGAGTGTCTTTTCCGGAACTTCCTGCGCCATCTTGTGGAGGATGCCTGCCTCTGTGGCGATTATATAACTTTGGTTTTTGTCGTTCTTGACGAAGTTAATCATCCCGGTAGTGGAACCGATGTAATGTGCCACGTCAAGGATATGTGTTTCCGACTCCGGGTGGGCAATGATCTTCGCGTCAGGATGTTCCCGTTGCAGAGCCAGCAACTTGTCGATAGCGAACGCTTCATGGACAATGCAGGCACCTTCCCACAACAGCATATCGCGGCCTGTCTTGCGGATCAGGTACCGGCCGAGGTTCTTATCGGGAGCAAAGATGATCGGTTTATCAGGTGGAATGGAGCGAATGATCTTTTCGGCATTGGCCGAAGTACAGATAATATCGCTTAGCGCTTTGATCGCCGCGGAGCAGTTGATGTACGTTACTACGACGTGATCGGGATGGGCCTCACGAAACTTTCGGAAGGCCCCGGGTTCGGCGGAGTCTGCCAGCGAACAACCTGCCTTCAGATCGGGCAAGACCACTTTTTTGTCAGGATTGAGGATCTTGGCGGTTTCGCCCATGAAATGCACACCGGCGAACACGATCATGTCGGCGGTGGTTTTTTCGGCTTGCTGCGAAAGTCCCAGGCTGTCGCCTACATAATCAGCAGTATCCTGAATGGCGGGTTCCTGATAGTAGTGTGCGAGTATTACCGCATTCTTTTCCTTCCGCATTCGATTGATCTCAGCGACGAGATCGACGTCCTGTTCGACGGGGATGTCGAGAAACCCCTTCCGTTCAAGTTCGGCGGTCGCTTCTTCCAATATATCCGACGCCATCCTTTCTTTTTGAGGGGTGAATTTAAGGAAAGTTTCTTCAATCATCGTACCGCGCCCAACCGCCAAATTTTCGTAGCCGGGCGTTACCGTAAAAACACAAATCATGCCTCAATTGTGCCGCGAGATCGAAAATACGCTACCGCTGAGGCTGATAGCGTTTGATCTTTTCACGAAGTGTCTTCCTGTCAATGCCGAGGATAGCGGCGGTACGCGATATGTTGTTCTGATTGGCGGCAAGCACAGCCTGTATGTATTCCTGTTCCACTTCTTCGAGCGTACGATCGAGCCCTTTCGACCGCGCCGCAGAGTACCGGAAGGATTCAGGAAGATCCGGTACGTCGATGACATCGTCTTCAGCCAGGATCACAAGGCGATGTACGAGGTTTTGCAATTCACGCACGTTCCCGGGCCAGGAATAATTTCGGAGCGCATTTAATGCCCTGGGCGTGAACGTGATGTTCCCGCGATTGAGTTCGCCGGAATATTTTGTCTTGAAGAAGTCGATAAGCAGATCAATGTCATTGCCCCTTTCACGCAGTGGTGGCAGCTCTATATATAAGATGTATAAGCGATAATAAAGGTCTTCCCGGAAGAGTCCTTTCTTTACTAATTGCATCAGGTCGACGTTGGTAGCCGCGATAACACGCACGTTGGCCTTGAGGGGCTTCTTTGACCCGACCATATAGTACTCCTTTTCCTGCAGGACGCGCAGCAGCTTTGCCTGCATTGCCAGACTCGTGTTGCTGATTTCGTCCAGAAAAATGGTACCTCCCTCCGCAGTCTGGAAAAAACCCGTGCGCGTTTCCGTTGCACCGGTAAAGGCGCCTTTCACATGTCCAAACAACTCACTTTCCAGCAGGGTGTCCGGTATACCGCCGCAGTTCACGGGAACGAACGGAGCTTTTGATCCCTTTCCTCCGTAGTGAACGGCCCGTGCAACCAGCTCCTTGCCCGTGCCGCTTTCACCTGAGATCAATACCGTCGCGTTTGTCGACCTTATTTTTTCAATCGTGCGGAATACCTTAAGCATTCCCTCCGACTCGCCGATGATTCCAAAATTCTGAGGTCGCAGTCTTCCTCCGTCTTTTCTTTTGTGTACCCGGGATCGCGCGACGACGCGATCGACGGCCTTAAACAGTTCCTCATCGGTGAACGGCTTTACAAGGTATTCTTCCGCACCAATTTTTATCGACTCTACCGCGCCCTGTATGGACGGGAAACCTGTGATCACCAGAACACCTACTCCGTGATAATTGTCAGAGACATGTCGGATCAGGTGAATGCCGCTTTGTCCCGGCATCTTGAGATCCGTGATGACCAGGTCGACATCAACCGACTCCAGTATGGCCAGGCCATCGGGTACGTTATGGGCAGCATATACCTGATATCCCGCGCCTTCAAGGTTGCGTTTGATCAATTCCACGGTTTCCTCGGAGTCGTCGACAACCAATACGCTGTATTCTTCAGGCTTTCTGCTCATGATGTCTTCGATTTTCTGTTGTACGTGCGTACGGGAATCATCACCTCAAAACGCGAACCCTTGCCCGGGGCACTGGTCACATTAATGCGTCCGCCATGCGCCGATACGATACCGTCAACCACTGACAGCCCTAACCCCGTTCCCTGACCCACAGGCTTTGTCGTGAAAAAGGGTTCAAAAATCTTTTCCTTCACTTCAGGTGTCATGCCAACACCGTTGTCCTTCACGGTGAGTGTCACGAACCCATTTCGATGTGACGTCGAGATAAGCACATCGCCGCCATCGGGCATAGCGTGGATGGCGTTCGTTAGCAAGTTGACGAGCACCTGACTGATCTGCACCGCGTCCGCCCGAATTACCGGAAGATCGGGATCGAGCTTCTTGGTGATCCGGATATTGCCACTGAAGTAAGGCGCGTCCATAAAGTAGAGGATGTTGGATACGGTTTCGTTCAGGTTAACCGCCGATATCTGAGGGGGCATTTGTCGCGAGAAGATCATCAGCTTCTTGATGATTTCTCTCGTATACAATGACGCCTTGAGAATACGTTCCATGTCGGCCTCCTGCTGCGCGTTAAGCGGTCCACCCTTTCTGATCAGCTGGGCAAACCCCAGGATTCGGCCCAGTGGCTCGTTAAGTTCGTGCGCTATACCCGCGGTAAGTTCGCCGACGAATGCCAGGCGTTCAACGTGCTGTAGCTGCAGTTTCAACCGCTGCTTCTCCTCTTCGGCCTGGTGTCGCTGGATGATGAACGACAGTTCGCGGGAGACAACCTGGAGAAGTTTACGTTCTTCGGTAAGGAACGCCGGTGTCGGCGCTTTGCCTTGCTTCACGTAACCAACGGACACGCTGCCGTACTTTTTCTTTCCGATCACAATCGGTGATGAAATGCGCGCGTCCGTTCGATTGAAATCCGCTGACCCATATTCCTCATCGCCAGCCTTTATGCGCGCTACAGCCCTACGGGGAAACTGCATGGATGCCGGCAGTATTTTCAGCGTTTTTTTCAAGACCGTTGCCAGGTCAGGCGCGGAAGCCCCTATCCGGGAAAGCTCGTAAATGCACTTCAGTTCCTTGATGCGTTCTCGCAAAGCGTGTTCCGTTGACGACATAAAAAGG
>Ga0207873_1000685_pt1 | contig 35978 bp, 30 predicted proteins | sample BGWIniCompost_FD_187373 | JGI IMG/M metagenome (GOLD analysis project Ga0207873, IMG submission 187373) | Cellulose adapted compost microbial communities from Newby Island Compost Facility, Milpitas, CA, USA - BGW Initial Compost (SPAdes)... ... | reverse complement strand
CCGCGATGCTCGCCGCAATCCCCGCCGCGCCGACGCCGAGCCGCCACCGCCGGCGCCGCGTCGCGCGGCGAGCATGCGCGGCCCGGAACGAGTCGAGCAGGCGGTCATCGTCGAACGCGTCTTCCGGGATGCGCATCGCTTTGCGCAGCTCGGCGAGGCGCCGCGTCAACTCTTCCTGAGCGCGCAGTTCGGACGCGACGGCGGCCGAGGCGGAGCACTCCGCGCGCAGCCGCTCGAGCTCTTCGACGTCCATCGGCTCGCCCCGCGCGTAGCCGATGACGAGCTCCTCGATCGGTCTTCGGGTCATCCGCATACCTCGTTGACGCGCCGCAGCGGCGCTTCTCCGTCGACCGTGTCCGCGAGCCGTCGAGCGAGCAGCGCACGGGCCCGATGCAGGCGCGACCGCACCGTGCCTATCGGGCAGCCGAGCACCGCGGCGCACTCGGCGTACGAAAGCTCCGCGATCTCGCAGAGCGCGACCGCCTCGCGGAATTCCATCGGCAGGCTCAGGATCGCCGCGTGAAGCTGCGCGAGCCGTTGCTGTTGGAACACCGCGTCCTCGGCGGGACACGATGCGATCGACTCATCGTCTGCCGGAGCTTCCGTCGCGCACCGACCCTCCGCCCGCAGCCGGTCGAGCACGACGTGCCGCGCACAGCCGAGAAGCCACGCGCGCACCGTGCCCTTCGACGGATCGAAGCGCGCCGCGTCCTCGAGCAAACGCAGGAAGACGTCCTGCATCACGTCCTGCGCGAGCGCCGCCGAGCGAGTCATCGCGAACGCGAAGCGATAAATCTCTCCGCGCCGCCGGCGGTAGAGCTCCGTGAAAGCCCATTCGTCGCCGGCGATCAGATCGCGGAGCAGCAGCGCGTCCTCGTTCTCGGTGGCGGTCATGCGCTCGGTCTTGCCGTTTCCATTGCTTATTCGCACGAACGGGCCCGAAAGTTCCCGACCAGGAGGCCGCGGCGGAACGGCGCCGCCGCGAGCGCTAGCGGGAGGCTCGTGCACGAGCGCGTGCGCTTCCGCGGAGGCGTACCACACCGCGGGCGGTGTCGCTGACGGTTCGGCGGCAAACGCCGATCCCGGCCCCTGGCTCATGAATACGGGTTATCGGCGACAGCTACCGTTCGAGATCGTTTTGTCTCCGCCGGCTGCGCTACGGTGGTGCGCGGCGCATCGACCCGATCGGCGTTGGATGCGGCGGCAAACGGGCCCGGAGCACGATCGTCCGGGCTGGGGGTCAACGGCCGGCCGCAGGGGGGAGAATGGCAGGTCGGGGGAGGATTCCGAGCCTCGAGCAGCTCGAGGCGCGCGAAGCCACACGGATAGCAGCACGTCGGGTCCTTGCCCTAAGTCTCGCGGCGCTTCCGAACGGCGTCGCCGGCGGCGAGATCGACTTCGATACCGCGCTCGTCGATCACGCTACGGCTCAGCCGCCTTTTCCCGAACCCGTCTCGACGCGCGACATGCGCGCGGGCATCCCGCGAATCTTCGACGCGCGCGACGTCATGCAACCCGTCGTTTGGCGCGAGCGAACGACGCTGGTTCTCTCCACGGTAGCGGGCAAGAACGAACGCGCGATCGATCGCGGCGGATCGACGCCGAGCGATGCGACGACCCGGTTGCCCGCAGCGGATGGCAACGCTTCACGGATTCGGCCGGAGCGGAGGCTTCGGCTGCACTGAACATCGAGCAAGAACGAGTGTCGGGGAGGGGGAGATGGCGCTCATCGATCGGTATCGTCGCGGCTCGGAGAGAACGGCTTTCGGAAGGAGCTCGCTCTCTCTGGCCATAGCCGGGATCATCGCCGGGCTCGGTTCGGCCCAAGCTCAAGAGCCGATCCAGCCGGTCATGGAAGAAGTCACGGTCACGGGAACGCGCACCCGGCAAGTGACGGGGTTCACGACGCCCGTGCCCGTGACGTCGCTGTCGACCGAGGAGCTGTTCAGCTACGAGCCGGGCAGCACGATCGCCGCTCAGCTCGACGCGTTGCCCCAGTTCTTCGGCAACGAATCGGTTCAGCAGCAGACGCTCACCAACATCGCCTCGACGGGCACCGCCTCGCTGGACCTCAGGGATCTGGGTCCGAACAGGACTCTCGTGCTGTTCGACGGCTACCGAATCGTGCCGTCGTCGAAGTTCGGCTCCGTGAACGTCGACGCATTCCCGACGGCTCTGATTCGCTCGGTCGAGGTCGTCACGGGCGGTGCGTCGGCCGCGTACGGCGCAGACGCCGTCGGCGGCGTCGTGAACTTCATCATCGATCGGGAGTACGAGGGGTTCGATCTGCGCGCGTCGAGCGGCGCGAACGACTTCGGTGACGGCGACCACTGGAACTTCTCGATCGCCGGCGGCGAGGGCTTTTTCGACGATCGATTGCACGTCGTTGCCTCGTTCGAAGCCCAGGAGATCGACGGATTCACGCGTACGGCAAGAGAAGTGCCCAAGATGCAGCGCTGGGGATGGGTGACGAATCCCGACTGGTATCCGGGCGCGCCGCCTGGAATTCCGCAGCGCCTGACGCTGCCATGGGTCGCTTCGACCGTCGTCTCCCCGTTCGGGCTGATTCTCAACACGGGCACCGAGCTCGACATGATGCGGTTCACGGCGGACGGCTCCGATATCGTGCCGTTCGAGCTCGGGTCCATCTCGTCGACCTCGGGCCCGGGCAGCACGCAATCGACTTCCGGGGGAACGGACGCGATGCTGAGCAACGACGCGTTCGACGGCGGCATCAGTGCCGCGAGCGTGTCGAACCGCTCGAGCTTCGTCGGACTCAAGTACTCGATCAACGACAGGATGTCCGTGTTCGGCCAAATCCTGTACGGCCGAACCGAAGCCAGCATGCGTCAGGACCGCGGCTCGTATCTGTTCGGTACCCGCTGGGCTCCCCGCATCGCGGTCGACAATGCCTACCTGCCGGAGAAGGTCCGGCAAGTCCTGATCGAGAACGGGCTCCAAGAGTTCCAGCTGCACAAGAACGGCGCGTTCGTGGATCGGCCGGAGATCGGCCACGGCGCCGTGAGCACCAGCGAGAACGTCATGGAGTCCTACAGCGTCGGGTTCGATTGGGATCTGCCGTTCAGGGACTGGCATCTGCGGGCCGTCTATCAGGACGGCAAGGCGGAGCGCACGAACGTCTTCGGCAACCGCTTCCGGGTCGACCGCGCGTTCCTGGCGATGGACGCCGTTCGCCATCCCGATACCGGAGAAATCGTCTGCCGGGTGCAGCTCTACAACCCGACGCCCGAGCAGCTCGCGAGCTCGCCGGCGGTGCAGGGCCGTATTTCGAGCCGCTCCGCACCCGGGGCAACGCGGCCCGAGGATCCGGGCGCGATTCCGCTGCGCTCGCCGATCGGTCTCGATCGGACGGTCGAGGATTGCGTGCCTTTCAACGTGCTCGGCGCAGGAAACATTACGACCGAGGCGATGAAGTACGTCATGGGCGATCCGAAGATCGGCACCGGTCTCGTCGAGCAGCAGTTCGCCGAGATTCTTCTCGACGGCACGTTCCACGACGGATGGGGAAACGGTCCGCTCAGCTTCGCGGCGGGACTCACATGGCGTGACCAGAGCTTCGAAGACAACGCCTATCCGATCGAGGTCGACGAGCTCGGGCCGCCCCTGAACGACCCCGCGCTCGGCATTCGCGGCATTCCGCCGGGCTATACCGACGGCAGCGCGAACCTCCACTACATTTCGACGCTGCCGGTGATCAGCGGCAGCGCGAAGGTCTGGGAGTACTTCGGCGAGGTGGTGATGCCGGTCTGGGGCGGCAACCTGATGGGGCAGAGGCAGGACTTGGACGTGTCGCTTGCCTACAGGCGCTCGGATTACGAGCGGAGCGGCGCCGTCGATAGCTGGAAGCTAGGCGTCGACTTCCAGATCGTCAACGACCTTCGGTTCCGCTTCACGAGATCGCAGGACGTCCGCGAGCCGAACTTCTCGGAGCTGTTCGATCAGCAGGGCGGAAACGCACAGATCCTCGATCCGCGATTCGACAGGATCGAGTTTCAAATCACGTCGACCAGCGGCGGAAACCCGAGCTTGAGCCCGGAGGAGGCGCAGACCGTAACCGCGGGCTTCGTCTATACGCCGTCTTTCCGTCGAGTCGACGGCTTGCAGTTCTCTGTCGACTGGTACGACATCGACATCGCGGGAGCGGTCGGCTCGTACGGCGAGCAGCGCATCGTCGACGAATGCTTCATCAACAATGCGCAAAGCATGTGCCAGTACATCACGCTCGGGGAGAACGATTTCGTCATCAAGATCCTCGACGTCTACCAGAACGTCGCGGCCGCCCACGTCGAAGGCTACGACTTCGAGGTGCTGTACCGCTCCGAGCCCGACTTCTTCTCGGATAAGCCCGAGAGCTTCAGCTTGCGGGCTTTGGCCGGATACGTGAAGGAGCGCTCGGATACGCCGCTCGACGGTCAGCCTCTCGATATCGCGGGCTCGCTCGGATCGCCGGATCTGACGGCGGTCATCACCGCGAACTACGGCGTCGGTCCGTGGACGTTCCAGCTGCAGGGCCGCTTCACGGATTCGGTCAAGATCGATCCGACTTGGGTCGAAGGGGTCGACGTGGACGACAACACGCTGCCGTCGTATACGTGGTGGAGCACACGGGTGTCCTATTCGAGGGACACCTCGTCCGGGGCGACGTGGTCGGTCGGTCTCAATATCCAGAACGTGTTCGACAAGGATCCGATTCCGGTGCCGTCGGTCTCGGCTCGCTTCCCGGTGCAAAGCTTCACCGGCGATCTTTTCGGGCGGCGGTTCAACCTGAACTTCGACTACAGGTGGTAGCAGGGGTATGAGGAACGACGTCCCGAGCGTTAATCGAGTCGCGACCCGCTCGCTCGCCGTCGCGGCCGTGCTCTCGCTGTGTCTTCCGACACTGCCCGCGGGAGCCCAGTCGAAGGCGGTGCCGGATTTCTCGGGGATCTACCGCAGCGGCCGAGCCAATTCCCCTTGCGGGTTGGAGGGCGTCTACGAGCGGTCGGAGCGGTGTCCGATCACGGACGCCGCTCTCGAGCGGGTCGCGACGGTGGATCACTACGACGATCCGGGGCTTCGTTGCGAAGCGGACGGGCTCGGCAGGCTCTTCACGCGTCTGCCGCGGCCCGTCCGGATCACGCAGCGGGACGACGAGATCGAGATCTTTTACGAGTACTTCGCGATCCAGCGGACGATCCACCTCGACGGCGAGCCGCCGGGGCCCGATCACCCGCACACGCTGCACGGCTACTCGGTGGGGCGGTGGGAAGGCGACACGCTGGTCGTCGAGACGACGCATCTCAGTGAGAACCTGTTCACGCTGCCGACCAGCGAGGAGGCGCGAACGGTCGAGCGCTACCGGAAGAGCGAGCGCGGCGGGCTGTATCTCGACGTCGTGATCCACGATCCGAAGTTCTACGACCGTCCGCTCGCGCTCGAGCGTGCGGAGTTCACACCCACGCCGGACGACTACATCGCCGAATGGGAATGTGTGACCCAGGAGGCGCTGTTCACGGAAGGCGAGATCGACCTCGATGCCTTCTTCGATTGATCGCTATCGCTGCGCGAGGCGGCGCAATGCTCGAAGGAACGACGAGAGCTCGGGAGAGGTACGGCGATGAGGCACAAGCGCCTACTGCTTAGCGCCGGTCTGGCGGCACTGTTATACGGCACGGCCGGAACGGCCCACCATACGGCTTCGGCTTTTTACGACCGGGGCTCGCCGTCCGCAAGCTCGTGATGATGGGCACGTCGCAGTCGGCGGCCACGTTGCGCAACTACCTCGCGGTCCACGCGACGCTTCGGCTAGCGAACGGCGACCCGATCTACGACGGCTATCTGCCCACGAGCACGGCCGGCGATACGCCGATGCCGAGGATCGACGTGCCGCTGATTCAGATTCCCACGCAGACGGAAGTCGAACGGGCCGCGGCGGCCGGCAATCCGTATCGGCGCGACGACGGCGACGAGCCCGGCAATCAGTTTCGCTTGTACGAGATGGCCGGGATGCCGCACAACGACTCGCGCGAGAACCCGACGTACGCGGCCGGGTTCTGCGATCTTCCGATGTCGATGTTCCCCGTGGGTGCGTTGATGTCGGTCGGTCTGCACCACCTCGTGAGCTGGGTGGATCGAGGCGTCGTGCCGCCGCGAGCCTCGCGCATCGAGGTGGATCGGGATACGTCCGGCGACGGCTCGTTGCTCGCGCTCGACGAGCACGGCAACGCGAAGGGAGGCGTACGCAACACTTACGTCGACGTGCCGATCGCAAAGCACGGCGTGCCGAATCGGGCCGATCCCGTTCCGGGTACGCGTAACGACTTCTATTGCGGCATCGCGGGCTACGAGCTGCGACTGCCCGACGAGACGCTGCGGCGGCTTTACCGCGACGCGCGCGACTATCGAGACAAAGTCGACGCTCGCCTGCGCCAGCTGATCGACGAAGGTTGGTTCTTACCGATCTACGCGGATCAAGTGACGGCGAACGCGATCGCGGTCACGTTCGGCGAATGAGAGAGCAGCCATGAGCGGTCCCAACGACGACACTACGCTGAATCCGGATACGCGGCCGGCCGAGGAACGCAGCCACGGTGTCGCGCGGCGTGACTTCCTCTTGGGCGCCACCATCGGAACCGTCGGGCTCGGCGCAACGACGATCGCGCCGCTCGCGCAGGAAGCCGAGCAGCGCGCCGACGGAGCCGGCGGAACGGCCGCCGATCGACCGCGCGCGGCCGTCCCGACCGAGGCCGAGAGGCGTGCGGAGGAAGGACCGCCGCAAGTCGACGTCTTCAACCCGCGAATCGTTCGGAATCCGGCATCCGATTGGATGGTCGACGTATTGAAAGTGCTCGATCTCGAGTACGTCGCCACCAATCCGGGCTCGAGCTTCAAGGGCCTCCACGAGTCGTTGATCAACTACGGCGGCAACGTGAAGCCGGAGATGCTCACGTGCTTGCACGAGGAATCGGCGGTCGCGATGGCCCACGGTTACGCGAAGATCGAAGGCAAGCCGATGATGGTGCTGCTTCACGGCACCGTGGGGCTGCTGCACGGCTCGATGGCGATCTTCAACGCTTGGGCGGATCGCGTGCCGATCTTCATGGTCGCCGCGCAGCATCAGGATCCCGTGGGATTTACCAGCCGGCGGCACAGCGCCCAGGACTTGGGCGGGCTCGTCCGCGACTTCGTGAAATGGGATGACGAGGCCTACACGCTGAACCGCTGGGCGGACGGCGTCATGCAGGCTTACCGGCTGGCGATGACCCCGCCGATGGGACCGACGCTCGTCGTCACCGATCAGAATCTGCAGGAGCGCAGCCTGCCTCCCGGCGAGCGCCCGCCGCTCCCTCGGCTCACCATGCCGGCGCCTCCGCAGGGAGACGCCAACGCCGTCGCCGAAGCGGCGCGTCTGCTGGTCGAGGCCGAATCGCCGCTGATCGTCTCGGAACGGACCGGCGTCACGCAGGAAGCGTGGGACCGGCTCGTCGAGCTGGCCGAGTTGCTTCAGGCGCCCGTCGACGTCGGAGTGCGCAATCGTCTCGATTTCCCGTCGCACCATCCGCTGAATGGCAACGGCGGCGCCGACTACAAGCCGGACGTGATTCTCGCGCTCGAGGTCAACGATATGACCGACTGGGTCCGGCAGGCCGAGGCGAGCGGCGCGACGACGATCAGCATCTCGTCGCAGCATCTCTTCATGCGAAGCAATATTCAGGATCACGGGCAGTACTCCGCGATCGATCTCATCATTCCCGGCGATGCGGCGGCGACATTGCCGAGCTTGATCGAGAACATCCGCCGTCTTCTCACGCCCGCGCAACGGCGGCGGAACGAGGCGCGCGGGGCGCGAGTCGCGGCCGCGCACCTCGAGCGGCGCCTCGCGAGGCTCGAGCTCGCACGCTCGGGCTGGAACGCGAGCCCGATCAGTGTCCCGCGGATGTGCGCCGAGCTGTGGGCGCAGATCAAGGACGATGATTGGTCGATGGCCGGCTATTTGCCGTTCCTCAACATGTGGCCCCGCGACATGTGGAATTTCGACCGCCCGTATAGGTATCTCGGCGATCAGGGCGGCGCCGGTATCGGCTACAACTTGCCCGCATCCGTCGGTGCTGCGCTCGCGAACAAGAAGTACGGGCGGTTGACCGTGAACATCAACGGCGACGGTGATCTCAATTACGCGCCGGGCGTTCTCTGGACCGCCGCGCATCATCAGATTCCGTTGCTCATCATGGTCCACAACAATCGCGGTTATCACCGCGAGGTCATGTTCGTGCAGCGCATGTGCGCGGAGCGGGGCCGGGGCACGGATCGAGGATATATCGGCTCCGCGATCAAGGATCCGAACATCGACTACGCTTCGATGGCGAGAGGCTACGGCGTCTATGCCGAAGGTCCGATCGCTGATCCCGACGAGCTCGCGCCGGCGATTCGGAGGGCTTTGCAGCGCGTCAGGGCCGGTGAGCCGGCGCTGATCGACGTCGTTTCGCAGCCGACCGGCTGAGCCAATGCTCGAGGATGAGACGATGCGAATCGCGAAGACATTGCGTCCGACTCGCTTTGTCGCGATCGGCGCGCTCATGCTGCAGACCAGCATCGCCGTCGCGCAGCTCGGAGACTTGGTCGGCGATCCGAAGCAGGGCGAGGTGCTGTTCAGAGAGAGGCTGTGCTACGCATGCCACGGCTTCAGCGGCGAGACGGGAGTGCCGCTGAGACCGCTGCTGCCGAAAGAGGCCTTCATCGTGATCGTGAGGACGCCGCCGATGCGCCAGATGCCGGCGTACTCGGATCTTTCGCCTCAGCAGGTGGCGCATATCTACGCGTACCTCGAGTCATTGCCGTCGACGACGCCGTCGCCCGACGAGGTGCCCCTGTTGAACTCGATCGTCGACCAAGCGCGCTCCGCGAGCCGAGGCGCCGACTGACGGCCGTGCGGTGTCGAGACCCGCGACGGGCGGTCCAGTTAGTCGGGAACGTGGATGAGCGGTCCGCCGGGCACGCGACTCAAGATGTCGTCGTCCGACAATGCGATCTCGAAGACGCGGCGCCCGAGCCGAGCGTGCTCCCGGCCGATGTGCTCGGCGCGCGAACCCTCGCGATTCTCGATCGCCTCGAAAAGGCGCCGATGCTGATCCTGCGCGATCGCAAGCGTTGCTTCCGACTCGGCGAGCATCGACGTAGGGAATACCATCGCGCTCGGCGACGCGAAGGGCAGCGAATTCGTGTAAGCGAGCGCTCGTCGCAACATATCGCTTTTCGCCAAATCGACGATCGCTCTATGGAACGCCTCGTTGCGGTCCATATAGATGGAAAACGTCTTGATGGAGAGCTCTTGAAGCTCTTCCAGAGCTCTTAGGCAACGTCGCAACGGCTCGAGCTCGCTTGGGGTGCGCAGACGCTCCGCTGCGAGCCGGGCCGCGGTGCCTTCGAGCACGCCTCGCAGCTCGATCGCGTCCCTGACCTCATCGACGGAAAACTCGCGAACGAGGAAGCCGCCGGTCGGCCCGACGTCGAGCAAGCCGAGATGGGCCAGGCGCTCGAGCGCCATGCGGATCGGGGTGCGGGACATGCCCAAGCGGGCCACGAGCGAGAGCTCGGAGATCCGTTCCCCCCGCGCGAACTCTCCGCGCAGCAAGAGCTCGCGAAGCCCGATGAACGCGCGCGCCGTCTGTGAAGCGACATCGCCCCCCCGCTTAGGGGTCGAATGCGCGGTGAGTGGGGGCTCTCTGTGCTCCATCCGAATGCTGCGAGGCGGGTGCAGCCGAATCGCGATTCGACCGGCTCATTCTCCAGGTTGAACAATATTTTACGGGCGCATCGATTCATTGACTACGATGACAGCGTGCGCTACCGCGTGCAAGCGGCGGGTGTAGGCGGAAAATACGTACCGCGCCGCGTGCGATTCGTTCCGCTGGCCCGAGACGAGGTTTTTGATGCGGGCGGCCGCGCTCCGGGATGCGGCCAATGATTGGCGAGCACGGGGGAGGGCGTATGGGCAAAGCGAGCTTGGGCAGCGCGGCAACGGTCGGCGTCGCGGAGCACGGCAACTCGGCGATCCTCGTCACCGTGGCAACGGGCGGTGAGCTTCTCGACCGGCGGCGCGTCGACCTCACGCACGATCTGCCGTCGCAGCCGTATCACCACGAGGGCGCCTGGGCGATGGGCCGTTATCTGAACAGCCCGTGGGCGAAGTCGATCGCGCTCGCCGACGCCGTGGCGCTCATCGAGCGCGTGCACGCGGCCGCCGAGCGCGGCGCGCGCGAAGCCCTCGAGGCGCTCGCGGCTGCCGTGCCGGTGTCGATCGCCGGCATTGCCATCCGTGTTTGCCCGGAGCTTCCGCCGACGATCGAGGAACGGATCGCGGACAACCGCGCGGCGACTCTCGCCGACTCCGTGATGTATCGACAGGCGCTCGCGAGCGCGGCCGAAGCACGCGGCTGGGCGGTGCATTGGTACGACCGCGAGCACGTCGCTCGCGATGCGGCGGGCGCGCTCGGCCGCGACGACATCGACGCGCTCGTCGCCGCGATGGGACGCGCGATCGGCCCGCCGTGGCAGGCCAAGCACAAGCTCGCGGCGACCGCCGCGTTGGCGGCGATGGGCTCTCTCGCGAAGCCCCGTTGACGCCCCCACGCGAGATCGCTTCGCACGCGAGCGCGCGGCGGCGCCTCCGCGGAGGCGTTTCTTGAATGATTCTCGTTCGAGAGATGTTTCCGCTAGGTCGGGGACCGAAGGTGGATGGTCTTTCGACTGCGGCGCGGCTCGCCCCATCGGTCGCATCGGTTTCGCGAGCTTGGTCGTCTGCGGGCGAACGCCGACGCAGGCCGTGTGCGCGCGGTTTATGATCGGTGACCATGCGAGTCGCGCACATCGAGTCCGGGCGGCACCTCTACGGCGGCGCGAGGCAGGTGCTCTACCTGATCGACGGGCTCCGCGGCGAGGGCGTCGACAATGTGCTGATCTGCCCGCGCGGCTCCGCGATCGCCGCGGAAGCACGCGCGCTGTGCCGCGTCGTCGAGCTGCCGCTTCACGGCGATCTCGATATCGGTGCGCCGATGCGGCTGCGCGCGGCGCTCGAGTCGGTCGCGCCCGACATCGTGCACGTGCATTCGCGCCGCGGCGCGGATCTTTTCGCCGGGTTCGCGTCGATCGGTGCGCCGTGGCGCACGGTGCTCACGCGCCGCGTCGATCATCGCGAATGGCCGCCGTGGGCGCGCTTGAAGTACTCGCGCTACGACGCGTTGATCGCGATCTCGAGCGCGATCGAATTCGAGCTCGTCGAGCACGTCGGCGTGCCGCGCGCGTGCGTGCATCGCGTGCCGAGCGGTGTGCCGGTCGATCGCGGCGGCGCGTCATCGCGCGTCGGCGCCGATGACGCGCGAGCCGCGGCGCGCCGCGAGCTCGGCGCGTCGCTCGCGCTGCCGCACGATGCGCGAATCGCCGGCGTCGTCGCGCAGCTGATTCCGCGCAAGGGCCATGGCGTTCTGCTTCGTGCGTTGGCCGAGGCTCTTGCTCGGCACCCGCAATGGCACGTCGTCCTGCTCGGACGCGGTCGGCTCGAGCCCACGATCCGGCGCGAAGTCGCGAGGCTCGGGCTCGCATCGCGGGTGCATCTCGCGGGCTTTCGGCCGGAGGCGGCGCGCTGGCTGCCGGGGCTCGATCTGTTGCTGCATCCGGCCCTCAAGGAGGGGCTCGGCCTCGCGGTGCTCGAGGCGATGGCCGCCGCCGTGCCGGTCGCGGTCTCGGGCGTAGGCGGCCTCGTCGATATCGTCGAGGACGGCACGAGCGGCGTGCTCGTGCCGCCCGGCGACGTGCGCGCGTGGGCCGCGGCCGCGGATCGGCTGATGCGCGACGGCGAGCTCCGCACGCGCCTCGCTCAGGGAGGCCTCGAGCGCGTCCGCGCCGTGTTCGGCGTCAGGCGAATGGTGCTCGGCAATCTCGCCGTCTACCGCGAGGTCACGGAGCGCGCGGCGGCAACCCGTTGCGCGAAGGCGCACAATCCCGACAGGCGAACGCGACACCCGGAAGTGCGCGCATGAATTCGACCCCTGCGAAAGTCCCCACCGACGCCGAGCTCGAGTCGCTCGCTCGGCGCCTCGGCGAGGCGCTCGCCGCGCGCGGCTGGACGGCCGCGACGGCGGAGTCGTGCACCGGCGGCTGGATCTCGAAGGCGATCACGGATATCGCCGGCAGCTCCCGCTGGTTCGGCGCGGGATACGTCGTCTACTCGAACGACGCGAAAACGAAAACGCTCGGCGTGCCGGCCGAGCTCATCGCGGAGGCGGGCGCGGTCAGCGAGCCCGTCGTCACGGCGCTCGCCGAGGCCGCGCGCGAGCGCGCGGGCGCCGATATCGCCGTCGCGGTCAGCGGCATCGCCGGGCCCGGCGGCGGCACGCCCGAGAAGCCGGTCGGGACGGTCTGGTTCGCGTGGGCCGGCCCCCACGGCACGGTGACGGAGCGGCAGCAATTCGACGGCGACCGCGAGGCCGTGCGCCGGCAGACGGTTGCGCTCGCGCTCGAAGGGCTGATCGATGCAGCGGAATGGCGCACGCCGCGTGGCCGGGGAGCCGCGGGCTTGCGCTCGAACCCGGGAGACCGAATGAACGAGATCGAAAGCGTCCAGATCGGGCCGGAGGAACCGGAGCGGGAAGCCGGCCTGCGCCGAATCTTCTTCGCGCTCTGGCCGGACGACGCCACGCGCGGCGCAATCGAGCGCGCGTGCCGGCAGGCGGTGCGGCGGTCCGGCGGCCGGCCGACCGCGAAGCGCAATCTGCACCTCACGGTCGCGTTCCTCGGCATGCTCGAGCCCGACGCGCTCGAGATCGCTGCGGCCGTGCCGCCGATCGGCGTCGGACCGTTCGAGATCGTGCTCGATCGGATCGGCTACTTCGAAGGCTCGCGCGTGCTTTGGCTTGGGCCGCGGAACGTGCCACCGTCGCTGACGGCGCTCGAGCAGCAGCTGTGGGAGGAGCTCGAGCGGGTCGGCTTCGAGCGGGAGCCGCGCGTCTACCTGCCGCACGTGACGCTCGCGCGCCGCGCCCGCGCCGTCGACGCGACGATCGAGCCGATCCGCTGGGTCGTCGAGCGATTGACGCTGGTCGAAAGCCTGCCGCTTCAGCGCGGCGTGCATTACGAGCCGCTCCGCGACTGGCCGCTCTGAGTCGCCGCGAGAATCGACGCGGGACGGACGAAAATCGCCGGCTGCCCGCCCCGTGAATCTATGAAATAATCCGCGGCACTGCCGCTTTTCATCGTTGTCACCGGGCGGCGCGAGCCTCCCGTCACTCCGCAGGAAGATCAATGGACGAGAACCGCAAGAAAGCGCTGGCGGCCGCGTTGAGCCAGATCGAGAAGCAGTTCGGCAAGGGCTCGGTAATGCGGCTCGGAGATTCGATCGCGTCGCGCGATATCGACGTGATCTCGACGGGCTCGCTCGGGCTCGACATCGCGCTCGGCGTCGGCGGGTTGCCGCGCGGGCGTATCGTCGAGATCTACGGCCCGGAATCGTCGGGTAAGACGACGCTGACTTTGCAGGTCATCGCGGAGGTGCAGCGGCAAGGCGGCACCGCGGCGTTCGTCGACGCCGAGCACGCGCTCGATCCCGTCTACGCCGAGAAGGTCGGCGTCAACGTCGACGATCTGCTGATCTCGCAGCCCGATACCGGCGAGCAGGCGCTCGAGATCACCGACATGCTCGTTCGCTCCGGCGCGGTCGACGTCATCGTCGTCGACTCGGTCGCGGCGCTCACGCCGAAGGCCGAGATCGAGGGCGAGATGGGCGACTCGCACGTGGGGCTCCAGGCGCGGCTGATGTCGCAGGCGCTGCGCAAGCTCACGGCGAACATCAAGCGCTCGAACTGCCTCGTGATCTTCATCAACCAGATCCGCATGAAGATCGGCGTGATGTTCGGCAGCCCCGAGACGACGACCGGCGGCAACGCGCTGAAGTTCTACGCCTCCGTGCGGCTCGATATCCGCCGCATCGGCTCGGTCAAGAAGGGCGAGGAGGTCTTGGGCAACGAGACCCGCGTCAAGGTCGTGAAGAACAAGGTCGCGCCGCCGTTCCGCACGTGCGAGTTCGAGATCCTCTACGACAAGGGCATCTCGCGCGAGGGCGAGATCATCGACATCGGCGTCCGCGAGAACATCGTCGAGAAATCGGGCTCGTGGTACAGCTACGGCGGCGAGCGTATCGGCCAAGGCAAGGAGAACGCCCGCGAGTTTCTGATCCAGCACCCCGAGATCGCGGCCGAGATCGAGGCGAAGATCCGCGCGAAGCTCTTGCCGAAGAAGGGCGCGGCCGAGGCCGTCGAAGAGGCGGAGGGCGCCGCGCTGCAGGCCTGAGCGGCGTCGCGCCGCGGCCCGTTCCCGCGGCGCGAATCCGACTTCGTCGGGGGCGGACGCGATGCGGGCATCGGGCGATATCGACGGCGACGAGTCCGGCATCGAGTGCGAGAAGCGCGCCGTCGGGCTTCTCGCGCGCCGCGAGCACAGCCGCTTCGAGCTCGAGCGTAAGCTCTTGGCCCGCGGCTTCGACGCCGCGATCGTCGCCGAGACGCTGAACCGCCTGGAACAAAAGGGGTTCCTGAGCGGTCAGCGTTTCATGACGACCTTCATCGCGTCCCGCGCCGCGCGGGGCTCCGGGCCCGAGAAGATCCGCGCCGAGCTCGTGCAGCGCGGCATCCGGCCGGACGACGCCGCGCGGGCCTTGCGCGATGCGGACGAGGACTGGGTGGCGATCGCCCGTCAGGCGCGGAAGAAGCGGTTCGGCGCCGCATTACCCGGCTCGTTCGAGGAAAAAGCCCGCCAGATGCGGTTCCTCATGGCGCGCGGCTTCACGAAGGAGCAGATCGACGCGGCACTGGAAGTCGACGCCGATTCGGATTAGCGTGCACACCCGCTTCGCGTCTCGCGGGCTCGCGTAGCGGCCGGGGGCCGCGAGCGCGGGATCGAGTCGCATGCGGCGCTGCCTTTGAGATCCAACTGATTCTGCGAGTACCGTAATCACCATGAGCCTATCGAGCACAGAGCTGCGTCGTCTGTTTCTCCGCTACTTCGAGGAACGCGGCCACGAGATCGTGCCGAGCTCGCCGCTCGTGCCCGCGAACGATCCGACGCTGCTCTTCACGAACGCCGGCATGGTCCAGTTCAAGGACGTCTTCCTCGGGCGCGAGAAGCGCGCGATTCCGCGCGCCGCGACCGCGCAGCGCTGCCTGCGTGCCGGCGGCAAGCACAACGATCTCGAGAACGTCGGCTATACCGGCCGCCACCATACGTTCTTCGAGATGCTCGGCAACTTCAGCTTCGGCGACTACTTCAAGCGCGAAGCGATCCGCTTCGCGTGGGAGTTCGTCACGAAAGAGCTCGGGCTTCCGCCCGAGCGGCTCTGGTGCACGGTCTACGAGGAAGACGACGAGGCGGCGCGCATCTGGCTCGACGAGATCGGCGTCGATCCGGCGCGTTTCTCGCGCATGGGTATGAAGGACAACTTCTGGGCGATGGGCGATACCGGTCCGTGCGGCCCGTGCAGCGAGATCTTCTACGACCACGGTCCCGAGGTCGAAGGCGGCCCGCCCGGCTCGCCGGACGCGGACGGCGATCGCTACGTCGAGATCTGGAATCTCGTGTTCATGCAGTTCGACCGCAACGAGAAGGGCGAGCTCACGCCGCTGCCGAAGCCTTCGGTCGACACGGGCATGGGGCTCGAGCGCATCACGGCGGTCATGCAGGGCGTGCACTCGAACTACGACACGGACCTGTTCCGTGATCTGATCGAGGCGGCCGCCGAAGCGACCGGGACGAACGATCTCGAGAGCAAGTCGCTGCGAGTGATCGCCGATCACATCCGCGCGTGCGCGTTCCTGATCGCGGACGGCGTGCTGCCCGGCAACGAAGGCCGCGGCTACGTGCTGCGCCGCATCATTCGCCGCGCGATTCGACACGGCTTCAAGCTCGGGCAGGACAAGCCGTTCTTCCATTCGCTCGTTGCGCCGCTCGAGCGGAAGATGGGCGATGCGTATCCGGTGCTCGTCGAGCGGCGCGCGCACGTCGAGCGCGTGCTGCATCAGGAGGAGCTCCGCTTCGCCGAGACGCTGGCGCAAGGCATGCGGCTCCTCGAGGACGCGATCGCGAGCCTGCCCGCGAACGGCGTGATTCCCGGCGAGACGGTCTTCAGGCTCTACGACACGTACGGCTTTCCGGTCGACCTGACCGCGGATGTCGCGCGCGAGCGCGGGCTCACTATCGACGAGACGGGCTTCGAGCGCGAGATGGCGGCGCAGCGCGAGCGCGCGCGCAAGGCGAGCCGTTTCGCGATGGTCGGCGGCACGGCGCCGGTCCTCGACAAGCCGACGGCCTTCCACGGCTACGAGACGCTCGAGCTCGACGGCGAGGTGACGGCGCTCTACGACGCCGACGGGCATCCGGTCGAGTCGCTCGCGAGCGGCGCGAGCGGCACGGTCGTGCTGAATCGCACGCCGTTCTACGCGGAAAGCGGCGGTCAGGTCGGCGATACCGGCACGTTGCGCGCCGAGAACGCCGAGTTTCGCGTCACGGACACGCAGAAGCTCGGCGCGGCCTACGGGCATGTCGGCACGGTCGAGCGCGGCGAGATCCGCATCGGCGACAAGCTGCACGCGGCGGTCGACGGGGAGCGCCGTCAGGCGATACGGCTCAATCACTCCGCGACGCATCTGTTGCACGCCGCGCTTCGCCGCGTGCTCGGCGATCACGTGCAGCAGAAGGGCTCGCTCGTCGCGCCGGACCGATTGCGCTTCGACTTCTCGCATTACGAGCCGGTCAAGCCCGACGAGCTCGCGCGTATCGAGAAGATCGTCAACGACGAGATCCGGCGGAACGTCGACGCCGATATCCGTGTGATGCCGTACGACGAGGCGATCGCGTCGGGTGCGCTCGCGTTCTTCGGCGACAAATACACCGACAAGGTCCGCGTGCTTCGCTTCGGCGATTTCTCGATGGAGCTTTGCGGCGGCACGCACGTGAGCCGCACGGGTGATATCGGCCTCTTCAAGATCGTCTCCGAAAGCGGAGTCGCGGCCGGCATTCGCCGCATCGAAGCCGTGACCGGGCAAGGCGCGCTCGATCTCGTCGCGGCGAACGAGCGCGCGCTGAAAAACGTCGCTGCGCTCGTGCGCGGAGGACGCGACGAGGTCGTCGACAAGGTGCAGCAGCTCATCGAACGGAGCCGCGCGCTCGAGCGCGAGCTCCAGCAGCTCAAGGCGAAGCTCGCCTCCGGGGCGGGCGGCCGCGATCTGCTCGACGAAGCCGTGGACGTCGGCGGCATCAAGCTCATCGCGGCAAGGATCGATGGCGTCGACAACAAGGCGTTGCGCGATACGGTCGACCGTCTCAAGGACCGGCTAGGGTCGGGCATCGTGGTGCTCGGCGCGGCCGACGGCGACAAGGTGCGTCTCGTCGCAGGCGTCACGAAGGATTTGACGGAACGCATCTCGGCGGGCGAGCTGATTCGCGGCGTCGCGGAGCGAGTCGGCGGCAAAGGAGGCGGACGACCCGACTTCGCGCAAGCGGGCGGAAACCGGCCCGAAGCCTTGGACGAAGCGTTGGCATCGGTCAAGGCACATATCGCGGGATTATCGCATTCAAGGGAAAATCTGCCCGGACCCCACGAAAAACCGTGACAGCCCGGTGAAATGCATTAGTATTGGGGCGTCGAGTCGTCGCGCCACGGGCGTCTCGATCGGGGGGACCGGCCCGTAAAGACATAATGAAACACAAGGCCGGCCTAGCCACGGACGCTCGAGGAGAGCGCAGCGCGGCCAGGAGCGCGCTCGTGATCCGAGAGCTGACGGGCAGCTGTCGTGCCCGAAACGTGTCGCACGGGAATGCGGCCGAGGGACTCGGCAGCGAGACCAAGAAGGAGTTTGGCTATGCTGATCTTGACCCGGCGAGTGGGGGAGACGGTCGTCATCGGCAACGACGTGACCGTGACCGTCCTAGGCGTAAAAGGGAATCAAGTGCGTCTAGGCGTGAACGCTCCCAGAGAGGTCGCGGTGCACCGCGAGGAGATCTACGAGCGCATCAAGCGTGAGCAGGCGGAGGGGGAGAATCGCCAGCAGCCGCAAGCGGTGAGCGCAGCGAGATAACGAGCGGTGAACGAAGCGAGAGCGACGATGACGTAACGAATCGTTCGGCCGGCAAGGTAAGGCGCCGTGGGGGAGGACGCGGTGGCCGCCGCCAAGTGCCGTTGGCCTCGACGACGAAACCTGCAACGAAGATCCTCGGCACCGGGACGGGTGCCGAGGGATTTTCACGTCGCGCTTCGCGCGCTTACGGGCTAGAATGCCGCCTTTCGACGCCCGTCGCGCCGATCGGAGAGGTGGCTGAGTGGTCGAAAGCGCTCCCCTGCTAAGGGAGTAAGGGTCGAAAAAGGCCCTTCGAGGGTTCGAATCCCTCCCTCTCCGCCAGTCCCTCATCCCCCTTTTCTACCCGAGGCTCGCGAGCCACTCGTCGTCCGAGCCCTCGTGGATATCGTCGAACAGGTAGGTGCCGAGGTACCGCTCGCCCGTGTCGGGCAGCATCGCGAGCAGCACGGAGCCCGCCGGCGCACGCTCGGCGACTTTGACGGCGGCCGCGAGCGTTCCCCCGGACGAGATGCCGACGAAGATCCCTTCCTCACGCGCAAGCCGCCGCGCCATCTGCTTCGCTTCCTCGTCGGTCACCGTGACGAGCTGGTCGTAGACGCGCGGATTCAGCACGTCCGGCACGAAGTCCGGCGTCCATCCCTGGATCTTGTGCGGCTTCCACGGCTTCCCGCCGAGCAGCGACGCCTCGGCGGGCTCCGTCGCGACGATCTGGACCTCGGGCCGCGCGGCCTTGATGACCTCGCCGGCGCCGGTCAGCGTGCCGCCCGTGCCCCAGCCCGTGACCCAGTAGTCGAGCCTGCGGCCGGCGAAATCGCGCAGGATCTCGGGACCGGTCGTCTGCCGATGATAGGCGGGATTGGCGGGATTCTGGAATTGCCGCGCGAGGAACCAGCCGTGCTTCTCCGCGAGCTGCTCCGCGAGCCGAACCATTCCCGAGCCGCGCTCGGCCGCGGGCGTCAGGATCACCTTCGCGCCGAGCGCGCGCATGATCTTGCGCCGCTCGACAGAGAACGTCTCGACCATCGTCGCGACGAACGGATGTCCCTTCGCCGCGCAGACCATCGCGAGCGCGATGCCGGTATTGCCGGACGTCGCCTCGACGACCGTCTGCCCGGGCTTAAGCACGCCGCGCCGCTCGGCGTCCTCGATGATCGCGATCGCGAGCCGGTCCTTGACCGAAGCCATCGGATTGAACGCCTCGATCTTGACGTAGATCGTCGTGTGCTTCGGGGGGATCCGATGGAGCTTGACGACCGGCGTGTTGCCGATCGTATCGAGGATGCTTTCGTAGATCATTTGAAGTCTCGTTCCGTGAAAATGCGTCCCAAATACGGCCCGCAACGCAGCCGAAAGGGTCGGCCCCCGGTTTCAGGAGGGCCGGCCCGGTCGTCGTCCTAGCTTACACGAGCGCGTTGCGCCGCCGGGCTCGCGTCGTCGATCTCGACCGTCGAAGGCTGAAACCACGCGAAACGCGCTGCGAGCCGCGCCGTCTCGCCGACGATGAGCAGCGCCGGCGGCGCAACGCCGTAACGCTCCGTGGCTTCCGGCAGCCGGCCGAGCGTCGTCACGATCACGCGCTGCGCGTCGGTCGTGCCTCTCTCGACGATCGTCGCCGGCGTCTCGGGCGAATGACCCAGGCGGATCAGGTCCGCGGCGATTCGCGGATACTTCGCGACGCCCATGTAGATCGCGAGCGTTTGTCCGGGCTTGAACGACGCGAGGTCGCTCGATGCATCGTTGTCGTCATGCCCGGTCGTGATGAGCAGCGCGCGCGAGACGTTGCGCAGCGTCAGCGGGATCCCGGCGAAGGCCGCGCAGCCCTCGACCGCGGAAACGCCCGGGACGACCTCGAACGGCAGCCCGGCCTCGACGAGCGCGTCGAGCTCTTCGCCGGCCCGGCCGAAGACCATCGGGTCGCCGCCCTTGAGCCGGCAGACCCGCTTGCCCGCGGCGACGAGCTCGACGAGCAGCCGATTGATCTCCTCCTGATGCGTCGTCGGCCGGTTCGGCGCCTTTCCCACCGGGATCAGCTCGGCGTCGCGGCGTGCGAAGCGCAGGAGCTCCGGCGCGCCGAGCCGGTCGTAGAGCACGACGTCGGCCGCGGCGAGAAGCTGCCGCCCCCGCAGCGTGATGAGATCGGGATTGCCGGGCCCCGCGCCGACGAGCCAAGCGACTCCGCGCGGAGCGCCGTGCGAGGCGCCGCGAGCCGCTTCGTCGAGCATTCGGACGAGGGCTTTCTCGGCCGCCTCGTCTCTACCGGCTTCGCAATGCGCCGCGACGGGGCCTGCGACAACCTCCTCCCAGAAATGCCGCCGGACGTCGGCATCGGGCAGCGCGCCGCGAACCCGCGCGCGCCAGCGTCCCGCGAGCCGTGCGAGCGCCCCGATCCGGGACGGCACGAGCGACTCGATCAGGCCCTTGACGTGGCGTGCGATGACCGGCGAGAGGCCGGCGCTCGAGATCGCGATCGTCACCGGGTCGCGGTCGACGATCGCCGGCATGATGAAGGTCGACCGCTCGGCGTCGTCGACGACGTTGCAGAACCGCTGCGCCCGCTCCGCCGCGGCCGCGACCCGGGCGTTGACCTCCGAATCGTTCGTCGCGGCGACGACGAGCCAGAAGCGCTCGACGAGATCGTCGGTGAACGGCGCGCGGACGAGCGTGACCGTGGGCTCGGCCGCGGCGAGCGCCTCGACGCCCGCGGAGAACTCGGACGCGACGAGCGTCGGCCGCGCGCCGGCCTCGAGCAAGAGCCGTGCGCGCCGCTCGGCGACGTGGCCGCCGCCGACGATCAGACAAGCGCGGCCGCGCAGCTGGGCGAAGAGGGGAAGGTGGCGCATTCGAAGGCTCGGCGTCCGCCGGGGGGACTGCTCAACGCTCGCGACGGTCGATCTCGGAACGAGTCACGATACCCCGCGGTCGAAAGGCGGCCAAGACGATGCGCTTCGGTGCTTATTCCAAAGACTGCTGATCCGGGCGGCTCGTGCGAGGCTCGACGAGGCCGTCCCGGTCTCCCCGCTGCCCCGTCGAGTCTCGGACGACCTCCGGCCGGGCGTTCGGTTGACACTCTTTGTAACCGGCGGTTATATATTCGGCCAGCCGCCGCCGACTCGTCGAGAGGAAGCGGCTTTTTTTGCCACTGGACGGACCTTGACGCTAAAGCAGCTCAAATACCTCATCGGGATCGTCGACAGCGGCCTCAACATCACGGCCGCGGCCGAGCGTCTGTACACGAGCCAGCCCGGCATCAGCAAGCAGCTGAAGCAGCTCGAGGCCGAGCTCGGCGTCCAGCTCTTCACACGCAAGGGCAAGAGCCTCGCGGCCATCACGCCCGCCGGGCGCGAGGTCATCGCGCGGGCGCGCAAGATTCTGCGCGAGGTCGAGAATATCGCGAGCTTGGCGAGCGACCTGACGGCCGAGCAGGAAGGCAAGCTCTCGATCGCAACGACGCATACGCAGGCCCGCTACGTCCTGCCCGAGACGATCCGCAGCTTCCGCGAGCATTACCCGAAGGTCGACCTCGAGCTCCACCAGGGCACGTCCGAGCAGATCGCGGAGCTGATCGGGACGAACAAGGTCGATTTCGCGATCGCGAGCGGAGGCCGGCACCTCTTCTCGAACCTCACGATGCTGCCGATCTTCCACTGGCACCGCATCGCGCTCGTGCCGAAGCAGCATCCGCTCGCGGAGCAGCGCAAGAAGCTCGATCTCGCGACGCTGGCGGAATATCCGCTCGTCACGTACGTGTTCTCGCTGACCGGGGAATCGTCGTTCAAACGGGCGTTCCACGAGCAGGGGCTCGAGCCGCGCGTCGTGTTCACGGCCCGCGACGCCGACATCATCAAGACCTACGTGCGCATGGGCATGGGTGTCGGCGTCATCGCGTCGATGGCGTTCGAGCCGAAGGATGCCGAGGATCTCGTCGCGCTCGACGCGCGCGGCCTGTTCCCGAAGCTGACGACGTGGATCGGCTTCCCGCGGGAGATGGTGCTGCGCGGCTATATGGTCGACTTCATCCACCTGCTGGCGCCGCAGTATTCGAAGGATCTGATTCGCCGCGCCGCGGCCGCGCAGACGCAGGAGGAGGTCGACGACATGCTGAAGAACATCGTGCTCCCGGAGCGCGGCATCTCCGAGGAGACGGTCCAATGAGCGGCTAGCCGACGGCTTACAGATCCGCGAGATTGATCTCGTGGATCCCGCACTCCCGCTTCAGACCGAAGAAGCGCGTCTGCTCGATCGCCTCCACCTCGTGAATCGGCTTCGTGCTGTGCACGTCGCCGATCGAGACGTAGCCCTTCTCCCACAGCGGGTGATAGGGGAGGCCGTTCTCCTTCAGGTAGTAGTGCACGTCCCGATCCGTCCAGTCGGCGATCGGATGCACCTTCCACCGGCCGCCGGCCCAATCGAGAAAGGGGATCGACGCGCGGGATGCGCTCTGCTTACGCCTCAAGCCCGCGAACCACGTGTTCGCGCCGAGCTCGCGCAAAGCGCGCCGCATCGGCTCGACCTTGTTCTCCTCGTTGTACGCGTTGAGGCCTTCGAGCCCCTGGTTCCATCGTTGACCGTAACGCGCTTCCTGCCATGCCGGCGAGAGCTCGGCGCGGTAGACCTTGAGGTTCAGCTTCAGCTTCTCCGTCAGCTCGTCGACGAAGCGGTAAGTCTCGGGGAAGAGGTAGCCGGTATCGATCAGGATCACCGGGATGTCGGGATAGACCCGCGTCACGAGATGCAGCGAGACGGCCGCTTGCGCACCGAAGCTCGACGTGAGCACGTGGTTCGAGGGGAGGTGCTCGAGTGCCCACTCGATGCGCTTGACCGGATCGAGCTCGGAGAAGAGACGATTGCAACGCTCGAGCGCGACCGCTCGGCTACTTTCCTCGTCGTACGAAGTCGATTCGCCCGGACCGGGCGGCAGATCGACCCCCGTTCGGAGAGAGTCCGGCAGTGCGCTCATGGTCGTCTCAGCCAAGTAAGTGCGCGAACAGTCGACGGTGTGACGAGCGCACTAAATTAATTTCGCCGCGCGGGCGCGTGAACGTTTATGTTCTCATGCTCCCATTCCCGAAGCGCATAAGCGCCACGGGCATGGACGCTTCGCCCGATCACCGTGCTTCGTTTTGGGGCATCACGCCGCCAGGACCGCCCGGGCGGCCCGTTCGGCGGACTCCATCGCCGCCTCCAGCCCTCGGCTCGCGACCGCGAGATGCTCGCCGCAGAAATGAAGGCGGCCGTGCGGCTTCCCGATCGCTTGGGCGAGCTCGCGGACCTGCCCCGGTCGGAAATACGCCCACGCGCCCCGGGCATAAGGATCCGCCCCCCACGACTTGAGGCCGACGACCTCGAGCCGGCCTTTCGCGGCCGGCCGGATCCGCTCGATCGCCGCGACGACCTCGCGCCCCGCGTCGGCCTCGCTCATCCGATCGAGCCGCGCGGCCGCGGGGCCCATCGCCCATGCCGTGAGGCTCGTGACCTGCTCCGGATCGGCGCCGTTGCGGGAGGCGGCGATCATGCCGGCCACCGAGTCGGTGAAGAGGCTCGGCGCGTATCCGTCTTCCTCCCAGAACGGCGTCTTCGGCACGAGATAGATCTGCGTGATCGGCTGCGCCGGGAGGCTCGCGACGGCCCGAGCCTGGAGCTCCGGCAGCGGCGGGTCGATCGCGACGTTCGCGAGCACGGAAAGCGGCAGCGAGCAGACAACGAACGATGCGCCGACGCTCGTTCCGTCCGCGCAGCGCACCGTGACGCCGTCTGCGCGGGATTCGATCGCGACGACCTCGCGGCCGAGCTCGACGCCGTCTCGGAGCTGCGCCGCCATCGCCTCGGGGATCCGCTGCACGCCGCCTTCGACCGTGTAACCGACGCTGCCTTCGGGCGCGAGATGCCGCTGCGACTTCGAGAAGGCCCCGCGGAACAGCAGCAGCAGCGCCGAGACGTCGCGGGCGTTTTCTCCGTACGCCGGATTCATCTCGTAGCCGATACGGATCGCGCGGTCGTCGAGCCCGAGCGAGCGCATCCAGTCGTATACCGACACGTCGTATTTCGCGTACCGAGGATCGAGCCAGTCATCGGGCTCGTCGAGCGGGTTCTCGCGCATCGACAGCACGCGGTGGAAGTTCCACGGCAGGATCTGGCGGTCGCGTTCCGGGAACGGATTCGCGGCATGCGTCGCCCAATCTTGCTGGCGGATGATCTCGTCGCCGATCACGAGATCCTGCTCCTGGAAGAAGCGCAGCATCGGCGTCACGTCGATGAGCTTCACTCCGAGCCGCTCGGCCGCGCCGATCAGCCGGTCGTAGCCCGCGCCGATATACGTGGCTCCGGCCTCGGCTTGCGTATCCGGCCGGCGCATCGAATGAATCCGCCCGCCGACGCGTTGCTGCGCCTCGAGCACGCGAACCTCGCAGCCCGCATCCTGCAGGGTCAACGCGGCATGGAGGCCCGAAAGCCCCGCGCCGATCACGACGACGTCAGTGGCACTCATGTCGCTCGATTCGATTCCGTTCGAAGGGGTGGGGGTCCGCCGAGCGTCGGCGGCGTCGGCCCGGGACGCCCGGACAGGCAACAGTCGGACGGACAGAAGTCGTGCGCCGGCCCGAGCGTGCCGAGCGCGCGGCGTTTCGGCGGCGGCTCGATCCGCTCGCAGATCAGCTCGCGCACCATCGACACGTACGCGGGGTGCGTGCCGACCGTCGCCGCGCGCACGAAGTTGAGCCCGTGCGCGCGCGCGACCTCGGCGGCCTCGATATCGAGATCGAGCACGACCTCGAGGTGGTCGCAGACGAAGCCGATCGGCATCACGACGACGTCCTCGTAGCCTTCCTTCGCGAGCTCGACCAACGCCTCGGAGATGTCCGGGCCGAGCCACGGCTCGCCGCCGTAGCGCGCGTTGTTGCTCTGGTAGACGAGCCGCCAGCGCTGGTGCTCGAGGGCGTCGCCGACGAGGCGGCACGCCTGGTCGAGCTGCGCCTCGTACGGCGAGCGGCGCGCCATCGACTCGGGCAGGCTGTGCGCGGTGAAGAGGATCGGCACGGCGTCGCGGCGCTCGGCGGGGACGCGCTCGAGCGCTTCGCCGACGCGCGCCGCGACGGCCTCGATGAACAGCGGATGGTTGAAGGGGCTCCGCAGCCGATCGACGATCGGCGGGTTCGGCACGCTCGCCGCCGCCTCGTAGAGGTTCTCGCGATACTTGCGGCAGCTCGAGTACGAGCTGAAGACGCTCGTGACGTAGGCGATCGCGCGGCGCACGCCGTCGCGGCTCATCCGCTCGAACGCGTCTTCGAGATACGGATGCCAGTTGCGGTTGCCCCAGTAGATCGGCAACGCCGGCCCCTTCGCGTCGAGCTCGCGCCTGAGCGCGGCGATGAAGGCGCGCGTCTCGGCATTGATCGGGCTCACGCCTCCGAAGCGCGCGTAGCGCGCCGCGACCGCGGCTTTCGTCTCGTCGCTCACGCGGAGGCCGCGGAAGACGTTGTCGAGGAACGGCATCACGTCGTCGGGCCCTTCGGGCCCGCCGAACGAGACGACGAGCACTGCGTCGTACTCGTGTCCCTCGTCGTCGTAGAGCTTCTCGGCTTCGCTCATCGCGTCGGCGTGCTCGACCGCGCCGTCAGCCTTCGTACGGGCTCTGGTACGCGACGCGGCCGACGAAGAACGGCCCGAGGCTGTCGAGATAGTGCGCGGTCTGCTCGGTCTTGCGCATCTCCTCGACGACGGCGGACAGCGGATGCAGCGTCGCGCCGACGAGCCCGACGATGAAATCGTTGTCGTAGCGGTCGAGCCCGTAGCACGCGAGCCGGATATCGTTCGCGAGACCGGCCTTGCCGAAGCGCTTCGCGAGCACGCCGTGCTCGGTGAGGATGCGGTTCTGATCCTCCTTCGGCAGCCGCTGGAAGCCTTTCGAGCGCTGCAGCGGATACCAGACGACCCAACGGTTCGCGGGATCGAGCATGCGGCGCAGCGGACGTTTCAGCAGCACGTCCTCGAGATCGCTTTCATAGCCGATCGAATAGGTGCGGCCGAGCATGTCGTACTCGGGCTTGTAGTCGTAATCGTCGAACGGCTCGCTGTTGAAGAGCTCGCGCAGCGTCGTGACGAAGAAGTCCGGGTCCTCGCTCGCGGCCATGACGCCGATGCCGCGCGGGTCGTGCGCGTCGAGATAGAGCGCCGCGGCGATGCCGGACTCCTCGAGCGCCTCGATCGCTTCCTCGGGCTCTTCGCAGTCGCCGAACGCCGTGAATTTCATGAACAAGCGCCGGTCGAGCGAGATCACCTCGCCGCCGCGCCGTCCCTTCTCGGAGATGTCGAGCGGCGGAATGCTTTCGCCCGCCGCGCCGCCGTGGTGCTTCGATTCCTCTGCCATGATCCCTCCGCCTACGTCTTGGACCGACTCTCCGTCGCGGTCCGATTACCCGTGCACGCGTGTTTCGCCGTGCACGGCCTCGATCAGCGCCTCGACGCTTTCGATCGGCGTCTCCGGCAGGATGCCGTGCCCGAGGTTCACGATGTGTCCGCGCGGATCGACGTCGTCTAGCAAAGCATGCGCGGCGCGGCGCGTCGCGTCCGCGCCGGCGAGAAGCACCGCCGGATCGAGATTACCCTGCACGCTCCGCGGCCCGAGCTTGCGCTGCAACGCTCCCAGATCGACGCGCCAGTCGACCGCGAGCACCTCGGCCGGCAACGACGCATACGCGTCGACGAGATGCGGCGCGTTCTGCACGAACAGAATGCGCGGAATGCCGGCACGGCCTATCGCATCGAGCAGCGACGCGAGATGCGGCCGGATCAGCCGCTCCCAATCGGCGAGCGACAGCACGCCGGCCCACGAATCGAAGATTTGCACCGCGTCGGCGCCGGCGTCGGCCTGCGCGGCGACGTAGTCGGTCATGAGCTCCGAGAGCTTCGCGAGGAGCCGGTCGAGCAGGTCCGGACGCGACGCCGCGAACGCACGCAGCAGCGGAAAATCCTTCACGCCGCGCCCCTCGACGAGATAGGCCGCGAGCGTCCACGGCGCGCCGCAGAAGCCGAGCAGCGCCGTCGACGCCGGTAGCTCCCGGCGCGTCAACGCGAGCGCACGCATCACCTCGGGCGCGATCTCCTCGCGCGCGGGCGTGCGCAGCGCGTCGATCGCGGCCTCGTCGCGGATCGGGCGCGCGACGACCGGCCCCGGATCGAAATCGAAGTCGATGCCAAGCGCGGGCAACGGGCTCATGATGTCCGCGAAGACGATCGCCGCATCGAGCGGGAAGCGTCGGATCGGCATCAGCGTGACCTCGGCGGCGAGCTCGGGCTCGTTCGCGAGCGTCTTGAACGAATGCTTCGCGCGAAGCGCGCGGTATTCGGGCAGGTAGCGTCCGGCCTGACGCATGATCCACAGCGGGCGGCGCGCGGTCGGCCGGCCTTCGATCGTCTCGAGCAGCAATTTCGTCGCCATGCGTCACCGTGCGGCGCCATCGTCGGCGCGCTCCGAGGTCGTCTCGGGCTCGGGCGTGAAGCGGTAGCCGACGCCTCGAACCGTGTGGAAGTGCAGCGGCGACTCGGGATTGCGCTCGAAGCGCTTACGCAGCCGCACGATGAAGTTGTCGATCGTCCGCGTCGACGGGTACACCTCGTACCCCCAGACGCGATCGAGGATCTCCTCGCGCGTGACGATCGAGCCCGCGTTCTCCGCGAGCACCTTGAGGATCATCGCCTCCTTGTGCGTGAGCGCGTGCTCGCTGCCGTCCCACGAGCGCGCGTGGTACGTCTCGAAGTCGATACGATTGCCGCCGAACTCGAGCGTGCTCGCCGTCTCGGCATACCAGCGGCTGCGGCGCAGGATCGCGGCGACGCGCAGCAGGAGCTCGCGCAGGTGGAAGGGTTTCGCGAGATAGTCGTCGCCGCCCGCCGCGAGCCCGGCGATGCGATCCTCGGGATCGCCCTTGACCGTGAGGAACATCACCGGCGTCTGGATGCCCTCGGCGCGGATCGCTTCGCAGACCTCGAGGCCGTTCATCTTCGGCATCATCACGTCGAGCAGGATCAGATCGAAGCGCCCGCGGCGAATCTTCTCGAGCCCTTCGGCGCCGTCGTGCGCGACGTCGGTCTCGTAACCCTCGGCCTCGAGGTTCTCGCGGATGCCGTCGGCGAGATGCGCCTCGTCGTCGACGACGAGGATGCGCGCGGGACGCGCGGCGGAATGCGAGAGAGGGCGCATCGGCTCGGTCATCGTGCTCGCGCCTCCCGCGCGGCGTCCGCGCGACCGCCGGAATGGACCAGCGCGGCCGGCCACTCGATCGTGATGCGGGCGCCGCGGTCCGGGCCCGCGCTCGCGGCGCGCACCTTCGCGCCCGAAAGCTCGACGAGCCGCTTCACGATATAGAGCCCGAGCCCCGTTCCCGCCGTCGAGCGGCGCAGCTCGTCGCCGAGCCTGTGGAATTTCTCGAAGATCAAGGCTGCGTCTTCCGGGGCGAAGCCGATACCGTCGTCGTCGATCGAGAGCACCGCGCCTTTGTCCGTGCGCGTCGCGGCCACGACGATCGAGCGGCCGTTGCCGGCCGCGCACGCCTTGATCGCATTGTCGAGCAGGTTCCGCAGGATCGTCGCGAGCGCGGTCGGATCGGCCGAGAGGGCAAGCTCCGGATCGAGCCGCGTCTCGATCGTGATGCCCGCATGTGCGGCGCGCTCGGCGAACTCGCCGACGGCGTTCTTCACCGCGCGCTCGACGTCGACGGTCGTCGGCGAGAGTCTCTGACGGCCTTCCTCGAGCTTGGCGGTATCGAGAAGATTGTCGACCATCCGCAGCAACCGCTCTCCGTCGTCGAGGATCCGCTTGCCGAGCCTCTGCGTGTCGGGTTCCTTCGAGCGCATCACGAGCGTCTCGGCCGCGAGGCGCATGCTGGCGAGCGGGCTCTTGAACTCGTGCGACACGGCCGCGAGGAAATTCTGCTGCCTCCGACGCAACTCGCGATCGTGCAGGATCGCGCGACTCAGCACGGACATGCCGCCGATCAGCACGACGAGAAAGAACGCGCCTTCCCACAGGTAGCGATTGCGGCGCGCGGCGCTGTCGCGCTCGAGCTCTTCGAGCGCCGAGGGTCGAACCGTCGCGACGCCGTCGATCGTGAGATGCGGCATCCGCGATTCGAGCGCCGCGGGCCTTTCGCCGCGCAGGAACGCGCTGACGACCTCGGCATCCGCACGGTAGAGCGCCGCGACTTCCCGCTCGACGGCGCCGGCGAATCGGATATGGTCCGTCATCCACCAGCCGACCTGGACGACGAGCACGACGAGCAGCGTCAGGAAGCCGACCAAGAGCGCCTTGCTCGGATCGCGGCGCAGCGCCGTCATCGCGTTCTCCTCATGCCGAACCCCGTCCCGAGCTCACACGTTCTCGATGCTCGAAAGCGCGCCCGCGAGCGCGTCCGCGAAACGGTCGAGATCGGCATGCTCGTGCGCGAGCGACAAGAAGCCGACTTCGAATGCGGAAGGCGCGAGCGCCACGCGCCGCTCGAGCAGCGCGTGAAAGACTTGGGCGTAGACCGCGGACGTGCGCGGGTCGAGCGATTCGGCCGATCGAGGCGGCTCGCTCGCGAACCACGCAATCCAGAAGATCGAGCCCATACGCACGAGCGTCGCTGGAACGGGGCTTTTCGCGAGCACGGGCTCGATGCGCTCGGCGAGCGCGTCGCTCAGCGCTTCGAGCCGGCGCCAGCCGTCCTCGGCGCGCAGGATCCGAAGCGTCGCGAGCCCCGCGGTCATCGCGATCGGGTTGCCCGACAGCGTGCCCGCCTGATAGACGCCGCCCTCGGGCGCGAGCAGCCGCATGAGCTCGCGCCGCCCGCCGAATGCCCCGACCGGCATGCCGCCGCCGATGACTTTGCCGAACGTCGCGAGATCCGGCGTGATGCCGTAGCGCTCGGCCGCGCCGCCGGGTCCGAGACGGAAGCCCGTGATGACCTCGTCGAGAATGAGCAGCGCGCCGTGCCGGTCGCAGAGCGCGCGCAGCGCTTCGAGGAACGCCTTGCGCTGCACGAGCAAACCATTGTTCGCCGGCACGCCCTCGATCACGACGCACGCGATGCGATCGCCGTCCGCGTCGAAGAGACGCTCGAGCGTCGAGATCTCGTCCAACGGCGCGACGCGCGTCAGCGCGGCGAAGTCCTTCGGCACGCCGGCCGACGACGGCTGCCCGAACGTCACGAGGCCCGACCCCGCCGCGACGAGGAGGGCATCGGCGTGCCCGTGATAGCAGCCCGAGAACTTCACGATCAGATCGCGGCCCGTCGCGGCGCGCGCGAGCCGGATCGCGCTCATCACGGCCTCGGTGCCGGACGACACGAAGCGCACCTGCTCGAGGCCCGGATAGCTCGCGACGACCTCCTCGGCGAGCTCGATCTCCGGAACGCACGGCGCGCCGTACGAGGTGCCGCGTTTCAGCGCCGCTTCGACGGCCTCGACTACCTTCGGATGCGCGTGACCGAGGATCAGCGGGCCCCACGAGCCGACGAAATCGAGATACTCGCGTCCGTCGACGTCGACGATCGTCGCGCCGCGCGCCTCGCGGATCACGAGCGGCGTGCCGCCGACCGCGCCGAAGGCGCGCACCGGCGAATCGACGCCGCCGGGCGTCACGCGCTTCGCGCGCTCGAACCAGGCCCGCGATTCGGGGCCGCCGCCGACCCGCTCGTCGATGCTCACAACCACCCTCCGGAGAGCGCATCCCGCGCGTGATACGTGATGATCTGATCGGCGCCCGCGCGGCGGATCGCGATCAGGTTCTCGCGGACGATCGCCGGCTCGTCGAGCCAGCCGTTCGCCGCGGCCGCCTTCACGGCCGAGTACTCGCCCGAGACATTGTAGGCGGCGAGCGGCAGGTCCGATATTTCGCGAACCGAACGGATCACGTCGAGATACGCGAGCGCGGGCTTCACCATCAGCATGTCCGCGCCCTCGTCCGTATCGAGCTCGGACTCGCGCAGCGCCTCGCGCACGTTGCGGCAGTCCATCTGGTAGGTCTTGCGGTCGCCGTGTTCGGGTGCCGAATCCGCGGCCTCGCGGAACGGACCGTAGTACGCGGACGCGTATTTCACCGCGTAAGACAGGAGCGCGACGTGCTCGAAGCCGTGCGCGTCGAGCGCGTCGCGGATCGCGCCGACGCGGCCGTCCATCATGTCCGACGGCGCGACGACGTCGGCGCCGGCGCGCGCGTGCGACAGCGCCGCGTCGACGAGCGGCTTCAATGACGCGTCGTTATCGACGTAGCCGTCTTTCACGATGCCGCAGTGCCCGTGACTGGTGTACGCGCAGAGACAAACGTCCGTCATCACGATGAGCTCGTCGCCGTGCTCGCGCTTCAGCCGCTCGACGGCGCGCTGCACCGCGCCGTTCGCCGCGGCCGCGGCGGCGCCGTCCGGCGACTTCGTGCCTTCCTCGGGATGCCCGAAGAGCAGCACCGCGCGGATGCCGAGCTTTCGATCCGACTCGATCTGCCGCAGCAGGTTCTCGATGCCGTGCAGATGAATGCCCGGCATGGAGCTCACGGGAATCTCCGCGTTGTCCGTCGGCAGCACGAAGTGCGGCATGATGAGCTCGGCGGCGGTGACGCGCGTCTCGGCGACGAGATCGCGCAGCGCCGGCGTGCGTCTCAAACGCCGCGGCCGCACGCGGCCCGGCAGCGTGATCGAAACGTCCTTCATGGGGTCGCCTCCAGCAAACCTTCGAAGCTCGGCTTCGCCGCTTCCGCGGCCACGGCGAGGCCTCGCTCGCGGATCGCGGCGGCGGTCGACGGTCCGATCGCGACGAGCGCCACGTCGGCGTCGAGCTCGACCTGATTCAGGAATCCCGTGACCGCGGACGGGCTCGCGAGCCAGACCGCGTCGACGTCGAGCGATGCGAGCGAGATCCGCGGGGCGCGCGGCGCGGTCGGCACGGTGCGATAGACGTCGAAGCGCTCGACGTCGATGCCGGCCTCGCGCAGCTTTCGCTCGAGAACGTCGCGCGCGTTCGCGGCGAGCGCGAGCACGACGCGCGGCGAGCTCGATGCGTCGGCGCCTCGTGCTGGGCGCACGGCTTCGATCAGCGCGTCGGCGAGGCTTTCGCCCGTGCCGCGCTCGCCGACGAGATCGGTGCGGCCCAACGCGCGACGCGCGGCATCCGCGGTCGCGGGTCCCACCGCGGCGACGCGCGCTTTCGTGCTCGTCGTGCCGACGAGCCGCACGAACGCCTCCACGCCGCGCCGCGACGTGAACACGACCCAGTCGGCTCGTCGCGCGGCGTCGCGAAGCGCGGTCGCGAGCGCCGCATCGACGATCGGCTCGGCGTCGATGCAAGGCAGCACGACCGCTTCGGCGCCTGCTCGCGTGAGCGCATCCGCCCACGCCGACGCGTCGTCTTCGCTGCGCGTGATCAGAATGCGCCGCGCGGCCCGCGCGGCTTCGCGCGGCGCGGTCATCGGTCGCCTCCCGCGCCGCGCGCGGCGCGCGCCGTGTCGAGCTCGTCGTCGATCGATCCCCAGAGCCGGTCGACGGCGTCGCGCTCGTCGTTGCCCGTCACCGTCGCCGTGACGATTCGCTCTTCGCGCTCGATCATCGCCGTGACGCGCAGCAAGCCTTCGCGCGCGGTGCAGTACGCGCCGAACGCGGTGTTGCAGCCGCCTTCGGCGCGCCTCAACGCGTCGCGCTCGACCGTCACGGCCGCGCGGCTCGGCCAATCGTCGAGCTCGGCGAGCGCGTCGCGCACGTCGGCGCGGTCCTCGCGGCACTGTACCGCGAGCGCCCCTTGCGCCGGAGCCGGCACGAAGCGGCGCGGCTCGAGGCGCGACGTGCGCAGACCCGAAAGCGCCGCGACGAGCGGTCCGCCCGGGTCGCCGAGACGCGCGAGACCTGCGGCCGCGAGCACGATCGCGTCGTAGCCGCCCTCGCGCAGCTTCGCGATGCGCGTCGGCACGTTGCCGCGCAGCGGGGCGACGACGAGATCGGGCCTGAAATGCTTGAGCCAGATCGTGCGGCGCATCGACGACGTGCCGACGCGCACGCCTTCGCGAATCGGGAGGCCTTCGCCGCCGTCCGCGTCGTAGGCGTCCTCGCGCATGACCAGCACGTCCGCCGCGTCCTCGCGCGGCGGCACGGCCGCGATCACGAGGCCCGCGGGCGACGTCGTCGGCAGATCCTTGAACGAATGCACGGCGAGATCGATCTCGCCGTCGAGCAGCGCCTGCTCGATCTCGCGGACGAAGACGCCCTGTGCGCCGATCGAGCCGAACGACGGCGCTTGCGAGCGGTCGCCGGCGGTGCGGATCACGACGAGCTCGACCTCGTGGCCCGCGGCACGCAGCTTGTTCGCCACGCTCTCGGATTGCGTGCGTGCGAGATCCGAGCCGCGCGTGCCGAGCCTGAGCTTCATCGTTTCGCCTCCGCGACGGACGCGGTCGCGACCGCGGTTTCGGTTTCCTGCTCGTGCGACTCGGTCACGGTCTCGAGGCCGCGCTCGAGTGCCGCGCGAAGCTCCTCCGCGAACTCGGGCTCGAGCCCGTCGAGAAACGCGTCGATCGAGCCGTCCGGCCCGGCGTAGAGCAGACCCTTGAGCCCGAGACACGGGATATGCGCGAAGCGGCGCGCGAGCGCCTCGGCCCAGCGCTCGACGGCCGCGCGCTCCTCGTCGCCGAGCCCCTTGAGCTCCTTCTTCACGAGCCTGCGCACGCCCTCGAGCGCGGTCTGTCGATAGCGCTGCTGCAGCACGGCGAAGAGCGGCCCCGAGATGCGCTCGACGAAGCGATCGCGGAGCTCCTCGAGCGCACGGTCGACGTGCTCGCGCGCCTCGGCGGCGTGCATGAGGCGGGCCGCCCGGTTCTCCTCGGCGCGCCGCACGATCTCGTCCATGCCGCAGCGCGGCACGCCGAATCGCTCGCATGCGGCGGGATCGGCATCGGGAGGGATCGCCATGTCGACGATCAGCGGTGCGCGGCCCGACGGCGCACCGGCGGCGATTCTCTCGATCACGGCCGCGCCGAGCACCGGGTCGCGTGAGCCGGTCGCGCTCAGCACGGCCTCGAGCGGTGGAGGGCTCGCGAGAAACGCGTCGAGCGCCATGTGCCGTGCGCCGAAACGCGCGGCGAGCGCTTCGGCCTTCGATGCGGTGCGGTTCACGATGACGAGAGGATGGCGCGTGCCGGATAGCGCGAGCGCGGCGCGCTCGGTCATCGGCGAGACGCCGACGAGCGCGACCGCACCCGGTGTCTCGGCGAGCCGCTCGCGAATCAGATCCGCGGCGATCTCGGCGAGGGAGACGCGGCCGTGTCCGACGCGCGTCTCGCCGCGGACGCGCGCCGCGATCTTCAGCGCTTCGTCGAACACGAGCCCGAGCACGGGACCCAGGAGGCCGATCGCCTGCGCGCGGTCGCGGCAATCGCGCACCTGCCGCACGATCTCGTTCTCGCCGACGCAGGCCGAATCGAGGCCCGCCGCGATCAGGAACAGATGCTCGGCCGCGCCTTCGCCCTGCCACGCCTTGAGGCGGCGCTCGGCTTCGCCGGGCGCGGGCTTGCGGCCGGTCAGAAGCTCGAAAGCGTCGCGGCGGAGATCCGGGCCCGGCGTTTCCGCCGTGCGTCGGAAGATCAGCTCGACGCGATTACACGTCGCGAGATACGCGAGCTCCGCGAGGCCGAGCCGTCGCGCGAACGCGGTGAGCTTCTCGCCCGCCTGCTCCTGGTCGAGCGTGAACTCGGCGAGGCGTTCCGTGCCCCCTTGGCGCCACGAGACGCCGACCATCGACAACTGATCCAGCACGAGCGAGCCTCGATCCCGTTCCTGCGGGGCGATATAGCAAATGGGGCGGGGCCGTTTGTCACGGAAGTGTCATGGCACGTCGTGCGGAATTCACGAATGGACGGTGTCCGACGCGCACGCTGCCCCGGGGCGGTCACGCCGACGAGCCGAACGCGCGCCGGACGATCCGGCGCATCTCGTCGAGCTCCGCTTCGATCGAGGCCGCGAGCGCGAGCTGACCGTCGACGCGCGCCTGCTGATGCGCGCTCGAGCTCCCGTAGCGCTCCGGATCCCAACGGAAATAGCGCTCCTCGAGCGCATCGGTGCAGAAGCGCGCCGCGAGCTCGACCGTGATCGTCAGCGTCGCGTCCGGGATCGCGGACCATTCGCTCTCGTCGAGCAGGCCGCCGGCGGCCTCCGCGTAGCCTTCGACGGCGGCCGCGAAGAGCGGCAGCGACAAGTGCGAATCGGGCGAGTCCTCGGGATTGGGGTTGCACCACGAGCGCATCGCGTCGCCGAGCTCGAGCGCGATCGGCATTCGCGCGAGCGTATCGAGATCGATCAGGCAGAGCGCGCGGCCGGCCCGATCGAACAGGATATTCGAGATCTTCGGGTCGCCGTGGACGACGCGATCCGCCGCCTTTGGTAGCGGCGGCAGCCGAGACGCGTGCTCGAACACGCGCTCGGCGAGCGGGCGCACCCGCGCGATCTCGGCATGGGCCCGGTGCTCGTCGAGCGCGCGGCGGAGCCTCGCAAGATGCCGCGCGGTATCGTGGACGCCGAGGCGTGCATTCGCGAGCCCGGCCTGGAAATCCGCCACCGCGCGATGGAACGTCGCGAGGATACGGCCCGCCTCGCGCGCCTCCCCCGCGGATTCGAGGGCGTCTTTCGCCACGCCGTCGATCGCGGTCAGCACGCGCCACGTCTCGCCGTCGAAGCGGAACGAGCGACCGCCTCCGATGGGCGGCACGAGCCGCGGCGTCACGAGGCCGCGGGACGCGAGGTGGCGCGTCAGCGCGTCGATATCGTCGTTGACCGCGTCCGGGAAAATCGGGTTGACCCGCTGCAGCACCAGCGGCTCGCCGCTCCGCGAGCGGACGTGCCAGGTCCGATTGAT
>Ga0207873_1000684_pt1 | contig 35978 bp, 28 predicted proteins | sample BGWIniCompost_FD_187373 | JGI IMG/M metagenome (GOLD analysis project Ga0207873, IMG submission 187373) | Cellulose adapted compost microbial communities from Newby Island Compost Facility, Milpitas, CA, USA - BGW Initial Compost (SPAdes)... ... | reverse complement strand
CGGCGATAGCGGCCCCCTCGGCGTGCGGTGTACTCATCGTCGTAGCGCGGCATGCGGTCCTCCTGCCGTTGCGGTGCCACCGCCGGTAGGCGCAACAAGCGGGCCGCCCCGGCGACCGAGGCGGCCCGAAGTAACGGAAGCCGAGAGACCTCTCCAAACGGGCCGGCGCCCGGCCCGTCACCGGCCGCGGGGCCCCCGCCCCGCTACCGCTCCAGCACCGTAGGGAACGTCCCCTCCTTCACCGCAGGGTGCACGATCACGCCCTCCTCGGGGAGCCTCAGCTCGACCGGCTGGTCCCGGACCGCGCGCCGGAACCCCTTCCCTTCCAGGATCCGGTGGACGTAGATCCGCCTCACGATCACCATCACGCTGGCCAGGACCGGGACCGCGACCAGAAGGCCGATCACCTCCAGGAGATGGGCCATGATGAGCACGCTGAGCAGCGTGAGCACCGGCGGCAGGTGGACCTGGCGCTCCATGATCATCGGCGCGATCACGTTCGCCTCGATCAGGTGCACCACCACCCCGAGCAGGAGCACGAGCACGACGGTGAGCACGCTCCCGGTCCCCAGGACGAAGATCGCGGGCAGGATCGTCGAGATCAGCGTGCCGAAGAACGGAACGATCGCGACGAGGCCCGTGAAGACGCCGAAGGCGAGGGCGTAGGGGACACCGAGGAGCTCGAGCCCGATCCACGTGAGCACCGCCAGGGAGAACATGGCGAGGAGCTGGCCCACGATCCACGCGCGGAGCGTGTACGCGAGATCGGCAAGCAGATCACGAACCAGCTCGCGGTGGACCGGCGGTACCAGGGCAATGAACCCCTCCCTGTACAGGGAGGGGCGGTAGGCAAGGTAGATCCCCATCACCAACACGCTGATCGCGTGGATGAGGAACTGCATGCCGCTGAACACGTACGGCACGATGCCGCGGAAGTAGCCGCCGATCTGCTGGATGATGGAGCCGACGTAGCTCTCTCCCTCCCGCAACGGGCCCAGCAGTTGCGCGGCCACGGGAGAGCGTGCCGCCAGATCGAGGAGCCGGTCCTCCCACAGCTCGAGCTGGCGCGGCAGGGCGTAGATCAGTTCCTGCGTCTGGTCCGAGACCGGTGGAACGACCAGGTATCCGACCCCGATCAACCCGAGTGCCGTCCCCAGCACCCCCAGGAGCAGCCCGAGCCCGCGCGGCACGCCCAGCCGCACCTGGAGGGTGTCGGTGATCGCGCCCAGGTAGAGGGAGAAGAGGATCGCAATGAACAGAAGCAGCAAGATCTCCGCGATGCTGTACAGGAACAGGAGGAGCAGCAGCGCGGAGATCGTTGCGACGACGCCGTGCGACCGACGGTTCATCCGGTTTTACGCCTCTCCCTCCAGTTCGGCCTCCCGACTCATCCCCTCCACTTCGTCGACGTGTGCCGGTCGTAGCTGACGCGACTCCGAAGCCTCACCCGGCAGCGCCCGCGTCCCGGCGGAGCCGCCCGGAAGCAGCCCCATTCGTTCCTTGAGTGCGAGCAGCCGCTGATCCACGTTGTCGTTCTTCTCGAGACGGGCGAACTGCTTCTCGAGCGTGTCGCCGGTGAGCGCCTCCGTGACCTCGGCCGCGGCCAGCGCCCTCCGCTCTGCCTCCTCGATCTTCTCGGCGACCCGCTCGAACGCCTCGAACGCCGAGCGATCGTTGAGGCCGGCCATCGTCTCGTGGATCCGCTTCTGCGCCGCCGCACGCTTCTGCTTCGCGATCAGGAGGTTCCGCTTGCGCTTGGCCTCCTCGATCTTGTCGTTGAGCTGCCTCAGCGATTCCTTGAGACGCTCGGTCTCCTCCGCCTGGCGACGCCACGTGGCCTCGAGCGCGGCGGCTCTCTCGGCGTGCTCCTGCTGACGGATCAGCGCCTGCTTGGCCAGGTCGTCCCGGCCCTCGCGCACCGCGAGCATCGCCCGGTTCTCCCAGTCGGCCGCCTGCTTGTACTCCTCGTCGACCTGCGCCCGCAGCTTCCGCTCGTCCGCGATCGCGATCGCTACCTCCTGCTTGGCCTTGGCGAGCTGCGCACGCATGTCGTCGATGATCTGGGTGAGCATCTTCTCCGGATTCTCCGCTCGTGCGATCGCGTCGTTGATGTTCGAGCGGATCAACATGGAGAGTCTCTGAAAGATTCCCATTGCTCTAGCCCTCGTGTGCGACCAGGATGAGCTCGGCCAGGCCCGGCAGATGGCTGGTAGCCGCAAAGATCAGGCTCTCGTACGAGCTGCGAAATTCTTCGAAGTCCAGCGTTTCCAAGTCGAGTGCGTCCGTCAACACGACGTCCCTCTCTTCGATGCCGTAGCTTCCGTGCACCAGCTCGGTGGCGTTCAGCTCCAACAACCTGCGATACAGTGCGAGCTGCCGCGCGGAGTCGGCCTCTTCGGGGATCGAAAGGACCTTTAGACGGAGGACCACCACGGGAGGCGAGGATTGCACGACGACGGCGAGACCATCCGTGGATCTGAGAACCCACAGACCGTCCTCTATCTCTTCGTAATCGACGCCCAGGCGGATCAGGTAGCTTTCGAGGTCGTCTCGCGTCGGCATGGCTCACTCCCGCTCGAAGGTGGCGCACTGTCATACGGTAAGGTGCCGTCCGATGTTTCGCCAGGGCCGACGCATGGCTCGCCAGTGGCCCCGCGCCGGGGAGGCTGTCGATCGAATCGACCGCCCCGCCGACGAATTCCACGTCCGAATCCGGTGAGTCCCGCGGCGGTTTCCGTGTTAGATTCGGGCCATGACGCAGTCGGCCGAGGAGACGCTGGAGCCGGGCACCGAGATCTTCGTGCGTGCGCTGCAGGCGCGGGATCCCCGTTTCGACGGGATCTTCTTCGTGGGGATCACTTCGACGAAGATCTACTGCCGCCCGATCTGCCCTGCCCGTGTGTCGCACCCCGAGCACCGGCGGTTCTTCGCCACGGCGGCGGCCGCGGAGCGGGCGGGGTACCGTCCGTGCCGGCGCTGCCGCCCGGAGCTGGCCCCCGGGCGGTCGCTGGTGTACGCGGTTCCCCGGCTCGCGGAAGCCGCGGCCCGCCGGATCGCCGCCGGCGCGCTGAACGATCGCAGCGTGAAGGAACTGGCAGACGAGTTGTGCGTGAGCGAGCGGCACCTCCGGCGCGCGCTCCGCGCGGCGTTCGGCGTGAGCCCGGTCGAGCTGGCGCAGACGCACAGGCTGCTGCTCGCCAAGAGACTCCTCACCGATACGACCCTCCCGGTGAGCCAGGTGGCGTACGCGAGCGGGTTCCGCAGCCTGAGTCGATTCAACGCCGTGTTCCGCGAGCGGTATCGGATGGCGCCCACCGATCTCCGCCGAAACGGCGCGGAACGGCCCGCCCCGGACGGCGAGATGCTGCGCCTCACGCTTTCGTACAGAGCGCCGTTCGCGTGGGATGCCCTGCTCGCGACCCTCGGGCGGGAGTGTGTGGCCGGAGTCGAGTTCGTGGACGGCCGACGCTACGGCCGCACGGTCTCGATCGACGGCCACGTGGGGGTCGTGTTCGTGGCGGATGCCGCCGCAGACCGGCGCCGCAGCGCGCGGTCCGGGGCTTCACACGTGTGCGTCGCAATCTCGGGATCGCTCGTCCCGGTCCTCATGCCGTTGATCGCGAGACTGCGGCAGCTCCTCGACCTAGATGCGGAGCCCGCCGTGATCGACGAGTGCCTGAGCCGAGGGGGGCTCGAGGCGCACGTCGCCAAGAAACCGGGCGTGAGGATGCCGGGCTCGTTCGACGGCTTCGAGGCGGGCCTCCGGGTGCTGCTGCGCGGTGGACTGGCGCGCCCGCGAGGAGCCGACCCTGCGGCCGTGGTGGCACAGGAGCTCGGCGAGCCGATCGTGACCGGGGTCCCCGGGCTCACCCACCTTGCCCCCTCCCCGGACCGGGTCGCGGAGGCCGGCGCGGACCGTCTCATCCCCCTCGGTGTGCCGCCGCGCAAGGCTCACGCCGCCGTCGCGCTCGCCCGGGCGGTGGCGGGCGGGACGGTCAGCCTCGTTCCCGGGAGCGACGTCGCCGCCACCCGCCGCGCCCTCGCCGAGTTGCCGGGCGTCGACGACCCGCTAGCGACGCTGATCGTGATGCGCACCCTGTCGTGGCCGGACGCGTTTCCCGCGGAGGATCGCACGCTTCAGCGGGCGGCCGGCGCTCCAGACACTGCGGCCCTGCGCGCCCGGGCCCGGGCGTGGCGCCCCTGGAGGGCCTACGCCGCGACCCGACTCTGGCTGGGACATACCAGCTTCGACCCAACGAATTGAGAAGGAGGTGATCGTGATCCAAACCCACAATCATCGACGCATCCGCCGCCTGACCGCCATCCTGGGCGTGCTCGCCGCCGGCGTGGCGCTGGCGGGCGCCTTCGTGACCAACGAAACGGAGGATTCGATGTCCGGTATCGTGGAGATTCGGTCGTACAACCTGAAGGAAGGGACCCGCGAGGAGTTCCATCGCCTGTTCGAGGAGGGCGCGATCCCTCTGCTGAAGAAGTGGGGGATCGATGTCGTCGCCTACGGCCCGTCCCCGCACGACGAGACGTCGTATTACCTGATCCGGGCGTACGAGAGCATCGAGGACATGAACCGGCGCGAGGAGGAGTTCTACGGAAGCGACGAGTGGCGGAAGGGCCCGCGTGAGGCGATCCTCGCCCGAATCGAGAACTATGTGACGATCGTGCTCGAGATGGACGCCGCGGGGATCGACGCCCTGCGCCGGGCCAACAAGGTCGCCGCGAATTAGCCGGTCGGCGAATCAGCCGGCCGGCGAATCAGCCGACCGGCGCCATCCCCAGCACTTCGCCCAGGAAGCGGCCGGTGTGCGAGACCGGGTCCGCCGCGACCGCTTCCGGGGTCCCCGCCACCACGATGCGCCCGCCGCCCGCCCCGCCCTCGGGGCCCAGGTCGATGATCCAGTCCGCCGTCTTGATCACGTCCAGGTTGTGCTCGATGACGACGACGGTGTTCCCCTTGTCGACCAGGCGGTGGAGCACGCCGAGGAGCATGCGCACATCCTCGAAGTGCAGGCCGGTCGTCGGCTCGTCGAGGATGTACAGCGTTCTCCCCGTGTCGCGCTTGGAGAGCTCCGTGGCCAGCTTGACGCGCTGCGCCTCGCCGCCCGACAGCGTCGTCGCCGACTGGCCGAGGTGGATGTAACCGAGCCCGACATCCGAGAGCGTCTGGAGCCGGGCGCGGATGCTCGGGACCTGCTCGAAGAAGTCGAGCGCCTCGTCGACGGTCATGTCGAGCACGTCGGCGATGTTCCGGCCCTTGTAGTAGACCTCGAGCGTCTCCCGGTTGTAGCGCCGCCCTCGGCAGACGTCGCAGGGCACGTACACGTCCGGGAGGAAGTGCATCTCGATCTTGACCAGCCCGTCGCCCTGGCACGCCTCGCAGCGGCCGCCCTTGACGTTGAAGCTGAACCGGCCTGGCGTGTACCCGCGGAGCCTCGACTCCGGCAGCTCCGCGAAGAGCTGCCGGATCGGGGTGAAGAGCCCCGTGTACGTGGCCGGGTTCGAGCGCGGCGTGCGTCCGATCGGCGACTGGTCGATGTCGATGACCTTGTCGATGTGCTCGACGCCGTCGATCCCGTCGTGGGCCCCCGGCAGCACTCTCGACCGGTAGAAGTGCCTGGCCAGGGCCCGGTAGAGGATGTCGTTGACCAGCGTGCTCTTCCCCGAGCCGCTGACGCCGGTCACGCAAGTGAAGGTACCGAGCGGGATCCGGACGTCGATGTTCTGGAGGTTGTGCTCCCGGGCGCCGCGCACGACCAGGTACTTCCCGTTCCCCGGACGACGCTGCGCCGGGATTTCGATCCTCCGATCGCCCCGCAGATATGCCGCCGTGAGGGACCGTTCGCTGCGGAGCACCTCCTCGAGGGTGCCCTGCGCAACGATCTCGCCGCCGTTGCGCCCCGCGCCGGGTCCCAGGTCGATGATGTGGTCGGCGGCCAGGATGGTGTCCTGATCGTGCTCGACGACGATCACCGTGTTCCCCAGGTCGCGGAGCTGCTTGAGCGTGGCGAGGAGCCGTTCGTTGTCCCGCTGGTGCAACCCGATGGACGGCTCGTCGAGGATGTAGAGCACGCCGACGAGGCGGCTCCCGATCTGGGTGGCCAGCCGGATGCGCTGGGCTTCCCCGCCCGAGAGGGTGTCGGCGCTGCGGCCGAGGGTCAGGTAATCCAGCCCGACGTTGACGAGGAACTGCAGCCGTTCGCACACCTCCTTCAGGATCGGGCCTGCGACCTCGGCCTGGAGCGGCTCGCCCGCCGCGCCCGACCCGGCGGGCGCAGTGCCCGTGAGGCGCAGGCCCTCGAAGAAGGCGAGCGCGTCGGACACGCTCATCTCGACGACCTCACCGATCGACCGCCCGGCGACGGTCACGGCCAGGCTCTCCGGGCGGAGGCGTGTACCGCCGCACGCATGGCAGGGTCTCGGCACCATGAACTCGCTGAGCTGCTCGCGCACGGTGTCCGAGGTCGTCTCCTGGTAGCGGCGCATCACGTTGGCGAGCACGCCCTCCCACGCCTCCGTGTAGTGGCCGCGGGTGCTCCCGGCCCGGTACGGGAAGCGGATCTTCTCTCCGCCCGACCCGTAGAGGACGACGTGGCGCACCCGTTCGGGGAGCTGCCCCCACGGGGTGTTCAGATCGAAGCCGTAGTGCTCCGCCAGCCCCGGCAGGATGGAATGGCGCAGGTGCCCGGTCGGCTCGCCCCAGGGGAGGATCACGCCTTCCAGGATCGAAATGATCGGATCACCGACCACCAGCTCCGCGCTGACCTCGTAGCGCGTGCCCAGGCCGCCGCAGGCCTCGCACGCGCCGTAGGGCGAGTTGAAGGAGAACTGCCGCGGCTCGAGCTCCGACATGCTCGTGCCGCAGTGGACGCAGGCGTAGCGCTCGCTGAAGAGATGACTCACGGGCTCGCCCTGCCCGTGCAGCAGGACTTCGACGATCCCGTTCGCGGTCCGGAGCGCGGTCTCGATGGAATCCGCCAGGCGGCCGCGGTCATCCGCGCGGACGACCAGCCGGTCAACGACGACAGCGACGTCGTGGTTCTCGTAGCGGTTCAGCTTCGGCGGGGCCTCGAGGTCGTAGACGGCGCCGTCGACGCGCACGCGCACGAACCCCTTGCGCCGCATCTCCTCGAAGAGCTCGCGGAACTCCCCCTTCCGGCCGCGGACGAGGGGCGCGAGCACCTCGATCCGGCTCCCTTCCGGCCAGGAGAGCACGCGATCGACGATCTGCGACGCCGACTGACGCACCACCGGCCTGCGGCAGGACGGGCAGTGCGGCGTGCCGCAGCGCGCCCACAGCAGACGCAGATAGTCGTAGATCTCGGTGACGGTGCCGACCGTCGACCGAGGGTTGCGTCCCGTCGACTTCTGCTCGATCGAGATCGCCGGGGAGAGCCCCTCGATCGCGTCGACGTCGGGCTTCTCCATGACGCCGAGGAACTGGCGCGCGTACGCCGAGAGCGACTCGACGTAGCGACGCTGCCCCTCGGCATAGATCGTGTCGAACGCGAGCGAAGATTTCCCCGAGCCCGACAGACCGGTCACCACGACGAGACGGTCGCGGGGGATCTCGACGTCAATGTTCTTCAGGTTGTGCTCGCGAGCGCCGCGGACAACCAGCTTCTCTCCGCGCATAACGGTGCAAAGTGCCGCGACTTGCGGCGAGAGTCAAGCGAGAGCACAGCCGTGTCTTACACCCGGGGAACCGTGGGGTGCCGGGGAACGCCGGCCCCGTGCGGCCTCAAGTCGGCTGCACGGGGCGGCAGAGGATGATGCGCTTGGCGTGGGAAGCGGCCGAGGGCCGCTCAGTTGCCGACGGTGAAATCGACAGTGCCGAGGACCTGATCGTCTCCCAGCACGATGCGGACGGTCCAGTTGCCGCTCCACTCGGGCGGGATCCGCTTGGAGCTCCACGTCCGCCACCGCGGCCCGCGCACGGTCAGCGGCACACGCGCGATCTCTTCGCCCTCGCGCAGCCAGACGTGATGGATCTGCGTCTCGTCGAAGTCGCCCGTGATCTCCGTGAAGAAATACACAGTGCCGACATCCGCGGTGAAGGTCGTCGACTCACCGATCGGCTCGCGATCCTCGATCCCCGTCGCCACGACGGCACGGGTGACTTCGATCGTGGGCGCCGCCCTCTCGGCCGTCTGGGCCCCGAGCGTCGTCGCCGTAGCGACCGTGGCCAACACCGTCAGCAGCATCGACCTCATTGGACACCTCCGTCACGAAGGATCCGTGCAACCGACGGCGCCCACCCGGACGCCGCCGGCACTCCGGAGAGGGACTCGAAGGTAATTCCGTCCAAAGGTCCATGCAATGGCGAAACGGGGACCCGAGCGCGCCTCCTGCGCCCGGATCCCCGCTCCCGTAAGGATCGCTCCCGCGGTCCTTCCGCCGCCTCACTTGGCCCGTTCGATGTACTTCCCTTCCCGGGGGTCGACCCGAATGAGATCGCCCTGGTTGATGAACGGCGGAACCATGACCGTCACCCCGTTCGCCAGTCGGGCGGGTTTCATGACGGCCGTCTTCGTGTCGCCCTTGGCGGCCGGCTCGGTCTCGGCCACCTCGATCTCGAGGGAGTTCGGAAGCTCGACGCCGATCGGGCGCCCCTCGAAGAACTCGGCCTGGATGACCATCCCTTCCGTCAGCCACTGCGCCGCGTCCCCGAGCGCCTCCTCGTCCAGCGCGACCTGTTCGAACGACTCCGTGTTCATGAAGTGGTAGTGCAGGCCGTCGTTGTAGAGGTACTGGAGCTCGTGGGTCTCCAGGAACGCCCGCTCGACCGTGTCGGCGGCGCGGAACCGGTGCTCGAACATGGTGCCCGTCTTCAGGTTCCGCAGCTTGGCCTGCACGAAAGCCCGCAGGTTGCCCGGCGTGTGGTGATGGAAGTCCACCACGCGGCAGGGCTCGCCGTTGAACACGATCACGTTCCCTCGACGGATCTGCGTTGCGGGCATCGACATGTAGTTGACTCCTTGCTGAATCGTCGTCTGCTGCGCACCCACGATCATCGGTCGGCCTTGAGGCCCGGACCGTGGGCTGCACAAGACCATTAATATCGCAAAGATCGGGGTTTCTTGCAAGCGGATCGGGGAAGGAAATCCCCGTCTCCGGCAACGGTCACCGATCGGGCCGGGCGGGCTCGGCAAGGTGCCGAAGCACGGCGGGGGCGATGAGGGGGAGAGGCAGCACCTGCATCGCGGCACCGAGACGGACGGCTTCCCGGGGCATCCCGTAGACGACCGAGGTCTCCTCGTCCTGGGCGATGGTGACGGCGCCGCTCTCGCGCATGGCGAGGAGGCCGCGAGCGCCGTCGGCGCCCATCCCGGTGAGCAGGATCCCGATGGCGTTCGGTCCGGCGCCGCGAGCAACGCTGGAGAAGAGGACGTCCACCGACGGGCGCTGGTGGTGCACCGGCGGTCCATCCTTGATGCGGACGCGGTAGCCGGCGCCGTCCTGCTGGAGGATCATGTGACGATTGCCGGGCGCGATGAGGGCCACGCCCGGTGCGACGCCATCCCCGTCGCGGGCTTCACGAACGTGCATGGGGCAGACCTGGTCCAGGCGCTCGGCGAAGCTCGCGGTGAAGAACTCGGGCATGTGCTGCACGATGACCGTGCCGGGCACGTCCGGGGGGAGGGCGCGGAGGATGGTCTCGATGGCGTGCGGGCCGCCGGTCGAGGCGCCGATGGCGATGACTTTGTTGGAGGCCAGGTGGAGCGGCGCGGCCGGATCGGGCCGGCCGTCTGGTGTGGAATCCGGACGAATCCGGCCGATATCGGCCAGGGCCGCGCCGTGGATCGCCCGGGCGAGCCGGGCCCCGATCGCGGGGATCATGGCCGGGTCCGTCGGTTTGCGGATCACATCCACGGCGCCGAGGGAGAGCGCCCGCATGGCGACTGCACTGTTCCGCGGGGTCAACGAGCTCACCACGACGACGGGCATCGGGAAGTGCCGCATCAGTCGTTCGAGGAACGTCAGTCCGTCCATTCGAGGCAGTTCGACGTCCAGGGTCAGGACATCGGGACGGAGTTCGGCGATGCGCTCCCGTGCGACGTAGGGGTCGGACGCCGTGCCGACGACCTGGATGCCCGGATACTTCGTGAGCTCCTCGGTGAGGACTCGCCGCACGACTGCGGAGTCCTCCACGATCAGAACGCGGATCGGCCGCGTCCGCCTCTCGTCCATCGAGTGCATCACTTCCGGTAGATTGCCGGCCGAACGAACCGGAACGCGTGGGAGAGCGAGCCGAGGCTCTCCGAGTGGCCGACGCACAAGTACCCGCCCGGGGCGAGGAGGGAGTGGAAGCGGCGGACGAGCCGCTCCTGCGTCGCGTGGTCGAAGTAGATCATCACGTTTCGGCAGAAGATCACGTCGAACGGGCCGCGCATCGGCCAGTGGTCGAGCAGGTTGAGCCGCGCGATACGGACCATGCGGCGCACCTCGTCGCCGACGCGATACATCGGCGTCGCCTGCCCGGGCACGCGCCGGAAGTAACGGGACCGGTACGGCTCGGGCACGTCTGCGACGGCGCTCTCGGGGTAGACCGCCTCGCGGGCGATGCGGAGCATCCGGGCCGAGATGTCGGTCGCCAGGATCCGGACGCCGAGGGCGTCGCAGGAGGGCACGGCATCACGGGCGACCATGGCGAGCGTGTACGCCTCTTCGCCCGAGGAGCACCCCGCGCTCCAGAAGCTCATGGGCCGGCCCCGCGCCGCCAGCTCCGGGAGCACCGCTTCCCTCAGGAACGCGAAGTGCTGCGGCTCGCGGAAGAACGCCGTCTTGTTCGTGGTCAGCGCATCGACGAGCTCCGACAGTTCCCGGCCGGTCGTATCCCGCTCGAGGTATTCGAGGTACGCGTCGAAGTCGCTCAACCCGAGGGTGCGGACCCGCCGGGCCAGGCGGGTCTGCACCATCTTCTCCTTCCCATCGGCGATGGTGATCCCCGCCACCTGGTGGACCAGTCCCCGAATCGCATCGAACTGCTCGCGGGTGAGCTCGGGCAGCTTTCGGATCCCGATCGTTTCAGAACGACTCGAGGACTTCATCGTCGTCGTCGAACGGGATCAATCGCGCACCGAGGCTCTTTCCTGCACTCCACCGGGCCCGGTCGGACCCGGCCGTGGAGACGTGGCCGTTCGCGGATCCGACCAGGGCTTCGATGGCCGTCGCAGGCGCATTGGTCTCCACGTTCCGTCGCCCGTCGCCGTAGGACAGACGGAACTTCACGATCATGTCCTTCATGCGGGCGGCCTGGCCGCTCAGTTCCTCTGCCGCGCTCGCGCTCTCCTCGCTGCTCGCCGCGGTCTGCTCTGTGACGCCGTTCATCTGCTCGACCGCGGCGTTGATCTGCCCGACGCCCAGGTCCTGCTGTTCGCTCGCGGCCGCGATCTCGGCCATCACCTCCCAGACGCGGTTCACCTGCTGGTCGATCTCCTCGAGATTGCGGAGCACTTCGCCGTTTAGGCCCACGCCGGCCTCGGCATTGGCGACGCTGTCTTCGATGAGCGCGGCGGTGTTCTTCGCGGCCTCGGCGCTGCGCATGGCGAGGTTGCGCACCTCTTCCGCGACGACGGCGAAACCCTTCCCGGCCTCGCCGGCGCGGGCGGCCTCGACGGCGGCGTTGAGGGCCAGCAGGTTCGTCTGGAAGGCGATCTCGTCGATCGTCCTCACGATCTTCGCGGTGGCGTCCGCGCTCGCCTTGATCTTCTCCATGGCCTGGGAGAGGCGACGCATGCTCTCGACGCCGCGCCCGGCGACGGCGCGCGCCTGCTCCGCGAGCCCCTGCGCCTCCTTCGCGTGCGCCGCGTTCTGGCGCGACATACTGCTCAGTTGCTGGAGCGCGCTCCCCACCTGCTCGAGGCTGCTCGCCTGCTCCGCCGCGGCGGCCGCGAGGGCGCGGCTCCCTCGATTGATCTGCTGGCTCGCGCTCGCCACCTGCTCGGCGCCGGCGCTCACCTCGCACAGCGCATCGTGCAGGTTCTGGATGGCCGTGTTGAGGGATTCCTTGATCCGGGCAAAGTCGCCCATGTACTCGCCCTCCATCCTGGCCGTGAGGTCGCGCTCGGCGATGCGCGCCAGGACGCTGGACGCCTCGTCGATCGGACGCACCATCGCATCCAGGGTGTCGTTGATCCCATTGACGAGCTCCCGATAGGCGCCGTGGAAGCGATCCGGGTCCGCGCGCTCGGAGAGGCGGCCGGCCCGCGCGGCGGAGACGAGCTCGCCCGTGTCGGCGACGAGCCGCGAAAGCGCGTCCCGCATCTGGACGAACGACCTGCCGAGTACGTCGGCCTCGCTGCGCGGACGGACCTCGACGCTGACGTCGCCTTCGGCGATCCGGTCGGCGGCGGCGGCCAGCTCCTTCATGTGGGCGATGACTTCGCGGATCGCGCGGACGAGCCGGCCGAGTTCGTCACGCGAGTCGAAGCCGTCGAGCGCCAGGTCGACATCGCCCTGGGCCATCCGCTCCGCGATCTCGACCGTCGCGTTGAGCGGCCGGAGAATGTTGCGCGAGATCAGGTAACCGAGGAGGAGCGTGCCGAGGAGCGTCGCGACGGCGAGGGCAGTCTGGCCGACGAAAGACGAATAGGCCTCGGTCGCCAGCGACGCGGCCGTCTGCTGGACCTCGGCGGCGGCGCCGTGGGCGACCGTCTCGAGGAGATCGATCCGCCGGGTCGCCGCCGACCACCAGGCGCGCGGATCGACGCCCAGGCCTTCGGCACCCATTCCCGCCAGGGCGGCGCGGCGCATCCGCTCCACCTCGCCGACGGCAGGGTCCGTCATGGCGTTGTCGTACCGTCGCAGGTCGACTTCGGCGGCCTGGTCCTTGAACCGCTGGAGCAGGGTGTTCTGCGCCGCCACCGCCGATGCGAAGGCGACGAACTCCTCCGGGTCGGCAAAGCGACCGTCTTCGAAAGCGGCTTTCAGCAGCGCCCTCTCCCTCCCGGCCAGCTCCTTGGCCTCGAGGATGAGCCGATACGCGGTGATACGGGCGACGACGGCGCCATCTCCCCCGACCCCGGCGAGATGGCTCATCGCGGAGAAGAGCTCGGCAGCGAGCTCCGAGTAGTCGTCGATCGCGACGCGCGCCGTGACCTGTCCCGAGCGCACCGCCTGGCGCAGCTCGTCCAGGCGCGCGAGGTCCCGCGTCAGGCGGGCGAGGACATCCGCCGTGCGGCCTTCGACCCCGGCCTCGGACACGAGACGCTCGAGCGCCGCCAGTATGCGGTCGGTCTCCCGCTGCTGCGCCTCCAGCTCCGAAGCGTTCAGGGCGCCGCCGCTCGCGAGGTAGGCGGCGGAGAGATCGCGCTCGCGCTGGATCTCGTGAGCCAGCTCTCCCGCCCGCACGGCAACCCCGGCGAGCACCTCCACTTTCCTGGCATCCGAGACCGCCGCCCGGCCATGCAGCACCGCCGACAGGGCGAGCACCGCCAGCGTCGAGACCGGCACAATGGTCAGCAGGAAGATCTTGGTCTTCACTCCCAATCTATCGAGCATTTCGACATCGCTCCTTCCGACCTCGCGACGACTCCGCGAGTCCTGTCCTTCTGTCGTGGCGCCGGGGGGCCGAGCCCCCGAGCTCCGGTGGCCTGCCACCGGCCGACTTCGATCAGGCGTCTTCCGCCCCGGCGCCAGCCAGCTTCCCGGCGTCCAGCGCCAGGACGTTCTGCGTGCTCAGCACGCGGTCGATGTCGAGGAGGAGCCGGACGCGCCCGCCCGTCTTGGCCACGCCGAGAATGCAGCTCGTGTCCACGTCGGCCCCGAAGCCGGGCACGTCCTCGATCTCCTCCTCCGGGACGTCGAGCACCTCGCTCACCCGGTCCACGACGACGCCGATCTGCGTCCCTGCCGCCTGCACCACCACGATGCACGTCTCCCGGGTCGCCTCTCCCGGCTCCATCCCGAACTTGAGGCGCAGGTCGATCGTCGGGATGACGCGCCCCCGCAGGTTGACCACGCCGAGGATGAACGCCGGCGTTCGGGGGACCCGCGTGATCGGCAGCATCCCGATGATCTCGTGCACCTTGAGGATCTCGATCCCGTACTCCTCGCCGGCCAGGAAGAAGGTCAGGTATTTCCCTCCCCGTCTCGCCGGCGGCTCCTCTGAAACCGCTCGACCCCGTCGGTCTTCGGTCATGTATGTGCTGGTCATCGTTCCGACTCGATCGTGTTCACCGTGCCTGACAGCACCGCATCCGCGGACAGTGCGAACCGCACGTGTGGACCCGGACGCGCGGGGCCGCCCCGCGTCCACCGCCCCGGCGCCGCACCGCCCACGCGCTGCCCGCCCCTCACGCCACGGCCTGCCACTCGCCCGGGCCGGGCTCCAGGCCGCCGCGGCGGCCAAGGGCGATGATCTGAGCCGGGTCGAGGATCAGGCCCACACGGCCATCACCAAGGATCGCGCAACCTGACAGACCCGGCACCGCGGCGAGCCCCGCGCCCAGCGACTTGGCGACGACCTGCTGGTGGGCGAGCAGCTCGTCGACCAGGAGCGCGCAACGGCGCCCACCGGCCCCGATGACGACCAGCAGCGCAGCGGTCGGGTCCGTGGCCGCGTCCGCGATCTGGAAGAGCCGGTGCAGACGCACGATCGGGAGCAGCTCGCCGCGTACCATCACCATCTCCCCCCGCCCCACCACGGTTGAGAGGACGTCGGGCGTCGGCCGGAAGCTCATGTGAATGCTGACCGTGGGCAGTATGTACCGCTCGCTGCCGACCCGGACGACCATCCCGTCCGTGATCGCGAGGGTGAGGGGGAGACGGAGGGCGAACGTCGTTCCCTTGCCGGGCTCGGACGTGATGTCGATCCGGCCCCGGACCATCTCCATGTGGCGGCGCACCACGTCCATCCCGACCCCGCGGCCGGAGACGTCCGTGACCTTGGAGGCGGTGGAGAACCCGGGCTCGAAGATCAGGTTGAAGAGCTCGTTGTCCGACAGACCCCGGTCGGAGTCGACGAGCCCCCTCGCCCGCGCTTTGGCCAGGATCTTCTCGCGGTCCAGCCCGCGGCCGTCGTCGCTCAACTCGATGACCACGCTGCCGCCCTGGTGGTAGGCGGAGAGCCGGACGACCCCTACCGGAGGCTTGCCCTTCGCGATCCGCTCCTCCGGGGGCTCGATCCCGTGGTCGACGGCGTTGCGGATCATGTGCACGAGCGGATCGTTGAGGATCTCGACCATGTTCCGGTCGAGCTCCGTGTCTCCGGCCTCTTCAACGAACGTGACCTGCTTCCCGCTCTTGTGCGCCACGTCGCGCACCACGCGAGCCATTCGCTGGAACGTCGATCGCAGGGGGACCATGCGGATGCACACGCTCAGATCCTGGAGCTCCCGCACGATCTTCCCGGCGTGCGCGAGGTGGCGGACCAGCACGCTGTCGCCGTTGCCCGACCGGGCCACGTGCTCGGCGAGGATCGAGTGGGCGATCACCAGCTCGCCGATCATGTCCACGAGCCCGTCGAGGCGGTCCGTGCGCACGCGAACCCACGAATCGGCGGCGGCGGGAGCGCCGCTCCGCCCACCGTCGCCGGCCGCGCTCTCGCCGGCCACGCTTTGGGCGGCTGCACCCTGGCTCCGTGCGGACCCGCCCGGAGCGCCTTCGCCCGCGATGCCACCGCCTCCGGTGCCTTGGCCCGAGGCCGAGGCGTGCGACGTCCGACCCTCCTCGCCCGGCGCGGCGGCTTCGAGCTTTGCCGTCGAATCGCCGGGCGGCAGGTCCGCGGACCCGGGGTCCGCGAGCGCGCGGAGCAGGTCGGCGTAACCTCGAGGAACGGGACGCACTCCGCCGCCACGCGCCTCCTCCACCACCGCGACCAGCGCCTTGAGCATGTCCACGGACCGAAACGCGAGCTCCGCGTACGGGCCCGCGAACCGGACCGTGCCGTCCCTGACCCGCGCCAGGATCGACTCCGCGCGGTGGGCCAGGTCCGAGACCGCCTCCAATCCGAGGAAAGCCGACGTACCTTTGATGGTGTGGAATGCCCGGAAGACGGTGTTGCACGCCTCGGAGTCGTCGGGGTCCGCCTCGAGGGCGAGGAGCGCCGTCTCGGCGTCCGCCAGGTATTCCCGGCCCTCGTCCAGGAACAAGGCGAGCAGCTCGGCGTCCACGTCGGGCCGGATCTCGATCCGGTCCATGGCGCTCGTCGCCGCGTCGAGGTCAATGGCCGACGGCGCTGCCGGAGCCGCTGCGCCGGGTAACGAGGGTAGGGATGGCTCGACGGGTCCGGCTGGCGGCGAACCGGCCACCGGCGTAGAGGACGCTGTCGATGCCGGCACCGGTTCGGGGTCCGCCGCCAGCGCCCGCATTTCCGGCGGCGCCGCCGCCTGCGCCGCGAGGACCGCTTCGAGGATCTCACCGACTTCGGCCAGCGCGCGCGCGGGGTCCTGGGCCGTCCCTTTCACGACCCCTTCCAGGACCGTCGTCGCTTCCCGGATCAGCCCCTGGATCAGCGGCCACGAAGTCCACTCCGCCGCGATCCGCTCAAGCTCGGCACGGACGCCGCACAGCTCTTCGACATCCGTGGCCTCGAGCTGCAGCAGCCAGGTGACGACTTCATCCAGCGTCCGCCGGCTCGCCTCCTCCGACACGATGATACGACCTCCAAGAAAGTTGCGGGATTTTGCTAATATCTTCGGCAGGGGATGCGGGCGACTTGAAATCGACGCGGCCCGGTCGTGGGGAGGGCTCGGTGCGGGGCGTCGCGCCACGAGAGAGGAGCGCGCAGCCTGGCGCCGGAGGGCTCTGCGCGTGGCGCCGCGCCGGGCAAGACTCAGGGCGCGATGACTTCCGCGACCACGCGCCGCAGTTCGGCGAGGTCGTAGGGTTTGGCGATGACGCCACGGAAGCCGTGCGTGCGATACTCGGCCATCACGGGGTCCGAGGAGTAGCCGCTCGACACGATCACACGCGCATCGGGGTCCATCTCGAGGATGTGTCGAACGGCTTCCCGCCCGCCCATCCCTTCCGGCACGGTGAGGTCCATGATGACGGCATCGAAGGGCTGACGGGCCTCCATCGCCTCGCGGTAGAGAGCGATCGCGGACTCGCCATCCTGGGCGGTACGGACCTCGTAGCCGATGCGCTCGAGCATGCGGCGCACGACGGCGAGCACGCTGACGTCGTCGTCCATGACGAGGATGCGGCCGGAGAGCCGCGCGGCCGGGTCGGCCGGAGGCGGTTCGGCTTCGTCTTTCGCGATGGGGAGCAGGATCTCGAATGTCGCGCCCTCGCCGGGGGTGGACCGGGCGGTGATGAGGCCGCCGTGCCGGCGCACGATCGAGTAGGCCGCCGAGAGGCCGAGGCCGCTGGCGTTGGGCCGCGTGGTGAAGAACGGGTCGAAGATCCTCGGCAGGTTTTCCGGCGCAATCCCTTCTCCCTCGTCCCGGATCGTGATGCGCACATAGTCGCCGGGCGGGAGCGCGCGTGCGTCGGTCGACTCGGCGTTCAGCGCCACGACGTCGCAGGCGATGTAGACCGTGCCGCCGTCCGGCATGGCCTGCATCGCGTTGCCCAGGATGTTGCCGATGGCCTGGTTGATCTGCCCTCGGTCGATTTCGACCGGCGGCAGATCATCGGCGATCTCGAGGTCGCAATAGAAGCCGGGTGCGTGGAACGCCGCCCGGGCGATCTCGCGAAGGACCTCTCCGAGGGCGGTTCGCTTCCGGATCGGAGCGCCGCCTCCGGAGAAGGTCAGGAGCTGCTGGGTGAGCTCCCGCGCCTGGCGCGCCGCGTGTTCGATGTCGGCAAGCGCCTCGTCGTTCCGGGCCCCATCCGGATCGGAGCGCACGAGGGAAAGCTGTCCGAGGATCCTGGTGAGGAGGTTGTTGAACTCGTGGGCGATCCCTCCTGCCAGGATGCCGAGTGATTCCAGCTTGCTGGCCTGGCGGAGCTCGCGTTCCAGCTCCTGCTCCCTCGTGATGTCCCGGAACACGAACACCGCGCCGATGGTGGTGCCGTCGCGGTCCCGGAGCGGCGCGGCGGTGTGAGCGACGACGCGTTCGGTACCGTCCGCCGAGCGGAGAATTCCACGCTCGCTCACGGCCTTCGAGGTGCGGTCCACCTCTTGGAGCCTGACGATCGGGTCCAGTGCCTCGCGTCCGGCCTCGTCGAGCAGGCGGAAGACCTCCGAGAGCGGGCGGCCGATTGCGTCCGCCTGCTCGCGGCCGCACAGCCGCTCGGCGACGGGGTTGAGGAGGGTGATGCGCCCCTCCGTGTCGGTGGCGACCACGCCATCCGCGATCGAACGGAGGGTCACGAGGAGGCGCTCGCCCTCGGCGGCCAGCGCTTCCTGCACGCGCGTCCGCTCCACGAAGGATGCGACGAGGCTCGCGACGCTGGCCGCGAACCGGGGAAGCCTTTCGGACGTCCGGACGATCTCGGTGTGCCCGAGCGTGATCGTCCCGATGACGCGGCCGTCGGCGACCATCGGGAAGCAGGCGAGTGTCCGGAGGCCGAGCGGCGCGAGGACGGGGTCGCTGATCGCCGAGGCGTCGTCCGGGTGGCTGACGAAATACTTCCGCTGGCGGACGGCGGGGCCCGAAGCCGCGAGGTCGAGAGGGACGAGGAGCGGGTCGGGGAGCTCGAACCCGTAGGTCGCCTGGTAGACGAGGCAGCGGATCGTCTCGTCGTACAGGGCGATGACCACGACCGGGAACCCGGCTGCCGCGGCGATCTCGGCCACCATCGCGCGATAGCCGGCCTCGGGCGGCGTGGGCGCGAGCGAGATGGTGGAGATCCGATGCAGCGCGGCGAGTTCCCGGTTCCGCCGGGCGAGGGCGTCTTCGGCGGCGATGCGGTCGGTGACGTCCGTCTGGAGGCCGATGAAGTGGGTCAGCACTCCGGCGTCGTTGTGAACGGGGTTGATCGTGAGCTGGTTCCAGAAGGGCGTGCCGTCCTTGCGGTAGTTCAGGAGCACGACCTCGCACGAACGGCCGGCCGCCACGGCCTGGCGAACCTCCGCGACGACGAGGGGGTCCGTGTCGGGGCCCTGGAGGAACCGGAGGTTGCGGCCGATCACCTCGCCCGCATCGTACCCCGTCATGCGCAGGAACGCCGGGTTGGCGAAGACGACGGGGTTGTCCGGCGCGTTCGGATCGGTGATGACCACGCCCGTCGCCAGGCTGGCGATGGCGGCGGCCAGACGTTCGTTCTCCTCGGCAGCCTTGCGGAGCGCCTCCCGGGAGCGCGTGCGCTCGATCGCGTAGCGCACCGCGCGGCTCAGCAGAGTCGGCGTCAGTTGGTCCTTGAAGATGTAATCGACGGCCCCGGCGTGGACCGCCTTGAGAGCCGCGAATTCATCTTCGCGATCGGCAAGGACCAGGATCGGCACCTGCGGCGCGGCGGCGTGGAGGCGGATGAAGGCGACGGTGCCGGCAGCGTCCGGGAGCGCGGGATCGAGAAGGACCATGTCGAAGGAGGAGCGCGAGAGTTCGGCGACGGCGTCCACGACGAGGCCGACGTGGACGAGGACGAATCTCAGATCCTCTGCCGAGCCGAGGCAGGTGTGCACCCGGTGGGCGGCCCGGGGATCGTCGTCGACGAGAAGGATCCGAACCACCGCGTCCGTGTTCATTTACGTAGGCGTGAGAATCAGCGCTCCCCCGCGCACCGCCGAGGCGACCACCGGGGTCTGGCCCGCCTCGTCGCCGTCGATCTGCACGGCGACCGGCGGATCGGCCTCGATCGAGACTTCCCGGGCCTGGAAGTGGATGAGCCTGTCGTCGCCGGAGAAACGGCGCGTCGCCGCGCGCCAGAGGATGGCCGGGAACTCCGTCAGGTTGCGCGGCGCCAGGATGACGACGTCGAAGAGCCCGTCCTGCCAGGACCGTGTCGGCTGCGGACCGAGGGCGAAGCTGAACGGCAGGAAGTGCGCGTACAGCTCGCCCATGTTGGCGAGCATCACCGTGACCGCCCGGACCCGGATCTCCTCGCCGTCCGCGACGATGCGGAAATCCGCAGGCGTCGCCGTGAGCGCCTCCTTGACCGCGGCGAAGATGTAGGCGGCGAACCCCCAGCGCTCCTTCATGGAGCGCGTCGCCGCGGCCATGACCGCCGCATCGTAGCCGGCGCCTGCCACCAGGGCGAAGGCCCGTCCCCCGATCCGCCCCAGGTCGAGCGGCGTCGGCGTGCCGTTGACTACAGTATCGACAGCCGCCTCGAATTCGGTCGGGATCTGGAGGTTCTGGGCCACCTGGTTCGCGGTGCCGCGCGGGATCAACCCGAGCGGGACGTTGGTGCCGGCGAGCCCCGTGGCCGCCTCGGCGAGCGTGCCATCCCCGCCGACAACGCATACGGCGCGGTAGCCGAGCCGGGCGCCGGTGCGGGCAAGCTCGATGGCGTGCCCCGCGCCGCACGTCTCCACGAGGTCGAAGGGCGCACAGCGTGCGGCGAAAGCACCGCCGATCATGCGGCGAAGGCGCGCAGGATCGTCCTGACCGGCCTTCGGGTTCAGGATGACGAGCGTCCTGCCGGCGTAGGGGTCCTTCCCCAGAAACTCTTCGGGCTTCATGCCGCTAAAGATACCCGGCGCCCGGAACTCCGGTCCAGATTCGCGTGCGCGGGGATAACCTTGCGGGGAGTGGGAGTTGCGTGGACTCGTCGAACCCGGGCCTCGCGCTCAGAACCCCCACTCGCGGAAGAGGAAGAACCCCATGACGCGCTCTTGCTGCGTGGGGTGGAACGACAATCCGCGCAGGAAGCGATTCTCCCAGAAGAACTCGCCCGTCCACGTGGGCGCGAACCGCCATTCGACGCGTGCACCGAAGAGCTCGGTCGGGCGCTGGGCCGCCGAGAGCGGGCTGCTGAATGCGACGTACCAGTTCTGACCCAGGTATCTCCCGACCTCGACCTGCGAGCGGGAGAAGATGCCGTCGAACCCGCTCCCCTCGGGCGTCGAGCCCTCCCACTCCGTAATGGCGAAGTAGTCGACGAGCCCGAAGTCGGAGATGAGCGACTGGAGCCCCGTCGAGACGGCTCCCGTGGCGACCAGTTGCCCGGCGCCGGCGAGCAGATCGAGGCCGATCCCCGTGCCGGTGCTGTAGGTCGGCCGACCGAGGAGGACCAGGCTCAGGAGGTCGGATTCGGCGATCGGCGGCTGGGCGTCGCTCCTGAGCGAGACGCGTGGGTTGCGCAGCGTCCCGGTCACCACCGCCTCGACGTTCAGCGTGCCGCCCTCGGTGCGCACCCTGCGGGCGCCGATGATGTCGAGGCGCGGATTGATCCCCGGCGTCCCGTCGAACTCGACGATCCCCTCGCGGACGGCGAAGTTGAGGACCGGGAGCTCTTCGGTGAGGTAGAGCCCGTACGACCCGCGGATCGCGTTCAGGGCGCCGGTCAGCCGCAGCTCCTCGGCGCGGCGATCGAAGTCGACGTGGAGCCGCCCCGCGACCTCGACATCCAGCGTGCGGCCCCGCAGCCAGGTGTCGCGGTCGACGTCGATGGTGAAATCCTGGACCGTGAGGTTGCGGACGAAGGGGTTGCTGGTCCGCCGGATCGACACGATCGATGTGTCGACGACGCTGAGGAGCGTCTGGTCGTCCAGCGCCACGATGTTGTAGCGGTGCCAGACCTCGTCGAGGAACAGCTCGCCCCGGTCGATCTGGATCCTTCCCGTGAGGAACGGCTCCGAGTAGCGCCCCGTGAGACGGATCGTCCCGGTCCCCGTCGCGGCCACGTCCCGCCGCTGGGCGAGCTGGAACGTGCTCGTGGTGACCGTGAGGTCGAACGTCGGATCCGACAGCGGCAGGAACGTCATCGTGCCCGTCGCCCGGGCCGTTCCGGTGGCCGTCCGCGCGGAGAGCTCGATGGCGACGTCCTGCTTGTCGAGCACGCGGAAGCTGCCCTGCACGTCGCGATACCGGACGCCGGAGACGGTCCACACGGCGTCGCCGCCGCGCAATTCGACGACGCCGCCCAGCTCGGGCGTCAGCGGCGTCCCGCCGATGGTCATCGATCCGGTCAACTCGCCGCGCACGTTGCGGAACCCGTTCACCAGCCCCGTGATGAACGCGGCGGGGACGCCGTCGGCGCGAAGCCGGACCGACATGGGCTGATCGAGGCGGCGCTCCGCGATCGGGGCCAGGGTGAGGTCGACCGGGACGTACCCGGTGCCGGTCAGGACCGTCCGATCATGGAGGCTCGCCTCGAGCCGGCCCTCCAGGCGGCGGTCCTCGTAGGCGAGGGTCGCGCCGATCCTATCGATGCGGATGGCCCGGTAGGCGACGGAATCGAGGGCGAGCGTCGCTTCCACGACCGGGTCCCCGGCCGTCCCGGCGAGCGTCACGGTCCCCGTCAGATACGCGGAGGTCTCCGGCCCACCGGTGTGCACATCGAAGGGCGCGACGGGCACTCTATCGAGCTCGAGCCGGAAGTTCGCGGCGACCGGGGTCTCGACCGGCGCGCCCGTGTCGGAACGCCACGGGATGGTGCCGGCGGCGTGCACGTGGCCAGCGGCATCGTCGCGTGCAATGCGCAGGTCGCCGATCACGATGCCGTGTCGCCCGATCTGGAGGTGTGCGGGACTGGCGAGCTGCCAGTGCCCGATCCAATCCCTGGCGTGCACTTCCCAGAGCCAGACGTCGAGCCCGCCATCGGCGCGGCTAAACTCACCATCCACCCGGTAATCGGCGAGCACGGGCTCGGCGCCCCGCGCCTCGAACTCGATCGTCCCGCTCCCCGCCGCGTAGGACACCGTTCCGTACGCGGAGTCGATCGGCCGGCCGTACACCGCGGCGCCGCTGGCGTCCCCGCGCGCGTCGACGCGGAGCGAGTCGGTGCCGACCCCGTGGACCGCGAACCGGAGGTCGGCGCGCCCGACCTCGAACGAGCGGTAGACGGCGCCGTCGAGGCGTACCTCGCCATCAGCCTCCAGAGCGGCCAGGTTGCCGCGGAGCTTGCCGCGGACGAACGCGGCCCCGCCGATGCGGGCTTCGACGCTGTCGCCCGTGAGGTACGCGGCGTCGCCGAAGAGCGGCCAGCGCAGCGCCGCGAGCGAGTCGACGTGGAGCGCGATCTCCAACTCGCCCCACTGCTCCGCGTGGAGTCCGATGTCACCCCATGCCTCCAGGCGGCCGACAGGGCTCTCGACGGCAAGGGTATCGACACGCAGCAGCCCGTCGGCGATACTCAGCCGCGCGCTACCACGGCGAACTTCGATCGGCCCGGCCCAACCGGAATCCACCTCGACGCGGAAGCGTGTCACTGCGCCATCTTCCGCCGCTTCCGCCAGGACTCGCCCCGAGAGCACGGTCTCCTCGAGCCCGGCGAAGATGCGGTCCAGGTGGAATTGCGTGAGCTGGCCTTCCGCGGAAAAGCGCGGCCGCGGTCCGGACAGGTCGAACCAACCGTCCAGTCGGACGGATCCGCCCGTGGACTGGAGCTCGGCCTCGAGGCCGAGCTCGGAGATCGGGCCTCGCAGCCGGATAGGCCCGCTCACGTCGCCCCCCAGCCGCTGGAGCGCCGGGACCACGGCGCCGAGCAGGGCGAGCGAAAGAGAGTCCGCCTCCAATGACGCATCGACCACGGGCTCGCCTCGGAGCGGATACCTGATCGTGCCCGTCCCGCGTACGACCGACGGCGCCCGGCCCTCGAGCTCGTGGCGGATCGCGGTCGTAAGGTGCACCGTGCGATTCCCGCTGGCGGTGGCCCGCACCTGCCCGGACACCACGCCGGCGCCCTGCATGCGCTGCTGGAGCACCGGGACCATCGACAGATCGAGTCCCGTGATCGTCGCGTCGAGGTCCTGGACGCCGACCGGCGAGCGCAGGTCGAGGGTGCCCTTGCCGCGGACGCGGGCCGGTGTGGCGTTGCCCACCCTCGTGAGCCGAACGTCCACCTCCGTCTCGAGAGAGGAGATCGGCCCCTCGACCACGACCGTCCCCACCATGAGCCCTTCGACCGGGAGCTCGACGGGGAGCACGTCCGCGAGGAGCTCCAGGTCGATCGGCGACGCCCTCAGGTTGACCTGGGTGAAATAGAGGGTGTCCCCGGTGACGATTCCGAAATCGCCCCGCAACACCGTGCCCGGCGCCCGGAGGTGGGCGTCCTGCGCCAGCCACAGAGTACCGCCCTCGGGCTGACTCTGGATCCGGAAGACCAGTTCGCCCGAACCCTCGTCGGGAAGGGGCGGATAGAGCCACTGCAGGTCGGCGAACTGCACCTCGTCGCCGACGATGCGGATGTCGTACAGGTTCCGGTCGCCCAGGATGATCCGCCCGACGCCCGAGCCGCGAGAGCCTGGGAGCCGGAACCGGTCGGCTTCGAAGGAGATCAGCGAGTCACGGATCGTGACGACGCCCGCCAGGTCGTTCAGCTCGAACGGTGTCTTCCAGATGTAGCCCCTCGTGGAGAGGCGTCGGATCCGGAAAAGCTTCCCCTCCTCGACGGGCGACTCCCAGAGCACGCGCGGGAACTCGGCGTCGACCTCCTCGAATCGGAGGACGCGGACCAGCCCGTACCCCGGGATCTCCTCGAGGATGAGCCGCGCGGTGTCGTCCGGCTCGGTGATCGGCTCGTCGGGCGTCCACGGCGTCCGGATGGCGACCGACCCGCCGACGATGGTCGCGCGGTCGATCAGGATGAAGTTGTCTTCCCCGTCCTCATCGGGCGTGGGATCCGCGAAGATCCGCTCGAAGTTCCACAGCGTGTCCCCCGGCAGCCGGAGCAGGTTGACCTCGGGCCGGTACGCGACGAGGCGGTCGAAAACGACCTGCCCCCGAATCAGATTCCGCCACCGGTACCGGAGCCGGATGCTGTCCGCGCGCAGGAATGGGAAGCCGAGGGGGTCGTCGAGCTTGACGCCGTGGAGCACGACTCCGCCGAACAGGCCCGCACTCTCGATCCGCTCGACGTGCAGCGCGCCCTGGGTCTGGCGGGCGACCTGCTCCAGCGCGAACCGCCGCACGCGCTCGAGCCCGAACTCGGTCTGCGTCAGGACATAGAGCGCCCCGACGACGACGCCGAGTCCGAGGACGAGCCCCAGGAAAACGAAACCGGCGAGGCGGATGTTGCGGTTCACGGCCTAGAATGCCTGTCCGATCGAGAAATGGAACTGCAGTCGGTCCCAGAAGCCGCTGCCCGGTTTCCAGGCGTAGGGCTTCTGGAACCGAAGTCTTCCCGTCTCATCCGTCGTGACGACCGGGAGCCACTCCTCCCCCTGCCCGTTGAAGCCGACGTCGACGCGGATCGGCCCGATCGGGCTGTTGTAACGGATGCCGACCCCGGGGGAGACGGCGATGTTGCCGAACGTCGTGGCGGTGCCGATATCATCCTCGGCGCCGAGCTGCCAGACCTGGCCGAAGTCGACGAACGCCGCGCCCCTCCATTTGTCGCGATAGAGCGGAAAGCGCAGTTCGACGCTCCCTTCGAACAGGAGGTCGCCGCCCACGGGGCGGACGTCGAAGGCGCCCCGGCCGAGCGCGTTCGGGTCGCAGGCGCCGGCGGCGATGTCGTCGACGGTGCAGATGCTGTTTCCGAGGCTGTCGGGCTCGACCAGGCGTTCGGGCTCCACATGGAGTACCTTGGGACCGAGACGGTACTGGGCGAAGCCCCGGACGCTGTTCGCGCCGCCGGCGAAGAACCGCTTCTGCGGGTGCAACCCGAGCCCTTCCGCGGATCCAGGCTCCTCGATCGCCTTCGCCCACCCTGCGCGCAGGTGCGTGGCAAGGATCACACCGCTTCCCAGGTCGCGATAGGAGCTCAGGTCGCCCGCGGCAAGGAAATAGGCGAACTCGGACCCGGTAAGGCCCGCCGCGTACTCGGTCTCCAGGCGCAGGATGTACCCGCGCGTCGGATAGAAGGCAAGGTTCGACCGGTCACGCGTGAACGACAGCGTGATCGGGTTCAGCCAGTGCGGCTCGCCGAGAACCTCCACCTGGTTGATCGCGCAGGCGATGTAGCTCATGCAGAACACGAGCTCGTTCCCCGCCGCGTCGAGCTCGGTGAGCTCCGGCCGGAAACCGATCCCGAGCGTGGTCCTCGAGCTGATGGACCGGACGATGTTGAGGTACCCGCCCCGGGCGCTCCGGATGAAGACGCCCGGCAGCGAGCGCCGCTCGATGAACGCCCCCGCGCCCAGCGTGTTACGGGGGCCGAGGAACCAGGGCTGAGTGAAGTCCACCGAGAGCGATCCGCTCAGGTCGCGGTACTCGGGGTCGATGTCCGGCTCCATCTCGCACAGCCGGGCGCTTTCGTAGAGTTCCTGGGCGAGGACGTTCGCGACGGCGCCGCGAACCTCGAGCCGCCGCGCGCCCCCGAGGAAATTGCTGCTGATCCAGCGCCCCTCGGCGTTGATGCAATCGAGGTTGTTGAACCCGCCCCCGATCCGAATGCGCCGGATATTCCCTTCGTTGACCTGGATGCGAATCGGAACGATCGTGTCCGAGGCCTCGCCCATGACCGGCTGGATCGACACGTTCTGGAAGAAGCCCAGACCGTAAACGTTCCGCTGGCTCGTCAGCAGCGCATTCTGCCGATACACATCCCCTTCCGAGAACGTCAGCATCCTCCGGATCAGGTCTTCGGAGATCCGATTGTTGCCGACGATCTCGATCTCGCCGAAGCGGGCGTTGGTGCCCGGAATCACCAGGTACCGGACCTCGGCCTCGCGCGACTGCGTCGGGATGAAGATCTGGTCGACCAGGACCTCGGCCCGGGGATAACCGCGGTTGCGAAGCGCGCTGATCAGAGAATCACGCGCCGCCTCGACCATGATCAGGTTGAGCGGATCTCCTATCCGGAGCGGCAGTTGGCTCGCGATGTCGTCCGGGAGGAACCCGGAGGCGCCATCGACCTCGAGCGCCGTCACGCGGATCGGCTCGCGCTCGTCGATATGAAACACCACCTCGATCCCGGTCCCCGAGGGGATCGTGTCGACCGCGATTCGGACATCGCGGTAGCCGCGTTGTGCGTAATACGTCCTCAACCGCAGGACATCGGCGTCCAGGACCGCCGGATTCTCCAGGTATTGACGGTCCCGTCCGATGCCGAGGTAACAGACGATCGGCACTGCGCAGCGGCTCTTCCGCGTCTCGATCGCGGCACGGAGCTGTTCGGCGCGAAACGCCTGTGCGCCCTCGAAGCGGAGGTCGACGACCTCGCGGGCCTGCGGCCCGGCCTCCTGGGCGGGGAGCCGGGCGGGAAGCGCGACGCACGCGATCAGTCCCGCGAGCGCCTGTACCCCGACCCCGCGCCGGTGACGCATTCGGCGGCAAAGCTCTTTCCCACCGCGGGCGCGACCTCGGCGACCCATCGTATCAATCCCCGTGGGCGTACCGGCCGCCGCGGCGATCGACATCGCCGCCCACGGCGTCGGTGAAGTACCGGCGCCCCGGGCGTGGGAAGACGTGGCGACTGAACGGAGCGAAGCCGCCCGCATCCTCGAAGTACATGTAGTGAGTCACCCGAATGACGTCTTCGCCGATGCGGATCAGGTTGAACGAGTTCTTCTCCCTCTCCCGTGCCCGTCCGCGGCGAGACGTGGTCGTCCCGCACTGGACGATGATGATCCCGTGCTCGCGCTCGCGTCCGGGGTACACGTCCAGCGAGTTGCCAATGTAGGCGCGGTGCAGGTGACCGCCGAGGATCAGGTCCACGTCGAGCGCCGTGAATCTGTCGATCGCGCGCTTCGCCTTCGGCATCACCTGTCCCCCCTCGTAGTCCGGCGCGGGCGCGAAATGGTGATGCGCGACGACGATCCGCGCCGCGCCCGGCGGCGCATCGCGCAGCGCCGCCTCGCAGAAGTCGAGCTGCGCGGAATCGATCCGGCCGTTCGTGATCGCCCGGTACGGGCTGGTGGAGTTCAGCCCGACGATGACTGCATCGTCGCGCCGGAGCACGGTGTCGAGATCTTCGGAGATGTACTTTCGGTACAGGTCGAGGGGCGAAAAGATCCGCTCGAAGACGCGGTACAGCGGAACGTCGTGGTTCCCGGGCACCACCACGCGAGGCACGGGCGGGAGGCGGTCGAGGAACCGCCGCGCCTCGGCGAACTGATGCTCCTTGGCGCGCTGGGTGAAATCCCCGCTCGCGACGATGACGTCGGGCTCGAGCGCCTCCGCGGCCTCCAGCATGGCCTCGCCCACGTGAGGCAAGTAGTGCGGCCCGAAGTGCAGATCGGATATGTGAAGGATCGTCAACACCGGAGTCTCCACCACTCGATCCGTCTCACCGGACGCGCTCGAGCCCGGGGAACGGCAGGTCGGCGCGCGCCGTGACGTCGAGGCCGGCGCTTTCGCCGCGTCGCCAGTGGAACAGCGCGGCCCGGGCGATCATGGCGCCGTTGTCGGTGGCCAGTCGGGGCGACGGGTAGAAGAGTTCGCCGTCGGGGCCGAGTGCCTGCGCGAGTCCGTTCCGGAGCGCGCGGCTCGCGGCGACGCCGCCGCCGATCAGGACCCGTCGACACGCCTTCGCTTCCACGGCGCGCATCGTCTTGGTTACGAGCACATCGACCACAGCCGCCTGGAACGATGCCGCCAGGTCGGCGACCTCGCCCTCCAGGCGCCCCTCCGCCTCCAGAGCGCGCACCCGTGTGAGGACCGCCGTCTTGAGTCCGCTGAAAGAGAAGTCGTAGTAGTCCTCGTCCGCCTCCTGCTGGTTCGTCGCGAGCATCGGCCGCGGGAAACCGTGGGCCGTCGGGTCGCCGTCCTCGGCGACACGCTGTATGACCGGCCCACCCGGATAGCCCAGCCCCAGGATCTTGGCGACCTTGTCGAATGCCTCGCCCGCGGCGTCGTCCCGTGTCTCGCCCAGGAGCTCGTAGTGCCCCCACTCCGGGACCCAGAGCAGCATCGTGTGCCCGCCGGAGACGAGGAGCGCGACGAACGGCGGCCGCGCCGCCGGGTTCTCGAGCTCGGCCGCGAAGAGGTGCGCCTCCATGTGATGGACGGCGACCAGTGGCCGGCCGAGGGCGTACGACACCCCCTTGGCCCACGTGAGTCCGACCAGGAGCGCTCCGATCAGCCCGGGCCCTGCCGTGACGCCGATGACATCCACATCCTCGAGGGCGATGCCCGCCTCGTCGAGCGCGCCGTCGACGACATCGTCGATCACGCGGAGGTGCGCCCGACTGGCGAGCTCCGGGACGACGCCTCCGTAGAGCTTGTGAACGTCCTGGGAGAGAATGACGTGGCCGAGGATCTCCCGTTCGCCACGGAGCACCGCGGCCGACGTCTCGTCGCAGGAGGTCTCGATCCCGAGGACGATCGGGTCCCGCGCGGCCATGGTCAGTCGGTTCCGCTGCGAGCGCGCTCGGCCGGTCGTCCGAGGAGGGCGGTGTCCTGGGCCGCTGTGGTGACCTGGACGATGACGTCGACCTCGGCCGGGGAGAGGATCACTTCACGGAGCGTAGTGGTGTCGATCGCCACGCCGATCACGACCGAGCCGCGCAGGCCGCCCAGCTCGACCGGCGTGGTGACGACCGAGTCGATCGCTTCGATCGCGTGCCGCGGCCCGCTCACGCGCACCGCCGGCGGCTCCACGCGGATCGGCGCGGCCAGGTCCAGACCGGGCGGCAACTCGCCCTGGGTCCGTACCGTGACCGGAACGAGCCGGGTGGTCAGCCGCTCGAAGGTGAGGAGCACCGTGCCCGGACGGATGTCCTCGATCCGGGTCCGGGACAGATCGCCATCGAGCTGGACCCACCCGGTCCGGAGCTGCCGAACCTCGACGGAGTCGGTGACCTCGTCGACCGGCACGACGACGCGCGGGCGAGCGACGGCCAGCCGCACGACCTCGCCGATCGGTCCCGAGAATATGACCGTCGCCGTGGGCGGCGTGGGCTCGCTGGCGAGCATCCACCCCGGATCACGGAGCGCGACCTCGATCGGCACGTCCGCAACCGGCACGCGCGTCGGCTCGTCCGACTTCACGATGGTCCACAGCAAGACCGCGAGCAGGAGAGCGGTCAGCTTGATCGTCCAGTTGCGGGTCAACAGGTCCCACAGGAAGCGCACGGGTCCACCCTCCACCGGGCTTCGAGCTCAGTGGCCCGTGCCGTCGTTGCCCCCCGTGCCGGGAGGCGGGGGAACGATAGTGGGCCCGGTCGGGGTCTCGAAGGTCTCGACCGGGACGGTGACGCTGTCGAGGACGACCCGCGGCGGCGTGCTCACGATCAGCGTGATCGACGCGGGCAGCACCCGCTCCGTGCCCACCCGCGGCTGGACGTCGAGGACGTATCCGGCCGGGCCGGCATGCGTCTGCATGCGCCGGTTCACCTCGAAGCCCATCCGTTCGGCGAGTTGCATCGCGGCGTCGAACGGCAGACCGATGACGTCCGGAACCCGTGCCTGTGCCCGGCCGGAGCTCACGGCCAGGCGGACCTCGGAGCCGCCGCGAAGCCGCTGGCCGGGGAGCGGGTCCTGGGCGAGCACGGTGCCCGCCGCCTCGTCCGGGTGGGGCAGCCACCGGACACGGCCGACGGCCAGGCCGAGCGCCTCGATCTGGCCCTGCGCGGCCGTCAGCTCTTTCCCGACCAGTTCCGGCACCTGCACCGTGTTGGCGTCGTCCGGCGGCGCTTCCGGCGGAGGGAAGAGCACCTGCGCCGCGACCATGTACCCTGCGCCGAAGCTCAGCGCCACGGACGCGAGGCCAGAAAGGATCCAGCGCTCCCAGCGAATGCGGGGCGCCGGCCCGGCCGGCGGCCGGGTATCCTGATCCAAGTGCCGTCGACGGCGAATCGATTCCCCCAGCATCGTTCAGCTCTCCCTACGCAGGCGCGAAGCGAATGCGCCATCGACGCCCATCGCCTGCGGCAGCACGACGAGGTTGCCGGCGGCGTCCAACAATTCATCGGCGACCGTGCCGTGCGGCGGCGGTGCCGGCGCGAATTCGGGGTGCCGGGCCAGGAACGCTTCCACCTGGTCTTCGTTCTCTTCACGCTCCAGCGAGCACGTCGAATAGACGAGGATCCCGCCGGGCCTCACGATCGATGCGGCCGCGTCCAGGATCTCTCGCTGCAGCTCGACCAGGGCCGAGAGGTCCGCCGGTTGGAGCCGCCACTTCCCGTCCGGGTGACGCCTCAGCGTGCCGGTCCCGGTGCACGGCACGTCGACGAGCACCAGGTCGGCTTCGCGGACCGCCGACCAGCGCGCGTCGGAGACGAGCAGCCCGATCGGCAGCCCGCCGATCCGTTCCGCGTTCTCCCGGACGCGTTCCATCCGCGAGTAGGAGACGTCGGCGGCCACGACGTAGCGGGCATGCTCGGCCAGCGCGACCGCCTTCCCGCCCGGCGCCGCGCACAGGTCGGCGACGACGGCCCCATCCGGAACCGCCGCGTAACGGACCACGAGTCCCGCGGCCGGGTCCTGGACCACCGCCGGGACCTCGGCCAGCACCTCCCGGGCGCCGGCCGGCGGCGCGATGCGCAGCGCATCGGGCGCGAACGGCACCGGCTCGGCATCGATCCCCACGGCACGGAGGCGGCGCACGGCCTCATCGACCGGAACGCGTACTGGCCGAATGTACAGTTCCGGACGGGAATTGTTCGCCTCGACCAGCGCTCGCGCGCCGTCCGGCCCGAATCGCGCGACCCATCGCTCGACCAGCCATTGGGGGTGCGAGCCCCACGTCGCCAGGTACCCGACGACGTCGTCCGCGGGGTCCGGGAACGTGATCCGGTCCCGCTCCCGGTTCAGCGAGTGGAGCACCCCGTTGACCAGCCCGCCCACCCACTTCCCCGCCACGCGCTTCGCCATCTCGACAGCCTGCGAGACGGCGGCGTACACCGGAACGCTCCCCATCTCCAGGAGCTGGTACGAGCCGAGTCGCAGGATGTCGAGCACGTCCGGCTCGAGCGACGCGATCCCGCGACGCACGAGGCCGTCGAGCATCCAGTCGATCCGGCCGCGCAGCCGGAGCGTACCCAGGACCAGCTCCTGGACCCACGGCCGCTCCCTCGGCGTCACGCGCTCGAGCACCCGCGCCAGGGCCCGGTCCGCCAGCTCGCCCCGGCGGACCGCTCGTAGCGCATCGAGGGCGGCCCAACGAGCCGGCGTGACGCTCAATCCAGCATACCCGTGGTCGGCGACGACGGAACCGCCACCTCCCGACGCGGCATCCGGCCCGCGAGGTAGGCCAGACGCCCGGCCTGGACGGCGAGCTTCATGGCACGGGCCATACGGACGGGATCCTTCGCCTCGGCGATCGCCGTGTTCATCAGGATCGCGTCCACGCCCTGCTCCATGGTCAGGCACGCATCGGAGGCCGTGCCGACGCCGGCGTCCACGATGACCGGCACCGAGAGCCGGCTCTTGATCTCTCGGATGTAGTATGGATTCACGAGCCCGAGGCCGCTCCCGATCGGGCTCGCCAGCGGCATGACCGCCGCGCACCCGGCATCCTCCAGGCGCAGCGCCGTGACCACGTCGTCGTTGGTGTACGCCAGGACCTTGAATCCTTCGCCCACGAGAATCCGCGCCGCCTCGAGCGTCGCGGCGACGTCCGGGAGCAGCGTCCGCTGGTCGCCGATGACCTCGAGCTTGATCCAGTCGTTCAGCCCGGCCGCACGCGCGAGACGAGCGTAGCGGACCGCCTCCTCCGCGGTGTAACACCCCGCCGTGTTCGGCAGGATGAAGATCTTCTCCGGGTCGAGGTGGTAGAGGATCCCCTCCTCCTTGGTCCGGTCCAGGTCGACCCGCCGCACCGCGACGGTCACCATCTCGGCGCCGCTGGCCTCGATGGCACGGACCATCTCCTCGTTCGAACGGTACTTCCCGGTACCCACCACCAGCCGGGAGCGGAACTCCCGCCCCGCGATCACCAGCGGCGTGTCCTTTACGGCCTCATCTATCGTCGTGGTCGTCATGGATCCTCCAGGAATCGAGCGGTTCCCCCTCACCCGCCTCCCACGAAGTGCACCAGCTCGAGCGTGTCTCCCGCACGCACCTCCGTGGATTCGTAACGAGCGCGGTCCAGGATCTCGCGGTTGTGCTCGACCACGACCAGACGGGGGTGCAACCCCAGATCGGCGAGCAGCCCCGCGACGGTGCGCCCGGCGGCGACCTGCCGCGTCTCGCCGTTCAGCGTGATCTCGATCGTTGCCTGCGTCATTCTGTGCCCTCCTCCAACACAGCGAGATACCGCCGCGCCGCTCCGGCGGGATCGGCGGCGTGCCAGACGCCGCCCAGCACGGCGATGCCGTACGCGCCCGCCTCCAACACGGCGCCCGCGCGCTCCAGCGTGATCCCGCCGATCGCCACGATCGGCACGCGCGCTCCCTGCGCGGCCGCCCGCACGAGGTCGGGCCCCGCGCCGGGTTCGCCGGGGTGCGACGTCGTCGGGAAGATCGTCCCGAGCAACACGAAATTCGCACCCGCCCTCTCCGCGTCCAGGACCTCGGCGGCGGAGTGGGCCGAGTAGCCGATCAGCGCGTCCGAACCCAGCAGCCGCCGCGCCTCCGCCACCGGGATCGACCGGCGGCCGAGCTGGACGCCCGCGGCGCCGCACGCCATCGCCACATCGGCCCGGTCGTTCACCAGGACCGCCGCGCCGGCTCGAGCCGCCACCGGGAGGAGCCGCTCGGCCAGCGCGAAGAGCGCTCCGCCGGACAGGCCGTGCCCGCGGAGGTGCACGGCGGCCCCCGGGCCGCACGCCTCGATCACGCGCGCCGCCGCGTCCACGAATCCGGCGCGGCCCAGGACCTCGTCCGACGTGACCAGATGCAGCCGCGGCAGCTTCACTCGAATCGATCGCCCGTCTTCGGGCCGCGCCCCCGAACCCACTCTGCAGAGGTCATGCGCCGCTTCCCCGCCGGCTTCGCCTCCCGCGCGTAGAGGGCGCCCGAGCCGCAGGCGATGAACAGCCCCTGCGTCGGGTCGCTCGGGTCCGCCTCGAGGATCGTGCCCGGCGGTTCGTCGTGCACCTCGTCCGGGGCGGGGAGTGGACGGTACAGCTTCACCTCCTCGCCCCGCCACGTCGTCCACGCCCCCGGCACGGGGTCGAGACCCCGGATCCAGCGGTCCAGCTCTTCGGCGGAGAGCGTCCAGTCGAGCCGCGCATCCTCCCGGGTGATCTTGGGCGCGTACGTCGCCCGCGACTCGTCCTGCTCGACCTCCTTCAGCTCCCCGATCTCAAGGAGCGCGAGCGCTTCGATGAGCGCCGACGCGCCGACCTCGCTCAGCCGCGTCCACAGGTCGCCCGCGCGCTCGTCCGGCGCGATCGGCTCGCGGACCTGGAGCAGGATCGGACCCGCGTCCATCTTCTCGACCATCCGCATGATGGTGACGCCGGTCTCCCGATGGCCGCGGATGATCGCCCAGTTGATCGGCGCCGCCCCTCGTAGCTCGGGGAGCAACGACGCGTGCACGTTGATCGAGCCACGCGGCGGCAGCTCCAGCACCTCCCGCCGCAGGATCTGGCCGTAGGCGACGACCACCGAGATCTCCGGGTCGAGGCGGCGCAGCGCGTCCAGGAACTCGGGGCCCCGCGGCCGCTCCGGCTGCAACACCTCGATCCCCTCCTGGAGCGCCACCTCCTTGACCGGCGGCGGCTGGAGCACCCGACCCCGCCCCGCCGGCCGGTCCGGCTGCGTGACCACGCCCACCACCTCGTGCCCCTCGCCGATCAACGCCCGGAGCGACGGGATCGCAAAGTCGGGTGTGCCCCAGAACAGCACCCTCACGCTCGCACCCTCGTAGATCGCTAGCGCTGGAGCTTCTTCCAACGATTCAGCAGCATCTGCCGCTTGAGCGGGCTGACCCGGTCGATGAAGAGCACGCCGTCCAGATGATCGATCTCGTGCTGCAGCGCCCGCGCGAGAAGGCCGGTCCCCTCGATCCGGCGCGGCTTGCCATCCCGATCCAGCCCCTGGACCACGACGGACGCCGGGCGCTCGACGATCTCCTTCAGCCCCGGGATGCTCAGGCACCCCTCCTCCCCCCGGTCCACCTCCTCGCTCGCCTCCACGATCTCGGGGTTGACGAGCGCGAACGGCGGCACGTCCGGGTCCCGGACGTCCACCACGATCACCCGCTTCCCCACGCCGACCTGGGGCGCGGCCAGCCCGACCCCGTCGGCCGCGTACATCGTCTCCAGCATGTCGTCGATGAGGGTGCGGATCTCATCGTCGACGACGGCCACCGGCTCGGCCCGCGCCCGCAGGATCGGGTCGCCCAGGATCCGGATCTCTCGAATCGCCATCGATGCGTGCTACTTCTTCTCCGTCGCCTCGGCCGTGAAGACGCGCGCGATCTTGCCCCGCGCCACCACGACCCGCGACTCGCCCGTCTTGATCGTGACCCGGTCCTCGGCCAGATGCACCACCTCGCCCAGGATCCCGCCCTCCGTCATCACCTGGTCGCCCCGCTTGAGCGCGGCCAGCATCTGCTGATGGCGCTGCTGCAGCTTCCGCTGCGGGCGGATCAGCAGGAAGTAGAAGATCGCAAAGATCGCGACGAGCTGGATCAGGAAGATCAGCCCGCCGCTCGCACCCTGCCTCTGGAGCGCCAGCAGCGCCACACTGTAAAGACCCACGTTCATCCTCCCGTTTTCGCGGACCGGGCGCTGCGCCAGCGCCCGAGCCAGTCCTCGCTCCACCCCTCGAATTCGCCGTCCAGGATCGCCTCGCGCGCCCGCCCGGCCAACCGGACCAGGAAGCGGACGTTGTGCAGCGAGAGCAACCGCAATCCCAGCACCTCCCCGGCGACGAAGAGGTGCCTGAGGTACGCCCGGCTGAAGTTGCGGCACGTGTAGCAGTCGCACGCCGGGTCCAGCGGCCTCGGGTCCGTGCGGAACCGCTCGGCCCTTATGTTCACCTGGCCCTCGTCCTCGACCCACGCCGTGCCGTTCCGGCCGTTCCGGGTCGGCGCCACGCAGTCGAACATGTCGACGCCACGCCGGATCCCCTCGATCAGGTCGTCCGGGTATCCGACGCCCATGAGGTACCGGGGCGCACCCGACGGGAGTTCCGGCTCGAGGACCTCGAGCATCTCGTACATGACCGGCTTCGGCTCGCCGACCGAAAGCCCGCC
>Ga0207873_1000683_pt1 | contig 35991 bp, 26 predicted proteins | sample BGWIniCompost_FD_187373 | JGI IMG/M metagenome (GOLD analysis project Ga0207873, IMG submission 187373) | Cellulose adapted compost microbial communities from Newby Island Compost Facility, Milpitas, CA, USA - BGW Initial Compost (SPAdes)... ... | reverse complement strand
CTGCCGATGGGCGAGCCGCTCGCGGAGTGGTCGTACGGCGACGTCGAAGGCAATTTCGCGAAGGCCGCGCTCGTGCTCGACGAGACGTTCGTCACCGCGGGCATGTCGCACCATTCGATGGAGCCGCGCTCCGCGATGGCGTACTGGCAGAACGGCAAGTGCTACGTGTACGGCTCGAGCCAGAGCCAGAGCTTCGTCGTTCCGGACCTCGCGAACTACATCGGCATTCCCGTCGAGGATCTCGTCTACGTCGCCGAGACCTGCGGCGGCGGTTTCGGCTCTAAGGGCACGGCGTATCCCTTGATGTCGATCCCGGCCCACATGTCCCGCAAGCTGAACGGACGGCCCGTGATGATGCGCATCAGCCGTGCCGAGGAGTTCTATCTCGGCTACGCGCGAAGCGGCTTCCAGGGCCGGATCAAGATGGGCTTCAGCGCGGAAGGCCGCCTCATCGCCGTCGACATGTACGTCGTGCAGGAGAGCGGCGCGACGGCGGGCTTCCCGGATTGGCCGTCGTCGGGCGAGACGGTGTCCATTCTGTATCAGCCGGAGGCGATGCGCTGGCGCGGCACGAGCGTGTTCACGAATACCGTTCCGCGCACGGCGCAGCGCGGCCCGGGCCACAATCAGACGGTCTCGATCACCGAGCCGCTGATGGACAAGGCCGCGCGCGCGCTCGGCATCGATCCGCTCGAGATCCGGCGCATCAACTCGCCCGACATGAACGGGCGGATCGGCGGCGAGCGCACGCCGGTGACGAGCTGCTATATCCGTGAGGCGCTCGAGAAGGGCGCGCAGGCGTTCAATTACGCGGAACGCAAGGCGAGGAGCGGTCAACGCAACGGCTCCAAGGTGCGCGCGGTCGCCGTCGGTCAGGGATTCCATCCGGCCGGCTTCTTCGGCTTCGACGGTATCGTGCGCATCACGCCGGAAGGCAAGCTGCACATCCATACGGGCGTCGGCAACCTCGGCACGTACTCGCATACGGGCACGGCGCGCATCGCGGCCGAGGTGCTGAAGATGAGCTGGGAGAACTGCGTCGTCGAGCGCGGCGATACGCGCAAGCATCTGCCGTGGAATATCGGTCAGTTCGGCAGCAACACGTCGTTCACGATGGCGCGCACGAACTACGTGGCGGCGATGGACGCGCTCGCGAAGCTCAAGGAAATCGCCGCGATGGATCTCGGCGGCTCGCCGGACGACTACGACATCGGCGACGAGCGCGTCTTCAAGAAGGACGACCCGAGCACGGGCCTCACGTACGCGCAGGCCGCGCAGCGCGCGATCGAGCTCGGCGGGCGTTTCGACGGCCACGAGCCCCCGGGCGACGTCAATCCGATGACGCGGGCTTCGGTGCTCGCGCTCGCCGGCACCGGCCTGATCGGCGCCGCGCGCGACAACTTGCCGGTCACCGGGCAGCCCGCGGCGTTCACCGCGGGCTTCATCGAGATCGAGCTCGACGTCGAGACCGGCAAGGTCGAGATCCTCGACTACCTCGGGGTCGCCGACTGCGGCACGGTCATCCATCCGAAGGGGCTCGCGACGCAGGTCAAGGGCGGCGCGGTCATGGGCTTCGGCATGGCCGTGCTCGAGCGGCACATCTACGATCCGCAGAACGGGCTGCCGGGCAACGTCGGTCTCTATCAGGCGAAGCCGCCCAGCTATCTCGACGTGCCTTCGGTGATGCGCGCCGATGCGGTGGATCTGCCCGATCCGCAGAGCCCGCTCGGCACGAAGGGTATCGGCGAGCCGGTGATGGGCGCGGGATCCGCGGCCTTGCTGTGCGCGATCTCCGAGGCGCTCGGCGGGCACGTGTTCAATCGCATCCCGGTCACGCCCGATCACATCGTCAACGTGCTAAGCGGTCGCGGGCAGTCGCACCGGCCGTTGCAGGTCAATACGGCCTGACGGCGGCGAGAAGGGATCGAGAAGAGACTTGAGAACGGGCCGGCCCCGATCCCGTGGCAGCACGAGAGATCGGGGCCGCGAAAAGCGGAGCGAGCGATGGGCACCAGAGACATGATGCCGGGATTCGAGCTGTACCAGCCGGATACGCTGGAGGGTGCACTCGATCTGCTCGGGCGTTTCGGGAGCGACGGCTGGGCGCTGGCCGGCGGCAACGACAGCTTCGACTGGTTCAAGGATCGCGTGAAGCGGCCGCGCTACGTCGTCGACCTGACCGGAATCGAGGCCTTGAAGGGGATCCGCGAGACGGCGGACGGCGGCGTCGAGATCGGCGCGCTGACGACGCTGACCGAGATCGAGCGCAGCGACGTGATTCGTTCGCGCTTCGGCGTGCTGGCCGAGGCCGCGTCGAAGGTCGCGAGCCCGCAGATCCGCAATACCGGAACGATCGGCGGGAATCTCTGTCAGGACGCGCGCTGCTGGTACTACCGCTACGGCGTGCACTGTTATCGCGCCGGCGGAAATACCTGCTACGCGGATACGCCCGAAGGGCAGAACCGCGAGCACTGTCTCTGGGGCGCGGACCGCTGCGTCGCCGTGAGCCCGTCGGATACGGCGCCGGCGATGGTCGTGCTCGACGCGCGGATGGTCGTCGCGGGCCCGAACGGAGAGCGCGAGGTGCCCGCCGAGCAGTTCTTCATCGGCCCGAGCATCGACATCACGCGGATGACGGTGCTCGAGCCCGGCGAGCTGCTGACGGCGATCCGCATTCCGCCGAGCTGGGCCGGAGCGCGGTTCTATTTCGAGAAAGTCGCCGACCGCAACGTTTGGGATTTCCCGCTCGTGAATATCGCCGCGGCGATGCGCGTGAACGGCAACGTGATCGAGGACGCTCGCTTCGCCGCGGGTGCCGTGCAGTGCACGCCGCGCAGGCTCACGGTCGTCGAGGAGGTCGTTCGCGGCCAGCCGCGGAGCGAGGACCTCGCGCGGCTCGCGGGGCAGTCGGCGGTGCGCGGAGCGACGCCGCTCAACTATAACCACTTCAAGATTCCGTTGCTGCAGAACCTCGTGATGCGCGCCGTGCGCGACGCGTAATCGCGGCAAGCTTCGCGTGTGTTTGCGCGGGCGCCTTCGGCGCCCGCGCGCGTTTCTCGGGGGGCGATGCGCGTCGACGTCGCGAAACGCTCGGTCCGTCGCGCGGGCGTTCCGCGTCTTGCACGGCTCGTTCCCGCGTGCGACGCTTCGCCGAGTACCCGGCGGAGATTCCGACGCGGAGGGCAAGCGGGGCGATATGGCGATGCGCCGTCGCAGCGGATGGCTCGGCTCGATTGCGGTCGCGACGCTCGCGGTGCCCGCAAGCGGCGATCCGCCGCGCACCGTGCCCGCATCGGAATTTCGTTTCACTCGCCTTCAATACGCGGATCTCGGCTACGGCTTCGGCCGAAGCTGGCTCGTCGACTATCCGGAGGCCGAGATCCACTTCGGCCGCGCGATCTCCCGCCTGACGCGAGTCGACATCGGCGAGCCGGGCATCGTGAACCTGCGCGGCGACGAACTCTTCGACTATCCGTGGCTCTATGCCGTCGAGGTCGGCCGGTGGCATCTCGACGATCAGGAGGCGGCCAAGCTGCGGGAATATCTGCTGCGCGGCGGGTTCCTGATGGTCGACGATTTCCACGGCACGATGGAATGGCGCCGCTTCATGGAGTCGATGCAGAAGGTCTTCCCCGATCGGCCGGTCGTCGACATCGCCGACGAGGACGAGGTCTTGCACGTCCTCTACGATGTCGACCAGCGGATCCAGATTCCCGGGATCGCGCCGCTCTCCCGCGGCGTGACGTACGAGCGGGATGGCGTCACGCCGTACTGGCGCGGCATCTACGACGATCGCGGCCGGCTCATGGTCGCGATCAATTTCAACATGGATCTCGGCGACGCGTGGGAGCATGCCGACGATCCGCGCTACCCCGAGCCGATGACCGCCCTCGCGTATCGCTTCGCCGTCAACTACGTGATTTACGCGATGACGCATTGACGGCGTTGCCGTATCCTCGGCCGCTGCCCGCCGCCGGAACGACGTGCCGCCCGGTCCCAAGAATTGCCAAGGCGGCCTTGCATTCCTCCACGCGTATGGTGAACACTTGATCGCAAATGAGAGCGATTCCTGTTTGCATTCTGACACGGTGATGCTGGCCGTCGACGAGCTGACCGTGCGCTTCGGTGCCGTCACCGCGGTCGACCGCGTGTCGTTCGCCGTGCGGAAGGGCGAGATCGTCTGCCTGCTCGGGCCGTCCGGGTCGGGGAAATCGACGGTCCTTCGCGTGATCGCGGGCGTGGAGCGCGCGACGAGCGGCCGCGTCGCGATCGCCGGTGTGGAGGTCGACGGGCCGGGCCGGTTCGTAGAGCCGGAGCACCGGCACGTCGGCATGGTCTTTCAGGACTACGCGCTCTTTCCTCATCTGACGGTCGAGGCGAACGTCGCCTTCGGCCTCGACCGCGCGGCGAGACGCCAGGTGCCGGAGCTGCTCGAGCGGCTCGGCCTCGGCCGGCTCGCGAGGAGCTATCCGCATCAGCTTTCGGGCGGCGAGCGGCAGCGCGTCGCGCTGCTCCGCGCGCTCGCGCCGAAGCCGCGCCTGCTGCTGATGGACGAGCCGTTCTCGAGCCTCGACAGCCGGCTGCGCGACGACGTGCGGCGCCACACGCTCGATTTCGTGCGCGCGAGCGGCACTACCACCGTGATCGTCACGCACGATCCCGATGAGGCGCTCAGGATCTCCGACCGCATCGTGCTGCTCGAGTCCGGCCGGCTCGTGCAGGTCGGCACGCCGGAGGAACTCTACACGCGGCCTCGCACGTTGTTCGCCGCGCGCTTCTTCAGCGACGTCGCCGCGTTGCCCGGGACCTGCTGCGGCGGACGCGTCGAGACGCCGCTCGGCAGCTTCGATGCCGCGTTGGCCGACGGCGCCGCGGCGGTCGCATGTCTCAGGCCGCAGCACGTCCGCATCACGGACGCGCCGACCGGGGTCGCGGGCCGCGTCGTCAGCAGCGAGTTTCGCGGCGACAGCCGCTACTTGCTGATCGCCGTGCCGGGCCTCGACGCGCCGATCGCATTGCGCGCGCCGTGCCGTGTCAATGGCGCGGATGTGCTCGGTCCCGGCGCGTCCGTGAATCTCGAGATCGACGCGGCCGACGTGCCCGTCGTCGCATCGCAAACCCAGGTCAAGGAGTCGATCGATGCCGCTCTTTCGTAAGCGTCCGGCCGCGCTCGCCGCCGGGCTTCTCGCCGCCGCGCTCTCCGCGTCGGTCGCTGCCGAGGAGGTGAATCTCTACACGACGCGGGAGCCCGGGCTGATCCAGCCGCTGCTCGACGCGTTCACCCAGGAGACGGGGATCAAGGTGAACAGCATCTTCGTCCGCGACGGCCTCGCCGAGCGCGTCGCCGCCGAAGGCACGCGCTCTCCGGCGGACGTGCTGATGACGGTCGACTTCGGCAACCTGATCGATCTCGTCGAGAAGGGGCTGACCCAGCCGGTCGAGTCCGCGGTCCTGAACGAGGCCATCCCTTCGCATCTTCGCGACGAGAACGGGCACTGGTACGCGCTGTCGATGCGCGCGCGCGTGGTCTATGCCGCGAAGGATCTGCCGATCGAGACGTTCAATTACGAGCAGCTCGACGACGCCGAATGGCGCGGCAAGCTCTGCATTCGCTCAGGCCAGCATCCGTACAACACCGCGCTGATCGCCGCGCACATCGTCTATCACGGCGAGGACGCGACGCGCGCGTGGCTCGAAGGCATGAAGCGGAATCTCGCGCGCGCCGCGACCGGCGGCGACCGCGACGTTGCCCGCGACATCATGGGGGGGATCTGCGACATTGGCGTCGGCAACTCTTATTATGTCGGCCTGATGCGCAGCGGCCGCGGCGGCCCGGAGCAGGTGAAGTGGGGCGAAGCGATCAAGGTCATCCTGCCGACGTTCGAGAACGGCGGCACGCACGTGAACATCTCGGGCGCCGCCGTCGCGCGTCATTCGCCGAACCGCGAGCAGGCGGTGCGCTTGCTCGAGTACCTCGTCTCCGACGCGGCGCAGAAGCTTTACGCGGAAGCGAACTTCGAATATCCCGTGAAGCCCGGCGTCGAGGTCGATCCGCTCATCGCCGCGCTCGGTGAGCTCACGGTGGATTCGACGCCGCTCGTCGAGATCGCGCGCCACCGCGATGCGGCCAGCCGACTCGTCGATCGAGTCCGCTTCGATCAGTAGCGGCACGGCGGCCTCCGTCAGACGGCCGCGATGGAACCCGTGGTCGATCGCCGCGGGCTTCGTCGCGTTGCTCGTCGCCGCGCCGATCGCCTCGCTGTTCGTGACCGCGTCCGCGGGCTCGGACGAGCTCTGGTCGCATCTCCTCGCGAGCGTGCTGCCGGCCTCGGTGCGGGACACGCTCGTGCTCCTCGCGGGCGTCGGCGCGCTGACCGCGCTCATCGGCACCGGGACGGCGTGGCTCGTCGCCGCGCACGAGTTCCCGGGCCGGCGGGTGGTCGACTGGGCGCTCCTGCTGCCGCTCGCGGTCCCGACCTACATCATCGCGTACGCGTATCTCGACGTGCTGCATCCGGTGGGTCCGGTGCAGACGGCGATCCGCGCGCTGCTCGGCATCGACAGCCCGCGTGATTTCAGGCTGCCCGATATCCGCTCGATGGCCGGCTGCATTTTCGTGCTCGGCTTCGTGCTGTATCCGTACGTCTATCTGACGGCGCGCGCGATGTTCCTGATGCAGAGCGCGAACCTGATCGACGCCGCGCGCACGCTCGGCGCCGGGAGGCGCGCGGTGTTCCTGCGCGTCGCTCTGCCGCTGGCGCGTCCCGCCGTCGTGATCGGCGTGAGCCTCGCGCTGCTCGAGACGCTGAACGACATCGGCGCGGCCGAGTTCCTCGGCGTGCGCACGCTGACCGTGTCCGTCTACACGACGTGGATCACCCGCTCGGATCTGCCGGGCGCCGCGCAAATCGCGCTCGCGATGCTGATCGTCGTGCTGTGCCTCGTGCTCGTCGAGCGCTGGGCGCGGCGGCAGCGGCGTTTCGCGAACGACGCGCAGCATCCTCGCCCGCTCGCGCGGCAACGGCTCCGCGGCGCTCGCGGCGTCCTCGCGCTCGCCGCGTGTGCGGTGCCGGTCTTCATCGGTTTCGTCGTGCCGGCGTGGTACCTGCTCGATCAGACGATCCAGCGCGTGCGCTTCGCCGGGGTCTCGGCGGCAATCCCGCGCGAGGTGCTGAATACGGTCGCGTTGTCGGCCGTCGCGACCGTGCTCGCCGTCCTGTGCGCGCTCGTCGTCGTGTACGCCGCGCGGGTCGCGCGAGGGCCGGCGCCGCGTTGGCTCGTGCGGATCGCGTCGCTCGGCTACGCGGTGCCCGGGACCGTGCTCGCGATCGGCCTCCTCCCCGTGATCACCGGCATCGAGGCGTTCGTCGACGCGGCCGCATCGCGCCTCATCGGCGCGTCGACGGGCCTGTTCCTGCTCGGCTCGGGCGCCGCGGTCGTCTACGCGTATGTCGCGCGGTTTCTGACGATCTCGGCGGGCAGCCTCGAGGCCGGTTTCAGCCGCGTCTCGCCGTCGATCGACGCGGCCGCGCGAACGCTCGGCGCGAGCGCGTTGCGCACGCTGTTCCGCGTGCACGTGCCGATGGTGAAGCCTGCGATCGCGACCGGCGCGCTGCTCGTCTTCGTCGACTGCATGAAGGAATTGCCGGCGACGCTGTTGCTCCGGCCGCTCGGCTTCGAGACGCTCGCGACGCATCTTTACGGCGAGGCCGTGCGCGGGACCTACGAGGAGGCTGCGATCGCAGCGCTCCTGATCGTCGCCGTCGGGCTCGTGCCCGTGCTGATTCTGACGCGCGTCGGCGTGCGCGGCCCGGTCGAGGCCGGAATGGCGGCCGCATCGCGCGCAGACGGGCCCGAGCCGGACCCGGCTGCGCCGCCGCGGGACTAAACGACGTGACGCGTCAGCGTCGCGGGATCGGTCTGCGCGAACCGCTCGATCAGCGCGTCGACCGATGCGGCGACCGTGCTGAGCCGCTCGCGTAGTGCGCCGAGCCGCTCGTGCGCGGTGCGCGTGCCGCGCAGCCGCTCTTCGAGCTCGTCGAGACGTTGGCTCGCGTCCGTCCGCGCGCGCTCGAGGCGAGCCGCCATCTCGCGCTCGAAGCCCTCGGCGTAGCTGCGCACGAGCTGATCCGGCAGCGTCTCGGCGAGCCGGTCGATCCGTTGCTCGAGCTGCGCGACGGCCGCGTCGCGAATCGCTTCGCGTGCGGGCTCGCCGAGCCGGGAGGCCTTGATCGCGGCTTCGAGGGGGGCGTCGGGATGGTCGGCGGGACCGAATAGCCGACGTCGCACTGCGGCTCCGGAGCGCATCAGCAGCCAGTCGACGACGCTGCGCCGCACGGGAATCGCGTCGCTCGACAGGATCGGCGCGGGCGATTCGACCGGCGCGTTCGACTTCAGATCCGCGAGCGCCGCTTCGGCGACCTGGCGCATATCGATGCCGACGGCCTTGACGTCCGCGAGCAGATCCTCGGCGGCCGTGAGGCCCGCGACATCCTCGGAAGCACGGCGCTTCAGCGCGTCCTCGGCGTCCGCGGCGAGCCGCGCGTGAGCCGATGCGAAGATCGGCAGCAGCGCCGCGTCGGCGAGGCGGTGCAGGCTGTCGTTGCATTGGAACCAGTCGTCGATCGCGCGGCCGATCGGCTCCTGCGTGTCGGCCTTGACCTGCGCCGCGATCCGGTTGACCCGCTCGCGCAGCCACGGGACGAGCGCTTGCACGTGGTCTCGCCATTGGATCTGCCGGAGCCGATCGATCTTCTCGACGGTCCCGCGCGCGTCTGCGCAGCTCTTCTCGAGCGACTGGACCTCGCGGCCGAGGGCTCGAACCGACTCGTCGTCGACCGCGCCCTTCATCTCGCCGAGCAGCGTCCGCGAGCGGCGCAGGCTGTCTTGCAGAAACGCCTTGAGGTATTCGTTGCTGTTCAGATAATCCGTGAGATCCTCGAGCAGCAGGTCGAAATCGGCATCGACCTTGGTCTCGCCGTCCGACGTTGCGCCGCCGTCGCCCGTCCGCCGGCCGATGATCCGCCGGCTCGCCGCGCGGAGCAGATCCACCGGGTAGATGCCGAGCCGGCCGTTCTCGGCGGCTTCCTTTAGCGGCGCGGACATCGACAGGTTCTCGAAGGCTTCGATGATCTCCCACGGGCTCTCGTGCTCGAGGCTCGGCGCGAGCGTGCCGTCGGGTAGCAGATCCTTCTTCGTCGAATCGAGATTGACGACGAGAAAAATCCGGCTGAAGAGCTCCAGCAGCTCGCCGAACTCGTCGAAAACCTGCTCGAGGAAGAGGTTGTCGGTCTTGACGACGAAGATCGCGCACGCGGCGGCGTTACGGAAATCGCGCGTCATGCGGTCGTAGCCGAACTTCATGCGCGTGTAGAGCCCCGGCGTGTCGACGAGCACGGCGCCCGATTGCGCGAGATCGGGAATGTCGAGCTTGATGTCGATCTTGCGGATCGCGTCGGGCATGTGCACCGCGGGGTCGAAGGTCTCGCCGGCGAGCTCCGCCTCGCGCAGCCGGCGCATGAGCTGGTAGTGGCCTTCCGCGACGGCCTCGCGCAGCGCTTCGCGGTTCGTGAACGTCGACTCGCGCCCGTCGTAACGCGTCACCTTGAAAACGGGCTCGTCCGAATGCGAGACGTAGACCATGCACGGATACGCGGGCAGGCACGTGACCTCGCTGACGTACGCCGCGCTCAGCGCGTTCATGAACGTCGACTTGCCGCTCTTGATCGGGCCGAAGATCAGCACGTAGGCCTGCTGCGCGGCGACCTTGTCGATGAGCTGCTGGAGCTGATGGCGGAGATCGCGGAGCGTCGGCAGCACGCGCTTCGCCGGGACGTCTTCCGGCACCGCCGCGAGCGCTTCCGTCGCGCGCTGCACCGGCTCGAGTATGGGGCGCACGCCGGCGTCGAAGGACTCGCAGAACTCGCTGAGAACCGTGCGCATGAAAGGCGTGGAGGGCGTCGACGAGGAGAGATCACCGGGTTGGCTCGCGTAGGACATGAAGTCGTACCTCTCTGCACGAGATGGTGGTGATGACGCAAAGCGGACGAGTCGGTGCAAGCGGCGAGGATACCCGCAACGTCGCGGAGATCAAAGACGAGACGACTCGCGATGCCGTGCGCGCATCGACGACGAGAGCGGCGCAACGAGCTCGCTATGCTCGACGTCGCGACGCGCGAATCGACGTCTTCCTCGGTGTCGGCGCTCGCCGACGGATGAGACGAAAGCGCGAGCACGGACGCGCCGCGCTCAAACGAGCGCGGCGCAGGCGCGTTGAATGCGTCGGCAGGCTTCTTTCAAGAGCTCCGTCGACGTCGCGTAAGAGATGCGGAAATACGGCGAGAGCCCGAACGCCGCTCCCTGCACCACCGCGACTCGCTCCGCATCGAGCAGATACGTCGCGAAATCCGTGTCGTTCTCGATGCGCTTGCCGGAAGGCGTCGTCTTGCCGATCACGCCGGCGCAAGACGGATAGACGTAGAACGCGCCTTCCGGCGTCCGGCACGAGAGCCCCGGCGCGTCGTTCAGCATCGACACGACGAGATCGCGGCGTTCCTTGAAGAGCGCGTTGTGGCGCGGAATGAAGTCCTGCGGTCCGTCGAGCGCGGCGACGGCCGCGGCCTGACTGATCGACGCCGCGTGCGTCGTGGACTGCGACTGCACGATGTTCATCGCCTTGATCAGCTCGACGGGCCCCGCGGCGTAGCCGATCCGCCAGCCCGTCATGCTGTACGCCTTCGACGCGCCGTTCACCGTCAGCGTGCGCTCGTAGAGGGCGGGCTCGACCTGGGCGATCGTCGTGAACTCGAAGTCGTCGTAGACGACATGCTCGTAGATGTCGTCGGTCATGATCCACACGTGCGGATGACGCTTCAGCACTTCCGCGAGCGCCGCGAGCTCGGCGCGCGTATAGGCCGCGCCGGTCGGGTTCGACGGCGAGTTGATCAGGAACCACTTCGTGCGCGGCGTGATCGCCCGCTCGAGCTGCTCCGGCGTGATCTTGAAGCCGTTCTCCTCGAGCCCCGGCACGAAGACCGGCTCGCCTTCGGCGAGCAGCACCATGTCGGGATAGGAGACCCAGTACGGTGCCGGAATCACGACCTCGTCGCCGCGATCGAGCGTCGCTAGAAATGCGTTGAACAGCACTTGCTTACCGCCCGTGCCGACCGTGATCTGATCGGGTGAGTAGCGCAGGCCGTTCTCGCGCTCGAGCTTCGCGGCGATCGCCTTGCGGAGCGCGAGGGTGCCGGGCACCGGCGTGTATTTCGTCTCCCCGCGGTCGATCGCGGCCTTCGCCGCCGCCTTGATATGGTCCGGCGTGTCGAAGTCGGGCTCGCCGGCGCCGAGGCTGATCACCTCGATCCCGGCCGCCTTCATCTCGGCCACTTTCCCGGTCAGCGCGTTCGTCGGGGACGGCTTGATGCGCGACATTCGGCTCGCGAGGATGGACATCGGATCTCTCCAGATTCGTGATCGTGTTCGTCCTTGTGGCAGGGCGCGCGCAAGGTACGCGCCGCGCGCCGTTACTGCAAGCTCCGGGCGTGCGTCTCGGCGGCCTCGAGCACCGCCCGGGCGCGTTTGACGACCGGCACGTCGATCACGCGCCCGTCGAGGGAGGTCGAGGCGCGGCCCGCGCGCTCGGCCTCGTCGAACGCCGCGACGATCCGGCGCGCCTCGGCGATCTCCTCGTCCGACGGCGAGAAGCACGCGTTCAGCGCGTCGATCTGCTCGGGGTGTATCGCGAACTTGCCCCTGAAACCGATCCGGCGAACGCGTCGGGCGCTCGCGCGCAGCCCTTCCGGGTCCCGCAGCTTGAAATGCGGCGTATCGAGCGCGATGACGCCCGCGGCGCGTGCCGCGATCGACAGCAGCCATCGCGGCGTGTCGAGCTGGGTCTCGTCGTCGAGGTCGCGCTCTATCCCCAAATCGTGGGTGAAATCCTCGGCACCGAAAGCCGCCGCGACGATCCGCGGGTCGGAGGCGAGAATCTCGGCCGCGGCGGCGAGGCCGGCCGCCGTCTCGATCCAAGGCAGAAGCCGCACCGTGCCGACCGGAAGGCCGCGTCGGCGCTCGAGGTCGGCGATCAGTCCGGACACCGCCGCGATGTCCGCCGGGCTGCGGACCTTCCCGACCGTGACCGCATAAACGCCCGGCACGACGACCGCTTCGACGTCACGCTCGTGCCAGGGCGTCCCCGGGGCGTTCACCCTCGGAATCACCAGAGCGGGGGAGGCCGCGAGGCGGGGCAGAAACGCGCGAATCGTCTCGCGCGCGGCGTCCTTCTCCGCGTCGGGCACGGAGTCTTCCATATCCGGCACGATCGCGTCCGGCCGCGTGCCGAGCGCCTTCGCCAGCATGTTCTCCTTGTTACCGGGGACGAACAGCAGGCTGCGCAGTAGCGGGGGTTCTTCGTTCATCGAGAGGGGCGAGCCGGGCCGACTCGGATCGGACTCACGAGCCGATTATAGGGGATCGCGGGGAAATTGAGACGCGCGTCAAGCTTTTCGCGATCGCGTGCGCGATGCAAATCAAGGCCGTCTCTCGTCGCGGTTTGTACGATTCGCCGCGGTGGAGGGAGGTCGACCATGTGTCCCAACTCGGCCGTCGCGCCCGGGGAGACGGCGGAAGAAATCGAACGGCTGCGCGAGGCGCTCGCGGAGAGCGAGCGCCGGTTCGACTGCGTCATCGGGCTGACGCGCGATTGCTATTGGGAGGTCGACGACCACCACCGCTTCACCGTCTGGCGCACGGGAACCGATCCGGCCGCCGCCTACGAGCGCATGCTCGGCAAGGCGCCTTGGGAGCTCCCGATTTTTCCGCTCGACGAGCACGGGTGGGACGCTCACCGGCGCTTGCTCTGTGCGCGGGAGCCCTTCACCGACTTCGTCGTGAGGCGCACCGACGAGTCCGGCAAGGACCGCTTCGTCAGCGTCAGCGGACGGCCGGTATTCGATTCGCAGGGACGCTTCCTCGGCTACCGCGGGCTCGCGCGCGACGTCACTCACGAGCAGCGCGATCGTCGTCTCTTGTCCTTGAGCCGCTCGATCTCGAGCATCCTCTCCGATGCCGGCGACGCCGACGAGGCGTTGACCGCCGCGATGCGTGCGATCTGCCTTTCGGAGAACTGGGATTGCGGCGTGTACTGGCGGCTCGACGAGCGGGACGGCGTGCTTCGTATGCACGCGGCGTGGTGTATCCCGGATCCCGCCGTCAGCGCCGTCGTCGAGGAGGGCAAGCGAATCTCGTTCGAGCCCGGCAGCGGGCTCGTCGGCACCGTGTGGCAAACGGCGAAGCCGCTCTGGGTCACCGATCTCGCGAACGAGCCGCGTGTGCTGCGCAAGCACGTCGTGCGCCGCACGGGGTGGCAGAACGCGTTCCTTTTCCCGGTCCTGACGCAAGGGAAGGCCATCGGCGTCCTCGATTTCAGCGCCCGTTTCATCGCCGAGCCCGACGAGCGGCTGCTCCAGGTGGTGAACGGTCTCGGCATGCAGATCGGTCACTACTACGCGCAAGCGCAGACGATGCGTCAGCTGCGCGAGAGCGAGGAGCTCTATTCGAGCACGGTCGAGCTCGCGGCGATCGGCATCAGTCATATTTCCGTCGACGGCCGATTCATTCACGTCAACCGGCAGCTTTGCGAGATGCTCGGCTACACTCGCGAAGAGCTGCTTCGGCTGACCGTCCATCAGGTCTCGCACCCGGACGACCGGCACGTGACGGACGCAGCCCGCGCGCGGCTCTATGCCGGCGAGATCGACTCGCTGAAAGCGGAGAAACGCTACCTGCGCAAGGACGGCTCTCCGGTATGGGTGCGGATCACGGCGACGCTGAAGCGCGACGTCGACGGCGAGCCGCTCTACGATATTTCCGTCGTCGAGGATATCTCCGAGCGCAAGCGCGCGGAGCAGCGCATCCAGTATCTCGCGTCGCACGACGAGATGACGGGATTGCCGAACCGGGCGATGTTCACCCAGCTTCTCGACGAGGCGATCGAGGCGGCGCGCCAGAACGGCACGCAGCTCGCCGTGCTGTTCGTCGACCTCGACCGCTTCAAGCTGATCAACGATTCGCTCGGCCACGAGGCCGGAGACCGACTGTTGCGCGAGATCGCTTCGCGCTTCCAGGCGTGTCTACGCAGGGGCGACCTCGTCGCCCGTCTCGGCGGCGACGAGTTCGTCGTCCTCGTCGAGAACCTGAACCGCCCGGAGAAGGCCGCGCAGATCGCGCGCAAGCTCTTGTCCGCGGCCATCCAGCCGGTCGAGATCATGGGCCAGGAATGCCGCGTGACCGCGAGCATCGGCATCGCCGTTTTCCCCGGCGACGCGCAGGATGCGCGCTCGCTGATGAAGAAGGCGGATCTCGCGATGTACTCCGCCAAGGAGGAGGGCAAGAACAACTACCAGTTCTACACGAAGGGGACGAGCACGCTGTCGATCGAGCGGCTGACGCTCGAGACGAACTTGCGCCGCGCCCTCGAGCGCAACGAGTTCACGCTGCAGTATCAGCCGAAGGTCGACATCTCGACCGGGAAGATCACGGGCGTGGAAGCGCTATTGCGCTGGTGGAACCGCGATCTCGGCACGGTGCCCCCGGCACGATTCATTCCGGTCGCCGAGGACACCGGGCTGATCGTGCCGATCGGGCGTTGGGTGCTCCGCACCGCGTGCCGGCAGAACGTCGCCTGGCAACGGATGGGGCTGAAGCCGATCCGCATCGGCGTGAATCTTTCGCCGCGGCAGTTCAAGGATCAGCACCTGTTGCGCGACATCGCCGACGCGCTCGAGGAGAGCGGGATGGCTCCGGAGCTGCTCGAGCTCGAGCTGACCGAGAGCGTCGTGATGCACGACGTCGACGGTGCGGTCGAGAAACTGCTCGCGATCAAGGAGATGGGGGTCAGGCTCGCGATCGATGATTTCGGCACCGGGTACTCGTCGCTCGCGCAGCTCAAACGTTTCCCGATCGATACGCTGAAGGTCGACCGCTCGTTCATCCGCGAGATTCCGCACGACGTCGAGGACGAGGCGATCACGGAAGCGATCATCGCGATGGGTCGAACGCTCGGCGTCACGGTCGTCGCCGAAGGCGTCGAGACCCCCGCGCAGCAGCGTTTCCTGCTGCGCCGCGGCTGCCACGAGATGCAGGGCTATCTCTTCGGCAAGCCCGCGCATCCGGATGCGATCGCCGAGCAGCTGCGCGCCGAGCAGGCGACGGAATCGACGGGGCTCATGCTTTCGGGACTCTGACGCCTCAGCCCGTCCAGCCGGTCGAGAGCACGATCTTGCCGAAATGCTCGCCGCGCTCCATGCGCCGGTGGGCGTCGGCGGCCGAGCCGAGCGGATAGATGCGGTCGACGATCGGCACGATGCGCCGCTCCGCGACGAGCGGCATGACCGCGTCGCGGAAGCGGGCGATGATCGACGCCTTCTCCTCGGCCGACCGTGGGCGCAGCACCGAGCCGATGATCTCCTGGCGCTTGACCAGCAGCCTCCCGAGATCGATCTCGGCCTTGCGGCCGCCCATCGTGCCGATCAGCGCGAGGCGCCCTCCGACCGCGAGCGCGCGCAAGTTGCGCTCGAGATACGGGCCTCCGATATGGTCGAGGATCACGTCGGCGCCTCGATCGCCGGTCGCGCGCCTCACCGCGTCGACGAAATCCTCCTCCCGGTAGTCGACTGCGGGCTCCGCGCCGAGCGCGGCGACGCGCTCGAGCTTGCTCCGGGAGGCGGTGACGATCATCCTCGATGCCGGCGCCAGCGCGCGGACGATCTGCATCGCCGCCGTCGTGACGCCGCCTCCGCCGCCGTGCAGCAGCACGGTCTCGCCGTCCGCGAGGCGCGCGTTGAGGAAGAGGTTCATGTAGGCCGTGATATAGGCCTCGCAGAGGCAGGCGCCTTCCTCGAAGCTCGTCGAGTCGGGGAGCGGTATGACGTGCCGGGCGTCGACGGCCGCGAGCTCGGCGTATCCGCCCCCCGAGAGCAGCGCGGCCACCCGCTGTCCCCGCGTGAAGCCGGAAACGCCCGCGCCGAGCCCTTCGATCGTCCCCGAGCACTCGAGGCCCAGGATCTCGGGCGCGCCGGGCGGCGGCGGATAGTGTCCCTCGCGCTGCACGATATCCGGCCGGTTCACGGACGTCGCGGCGACGCGGATCAGCACCTCGCCCGGGGCGGGACGAGGATCGGGCGCGTCGCCGAGCTGCATGCGCTCCGGTCCGCCGAAGCCGTCGAGCAGTATCGCCTTCATTCCGCCGTGGTGATGTCGTCCCCGGAGGCCATTCTGTACTATAGCCGTCCCCGTTGCGAGGAGAGATCCGGTGCGCAAGCTCGATATCTTCAATCACATCTGGCCGAAAGCGTTTCACGCGAAGCTCGAGCAGACCTGCAAGATCGTGGACATCACGAAACGCAGCAACGACGTGCCGATGATGGTCGACCTCGACGAGCGGTTCCGCGTCATGGATCTGTTCGAAGGCTACCAGCAGGTCTTGTCGCTCGCGTCGCCGCCGCTCGAGGTGGTCGCGCCGCCGGACGTCGCGACGGAGCTTGCGCGGATCGGCAACGACGGCATGGCGGAGCTCGTCGACCGTTACCCCGAGCGGTTCCCCGCGTTCGTCGCGTCCATCGCGATGAGCGACATGGACGCCGCCCTCGCGGAAACCGAGCGCGCGCTCGACACGCTCGGCGCGGCGGGGGTGCAGATCTTCACGAACGTGAACGGCCGGCCGCTCGACGAGCCCGAGTTCCGTCCGTTCTTCGAGCTCATGCACGAGCGCGACAAGCCGATCTGGGTGCATCCCGCGCGCGGCGCGAAGATGGCCGACTACCCGACCGAGGACGTCTCGAAGTACGAGATCTGGTGGACGTTCGGCTGGCCGTACGAGACGAGCGTGTTCCTCGCGCGCATGGTGTTCTCGAAGACGATGGACGCGCTGCCGAATCTCAAGATCATCACGCATCACGCCGGCGGCATGGTGCCGTTCTTCGAAGGACGCGTCGGCCCGGGATGGGATCAGCTCGGCTCGCGCACGAGCAGCGTCGACTACCGCTCGCTGCTGAAGGAGCTCAAGAAGCGGCCGATCGACTATTTCCGCGACTTCTACGCGGATACGGCGACGTTCGGCTCGAAAGCGGCGATCGAATGCGCGCTCGCGTTCTTCGGCATCGATCACATGCTGTTCTCGTCGGACGCGCCGTTCGATCCCGAAAAAGGTCCGATGTACATCCGCGAGACGATTCGGTGCATCGACGCGATGGATCTCTCCGACGAGGATCGGCACAAGATCTACCATCGCAACGCCGAACGCCTGCTCGGCCTCGCGCAATAGCGCCTCTCATGTTCGAAACGCTCGAGCCGCTGCCGCCCGACGCGATCCTCGGGATGATGGCGCTCTATCGCGCGGATCCCGACCCGCGCAAGATCGACCTTTCCGTGGGCGTCTATCAGGACGAGGAGGGGCGCACGCCGATCCTCGAGAGCGTGAAGCGCGCCGAGCGCGCCGTCTTCGAGAACGAGGATACGAAGACGTATGTCGCGATCGCCGGCAACGCGGCGTTCAACCGCGGCGTCGAGGGCTTGCTGTTCGGCGACGCGCATCCGGCCGTTGCCGACGGGCGCGTCGTGACGCTGCAGACGCCGGGCGGCAGCGGTGCGCTGTGCGTCGCCGCCCACCTGATTCGCCGCGCTCGGCCGGAGGCGAGGGTGCACATCAGCGAGCCTTCGTGGCCGAACCATATTCCGCTCTTGACGCTTTCCGGCCTCGAGATCGCGACGTATCCGTATTACGACCAGCGCGCGCATCGCGTCGATTTCGAACGCATGGTCGATGCGGTCGAGAAGATCCCGGCCGGCGATCTCCTCCTGCTGCACGCCTGCTGTCACAACCCGTGCGGCGCGGACTTGACGCGCGATCAGTGGCAGACGCTCGCGGAGCTTTGCGAGCGGCGCGGCATCGTGCCGTTCATCGACCTCGCGTATCAAGGATTCGCCGAGGGGCTCGACGAGGACGCATACGGCGTGCGCTTGATGAGCGAGCGGATGCCGGAGGTCGTCGTCGTGTCGAGCTGCTCGAAGAATTTCGGGCTCTATCGCGAGCGCGTGGGCTCGGTCAGCATCGTCGCCGCGAACGCGGAGAGCGCGAAGGGCGTCGCGAGCCACGCTGCGAACGTCGCGCGCGGGATCTACTCGATGCCGCCCGACCACGGCGCGGCGATCGTCGCGAGGATTCTCGGCGACGCGGAGCTTCGCGCGCTGTGGGAGCGCGAGGTCGCCGAGATCCGGACGCGCCTGAACGCGCTTCGTCGGCTGCTCGCCGACAAGCTCGCCGAGCGGTCGACGCCCGTCGACTTCTCGTTCATCGCGAACGAGCGGGGCATGTTCTCGTTCCTCGGGCTCGATCGGGAACGCGTCGTCGCGCTGCGCGAGCGCTTCCACATCTACATGATCGAGTCGAGCCGAATCAACGTCGCCGGTATCCGCCCCGCGAACGTCGACTATATCGCCGACGCTATCGCGGCCGTGCTCGAATAAGCGGCGAGATCGTTGCAGGCGAAAAGCAAGAGGGCCGGCTTGCGCCGGCCCTCTTTCTTCTCGTGCGGATCGGATCGGACGACTACTTGCGCTTCAGCGGCCGGAAGGTCACCGGCAGGCTGCCTTGCGCGCTCGCGACGATACCCTGCAGCGTGCCGTCCGCGGTCAGCTCGCCCTGGAATCTCCAGGGGTCGATGTTCGGCAGCGTGAATCTCACGACGCGTCCGTCGATCGTGAGGTCCCGCAGCGGCTTGTTGATCTCGCCGAGAGTCGTGCCGATCAGCTTGGCGTTGACCGTGTTGTCCCCGTTGTCGGTGAACTCGAGCTCGATGTCGAGATCGACCGTGACGATCCGCGGCCGGCCGACCCAACGGCCGTTGAGCGCTTTCGCGACGTCCGCGCTGACCGCGACCGGCGCCTGCTCGGGCTCCGGCGTCGGGTTCGCGCGCTCGTAACGGCTCGTCTCGGTGTAGTAGCGGACGATCGTATTGCCTTCGTGGCACGCGTACTCCGGCATCAGGTAATCGGGGTTGTGACGCATCGGGTAGCGCACCGTGAACGGCGCGGTCAGGATCACCGGATCCTCGGCCGTGATCTCGTAGAGCCACGTATCGTCGTTCAGCCGGACGACGCGCTCGGTGACCTTCAGCTGCTCGCTGCTCGGGAAGCGGTTGCCCGGGGGCGCACCGACGACGGCGAGGTTCAAGAGCGGATTCGTCGCCTTGAAATTCGTCGTCTCGACGACGAGTGTCGTGCCTTCCCAGCGTCCTCGCGAATGGCCGAGGTACTGCTTGATCTCGGGCGGCAGCTCCTCGACGTCGGTCGTCGGAATGATCCGCGCCTCGTGGATCATCTCCAGCCGGAAGATCACGTATCCCGGCGCCTGCTCGATGAAGAAGCCGCCGTTGTAGCGGTACGGCATCATCGACGAAGGCAGTCCGCGCGTGATGCAGCGGTCCCAGTTGTCGAAATCTTCCGGGCCGTCGAACGTCAGATCCTCGCCCGGCAGCGCCCAGTCGCTGCCCATCTGCAGCGCGAGCCGCTTGCCCTCGGGCGTCAAAGCGGGCAAAAGCCCGTTGGGCGGATCCACGATCAAGTTCGTCTGGCGCTGCGGGACGTTCGGATCGACGAGGCCGGTGCGCAGCGACAGCGCGACGTTGCCTTCCTCGAGCGCCTGACGGCTCACGTCGACGCTGCTCGACCACCGTCGGAGCGCCTCGTTGTACTCCTCTTCCGTGAGCCAGGCCTTGCTCATGTCGCACGGCGGGGCGTTGAAGCGATAGCTGTACCCGGAGCAGCGCTCGAGCGGCACGCGCGACGCCTGCATCATGTCGAGCTTCGCGCGGATATCCGGCTCGCCCCACGGCGTCATCGGGTGCTGCCAGCCCTCGGGGGTCGCGATGAAATGGTTGGCTTCGCTCGGGGCGCCGCGTATCGAATCGTTGATCTGCGCGTGCGCTGCTGCGAGAAACAACGGGGCTGCTCCGGCGCCGAGCAGCACGTTTCGGATCGTGGACTTGAGCGATTGCATAGAGGCTCCCTTCCCGTCGGCGCAAGCCAAGGCCAATCAAAGTGCGTAACAGTACCTCCCCGTTCGTGTCGAGTCCACTGGACCCAATGCAAGTTTTCCTTTAGCCGCCAGAGGCTAGCGTGAGTTGCGCCGAGCGCGCGATGCGAGGGGAGCGCCCGTGCGGCGGCCGCGCGCAGGCTCACCCGTGTCGGTGGAGCCGGACGTCGCACTTCCGCGGCATGACATATGCATCGGGCGCCGACGCATCACCCGAGCTGGCGTCGGCCGGAGGCCGTTGCTCGAAAGACGCAAGTCACTGAAGTCCCAAACGCCCCACAACGTCTTGCACAGCGCCTCGAAGCGAGGAGGGGACGCTCATGAAGGACAAGGCTGCGCTCCGTACGTTGAAGCTCTGTTCCCTGGCTGCCGCTCTCGTTTGCACGGTCGAGTCACGAGCCCAGGCGCCCAGCCGCGGCGCCGCCGGGGGGCTCGAGGAAGTCGTGGTGACCGCGCGCTATCGCGAGGAGCGCCTTCAAGACACGCCGATCGCGATCAGCGCGGTCACGGCGGAGGACATTCAGGTCCGCGCGTTCTCGAGCTCTTTCGAGGTCGGCTACATGATCCCGAACGCGTCGCTGCGCCCGGCGCAAGCGGCGTTCGGCAACACGATGACGGCCTTCATTCGAGGGATCGGCCAGAACGATTTCGATTTCGCTTTCGAGCCTGGAGTCGGTATCTATATCGACGACATCTATCACCCGTTCACGCTCGGCTCGCAGATCGAGCTGCTCGATCTCGCGCGCGTCGAGGTGCTGCGCGGGCCGCAGGGCACGCTGTTCGGGCGCGGCTCGATCGGCGGCGCGATCCGCTACGTCACGCAGCCGCCGCAGGGGGACGGCTCCGGCAACATCCGGCTGACGGCTGGCACGTTCGACCGCATCGACGTGCGCGCCAGCTACGACTTTGCGGTCACGGATAACCTTTTCGCCCGCGTCGCCGGCGTCGCGCGAAGCCGCGACGGCTATCAGGACGTCATCGACTTCGCGTGCGCGTTCCCGGAGCTCGCCGGCCCGCTCCAGCCGCAGACGGTGAACCGGGGCGCCGATTGCCGCATCGGCACGCAGGGCGGGGAGAACGTCGTGGGCCTCCGCGGCGCGCTGCGCTGGGTCGCATCCGAGAGCTTCGAGATGACGGTGACGGCGGAGCACGTCGACGACTCGTCCGAGGCGCGCGCCGACACGCTGCTCGTCGTCGACACGCGTCCGGAAGCGTGGCCGTCGCTGGTGCCGGGGTTGCCGTACGACGAGCGGTTCCTGCCGCCGGATCCTTACGTCTCGTACGCGACCTACGCCGATCCGCTCACGGGCCTGCGCGTGACGCCGCAGACGGGCATGGACAAGGAGATGATCTCGGTGCGGGCGGACTGGGACATCACGGACGCTTTCGGCCTCGCGGCGATCGTCGCCTATACCGACATGACGGCCACGCTCGCGACCGACGCCGACGGATCGCCGATCAACATGCAGACCGTCGACGGCATTCAAGAAACCGATTACGTCACCGCGGAGCTGCGCTTCAACGGCCGCGCATTCGAGCGCATGGAATGGACGGCGGGCCTGTTCTACTACGACGGCGACTCGATCAACCAGCAGATGGTCAGCATTCCGTTCTTGAGCCTGATTCTCGACGGCGTGCCGCCGGACCAGAACGCGACGCGGCCCTTCGTCAATGCGCGCAACGTCCACCAGAACCGCAACGAGTCCGTGTACGCGCATATCGTGTACGACTTCAACGAGCGCCTGTCGATCAACGGCGGCGTGCGCTATTCCGACGACGAGAAGAACGTCAATTTCGACAACACCCGGGTGCAGAACCCGAACGTCGTCGTCGCGGACGACCATTTCGATTGGCGCATCGGCCTCGACTACCGGTTCAGCGACGCGCTGATGGCGTACGTGAGCGCCGCGACGGGGTATCGACCGGGAAGCTACAACCCGCGGCCGTTCCAGGCCACGCAAGTCGTCGCCGTCGAGAACGAGGAATCGACGGCCTACGAGATCGGCGTCAAATCGGACCTGCTCGATCGGCGCTTGAGGCTCAACGCGGCGCTGTTCTACACGGATTGGGAGACGCGCATTCTGACGGACCCCGGCACCGAGTGCACGTTGCTCGATCTCGGTCCGCCGCCGGTTTACGACACGGTGCCGCCGGGCACGCCGGGCTCGGTGACCGACTCTCTCGGCAACACGTGTCTCGCGGGCACGACCGTATCGCGGACCTTCTACGTGAACGGCCCGGGTACGATCCGCGGAGCCGAGATCGAGCTTCAGTACAGCCCGGCGGAGCGCTGGACGATCGGCGCCGTGTACGGCCTCACGGACTGGGATTCGCAGGACATCAACGACGATCCGAACGTGCTGTCGGATCGTCCCATCTACGTGCCGGAGGACAATTGGGCGCTCAGCGTCGCGTACTCGGCGTCGACGAGAAACGGCGCGGCGTGGACGCCGCGGGTCGATCTTTACGGGCAGAGCGAGATCTGCACGTCGTTGCCGAGAGCCGATGCCGCATTCCCGGACGCGGGCTGCTCGGCCGGCTACGAGCTGTGGAACGCGCGGGTGGAATGGGCGAGCCCTGACGGCGAGTGGCTCGTCGCCATCGGCGCGACGAACGTTCGGGACAAGCAGTATTTCCTCAACCGGTTCGATCTGACGGCTTTCGGGCAGCCGCATGCCGAAGGTCAGCCCGGCCCGCCGCGCGAGTGGTATCTGACGCTGCAGCGCGACTTCTGACGAGCCCCGGAGCCGCGAGGCGGTCGCAAGGGGCCGTTTCGCGCTCTGCACGCGATTGCGAGGCCCGCTCGACGTCGATGCAGGCGGGTCGCTCCGATTGCGTGCGCGCGAAGGTCATGCGCGAGGCAAGGCAGCGGAAAGCCGAAGTTGACGCCGAGCGGCGTGACGTGGACGTTTCTCGGGAGCTCATGACACGAACGAAGCCGAAGTAGCCCAACGAGGAGACCACGATGCGGCGCTCGATCTTGGCAGCTCTTCCGATCTTACTCGCGGCGTGTGTGGACGAGGGCACGGTCACTCGTCCGGATGATCGGGCGCCGGGCGCCGAGCAGCGCGCGGCCGACGTGCGAAGCGAAGACGATATGGTCGCTCTCGGCAACGAGGTTTCCTCCGCGCTCATCGGCGAACTCATGGGACGAGTCGCCGCCGCGATCGAGGAAGGCGGGCCCGCGTATGCCATCGACTTCTGCTCGACGGAAGCGTTGCCGAGAACGGCCGCCGTCGCCGAAGCGCACGGCGTCGAGCTCAAGCGCACGTCCGCGCGCGTGCGTAACCCGGCGAACGCTCCGGACGCGCACGAGCGGGCGGCGCTCGAATACTTCGAGGCCGAGATGGCCGCCGGCCGCGCATTGCCGAGCCATCTCGTGCAGCGAGCGGACGGCGAGCTGCGCTACTACAGGCCGATCGTCGTCGCCGAGCTCTGCACGACCTGCCACGGCCCGCGCGATGCGCTAGATCCCGCGGTCGCCGAAGCGCTCGACAGGCGTTATCCCGATGACGAGGCGACCGGCTATCGGCCGGGCGATTTTCGCGGAGTCGTGCGCGTCAGCGTGCCGGCAGCGAACCGCTGACGCGAACGAAACGGCCTCGGGGCGGATCTCTCCGGTCCTCGAGTCCGCGACGAGCATCTGGTCGTTCAGGCCCGACGGCTGGCCTCTGCCGTCCGTCTGAATGAATACGCGGCCGTCGGGATCGACCCAGAGCCCGTCCGGCTCGTTGAACGTCGCGTCGGTATCGAACGTGTCGCTCGCGATGATGAAGACGTCCCATTCGAACCGCGTGCCGACGTGATGGTCGCTGTCGCGCCAGCGCTCGCAGGCTGCGGACGCGAATGCCGCTGCCGCGTCAAACGAGAAATATTTGCGTGCTAACTAAACTAATCGACGTCCCGAGTATAGGAACGCTTCACGGAGAGGGTCAATCGGAACGCGACCGGGTAGAACGACGATCGGACGTTTCCCGGGCTCGCGGTGCTCTCAGGGCGTGGAGCGGTTGGGACGGGGCAGGTCGGTGTAGTCGAAGCCGAAACAAGCTCGTCCCGGACCATGCCGCCAGAAGTCGTCTTGCATCGGCGGCGGGGACGGTCGGCTGAAGTCGGCGCAAAGCTCGAACGCAAGCGGACCCTTGACGACGTAGACGTACGGCTCTCGCGTCGCCGGATCGCGAGGCAGACGTGTGAGGTGCCGGCCGTCGACGAGCGCATCGAGGGTTTCCGGCAGCCGTCCCGTCTCCATTACGTAGCGAGAGATGACGCCGGCAAGGCCGCGAAGATCGTCGACGCGCTGCCGGTCGGATCGCAGCAGACGCTGCTCGAGCGGCGAGCCGGAGACGTAGAGACCGATCGCGATCGCGATACCGAACACTGCGGCGGCGGCCAAGGCTGCGGCGCGGTGCGGGCTCATCGTCCGAGCGCTTCGTCGTCGGAGCGTGAGCTCCAGAGGAAATAACCGAACGCGCTTCCCGCGATCGCCGCGACGACGAGCGTTTTCAGCACGAAGCGGATGGTGAGGTCGCCGCGAAGCAAGCTGTAGACGAGAGAGATCGAGTCGCCGACGATCACCGTCGTGGCAACGAACAGCGTAAGGTACGTGAGCCACTTGCGGATCGCGGAGTTGCGCCGTGCCGGCTCCGCCGCGATCTCTTTCGCGATTCGCGTCGCCGTGAACAGGAATACCGGGAAAGTGACGATCAGCGACGCCGTCGCCCAACGGATCGCTCCACGGGCCGAGTCGACCACGTACGGCGCGAGCCCTTCGGGAAACGCGAGCTCGATCAGATTGAAGAGCAGGCTGCCGAGCTGGTACGCCGACGCATAGAGAGACACGAACATCACGAGATACAGGAACGCGTCTCGAGCGGAGATCTCTGGTCTCGGCCGCGGCACGGGCACGACGAAATCGACGTCCGCATAGTGACGGAGCGCGTCGAGTATCTGCTCTCGCGACCAGCCCGCCGAGGTCAGCGCGTTCTCGATGTCCGATCGCGTCGCGCCGGCTTTGAGCGCGGACTCGACGAAGTCCGTGAGTCGTCGGTCAGCGATGGCCGTTCTCCTTGGACGTTGCGACGGTGCGCGTGACGGCGGCTCCGGGAGCTGCCCGTGCGCGCCGTCGCTCGGAATTACTCTAGCACCGGCCCGTGAAACTTGCCGAATCCGCGATCATGCGCGGATTCGTTGCCAGATGAGCTGCGCCACCTCGCGCGGCGCGCCGAGCGCGTCGACGGCAGCGTCCGCGTCGTCCTCGCCGACGAGGCCGCGCTCGCGAAGCACGGCCAACGTGCCGAGCGAAAGGCCGAAGCGCAGCGAACGCCCGAGCGGCGATACGGCGGAATCCGCGCGGCTCGATGCGGCTTCTTCGAGCGCGTCGAGAATTCGGTCGGACAATCCCCAATGTCGAGCGACGTACCGTGCGGCGGGCGCCGCGTGAGCGGAGACTACCGCGACGATCACGGCCGGGTCGGGCTCGAGCTTTCGCGAGGAGAACTGCTCGATGGAGGCCCGATACGCGATGATCGTGCCCAGTCCCATCAGCAGGCCGAGCAGCTGCGCGGCGAAACGATCGGTCTTCTCGACGAACGCCGCATGCGCTTCGGCGGCCGCGGCGCCCCGGTAAGTCTGCTCCCAGATGATCTCGACGAATTCGGCGGGCTTGCCCGCCTTGCGCAGGACGGGCTGCATCAACGCCGCGGCCACGAGCGAGCGGATGCCTTCGGTGCCGAGCACGGCGACGGCGCGTTCGATACTCTCGACGGGCTGGTCGCTCGTTCGGTAGAACGCGCTGTTCGCGAGCTTCAAGAGAGTGCTGACGAGGGCGGGGTCGCGGGCGATGATCGCCGCGAGCTCGCGTCGCATCGTCTCGTCGTCCTTGACCGCCCGCAGCAGCTCCGGCAGCAGGCCCGGCTGGCGCGGCGCATAGCGCGGGTTCGTCGCGAAGGTTTCGATCTTCTTCGCGATCGCCTCCTTGATCGCGCGGGGCTTCGACGGCGCGGACGCGACGTCCTTCGCGCCGAGCGCGAATGCATAGAGCCGTGCACGTAGCTCGGTCGGCCGCGGCAGGCTCTCGCCGGGAGTCGGAGTGTCGTCGCCGGGCGCGGCGGGCACCTCGTGCGTTCTTTCCGTCTCGGGGACGGATCGCGGCGGCGTTCGCGCGGCAGCCGTGCCGCGGCGCAGGAACGGGCCGAACGCGGCGGCAATCGCGCCGAACGTCAGCGTGACGGCAAGAACGAGTACGACAACCGACGACATCGCGATCTCGATGCGTGACCCCCGATTCGGCCCCGCGTGCGAAAGCCGGGATGATCTCACCGAACGACGTCGGACGCTGTGATGATGCTCGCAATGGGCATGCGCCTGCCGCTGCCGCCGACATTAGAATGTGCGCGATGCCTCGCTCTCATCGATCCCCCGCCGGATCGCCGGGAACGGAGTCCTGCGCTCGTGAACCGTATGCCCTTTCGCCTGCGGCTGCCGTCGCCGTACGGCAGCATGCTCTGGCCCGTCTACGTGCCTTCGCTGCTGATGGCCGTGAGCCAGGAGGCGGCGATGATTCTGCTGCCGCTCTACGTGCTCGAGGTCGGCGGAAGCGAGGCCCTTGCGGCGCTTCTCGTCGGCGTGCGCGGCATCGGGCTGCTTCTCTTCGACATGCCGGCGGGCGCGCTCGTTGCACGCTTCGGCGATCGACCGATCCTGATCGCGGGGCTCTGCGCGATGCTGATCGGGCTCGCGGCGCTCTCGGCCGCGCCGGCGCTCTGGCTGTTCCCTCCGGCTGCGCTTCTTCTCGGCGCCGGTCACGCCGCGTGGGTGCTCGGCCGGCAGTCGTACATCACGCAGGTCTGCGAGCGCGCCGAAGTCGGTCGAGCGATCACCGTGATGGCGGGGCTTCAGCGTGTCGGCGCGTTTCTCGGCCCGGCGGTAGGCGGAGTGATCGCGACCTTCGGCGGTTACGCGACGGCTTTCATGGCCGGTGCGCTCTGCGCGGCCGCCGCGGCCGGATTCGTGCTCGTGCACGCGCGCGGGACGGCCGATGAGCACGCGGCGGGCGACTCGCTGCTCGGCGGCATCGTTGCGGTGCTGCGGGAGCAACGCCGGGTGTTCGCGACGGCGGGCTCGGCCGCGCTCGCGCTGCAGCTCATGCGCGCGACTCGCCAGCTGCTCGTGCCGCTCTTCGGCGCGTCGATCGGGCTCGATCCCGCGGCGATCGGCATCCTCTATTCGTTGTCGGCCGCGATCGACATGTCGCTGTTCTATCCCGTCGGCGTCCTCGTCGATCGGTGGGGGCGGAAGTGGAGCGCGGTGCCGAGCATGCTGCTGTTCGCGCTCGGTCTCGCCGTCATGCCTTACGCGCAGAGCTACGGCTCGTTGCTCGCGGCGGTCCTGCTGCTCGGCCTCGCGAACGGTCTCGGCACGGGCGTCGTGATGGTCATCGGCTCCGATCTCGCCGTCGCGAGCGGGCGCAGAGGGCCGTTTCTCGGCGTGTGGCGGCTCATCGGCGACCTCGGCATGAGCGGCGCGCCGTTCGTCACGAGCGCGCTCGTGAAGCTCTCCGGGCTCGCGCTCGCGAGCGCCGCGACCGCAGGCATCGGCTTCGCCGGCGCGCTCGTCATGGCGTTCCTCGTCGCCGAGACGCTCGAGCTGCCGGCTCGCGAGTCGCGTTGACCGTTCGTTCTTCCTGGCGTGGCGGGCCGTTCGTCATGAACGATTGAGGTGCGGTGGCAGGGCGGGCGCGGTGCATCACCCTTCGCGGGACCGCCGTGAATCCGTCCCTGGAGGCTGCGTGCGCGCCGTCCCTGCCGCGCACGCCCCGGCAAGACACGCATCACACGAACAAGGCCGGAGACGCCGGCGGCCGTTCGCGAAGGAGGCGGACGAAGCGCGTGACCCGATCGCGAAGGAACGACCGACGACACGGCAAGTAGCGAAACGATGCGTGCGCGGAACGCCGTCGCGCACGGCAGGGAAGCGCAGCGCGCGGCGCTACTTCTTCGCGACGCTGATGACCTCGGGCTCCATGTAGCCCTTGAGCCCGATGATCGAGTACTGACGCCCGAAGCCGGACTCCTTCGCGCCGCCGAACGGCACGAACGCGCTCGTCGCGCGGTGCTGGTTGACCCAGGCCGTCCCGACCTCGAGGCGCTCGGCGATCGCCTTGCCGCGCTCGAGATCGTTCGTCCACACCGACGCGGACAGCCCGTAGCGCGTGTCGTTCGCGCGCCGGATCGCGTCCTCGACGTCGGAGAACTTCAGGATCGGCACGACCGGCCCGAACTGCTCCTCGCGCACGAGCCGGCTCGACTCGTCGATGTCCGTGACGAGCGTCGGCGGAATGAAATAGCCCGGACCGTCCGGCACTTCGCCGCCGCAGAGGATTCGCGCGCCGCTTCGCTTCGTGTCCTCGAGGATCTCGCGGACCTTGTCGTACTGCATCTTGTTCTGCAGCGGCCCGAGCGTGGTGTCGGGGTCGAGGCCGTTGCCGACCTTCGCCTTCTTGGCCTCCTCGACGAGCGCGTCGCAAAGCGCGTCGTAGATCTTCTCGTGCGCGTAGATCCGCTTGATCGCCATGCAGACCTGGCCGCTGTTCACGAACGACGCGAAGAAGACCTTCTTCGCGATCGCCTTCGGGTCGACGTCGTCGAGAATGATCGCGGGATCGTTGCCGCCGAGCTCGAGCGTGATGCGCTTCAGCGTGCCCGCGGCAGCGGCCATGACCTTCTTGCCGGTCTCGACGGAGCCCGTGAACGAGATCTTGTCGATCCCCTCGTGCTCGGTCATCCAACGGCCGAGCTCGTCGCCGCCCGCAAGCACGTTGACGACGCCGGGCGGGAAGATCTCTCGCGCGATCTCGCCGAGCTTCAGCGTCGTTAGCGGCGTGTACGGCGAAGGCTTCAGCACGGCCGTATTGCCGGTGTAGAGCGCCGAGACCAGCGGACCGAGCGCGAGGTTCACCGGGGCGTTCCACGGCGTGATGATCCCGACCACGCCGAGCGGCCGGTACTTGAGCTCGATGCGCCGCTCCGCGTCGTCGATGAGCACCTCGACCGGGATCTCGATGCTCACCATGCCGTCCGACTGCGCCGCGCCGCGGTCGATCTCGGCGATCGACTGAGAGAGCGGCTTGCCCTGCTCGCGGGTCAGGAGCTCGGCGAGCTCGTTCTGCCGATCCCGAAGCGCCTGCGAGAACCGCTTGACGAGCCCCGCGCGATGCTCGTAGCTCGTCGCACGCCAGCTGGCGAACGCCTCACGCGCCGCCCGGACGGCGTCGTCGAGATGTTTCCGAGTGGCCGCCGGGGCCACGGCGAAGACGGTGCCGAGCGCCGGATTGATTACGTCGAGTTCCGTGTCGCTGCCTACGAGCTCGCCGCCGATCAGCAGCGAGAAATCCCGCCTGATCTCGGTGCCGGCAGCGACGTTTTCTCTACTTTGGGCCATGGCGCGTTGACCTCCGCGAACGGTTTCGGTGCCCCGGGGAGTGCGCTCGCGGCTTGCAGCGGGCGCGTCCACATGAAGTAGAATTCATCTTACACGATCGTCCCCTGACGGGGCTTCCCGCCTGCCGGTCGAGCACGTTCCGCTCTCGTTGCGCACGCCGTCGCAGCCGGCGCGGGTAGGCATTCGGCAGCACAGGACCGCGATTGAGAACGAGGAGAAAACCCAATGAAAATCGTCGTCGTCGGCCAGGGAGCATTCGGGCGTAAGCATCTCGACGCGCTCAAGAACATCGAAGATGTCGAGGTCGTCAGCCTCGCCGGCGGAAGCCCGGATTCGACGGAGCAGGTCGCGAAGCAGTACGGCATTCCGCACTGGACGACGAATCTCGACGAGGCGCTCGCGCAGCCGGGCGTCGAGGCGGCGATCATCACCTCGCCGACGCAGATCCACGCGAAGCAGGCGATTCAAACGATGCGCGCCGGCAAGCATGTCGAGATCGAGATCCCGATCGCGGACAACTTGGCCGACGCCGAGGAGATCGACCGCGTGCAGCGCGAGACGGGACTCGTCGCGATGGCGGGCCACACGCGCCGCTTCAACCCGTCTCATCAGTGGATTCACAACCGGATCAAATCCGGTGATCTCGAGCTCCAGCACCTCGTCGTGCAGACGTTCTTCTTCCGCCGGAAGAACATCAACCTCGAGGGCAAGCCGAGGAGCTGGACGGATCATCTGCTGTGGCATCACGCGTGCCACACCGTGGACCTGTTCCACTATCAGACCGGCGAGGCGCCGAGCAACGTCTTCGCGCTGCAGGGGCCGAAGCATCCAGAGCTCGGCATCGCGATGGACATGAGCATCGGCATGACGACGCCGTCGGGCAAGGTCTGCACGCTCGCCCTGTCGTTCAACAACGAAGGCCCGCAGGGCACGTTCTTCCGTTATATCTGCGACAAGGGCACGTACATCGCGCGTTACGACGATCTGTTCGACGGCAACGACAAGCAGATCGATCTGACGGGCGTCGCCGTGTCGATGAACGGCATCGAGCTGCAGGACCGCGAGTTCATCTCCGCGATCAAGGAGAAGCGCGAGCCGAACGCGAGCGTCGCCCAGGTGCTGCCGGCGATGCGTACGCTCGACCGGCTCGAGAAGAGCCTGAACAAGTGGGAGTAAGGCCGTAAGCGGAGGCCGACGCGCTCCGCTGTCGATGACCGATTCGTATGGCTGACGAGAGCCCGGCCCCGGCTGATTCCGAGGCCGGGCTCGTTGCATGAAGGAGCCTCGACGTGACCGACATTCCGTACTGCATGCCGCCCGATCCGAACACGAAGACGCCGAAGTATCGGCCGCCGGCGCATGCATGCGACGCGCACTGCCACATCTTCGGGCCCGGGGACAAGTATCCCTACGCCCCGAATCGCAAGTACACGCCGCACGACGCGCCGCTCGAGCGCTTCATCGAGCTGCAGAAGACGCTCGGCCTCGAGCGCGCCGTGCTCGTGAACGCGAGCTGTCACGGCACGGACAACCGCGTGATCCTCGATGCGATCGCGCAGAGCGGCGGGCGTTATCGCGGCGTCGCGAACGTCGACCGTTCCATCACGGATGCCGAGCTCGAGAAGCTGCACGAGGGCGGTATCCGCGGCATCCGCTTCAACTTCGTCGCCCATCTCGGCGGCACGCCGGACCTCGACGTGTTTCACGAGCTCGTGAATCGGATCGCGCCGCTCGGCTGGCACGTCGTGCTCCATTTCGACGCGAAGGATCTGCTCGAGTTCGAGGATTTGCTGCGCAAGCTCCCCGTGCCGTTCCTCATCGACCACATGGGGCGCGTGCCCGTCAAGGACGGCCTCGAGCAGAAGCCGTTCAAGATCCTGCTGAACACGTTGCGGTCGCTCGAGAACTGCTGGGTCAAGATCAGCGGCGCCGAGCGGATCACGGCCGAAGGGCCGCCGTTCCACGATGCGGTGCCGTTCGCGCAGGCGCTGCTCGAGGTGGCGCCGGACCGGATCCTGTGGGGCACCGACTGGCCGCATCCGAACATCAAGCGCTGGATGCCGAACGACGGCGACCTCGTCGATCTGATCCCGCTGATGATGCCGGATCCGGAGCTGCAAAAGCGCGTGCTCGTCGACAACCCGCACCGGCTCTACGGTTTCACGGGTTAGCGGTCGTCGTCGAACGGGCGCTCCTCGAGTGCGACGCTCTTGATCAGCGCGTAGACGTGCTGCCCGGCCGCGAGGCCGAGCTCGGCGAGCGCCTCGCGCGTGATGCGCGAGCGCACGTGTCGGCCGTCGACCTCGAGGAGCAGCTCGACGTGCACCGGCTCGGTCGGGACGATCTCGAGGATCCGCGCGGCGAGCACGTTGCGAATGCTCAGGCCGCGCGGCGGCTCGGTCGCGATCGCGACGTCGCGCGCGAAAATCCTGAGCCGCACGCGCTTGCCGACCGGCGCGGCGCGGAGCGGCACGCGCAGCCGTTGCGTGCCGAGGCGGATCGAAGCCATACCGTTCGACGCCTCGTCGACGATTCCGTCGACGAGCGTGCCGGCCTCGGCATGGCCGGTCAGCGGCCAGAAATCGATGCGCTCGAGCACGTCGCCGACCGGGCCGCGGCCGACGACCCTGCCGTCCGCGAGCAGCACGACCTCCGACGCGAGCCGCGCGACCTCGTCGATGCTGTGCGTCACGTAGAGCACGGGCAGCCCGAACGCGTCGGGCAGCCTTTCGATATACGGCAGGATCTCCGCCTTGCGGCGGACGTCGAGCGACGACATCGGCTCGTCCATCAAGAGCAGCCGCGGATTCGCGAGCAGCGCGCGGCCGATCGCGACGCGCTGCTGCTCGCCGCCGGATAGCGATACCGGCCTGCGATCGAGCAGCGGCTCGAGATCGAGGGCGGTAACGACGTTCTCGAAGCGAATCGCCGCGCGATCGCGTGCACCGCGCTCGCCGGCCGCGCGCAGTCCGAAGCGCAAGTTGCCCTCGACGTCGAGGTGAGGGAAGAGCCGTCCGTCCTGGAACACGTAACCGATCCGCCGGCGATGCGTCGGCACGTGCCGGCCCGGACGTTGCCAGTCCTCGTCGTCGAATCGCACGGTGCCCGCCGCGCCGGTCTCGAGCCCGCTGACGATTCGCAGCAGCGTCGTCTTGCCCGATCCGCTCGGGCCGAATAGCGCGGTGATGCCGGCAAGCTCGAGGCGCTCGCGCACTTCGAGCGTGAAGCGGCCGCGCGCGAACGCGATCTCGAGTCCGAGCTCAGCCAACGGCGTAACCCATGCCGGGCCGGGCGCGGCGATTGATCGCGTACACGGCGAGCAATACGAGGAACGAGAAGACGAGCAAACCGGCGGAGAGCGCGTGCGCCTGGCCGTACTCGAGCCGCTCGACGTGCTCGAAGATCGCGATCGACACGACGCGCGTCTCTCCGGGAATGCTGCCGCCGACCATCAGCACGACGCCGAACTCGCCGAGCGTGTGCGCGAACACGAGAACGATCGCCGAGACATAGCCGCGCAACGCCATCGGCGACGCGACTCGGAGGAACGCCGCGACGGGCGACGCGCCGAGCGTTGCCGCCGCCTCGAGCGGGCCGCGGCCGACGCGCTCGAACGCCGCTTGCAGCGGCTGCACGGCGAAAGGGAAGGAGTAGACGATCGACGCGATGACGAGCCCCGAGAACGAGAACGTCAGCGTCGAATTGGTGAGCGTCACCCAATGGCGGCCGATCGCGCCTGCCGGCCCGAGCAGGATCAGCAGATAGAAACCGAGCACGGTGGGCGGCAGCACGAGCGGCAACGCCGTGACCGCCTCGACGGCGACGCGCCATCGCTTCTCCGTGTAAGCGAGCCACCAGGCGAGCGGAGTGGCGATGACGAGCAGCGCGACGACGGTGATGCTCGCGAGCTTGACGCTGAGCCAGACGGGGCCGAGATCGAATGCGCCCATTTGGCGGCGAATCTAGCCATGGCCGGCGAGACGTTGTCAACGCGCCGCCTGCCTGTGCGCGGCGGGCGCGTCTACCGAAATGCCCGCTCGAAACGCGCACGGCGTGCTATGCTGCGACGCGCGAGTGAGGCGCCGCGGCGTTCGCGACACGAGCCTTGGAAAACCCTCTGGGCGGACGGATGAAACGCATCATCATCGGCATGACCGGCGCGAGCGGCGCGATCTACGGCGTGCGGCTGCTCGAGGCGCTGCGCGCCGAGAAGGACGTCGAGACGCATCTCATCGTGACCCGCGCCGCGGCGCTCAACATCGCGGCCGAGCTCGAGGTCACGCGACGCGAGGTCGAAGCGCTCGCGGACGTCGTGCATTCGGAGCGGGATATCGGCGCGTCGATCGCGAGCGGCTCGTTTCGCACGGACGGTATGGTGATCGCGCCGTGCTCGATGCGCACGCTCGCGGCCATCGCGACCGGCGTGACCGACACGCTCGTCTCGCGCGCCGCGGACGTCGTGCTCAAGGAGCGGCGGCGCCTGATTCTGCTCGTCCGCGAAAGTCCGCTCCATCTCGTGCACTTGCGCAACATGGCGACGGCGACCGAATTGGGCGCGATCGTGTTCCCGCCGATGCCCGCGTTCTACGCGAAGCCGGAGTCGATCGACGTGCTGATCGACCAGAGCGTCGGTCGCGTGCTCGACTTGCTCGGCTTCGATTCGCCGCTCGTCAGGCGCTGGGAAGGTCTCAAAGCCTCGAAAGATTCATCGGACGAGGAGTGATGCCGCATCGCCCGACGCACATTCGCGGCGAAGCGCGAAACGCCGTACGCTGCCTCGACGAGGCTATCCCACTGCCGCCCGCGGTCGACGCTCGTCGGAGCGGCGCTCGGCCCGGGCGGACGCGGCGCTGCCCGCCGTGATCAGATAAGTCAGGTTGTTGTGCCGCCACGCGTACCTGCCGAAGGTCGACGCCGACACCAGGAACGCGAGCGGCTTGAACCAGGAACGCTTGTACGCGGCGGCGGCCGTCACCGAGGGAGAGTAGCCGTGCGCGGCGCAGAATGCCTCGATACCGCGCCGAGACATCGCGTCTTCATACACAACGGGATAGGGCGCGTGACCCGGTTTACCGGCGTCGCGGTGCCGGTTCACGTACTTGCAGAAGAGGACGTGGAACCAGTGCGGCGTCGTCCGCGCCAGGAGCGCGTACACGCTGTCCTTGTCCGGAATCCGTAGCACGATGAGGCCGCCGGGCCGGATCCAGCGCGCGAAATTGTCGAGCACCTTCTCGACGCCTTCGACGTGCTCGAGGACGTAGGAGCAGTAAATTACGTCGAACGATTGCGGCGGGAACGCGTCGTCGCGGAGATCGCCGACACGGTAGTCGTCGAGGTCTTTCTGCTGCTCGATGCGCAGTCTCAGTGCATCTTCGTCGAGATCGAGGCCGACGAGCGTGTAGTCTATCGATAGCTTGAGCGGCCAAGCCCTACCGCAGCCGGCTTCCAATATCGTGATGCCGTCCCCGTAAGCGTCGATTGCCGCCGAGATCAGAGCGATCTGTTCCCTGCGGCTGACGAGTTTCAGCGTCATCGGCGTGCCCCCATCGCTCGATCGAAATCGCGAGATGCGAGCTTGCTGTCGCACCTGCCCTTGTTCGGACCTCGGACCGTTGCAAGTCTCGGGCCAGTCCGTACGACGGATTTCCTTTCGGGCGCACGTCGCCCTTGAAATTCGCGGGAAACTGTCGCATAAAGGGAAACACGTAACGCGCAAGACTAGAAACGACAAAGAGTTTTTCAAATCCAGAAATAAAACGCGCGTGTGCGGCCGCGCGACTCGGTCAGTCGCAAGCAAGAAAAGAAAAACTAGCTGCAGAGCGCTAGGGGCTTCGGGCGCCCGGGTCGAAGGCGTGTAAGCGCTTCTGCATCCGGAATAATCGTGATGTCGCCAGATCTCGATGGCGCGGTGCGCGCGCAGTCCTTCCCGTTCGTCCGCCGTGTGGCTCGTTTCGGTTCCCGCTCGTTCAGAGCGCTTTTGGCCGTGCTCCTTACGTCCGCGCTCGCGGCCTGTGGTGGCGGTGGCGGCGGAGGTGCGCCCACTCAGCCTTCTACACCTCCCGCGAACAGGGCGCCGATCGCGGAGGCCGGCGCGGATGTCGCCGCAAGCCTCGGCGAGACGGTCGAGCTCGACGGCTCGGGCTCGCGCGACCCGGACGGCGACGCACTGAGCTATACGTGGCGCATCGTCGCGCGCCCGAGCGGCAGCGAGACGTCTCTCGAGGGCAGCGATACGCCGAACCCGAAGCTCGTGATCGACGTGCCGGGCACGTACACGATCGAGCTCGTCGTATCGGACGGCAAGACGTCGAGCGCCCCGGATACGGTGCGCGTGCTGACCGAGAACACCGCGCCCGTCGCGAACGCGGGCCTCGATCGTACCGCCGTCGTGGGCGAGACCGTCGAGCTCGACGGCTCGGGCTCCACCGATGTCGACGGCGACCGTCTGACGTATCGGTGGACCC
>Ga0207873_1000682_pt1 | contig 36001 bp, 30 predicted proteins | sample BGWIniCompost_FD_187373 | JGI IMG/M metagenome (GOLD analysis project Ga0207873, IMG submission 187373) | Cellulose adapted compost microbial communities from Newby Island Compost Facility, Milpitas, CA, USA - BGW Initial Compost (SPAdes)... ... | reverse complement strand
ATGAATGTAGAGTAGAAGGTTTAAAGGTTGAAATTAGAATAGCTTAGTTGTATGCGAAGTTAACAGAGGAAGCCATTATGTCAAGAGCCGTTGCGGTTGAGAACCGTTATCGTAACAATTTTAACAATCCGCGAAATCAGGGCAGCAACGGCATGAAAACGATTGCGGATTCGGATGCTCGGTGATGGCAATCAGAGGGAAAAGGCACCGAAAAATTTTTTCGGGAACGTCAAAAAATTTCTGCACCAGGAACATGAAGCGTGATGATGCGCATACGTGAGGATATGGAACACATAGGATATAGCCCTTCGACAAGCTCAGGAACAAGGCACATAGGATTCACATAGAATTTGAAGTCGCCTGACGGCGACTGGTGGCCCAAATTTAGGTAACCACTTATCGTCAAGTTCGCAGTCACTGGGCAGGTACCCCAACTTCAACACATCAACACATCAACACATCAACACATAGGTTGGTTAGCTCCAACATAAACACGTGAGCACGTAAACACCTATATTAGCGTTATGGAAGAACGATACAATGCCTATTCCTTTTTGCTCGACCGAACTGCAAGGAAGGTTAAGCAGTTTGCTCAAAGGCGCTTTAAGGAGATGGGCTTTAACATCACGGTCGATCAATGGCTGGTGCTGAAGCAACTGTATGAACGGGATCGGTTGAAGCAAAATGAACTTGCGGAACTCGTGTTTAAAGATAACCCAACGCTTACACGTATTATCGACCTGCTTTGCGAAAAGGGGCTCGTCGAGCGCAACACGCATCCTGAAGATCGGCGTTGTTTCATGGTGTCGCTCACCAGCAAGGGCAAGAGCAAGGTAAAAGAAATGCTCCCGAAAATTCAGGAAGTGCGCCTCAAAGCCTGGGAGGGACTTTCCGAACGAGATTTCAACCACTTCCGCCGGATTCTTAACACTATTTACGAAAACCTGGGAGGAGATAATGGTCAACCTTAAATTGATTTTTTCGTATTCAAATAGTTGTTGTACGAATAATTAATATACTAAATTTGCTGTCATGAGTTACGAGCCGATTCAGACCGACATATGCATCATTGGCGCGGGCCCGGTGGGCTTGTTCGCCGTATTTGAAGCTGGCCTCCTGAAGATGAGGTGCCATCTGATCGATGCCCTACCGCAACCGGGCGGCCAGCTTACCGAGATTTACCCGAAGAAGCCCATCTATGACATTCCCGGCTTTCCCATCGTCCAGGCCCAGGATCTGGTTGAAGGCTTGCTCAAACAGATTGAGCCTTTTAAGCCGACGTTCACGCTGGGCGAAAGGGTGGAGGGCATTGAACGCACAAAGACGGGGTTCACCGTATCCACCGCGAGAGGAACGGCGGTACTCAGCAAGGTCGTCGTGATCGCAGCAGGTCTCGGCAGCTTTGAGCCTCGCAAACCCGAACTCGCCGGCATCGAGCGATTCGAAGGCAAGGGCATCGAGTATATGGTGCGCGACCCTGAAGCCTTCAGAGGAAAGAAACTTGTCATTGCCGGTGGAGGTGACTCTGCACTGGATTGGACCATACACCTTGCCGACATCGCCGAGCGGGTCACGCTCGTTCATCGAAATGAAACGTTTAGAGGTGCGCCCGACTCCGCGGAGAGGGTGTATGACCTTGCGGCTTCCGGACGCATCGACTTACTCCTCAATTGCAATCTCGCAGAACTTCATGGCAACGGTGTGCTTGACGCTGTCACGGTTGCCGACAAACAGAAGCAGTGCATCACGATTCCGACGGATCATCTTGTTCCGCTGTTCGGATTGAGCCCAAAACTCGGGCCCATTGCTGACTGGGGTCTGAACCTCGATCGAAACCAGATCGTGGTGAACACTGTAGATTTTTCAACAAGTGAACCTGGAATCTTTGCTATCGGAGATATCAACACGTATCCCGGAAAACTAAAGCTTATTCTCTGTGGATTTCACGAAGCAGCACTCATGGCACAGGGGGCCTTTCCTTTCGTATATCCTGATCAAAAGATCAGTTTCAAATACACGACCGTTAATGGAGTACATGGATTCTAATCCTTGGGCGCAATGATTCACATCACCATCGAAGAACCTTCAGGAAAAAGCAATACGCTCGAGATACCCGAAGGCGTCAGTCTTAGCTTAATGGAGGTACTCAAGGCATCCGACTACAACATCCCCGCCACCTGTGGTGGCATGGCCTTGTGCGCTACATGCAGAGTGGAAGTTATTGAATGCGCTCAACCTCTCACCGAACCCACTGATGCCGAACTCGACATGCTCGATACTCTTCCGGATGCGACAGAGGGCAGCAGACTGTCTTGTCAAATACGTATTGAGCAACGACTAAATGGTGCTGTTTTTAAACTCAATACGATAACTGAGTAAGCCAACTCAAATCCTTTGTTCCAAGAATCTTGAACCACATAGGTCACAGTAGTGACACATAGGTCACATAGATTTGCCCACTGCCTACTGCTCAGGGTACCAATTCCGCAGTCGCACTTCAATCGTCTTCTCGCCCTTTTCAACGAGCTGCTTAAAACCTTCAACATCCGCCAATCCACCCTGACCTCTGTAATGATACGGGTACACAATTGCCGGTTGAAACTCTAACACCGCGCTGGCTGCTTGGTTGATATCCATCGTGTAGGGAAGATTCATACATACAAACGCGACATCGATATTTTTAAGTTGGCGCATCTCAGGGATGTCTTCTGTGTCACCTGAAATGTAGATGCGCTTACCTCCGAGTTCCAATACATAGCCATTGCCGCGTCCTTTTTTGTGTCGCGAAGTTTCGTCATCGGGAAGGTTGTACATCGGGATTGCTTTAATGGAAATCTCTCCGATGCGTGTTTCTTCGCCGTTGGCAAGAATCACAAGCCGATCTTTGTATGATTCAGGTAGCTGATCGGCTACGGCGCGCGGCACGACCAACTTTGCAGATTTGGTGTTCAGGCCGTCCAGTGTCTCAACGTTCATGTGATCGCCATGGATGTCGGTTATCAACACGACGTTGGGATCTCCCAGGCCGGCAAATGGATCCGCGCCCCCGAACGGATCGACGTAAATGGTTTGTCCGTTCCACTGGAGCACAAGCGACGCGTGAAGCACAGGCTGTATTGTAATCTTGCCCTTCTTGGTATCTATTTCATCGGGCGCCGGACGTTGCGCAAAGGCCACGATACCTGCAAAACTAAGCGCGAAAACAGCGAGGGTTATTTTCATATTGAGTGGGGATTATGCTAATTGTATCTGAAAGGCGACATTTTGAAAGGGTCAGAATCTGACCAATGCCGAACCAAAGTAGAACCTACTTTTCTCTTTATCAAGGATTCTTTTTGTACTGTCACCATGAAGTTCGAATACGGAAGCGATCACCTTACTGCCGGACGGGCGGTTGCATTGTGTGAAGGCCGAATGCGTGGCGCTATTACCCCGGCGGTCCGCGAAAGGGTAAAACGAAGCGAGCAGGCCATTGCTGATATTGTAGCTGAAGGTCGCGTAGTCTACGGGGTCAATACAGGCTTCGGTTCGCTGTGTACTACCATCATATCCGCGGAGGATACCCGAAAACTCCAGTATAACATACTTCGAAGTCACAGTGTCGGCGTAGGAGATGCCGTTCCCGCTCAAATCGCAAAGCTCATGCTAATTATCAAGGTGCATGCCCTGTGCCTTGGCTACTCCGGCATTCGGCTGGAGACCCTGGAACGGATTTTATGGCATATCGAAAATGACATCATACCGGTGGTACCGACACAGGGCTCCGTTGGTGCGTCCGGAGATCTGGCGCCCCTGGCGCATCTGTTTCTCCCGCTGATTGGTCAGGGTAAATTAATGGTAAAAGGAAACGTTGTTGACGCCAGCAGCTTCCTGCAGGAAGCGGGTTTGAACGCGCTTCAACTTGGACCCAAAGAAGGTCTTGCCCTCATTAACGGAACCCAGTTCATTGCAGCTTATGCTGTTAAAGTGATCGAACGCCTGCACGGCTGTCTCGCGCACGCCGATATTATTGGCGCTATGATGATCGAGGGGTTGCTGGGCTCTGTAAAACCGTTTGAAGAACGCCTTCATCAGCTCAGGCCTTTCAAAGGCAACATACACGTCGCGCACCGTATTCGCTGCCTTCTCAACAACTCCGAGATACTTAGGTCGCACTCCAACTGTGGCCGCGTACAGGATCCGTATTCCTTGCGCTGTATACCGCAAGTGCATGGCGCTTCCCGCAACGCCTGGCTGCACATGAAAGAGTTGCTTGAAACAGAATTGAATTCAGTTACCGATAACCCCGTTGTCTTCGACAAAGACAACACGGTAAGTGGAGGAAATTTTCATGGACAACCGCTCGCGCTGGCGCTCGACTATACAGCACTGGCGGCTGCCGAACTTGGCAACATCTCCGACCGTCGCATTTATCTGGCTTTGGAGGGAAATACAGAAGGACTCCCTCAACTGCTCATGAAAGACACAGGCATCAACTCCGGCTTTATGCTTCCACAGTACACAACGGCCGCCCTCGTGAGCGAGAACAAAACTCTTGTTTATCCGGCAAGTGCAGACAGTATCCCTACGTCGCTTGGACAGGAGGATCACGTGAGCATGGGTTCGATAAGTGCGCGCAAAGCACTACAGGTAATCGCCAACCTTGAAAAGATCCTTGCAATCGAGTTGCTGTGCGCAGCGCAGTGCTTCGACTTCCGCAGACCTCTTAAGTCGGGCGCGATACTGGAAGCTTGTCACACCGTCGTCCGGTCGCATATCGATCACGCCGAAGAAGATCGCATATTCGCGCATGATATTGAAAAGGCGTTGTCGCTGATCGAGCGGCGGGAGTTACTTGATGTCATCAATACTTACGCTGAGGAAGGACACGATATAAAAAGTCCCTATGACGAGCTTTTCGAAGTTTATTGAACAATATGCTTCGCATCCGAACTACCGTGCACCGCGAGGTACACAGTTGCACGCGAAATCATGGCAGACGGAGGCACCACTACGCATGTTTCTGAACAACCTCGATCGTGAAGTTGCCGAAGATCCTGCAAACCTCGTCGTGTACGGCGGCACAGGGCAGGCAGCGCGAAATACTGACGCTGCCCTGAAAATCATTGAATGCCTGCTCTCCTTGAATGATGACGAAAGCCTTTTGATACAGTCGGGCAAACCCGTCGGTATCATTCCAACCCACAGCAAAGCTCCACGAGTGCTCATTGCGAACAGCAACCTCGTTCCGCGTTGGGCGACCTGGGAGCACTTCAATGAGTTGAAGGCGAAAGGCCTCATAATGTTCGGACAAATGACGGCGGGTAGCTGGATCTACATCGGCAGCCAGGGTATTCTGCAGGGTACTTACGAGACGTTTATGTCGTGTGCCGCGCGACATTTTAACAGCGACCTGAAAGGGAAACTTCTTGTCAGCGCAGGACTTGGAGGAATGGGAGGCGCACAGCCGCTGGCCGCTACGATGGCGGGTGCAACATTTCTCGGTGCTGATGTCGACCCCGACCGGATACGCAAACGCCTCGAGACACGTTACCTCGACCGTATGACCGATTCCTACCAGGAAGCAAAATCCTGGGTGGTTGAAGCGTGTCAAAAGGGAGAAGCGCTGTCAGTCGGGCTCGTTTCGGATGCTGGCGATATGCTTGAAAAACTGTTAGGCGATGGCCTCGTTCCGGATATCCTTACCGATCAGACGTCGGCGCATGATCCGGTGAACGGCTATGTTCCGAATGGTCTGACCCTCATCCAGGCGGCGGAGCTAAGGCGCAGTGATCCTGCTCAGTATAAGCGACTGGCACTGAAAAGTATGGCTCGCCATGTTCACTTCATGCTTGAACTACAGCAGAGGGGAAGCATCGTATTTGACTATGGTAACAACCTGCGAGAATTCGCCATGGAGGGTGGCGAGAAGAATGCGTTTTCATTCCCCGGTTTTGTTCCTGCTTACATACGCCCGCTCTTTTGCGAAGGGAAGGGCCCGTTTCGTTGGGTAGCGCTGTCGGGCGATCCGCATGATATCTATGCCACAGACGACGCGCTGATGGAAGCCTTTCCGGAAAACACGCACCTTCTTCGCTGGTTGACGGAGGCAAGGAAGCGTGTATCCTTCCAGGGACTGCCGGCTAGAATCTGCTGGCTGGGGCTCGGTGAGAGACAGAAGGCAGGTCTTCTGTTCAATTCATTAGTTCGATCGGGAAGGGTAAAGGCGCCTATTGTCATTGGGCGGGATCATCTCGACTGTGGATCGGTAGCGTCGCCTAACCGAGAAACGGAAGCCATGGCAGATGGCAGTGACGCTGTGTCGGACTGGCCACTGCTCAATCTCATGGGAAACACAAGCGGTGGGGCGACATGGGTTTCATTCCATCACGGAGGAGGTGTCGGCATGGGCTATTCTCAGCATGCAGGTATGGTGATCCTGGCCGATGGAACAGATCGCGCGGAGGAATGCCTTAAGCGGGTTCTTTACATCGATCCCGCCCTTGGTGTCATACGACATGCTGATGCCGGCTATCCCGAAGCAACGGCAACGATGGAAAAATTCGGAATGCGAAAGCTGTGATCACCTCACGATCGTAACCGTGCCTTTAAAAGAGGCATTGACGTAGGGATCGTTCAGGTTGATCGTGTAGTAGTAAGTGTCTGTCGGCAGTTCCTGCCCATTGTGCTTTCCGTCCCATTCGTTGTGAAGACCCTTTGCTTCATACACAACTGTCCCACGCATGGTAAACACGCGAATAAGTGCTTCAGGAAATTCGTCGCTGGAGTTCAGCGAAGTAATTTTCCAGGTCTTGTTGTTCCAGCTGCTGTTGGGTGTAAAATATTTCGGGATGTCAAGCACAATCCCCTGAATGAGTTCAATTTCGCGCACCGCTGGTTCACTGTAGAGCAGTCCGTCATTAACCTTGATTGTGATGAGCTTGACGCTATCGGTCGTGACCTCATTCTCACCAACCACAAATTTGTACGTGACGTTGCGAATTGCTTTCGTGTATTCCGAAGCAGGTGCGTTACCGATAAGGTAGAGAACCCCTTCACCCTGATCAAATATACCGTTGATACCCGGGGTTTCGGTTTTGTCGTATTGCAATATATCAGAGCCCGCACGATACGTCATGGCGTCGAACGCGATTTCGGCGACAGTAATCGCATCTTTGTCGGGGTCCGTCACCTCTGCGGTTTTTGTAATTTGGGTCGGTTGTCTGCCAACAAAGAATGAAACAGGGGTTGTTTCAAGCGTAACGACTGGCGCGTCGTTCACCGGTGTGACGGTGATGGAAAGTTCATAGGGTGCGCTGGTAAGTTCACCGTCATTTACCGTTACGGAAACCTTAAGCGTTCCATGGAAGTCGCGCGGCGCGCTCACGGTGTTCCCTTTTACTGTGTAACCGGAACCTGGGAGAATCTGCAGCGTGAAATCTTCCGGGTACTTGTTGTCTGGATCGGTAACTATGAGATGCGTGAGCTTTATTTCAATTGAGCCGTCCTCCTGAAAGGCCAGCGGTTGTTGTCCCGTGATTGTGGGTGGACGGTTCGAGGGCACAACAGTTATCTGCAGCTTGTATCGATTGCTATTTGCCTTTCCGTCATTGACGCTGACCTCGGGCTGAAGCGTTCCTGTAAAATCTTTGGCTGGTGTGATCCGCGTGCCCGTTACCTGATAGTTTTGACCCGGATAAACGGTGAGGGAAAAGTCGTCGGGATATTTGCTATCCGGATCTGTGACTTTGAGGTGCGACAGAGACAACGTGAGGGAAGTGTTTTCAACCATGGATAATGCAACCTGCCCTGTGATCACAGGTGCGATGTTTTTAGGATACACCGTGATCTTCAAAGGGAAGACATTGCTGTCGTCAATTCCGTCGTTTACTCTCACGTTGACCGTCAGTTCGCCTTTGTAGTCCTTGGCCGGGACGATTGTAGTGCCACTCGCAATCGTATAGTTGGCACCGGGGCTTACCTTAAGTGTGAAGCCTTGCGGATAAGTATCGTCGGGATCAGTCACCGTGAGATGATTCAATGTGAGAGTGACCGACGTGTTCTCTTCGATACTTATCGGAGATTGTGCTGTGATTACGGGAGGAACATTTTCCGGAATCACCTGGATTTGTACAAAGAACCGTTCGCTGTCGTCTTTACCGTCATTCACGCGTACTTCCACATTGAGCGTACCGGTAAAATCACGGTCGGGTGTAACACGATTTCCGTCACGTCGGTAATTATCCCCGGCAAAAACCCGAAGCGTGAAATCTTCGGGATAGTCGTTGTCCGGATCGGTCACCTGAAGGTGCGTGAGCGTGAGTGTTATCGACGTGTTTGCTTCAATGGTAAGCGGAACCTGACCCGTGATGATGGGTGGCACGTTTTCCGGCTCGGTGACCGTGATGCGGAGATTGAAGGGCCTGCTGTCCGCTTCGCCGTCGTTTACCGATACAGGCACTGTCAGGTTCCCGTGAAAATCCCTGTTGGGTGTGACGGTCATGCCGTCGACAGTGTAGTTCTTGCCCTGGTACACCGTCATCGTAAAACCAGTGGGATAGGGATCGTCCACGTCGATGACGATGAGATCAGAAAACTGTATCGTGAGCGGGCGCCCGCTTTCCGTTGTGAGGGGTCTTTGTGACAGGATTATGGGCGCGGCGTTTCGTATCAACTGCCCGTAGGTATGGCTGGCCAGGATGAGGCCAAGGAAAATGAGGCCGTGCCTGCAGAATGCGGGGGACATGACGGGTTTTAATTAAAGCCTTGATTTAAGTTAGACAAAAATACCGTCAGCAGGACAAAATTTTGACACTTTGGTTTAAGAGGATCGTGATTTTTTTCTCCCGGTGGTGGTATGCGTTTTGCTTTTCTCCCTCTAATCGTTTGCCCACGAGCACCTTAGTGTTTTCCGGGTGTAGCGCGGGTGTGGCTTATCGTCCACGGTGATCGCGTCGTAGGACGGACAGAAAATCGTCTCCGCCGGGCATTGGTCGGCTGTATATCCCGGTAGCGGACAACGCCGGGCATAGTTCCGTCGTGGATGTTTACTTTATGATGTCAGAACGAAAGGAGAGCAGACATGGCGGCACAAAAAGCGGATATCATTGTAATGGATGGCGAGACGATGGATCTCTATACCAACCCCCTCGAGGACTACTGGGCAAAGAGTCGAAAAAAACGACCGCTGTTTTACTCTCTGGATGTGTGCCGACGCGGCTATATCGCCAGTTGGGAGATCCGGGATGGACAATTGTTTCTGACGAACATTGAAGGCGATATTGAGAACCGATCTCTATTTGGTCCGAAATCCAAAAAGTGTACACTGAAAACGGTGTTCAAGAAGGCCGGACCGGAAGGCGTAAAGGCCGAGTGGTTCTCCGGGAAACTCCGCATCCCCCGCGGCAACATGACGCAATACGAACACAGCGGATATGATTCGCGGTTTGAACGCGAAATGATCATCACGGTCAATAAGGGTGATGTAATCAAAGTTGCGACGCTTGATTACACGCAGAAGACCTTGGTTGTAAGCTAATCACCCCACCCTATGTGCTCTATGTGATTTATCTATGTGTTCTACGTGGTGCAAACAGACTGTCTAACCACCAGGCACAAAGGGAAACACATAGGAGCCCCTGAAAGAGGCTATTGCCCCGTTGCATACGTTTGAGGGCTTGATAAATCCCGCCGGAAACCGTATATTAAACCTCCTACCACACCTAAACCCCTTCCAGTATGAATTTCAAGCCCCATTTTCAGACCCGGGAAGAAAGAGACGCGGCGAAGCCAAGGTACGAGTCCGTCGTCAACTACATGGTACAAGCGCACAATCTCGTGACGTTCCATCCCGATCAAAGCATCTATGAGGTTATTGAAACGATTATTGATCGCAAAATTTCCGGAGCTCCCGTTCTGGATGCGCATAAGAGGCTGGTCGGGATGATATCTGAAAAAGATTGCCTTCACATCATTGTCGATCAGGCGTATCACAACATGCCACTGCCGTTCCGTACCGTTAAAGATTACATGACGCGTGACATCAAAACGTTGTCGCCGGATAGCGACATCGTTACCGCTGCAAATGAATTTCTGAGCACACCGATCCGGCGAATGCCTGTGGTTGAGAATGGGGTGCTACTGGGGCAGGTAAGTCGCCGCGATATCCTTCGCGCCGCCAGGAACATACACGCTGCTGACTGGAAGCACTAATCCATTTTATCGAGTAGCGCCCAGGAATAGACGACGTGAAGCATCAGCAATGCCACACCGGCGCCGCCGGTGGCATCAGTTTCTCTGACAAAATCAAAGACGTAATAATCGCCCGACACAGCGACTACGAGTCGGTAGTATTTGTATAAGTATTCCGGCCGCAGGTAAATCACTTCTTCTACTGTTTCATACGGGAGAACTATCGTCTTCACGGCTACTTGATGAGTACCTGTCTGGATGGGATACTCACCCTCACCAAATTGAATGGTCATAGGCAGCTTTGAGTTTTTTGAGGTGCGTCCTTGACTGATACGAATGCATTAGCAGAGGCATAGTAATGAACAAACTGCGGTGGTTGAGTGCGAAGAATGCATTGAAATCGAAGCGGAAACAGGAATTATTCTCGCGGGCAACCGGTTCATACAATAAATCTATCGCGCTTATCGACCATAGGGGAGACATGAATCGAACAGGATACCTTTTTTCAATAGCAACCATTGGTCTGTTCCTGTTTGTGGTGGATTGGTACACCGTTCAGGGCGTTCGAACATTGGTTTACGGGCCGGCATCGGCTGGAGGCATTCTCGCGGCCGGATTGGGTGTCTTCCTGCTACTGGTGACACTTGCCGTGTTTGCTGGTATTTCCTTCATCAGGCGAAGCGGATCTACACCTGCTCTTGTTCGTGTCGTGTTACACGCCTTTCTGATTCTGTTCGTTGCGCAGCTGGTGTTAATGGGAGTGTTGTTAACCGAAGATGTGTTCCGCGTAATTGCTGCTGCAGTAACCGACAGCGACCTGCCGAGTCGAAGCCGATTGATTAGCCAGGTTGGAGCTGCACTCGCCTCGTTGCCGATGCTTGCATTGGTATATGGTGTTGCAAAAGGCCGTCATGATTATCGCGTGCATCGCCACACTATTTGGTTTGACGATCTTCCGGAAGCATTTGACGGTTTTCGCATAACGCAGATTTCTGACATTCACGCGGGTGGCCTGCGAAACCGAAAGGCCGTAGAAAGGGCCGTCGGCCTAATCAATGCACAGCAATCCGACTTGTTTGTATTCACAGGAGACCTCGTCAACAACCGCGCTGATGAGATCGAACCCTGGATCGATACGTTTTCGCGGATAGAGGCGCCATACGGAAAGTATGCGGTGCTTGGCAATCACGACTATGGTGACTATATCGCGTGGCCAACCATGAGGGCCAAGGAAGCCAACCTGGAACGCCTCGCGCGGCATCATGCAACGATGGGACACCGGCTGCTCATGAATGAAAGTGTGCGGATTGAAAAAGACGGCGCTTTCATCACACTGATCGGAATTGAAAACTGGGGACAGGGCTTTAGCCAGTACGGTAACCTAAGGAAGGCACTTGAGAGAGTCGATCCGAACAGCTTCAAAGTGTTGCTGTCGCACGATCCGTCACATTGGTCTGCCGAAGTAAAGCATCATCAATATCACATCCATCTAACCCTTGCGGGGCATACGCATGGCATGCAATTCGGGATTGAGGTAGGACGCATGCGTTGGAGTCCTGTTAAATACCGCTATTCCCATTGGGCCGGCCTTGCAGGTGAGGATAGCCGATACCTGCACATCAACAGGGGATTTGGAGTCCTGGCCTATGAAGGACGCTTTGGAATCTGGCCAGAGATTACAGTGATCGAATTACGCCGCAGGAGCTGACACGTGCTGACGGCTGTCGTCGGGTCGCTTGTGTTTCCATCGTTTGTGCGACCAAAGCCACGTAGCAGGACTGCCGACAATATCCTTCTCAAGACGACGAGCAAACATTTCAGAGATTGCACCTTCTTCCGTTTCGGCAGGGTTTTCACAAAGGAGCTCGACAGCCAGCTCATAATACCCTCTCCGAATCTTGTGCATGTTTACAAACACTACTGGGAAGTTGAACTTTTTTGCCAGCTTTTCGGGGCCCATATAAATCGATGTGTCCTGGTTGAGGAAGGTCGTCCAGTAAGCATCGCGGGGAGCCGACTGGTCGGCAACAAAGGCAGTGGCCGTAACCGATTTTCGTGCGGCGGCCATTTCGCGAAGTGTGCGTCCTTCAGCGATGATCTTGATGCCGAAACGGCTGCGCATCCGTTGCACGAGTTTATCGAAATGCTCGTTGGAAAGGGGGCGGTAGATGACCGAAAGATCATATGGCGTATACAGCTGAAAGCACGAGCTTGCCCATTCCCAGTTTCCGAAATGCCCCGTCACAATAATGATGCTCCTATTCTCATTGTATAGCTGGTTTAGCCATTCATGGTGTTTCATCACCGTGTGCTCCCGCGTTTCGGCCTCGTCCATTTTCATGGCCTTCAGCGATTCCACGATGACATCGCACATGTGCCGGTAATATTGGTTGGCGATGGAGCGTATTTCGGTTTCAGATTTTTCGGGAAACGAGGTCCTAAGATTGGTGAGGATCACTTTCCGTCGATACCCTATGGCCCTGAACACAAGGCTCATCATGTCGGAAACCACGTACAAGGCACGAAAAGGAAGAGACGCCACCAGCATTACAAAGGGGCGTACCATGTAAAAAATGACTGCGTTCATCTGGGATTCACTATCCTGAGACTACATTACGGCGTGAAGTTACGAAGTTTTCGAGTTGGGGAGGCCTGTTGCCGTTAACGCACCCGCCTGAAGTAGAAGTTCGAGCCGGCCGGTTTGCCCTTGGAGAGGCCTTCTATGCGCGCAACCACCGAGTCAGCCGTGATTACCGTGTAAATGATCCGTTGCGGAAAGTCGTGTTCGGGGTTTTCGAAGAGGAATCGGTTATCTCCATGCTCGGTGAGTTGGAAGCGTACAGCCTTGTTGCCGTTCGGCCCGGTAACCGTGTAACCGATCCCATCGGCATCCTGCGCGAGATGGATTCTTTCCCAAACGACGGTGTCCGAGCCGTTGACATTAAAGCTCCGCCCGGAAAGGGTGTTGTCGTCGGTCTTTGACCACTCCTCAAAGATCGGTCCCTTACCTGCGTCCATTCGCCATAAGCCTTCCAGAATCCAAAGCTTCTTGAAAACGGGATCGGAGGGCGTTAATGCCAGGATGGATGCGGTCAAGATAGCAAGAGCGGCAAGGAGGACGTAACGCGGGAATCGGAGGGTCCACATAAGCGTGAAAGTAATGCTTTTGTTGTCAATCTCCAATAGCTGCTTACGGGATGCGACGGTCGAAATCGATTGAACGAATACCACAAAGCGCAAGTAGTTCATCGGTTATCGTTGCCAGTTGCGTGAATGTTGCGTTAGTCCATCACCGTTAATAACGCTTAAGCTATGCAGTTGATAAGGGGATTGTGTTTTTTTTTATCTTTAGTTTCATTCACCAGATCCTATGCCTAACCCCGTTAAACTCGAACACTTCCGAAATCTTGTTGCTCTTTCGGCTGCCGATGGAAAAATAGCCGACGTAGAGCGGTCAACGTTGCTTCGAATTGCCAACAATCAAAACATTCCCATCGAACGCGTGAACGTCATGCTTTCGAAGGCGAATGAGTATGCTTACCTGATACCCCAGAATGCGAAGGATCGGGAGGCCCAATTGGATGAAATGATTTCCCTCGCGCTGGTTGACGGCGTACTCGAAGAGGGCGAACTCGCTTTGATTACCCTGGTGGCGGAAAAGCTGAAGTTCACCCGCGAGGAACTGCAGGTCATCCTGGATCAGCGGCGTGGCCAGTGATAACTTATCCCTGGTCGATCGTTACTCTTGCATTTTTTGCCACTGAGCGATACACAGCTTCAACCACGCGGATATCGCGTAGCCCTTCCTCGCCGGGAGCAATGAGAGGTTTGTTCTGGAGGATCGCCAGTGCATCGTCATCCATTTGATGTGCCTGCTGATGGGGTACGGTTGCATTTAGCTGTATGCCATCGCTCGTTTCTCCTCTGATGCCGCTGTAGGCCTGAAAGGGAGACAACTTGTACCAGCCGTTGCTGCATGTGACCATCAGGTCGTTCATGTTCTTACCAAAGCTTGTTTCACAGGAAGCAGTTACGCCGCCGGGGAATTCCAGTTCGAACTGCATGGTCTCATCAACCTCCTTGTAAATTTCCGGACGCGTTGTGGATTGCTTCGCGGTGACAGCAATGGGTTCCAGTTGCGTGCTGTATCGCGCAGCGTTGAGCGGGTAAACCCCCATGTCATACATCGCGCCGCCGCCCATTTCTTTCTTTTGCTTCCAGTGATCGGTTCGGCCCTCGCGATATCCGGCGGCAGCCGTAACACGCACGACCTTGCCGTACTTCTTGTCCTTCGTAAAGCTGATAATCCTTTGTGTATTCGGTTCGTGCTGCATCCGATAACCTATGGCCAACTTGACCTTATTTTGAGCGCAGGCATCGATCATGCTTTGACATTCCTTTTCCGTCATGGCCATTGGTTTCTCACACCACACGTGCTTGCCGGCTTTAGCCGCGCGGATGGTATACTCGGCATGCATCGAAGGTGGGAGGACGACGTATATCACATCGATGTCGGGGTTGTCAGCGATGCGATCAAAAGTATCGTAGCTGTAAATATTTTTGTCGGGTATATTGTACTTCTTCTTCCATGCTTCTGCCTTTGATGGTGTACCAGTCACAATTCCTGCTAAGTAACAGTATTTCGTCATTTGCAGTCCGGGCGCCAACAGATCGGTGCTGTAATATCCAAGTCCGACAAGCGCTACACCGAGTCGCTCTTTTCGTTGTGGAACGATGATGTTGGCGAAAGCGGGTTCTGCAAATGAAAGGGCAGCTGCCCCGGCCAGGGCGCGCTGAAGAAAGTCTCGTCTGCTGGTCATAGAATCTTTTTATATGGGTTGTTGGACTGAAGATAAAGGCTTCACGTTCCAAAACCAACCTTTTTTGTAAGCGCGGAGGTAAGTAGGGATGACGGTGTCTGGTTGACAATCACGTGTTTGATACGTGATGGTGAAACTGTATGTTTAATCGAAGTGTGTTTAAACGAGGATTTTGAACGATAGAATTATGGGTTGCGATTTGTGAAGTGTTCCCGTGATGTGGATAAAACTGTTGAAAAGTTGTGGAGTACTTTTCATGGTTTTCTTTGGTGCGTAAAGAAGGTGCTATTACCTTCATATCACCAAGTCGTCATTTACAGATTCATCGGACAGAATCGGTAAACAAAACCCTGATTTCCTACGGGAGGCAGGGGACAAAAAAGCCGATTGTGAAAGAATGAGTTCACGTTAGGAATCTTTCGGGATGCCTGGTGTGCGTTCAAGCCCTGCGGGCGACTATCGCAAGGTACCGCGTTCAGGGTTGATTCTGCTAAAGGCACTTGGGGTTGCAGCCGACTACGGTCGCGTTGTAACAAGACGGGAAACAAGTCAAGCAATTGATTCTGTTTCCCGTTTTTTGTTTTACTTCGACTACAATCGGAGACCCTTCCACCAACGCAGGAGTGAAAGCGTATGAAGACCCTCGGATTGATAACACTCCTTTTGATTCAATGCGCTGTCGCCATCGCGCAATCCGTCACCTATTACCTTCCGGAAAAAAAATTAAGGATTACCGTCACATACAAACTAACCGGCTATGTGCTGACTTCAAGTGCGGATAATAAGATCATCGACAGAAAATACGAACTGGTGATTACAGATCCGGTGAAGGTGGAGGAGATGGTACTTCCCGATGGAAACCGACGGTTTGAAGTTCGTCTTCCTGAAAAGCTTGCCTCCGCAGGTGCCCGGTTTGAATGGAAAGTACAACTCGACAGGAATGGAATTCTTACCGGATGGAATGCATCGCGTGAACCCATCACCACTCAGGTGCTGACCGGTGCGGTCGGGTTTGTGGCCAATGTGCTTACAGGCCTTACACCCGTTGCCGGTGTGCGCCCCGCGTTGGAAGAGAAACCTTACAAAATCGACACGGAACAGAAGTTCACCGTATCTGAGTTGATTGACATACCCGCAAGCGGACTCAGCAATGTGACAGTCGCCGCTCCAACCATAGGGGTAACCCTGTCTTCTGCTCCGTCAGTCACCGTGACGCTGACACCCGTCAATAACGCTGCACCAGGTGGCGATGCGTCTGGTCGTACCGATGCGCTGTACTACATCGAACCACGCGCTTATCGTCTGTACGTGGACGTCAATAACAACGGACTCATTTCATCAACCCGGGTTATCGACGAAATCATTCGCATCCCGCAGCACGGCGGGCTAAAGTCAATTGCATTGACCGAACTGTTTAAAGGCAGAAAAGCCGCAGCGTTAAGCCTTGACCCTGCTACCGGCCAACTCTTGTCGTGGGAATACAAGCGCAGTGGGAATACGCGTACGGAAACAGCAGATCTGAGTAAACAGCTAACGTCCCTGGCAGAAGCTGTGTCAGCAGCGCAAGCCGCAAGCCAGCGTCGCCTGGAGCAGCGTGTATCAGAGTTGAGCTTGGAAGTGCAGCGGTTGGAGTTGGAGAGGAAACTGCGATCGATCACCGATTACTAGTTGCTACTACCTACTTATCTACCGTCTCCCGCTCCGCGTATGCTCCAAAAACCACCGATACAAATCCTCTCCGCCATACACGCGCTTCCATGTATCGTGTCCCATGTCTTCTTCTATGGTGTAGCGTACTTCAGGGTGTCCCAACTCTTCAAGCTTGTTGAGGCCTGCGAGGAAGTATTTTTTCGGAACGACTTGGTCACGTCCACCACTAAAGCACCATACGGGAAGTTTTGATTGTGCGATGGATGGCATCAGATCGGGGTGGCCCCACCCTACGATGGGACTGATCGCGGCAAAGACTTCGGGATGTTTGCTCGCGATGTACCACGTGCCAAATCCGCCGTAACTCAGTCCCGTCAGGTAAACGCGATCCGCATCGGCCTGGTAGTTGGTGAGGACATGATCAATCATGTTCATTAAGTCGGTTTCAATCTGATCCCAACCTCTTGGCAGCGTCACGTAAGGCAGTGAGTCGATCGGCTCGGCTCCCGCCATGGGCGAAGACATTTTACCAGGAGCTTCTCGCTCCGGTGTTCCTGATGGCAACCGTTTAGGAATTCTGTTGGGATCGCGGTTCGTGAGGTAGTCGATGCCGAGCGTGTCCATTCCGAACATCGGAAGTTGCGGCGAGATGATGATGAACGGTAAGTCGCGACGCTGTATCCAGGCCTCGTAGAGCGGACCGTGAATGAGTACAAAGTCCAGCTCGTCTTTTCCGTTACCGCGTTCACCGTTGCCATGAAGGAACATCATTACCGGCCACTTCCTCGCGGGATCATCGCGATAGCCTCTTGGCAGGTAAAGAAAATATTCATGTTCCTGCTGATCAAGCGTGCTGGTAAACGGTACACGCAACAGCTCTTCTTCGGACGGAGCTTTCTCGGTTGGAGCGCAAGACATAACGGCTAGTGCAAGACCCAGGACGATAAGGGTACCTGTTGAAGTTTTCATGAAAGTAAAATAGGAAATTCCTTTTATGTCACCTATGTGTCTATGTGCGTTCCAGGTGGGTCAGGTGATGGGTGGTTTTTGAGCCACATAGGGCACATTGGGACACAAAGAGCACATGGGTTCACCTAAAACTGCTGTTGATTCCTTCCAGCGCGGCGCTTCCCGGACACAGTTCCTCCTGCGTCAGCGAATTCAGCGGCTGATCGACCGTCGCAAGCACATCGTGAAGGTCGTGGCTCGAAGTTTCTGCGTACAGCAAGCCGGTGAGAATTTTGCCTTCCCTTTTTGCCTTGTCCATTTGATTCATAGCGGCGTTGCGATCGGTGGGATCCCAACCCGGACTCAGCTTTCGCAAGGCAAGGAGGGAGCCGTCGTGGAGTTCGACCGTAGTGGATGAACCTTCTTCGTACTCAACGGTGATTTCTTCTGCGTCGGGAACAAAATCAAGGGCCGACGTGGCTTCGATGTGTTGACGGACGTAGTCGTACGACTTCGTCGATCCTTTGTTATTGTTGAAGGTAACGCACGGCGATATCACATCCAGGAAAGCAAAACCCCGATGAGAAAAGGCGGCCTTCAGCAACGGTATCAGCTGCGTCTTGTCGCCTGAGAAACTTCGGGCCACAAAGGTTGCGCCAAGGGTGATTGCAAGTTCTGCAAGATCGATAGCGGGGAACGGGTTTTCGGCTCCTGCTTTATTGATAGAGCCATAGTCGGCTGTCGCTGAATCCTGCCCCTTGGTGAGGCCGTAGCACCCATTGTTCATGACAATGTACGTCATGTTCAGATTTCGGCGCATTACGTGGCAAAACTGACCCAACCCAATGGAGGCTGTATCGCCATCGCCGGAAACACCAATGTATATGAGGTCCCGGTTAGCAAGGTTCGCGCCTGTTGTAATGGAGGGCATGCGACCGTGAACCGAGTTGAATCCATGAGAATTTCCCAGGAAGTAAGTCGGCGTCTTTGAACTGCAACCAATACCCGAGAGTTTGGCCACGCGATGTGGCTCAATGGAGAGTTCGTAACATGCCTGCACAATGGCAGCGCTGATGCTGTCATGACCGCAGCCGGCGCACAGCGTCGACAACGCCCCTTCGTAGTCCGACTTAACAAACCCAACAGCGTTCTTCTTCTGTTCCGGGTGACGGAACCGCGATTTTACGTAACTCATCCTACAGAAAGTTTTTGACTCGGAGTATCGGGAAGACCAATGCGTGCCAGGTGATCTTTGACCTGTGCAACAATGGTGTCAGCGGGTATTGGCATGCCATCGTAGTGCAGCACCGACAACACTTGTTGTGGTGCAAGATTCAGTTCGTTGATCAGCAGCGAACGGAACTGTCCGTCGCGATTTTGCTCCACCACGAATACCTCCTGGTGTGTAGCGAAGAATCTGGCGACAGTATCGTTGAACGGAAATGCCCGTATCTGCATGACGTCGAGGTATACGCCTTCACTTTCGAGAAGATCGATCGCCTCAAGTGCAGCGTAGCCAGTAGTTCCAAACCAAACCAGACCACACCGGCTGCGGTTCGCCGGCTGAAACAACTTCGGCTCCGGCACCATTTGCTTCGCCGTCTCCCATTTCTTTTGGAGGCGGTTAACGTTGCGCACGTAAGCAGGACCATCTTCTGTATAACGCGCGTACTCGTCGCGCGACGTTCCGCGTGTGAAGAATGCGCCTTTCGTGGGGTGCGTGCCAGGCAGCGTTCGATAGCAAATTCCGTCGCCGTCTACATCGAGATAGCGGCCGAACTCTTTCATCTCTTCCAGGTCTTCGCGCGAAAGCACTTTGCCGCGATCGTAAACGCGCGCGTCATCCCATGCCAGCGGTGGCGACAGGTGTTGGTTCATGCCCAGATCGAGGTCAGACATCACGATCACCGGCGTTTGCAACCGCTCAGCGAGATCGAATGCCGTGGCCGTCAGTTCAAATGCTTCGGCGGGCGAGGAGGGGAACAGCAATACGTGTTTCGTGTCGCCATGAGACGCATATGCACACAGTAGGATGTCCGACTGCTGCGTGCGCGTGGGCATACCCGTAGAGGGTCCGCCGCGCTGTACGTTGACAAGCACAAGGGGAATTTCCGCAAAGTATGCGAGGCCGAGGAATTCTGTCATCAGTGAAACGCCTGCACCGCTTGTCGACGTAAACGCGCGGGCTCCGTTCCAGTTGGCACCGATGACCATACCAATCGCGGCGAGCTCATCTTCAGCCTGAACGATGGCGTACCGCTTCTTCCCGGTAACGGGATCGGTGCGCAGCTTCTTGCAATACTTTTCGAACGCGTTCACGACGGACGTCGACGGTGTAATGGGGTACCATGCGGCAACCGTTGCGCCAGCGTATATCGCTCCGAGGGCTGTCGCGGTATTGCCATCGATCATAATCTGATCGCCGGTAACGTCGCGAGGCTCTACGTGGATGTCGAGGGGATATTCGAAATTATTGCGGGCGTAGGTTGCGCCCAATTCCAGCGCCTTGAAGTTCGGTGGAACGAGCTTTTCGTTTTTGCTGAACATTTCACGGATGAGTTGCCGCACGACTTCGAGGTCGACATTCAGCAAGACGGAAAGGGCGCCTACGTAGACGATATTCTTAAAGAGCTGCTGGTGACGCGGGACCTCGTAGTTGTCCATGCACAACTTCATCATCGGGATGCCGATGTAGCGAATGTCCTCCCTGATGAGATCGGGATGAAGCCTTTTCGTGTTGTCGTAAACAAAGTAACCTCCCGGTCGAATGGACGCGATATCCCTGGCATAGGTTTGCGGGTTAACGCCCACGATGAGATCGATTGCTTCGCGGCGGCCGACGTATCCTCTATCGTTGACCCTGATCTCAAACCATGTCGGAAGCCCTTGTATGTTCGAGGGAAAAATATTCTTCGAGGATATGGGGATACCCATTCGAAAGATCGCCCTTGCAAACAATTCGTTCGCACTGGCAGATCCAGTACCGTTCACATTGGCAAAGCGGATGACCATGTCGTTCACCCTGCGCGCATGTATCATATAATCTTGGTTGTCTTGGTCACACTGTATAAAAACTTCTTCATGTCCCACGCCGACGTCGGACAGCGTTCGGCGCATAGTCCGCAGTGAAGGCATACGTCTTCATCTTTTACCATGACGCGCGAGGTCGGCAGTTCTGTTGAGACATACAGGTCTTGCGATCGGTTGTTGGCGGGCGCCATCAACCTTGACCTGAGATCGTCTTCATCACCGTTTGTGGTGAAGGTTATGGATGAGGTAGGACAGATATCCATGCAGGCATCGCATTCGATGCAGAGGTTCGGTGTGAAGACTGTTTGCACGTCGCAGTTCAGGCAACGCTGCGCTTCACGGAAGGCCGTCTCGCGATCAAAGCCGAGTTCCACCTCCGCGCGAAGGTCCTTAAGCGTTACGTCCAGACTTGCGTGCGGCACTTTATAACGATCGTCTTCTGCTACAACGCTGTCGTATATCCACTCATGAATGCCCATCTTCTGCTGATAAAGGTTTACCGTAGGAGCGGGGCGATCGAGAACATTCTGACCTGAACAATAAAGGTGTATCGAGATAGCAGCCTGATGACCGTGGGCGACCGCCGTGATGATGTTCTTCGGGCCAAGCGCCGCGTCACCACCAAAAAAGACATCAGGACGCGTGGACTGGAAGCTGATGGGATTGACCACGGGAAGATCCCACTTCCCGAATTCTATTCCGAGGTCTCGTTCTATCCAGGGGAAGGCGTTGTCCTGGCCGACTGCGATGATGACATCGTCAGCTTCAACGAACACATCGGGTTCTCCGGTGGGCACGAGTGATCTCCTTCCAGCTTCGTCGTATCGTGCTTCCACCTTGCTGAAGATCATGCCTTTCAGTTTGCCATCTTCGATGACAAACTCTTTGGGCGGCATGTTGTTGAGAATGGGAATGCCTTCAGCCTTGGCGTCTTCAATTTCCCATGGGGAAGCCTTCATGTCCTGGAACGGGCTTCTCACGATCACCTTAACATCCTGGCCACCGAGCCGGCGTGCGGTCCTGCAACAGTCCATTGCTGTGTTACCACCACCCAGGACGATGACGCGCTTCCCGATAGACTTCTTGTGTCCGAACGCGACATTGGCAAGAAATTCTACGCCAATGTGAACACGATCACCGGCTTCTTTGCGGCCTGGAAGATCGAGATCGCGACCCTTAGGCGCTCCGGTGCCGATGAAGACGGCGTCATAGTCTTTTTCAAGAACCTCCTTAAGGCTGGAGACGTAGTGATTAAAGTGTGTATGAATTCCGAGGGCGAGGATGTAGTTTACTTCTTCGTCGAGGACACTTTCAGGGAGTCGGAATCCCGGTATCTGGGTGCGCATCATTCCACCACCTTTGTGCCATTCATCGTAGAGGTGGATTTCATATCCCAGCGGTGCCAGGTCCCGTGCCACGGTGAGTGATGCTGGTCCACCTCCGATAAGACAGACCTTGCGGCCATTTTTCCTCACGGGGGGCAGGGGCATGCGCGCCTTAACGTTGCCCTTATTGTCTGCGGCTACGCGCTTGAGTCTGCAGATGGCGACCGGTTCCTCATCGACGCGCCCGCGTCGGCATGCCGGTTCGCAGGGCCGGTCACAGGTTCTGCCGAGGACCCCGGGAAACACGTTCGATTCCCAGTTGATCATGTAGGCATCGTCATACCGTCCGGCGGCGATAAGGCGGATATACTCAGGCACGGGTGTGTGCGCAGGACATGCGTACTGGCAGTCGATCACCTTGTGGAAATATTCCGGGTTGGTGATATCAGTGGGGTTCACAGTTGGTCGGTTTTAGGTATCGACAAAAATTCCACTAATATAGGAGCAAAAGTGCACACATGCACAATGGTGACCCTAAATCAGTTACCGGAATGAGCAGGACACCCGGCAAGTAAGACCTCAAGGTGCCTGGTGCTAATGGTCAAGGCAGGCATAGCCACGCGGTTGTTTAGATGTTTTGTGGGAGGGGCGGGTGTGACTAAATTGCGAAACACTTAGAGTCACTTTTTGTCAACTAAGGAACCGGATATAATATGTATCGCAAATCGCTATCACTTCTTTTAATCATCCTGTCTGCAACTGTGTACGCGCAGGATAATATTATTCCCGCGCCGGTCAGTGTGCAAAAGACCAGCGTGAGGTTTGTGTTGGATGGAAGCACAGGTATTCATGTGCAGGCATCCGACGCGCGTGCACAGCAAATAGCGCAACAGTTTGCTTCCATTTTGAAAGAGCGCGGATACGACGTGAATGTGGTAACGGGACAGCCTTCTGGTAAGGCGATCACCCTTTCATTGAATGCGACGCCCGATGCTGAGTTGGGTGATGAAGGCTATACACTTAGCGTGGATCAAGATCACGTGGTGCTTGCTGCTAATCGTCCGGCGGGACTATTCAATGCGATACAGACGTTACGTCAACTACTTCCTGCAGGAAAGGGTAATGGTATTGCGGAGATACCCGGTGTTGTGATACGCGACTACCCACGATTCAAATGGCGCGGTCTTATGCTGGACGTGAGTCGACACTTTTTTACTAAGGAAGAAGTGAAGAAGTTTATCGACGTGATGGCGCAGTATAAGTTCAACATGTTCCATTGGCACCTCACCGATGATAACGGATGGAGAATTGAAATCAAATCGCTGCCCAAGCTTACCGAGGTAGGTGCGTGGCGCGTGGAACGTCACGGCCCATTTGGAGATCGTCCTGATCCGAAGCCGGGAGAACCCACACCTTACGGAGGCTTCTATACCCAGGATGACATTCGCGAAGTCATTAAGTACGCTGCCGAGCGCAACATCACCATTGTGCCCGAGATCGATGTGCCGGGACATAGCATGGCCGCCCTGGCCGCTTATCCGGAATTGTCTACCCGCAAGGAACCTAAGTTCGTCAACCCAGGAACCCACTTCGCGGAATGGTACGGTGCCGGGAAGTTCCGGATGCTGGTTGAGAACACGTTGAATCCTGCCGACGAAAAGGTGTACGACTTCCTGGAAAAAGTATTTTCCGAGGTCGCCTCACTGTTCCCCGGACCATTTATTCATGTCGGTGGCGATGAAGCGTATCACGGTTTTTGGGAAGAAGATCCGGGCTGCCAGGCTTTGATGAAAAAGCACAAACTGAAAGACGGTCATGAACTCCAGTCGTACTTCATGAAGCGCGTTGCGAAGATTATACAGAAGCAGGGCAAGAAGATGATCGGCTGGGACGAGATTCTGGAAGGAGGATTGCCTAAGGGTACTGCTGTCATGAGCTGGCGCGGCATGGAAGGCGGCATAGCTGCAGCAAAGCTCGGACACGAAGTTGTGATGTCGCCTACAACCTACGCGTACATCGACTACACACAGGGCGATCACTCACTCGAAATACCCATCTATGCTGACCTTAGTTTGAAAAAGGCATACGAGTTCGAACCACTTCCCGAAGGCATCGATCCGAAATTTATTCTTGGTGGCCAGGCAAACCTGTGGACGGAACATATTCCTACTTTACGCCATGCATTTTACATGGCCTACCCCAGGGCGTTTGCCACCGCTGAATCGGTCTGGAGTCCGGCATCAAAAAAGAACTGGGACAACTTTGTGACACGCGTCCTGCATCACTTTGACCGCTTTGAGGCTGAGTCGCTCAACATCTCCAGGGCGGTATATGATCCAATTGTGCGGACGAAGATGGAGAATGGGAAGCTTGAGGTGACGCTTTCCTGCGACCTACCGGGTACCGACACTCATTACACACTGGATCGTACATTCCCTGACGCGTTCACGCCAAAATACACTGGCCCCATCACGATACCGGATGCACCTGTTACACTGAAGGTAGTGTCGGTACGCGATGGGAAGGTGGTAGGAAGAATGATATCCCTGACGCGCGAGGAGCTGGCAAAGCGCGCGGGAAGGTAGGCGTTATCTGGCTTCGCGAATTGTTACGGGACCTGCGTTAGGAATGGCGTGATACTGCACGTAGGTACCCCTGGCATCTTTGTCAGGAACCAGTTGCAGAACCTGTGTTCCCTGTACCAACGTTACTCTGCGCCAGTCATCATCGATGTAGGTTCTCAGCGTTAAGGGCAGACTGTACATTTCGGGATCCAGCGTGTGCGTCAGTTCAATCATGATAGCGTCGTCACTCATACGTGTTTGGACTTTGCCGTTCATGCGTTCACGCATGTAGCGCGTCACGTTGCCGAAGGTGTCAACCCACAATCTGTCTTCGTGATCCTTGATGTACGAGAAGTATTCGTCCAATTCTTCGTGCGGTTTTGCTTCCCATCCAACACCATCTACGCCGTGGAAGACGAGCACGAGCCAAACGTTGTTGTTCTGCACAACGGTGTCGATCCAGGACTTCATCAGGGTCATGGGCGTGTCGGCCAGCGCACCGCGCTGCCATTGGACGTACGGCTTATCAGATGTCCCAGGATCCATGTCGTTCCATCGGTTCAGCTCTTCGAGGAATGGTTCCGGCATTCTGTTTCGCAGTGCGGGATGAATCTTCAGCGCATACTCCATCACCCGTTCGTTTTCCGTGCCATAGGGACACTCCGCCGAGAAGGCGTGATAGGAGCCCAGGTGGCGAAGCAGTTCTTCCTTCCCTTTTTCGATCTCGTAAAGCAGGTTGGCTTCGTCAAGCACCGCCAGGCGGGGATGAGTCACGGTATGGTTGCCAAACTCGTGGCCTTGTCTGGCGAACTCGAAAATTTCGGCCCAGGTAATGCCTCCTTCCGGTGAGGGGCGCGGCGCCGCGCTCACCGCCTTGACCCTGGCTGCGGCGAAGCCCTTGTCAACAAGCGCGTAGGCATCCTGCTTTTTGCCCTGCTCAAAGAGGGTACCTACCTCGGTGTGCAAATCAACAGCGTCAGGTATTCCGAGATAGGCCAGGGCAGAGGCGCGCTCAAAGAAGTTCGCGTCGTTGGTGGGCATCACTGCGGATTCAGCGACCAATTCCTGCAGCGGCCGACCTACAAACTGACCGCGGTATTCGGAGCCGGGGATGTTCCCGGTAATGATGAAAAAGGTCCCCTTGAAGCCAAGTCGGTTGAGGATCGGGATGGCCTGGCGGAACTGGTTGATCGACCCGTCATCGAAGGTGATTGACACCGCGCCCTTTTTCGCTCCTTGCCACGTGGTGATCTCCGTCGTCCCAATGATTCCCGGCTTTTGGGAGCAGCCGGCAAGCCAAAACAGGACAACAAGGGCCAGTAATGCCTTCATGGGTGAGATTTGGGTGGTGAGAGGCCCTTTTGTAGAAGAGAAAGTTACAATAAAGTTTGAGTTAGATGTAAACAGACTCGAAGTAAGCAGTAAGAAGGTTACGAGCAAGGTGTATCAGTGGCGAATTCCGATGTGGTAGTGGACGATGAGTTGTGCCCCGAAGTAGTTTGATACAAACACGCCGAGTGTGGCAATGCCCATCGTGATGAGAAAGCCAGTGGCGGATGTCGTCTCGGGACGCTTGAGCGCCAATGCAAACAGGATGAGGAATGTGAAGAACCAAAGCGCGTTGAGGGCAGCGTGCGTGATGCCCGTCTTCCATGCCCCCGACTTCGAATCAATCTCGAGGAGGTCGATGAGTCCGTAGGCAATGGCCAGGACACTCACGGCGAGGGCCGCGCCGTGAGCGTAAAGACCTGCATCAGACAAGGCAGGATTCCCGAGGCGATTCGCAAGCCAGTACATGGCCAGTCCGAAAGGGTAAAGCGCTACCGGAAAGTGCACCAGCATCGGATGGAACCGGTGGTGTCCGAGCCTTCCACGAAGGAGGTCAACCTTCATGTCAGAGCACCGTGAAGAGGAGGATGAGGAAGGCCACTAGGGCAGCCCCGGCGTGTACTACGGCGAGTGCCTTGGGTACGGGTTTCTTCTGGAGGTCCTGGGTTACCAGGACAAACCCGCCCAGGGCTGCGATGACGAAGAGGGCCAAGCTGGAGACCGGGACGGCGCCCGCCTCATTCATGTAGCGGACGATCAGGAGAACCAGGGCAACGGCGGCAACTCCACCGTGAATGAATACGAACGCGCGTGAGGGTGTCTTGCCCTGAAGAATGGGGAGGATGAGGGTCAGACCGAACACTGCGGCTACGGCAAAGAGTACGATGATGGTGATCATAGGCTGTAAGGTTTTGCCCATTAGATGATTCTGAAAAGAAAGGGATACATGAACAGGAGGTAGGTCGAAATGTTTACTCAAGTTAATATTTATGTAAATCACTATAAAACTTTGTCCTACAGTACTTAATTGATTTTTACTTAAATCACAATATCAACTGATGTGCGATGTATGGAAAGAGGTACAACACGTCAACTTTCTGGCTAGTTGCGCCCGCCGTCGATGGAAGCAAAATCGTTTGCATGGTGGCGGGCATTTGGTCGAAATCGATATCTTTAAAGCTTTGCCCGGCGTTTGAGCCGGGAAATGGAACCCTTACCAACCCTTAACCTGTGTCATGTATACACTACTGATCGTCATTGTTTCGCTGGCCCTCATCCTGGTGGCCATCATGAAATTTGACATCCACCCGTTCCTCGCCCTGTTCGTGGGCGCGCTGATCTACGGGCTGTTGGCGGGGATGGACGGGCCTGAGATCATAAGATCGGTCAACGAGGGGTTTGGAAACGTGCTGGGAAGGATTGGTATCCTCATTCTTCTGGGGGTTATGATCGGAACGTTCCTGGAGAAAACCGGGGGGGCGATGGTCATTGCCCAGCGTGTCTTACGACTCATCGGGGAGAAGGCGGTGATGCTGGCCATGATGATCACCGGCTTTATCCTGTCAATACCGGTGTTTGGGGACAGCGCCTTCATCATTATGAACCCTATCAACAGGTCGCTTTCCTTCAAAGCCAAGGTTCCCTTTGCGGCGACAACCGTGGCTTTGACGCTCGGCTTGTCGTCCAGCCACTCCCTGGTTCCCCCGACGCCGGGTCCGATAGCAGCCGCGGGAATCCTGGGAGCCGATCTGGGCCAAGTGATTTTCTGGGGGGTCATCATAGGATCCATTGCGCTAGTCCCTTGCTTCTTCTTTGTCCGCTATTATGTGTCACGCATTCCCTTGGTGCCAGTCTTCACCGAGTCGGAAAATATCGAGCGGATGACGCGATACCCTTCACTCGGAAAATCTGCGTTGCCCATTATCATTCCGATACTCCTCATCGTTCTGGGATCCGTTGCTGCTTACCCCTCGAAGCCTTTTGGGGAGGGCGCTGCCACATCGCTGTTTCTGTTCATTGGCAATCCCATGATCGCTTTGCTAATAGGGCTTTTTCTTTCGTTCCTGCTCCCGGAAAAGTTTGATCGTAAATTTCTGTCGTCAACGGGCTGGATTGGACAGTCAGTGGTTACGGCAGCCCCCATAATCCTCATTACAGGGGCAGGTGGCGTCTTCGGCGCGATGCTACAGAATTCGGGACTGGGAGACCTCGTAAGCCGTAACCTTACGGGCGCAGAGTGGGGGATATTCCTTCCTTTCATTATGGCTTTTGCCCTGAAGACCGCCCAGGGGTCGTCGACCGTTGCGATAATTACCACAGCGTCGGTGATGCTACCCCTTCTCGGATCGCTGGGCCTCGATACCGAGATGATGAAGGTATTTGCCGTCCTTGCCATCGGCGCTGGCGCCATCGCGATATCGCATGCGAATGACAGCTTCTTCTGGGTGATGACCCAAATGACGGGGATGACGATCAAGCAAGGGAACAAGGCACATAGCGCTGGTACGTTCATTCTCTCTATGTCGGCGATCCTTGTGATCTACATCCTGACGCTCATCTTTGCGTAGCTGCTCATCCGGGTCGCATGGACAACTATTCGATATCGGCAGCGACCATCCGCGAAGCGCCCGTCACGGCTTCCCAGCGTCTGCGATTCCTCGGCCCGGGATTTATCCTTTCTGCATCCATTGTCGGCTCCGGAGAGCTCATTGCCACGACCACGCTGGGAGCACAAGCGGGTTTCGTTGCATTCTGGGTGATAATCGTCAGTTGCCTCGTTAAGGTCGCCGTGCAGCTGGAGTTCGGTCGACATACCATCCTTACCGGCGCAACAGCGATGCAGATGTTTGACGGCGTACCGGGACCAAGGATAGGCAAGGGGCGCTGGAGTGTATGGCTTGTGTTCCTGATGATGCTCCTGAAGGTCGTGCAACTCGGTGGCATGCTTGGAAGTGCGGCCATCGTAGTGCATATGCTGTTTGGTATTCTGCCGGTGTGGTTCTGGGTGGCGTTTCTGGCGGTGACAATTTCACTCCTCATTTATCGCGGATATTACCGCATTGTTGAAAAGACGTCGTTGTGGATGATTGGGATGTTTACGGCCATGACACTCATCTCAGTCATTGCGCTCACCTTCACTCCGTATGGGTACACATTGGAGGAGGTCATGTCGGGCCTCACATTCAGACTCCCTCCCGACGTTGTGGCCATCGCCATTGGCGCGTTTGGCATCACGGGTGTGGGGAGCGACGAAATTCTCGCATACAATTATTGGTGTATCGAAAAAGGATATGCCGCATATGCTGGTCCCCGGGAAGACACAGAAGCATGGCGCCGGCGTGCAGCTGGATGGATCCGGGTAATGCACCTCGATGCGTTCCTCGCGATGATCATATACACCGTAGTAACCGCGGCCTTTTACCTGCTCGGCGCGTCGGTATTGCACGATCACGGCGCGATCCCGTCCGGTAATCAACTCATAGCAACGGTGTCGCTCATCTACACGGAAACGTTGGGTTCAGGTGTTCGCAATGCTTATCTGATCGGAGCATTTTTCGTACTCTTTTCAAGTGTCTTTGCCTCGCTTGCGGCATGGACGCGTCTGTATGGCGACATCTTTGGTCAACTAGGCTGGATCGACTTTCGCGACCGACGACAGCGCGCGAAAGTGGTTCGAATCCTGGCCTGGGTATTGCCGCTTGTGTGGGCCTCTGTCTATCTCTTTATTGAATTGCCCGTTTTTATGATCCTGTTTGGCGGCGCCGTTGGCTCCGTCCTTCTGTTGCTTCTTTTGTATGCAGTCATTAACACCCGCTACTCCACGCTGCGTACGGAAAAGACCACCGTCCCATACAACATCGTCTTCTGGATCAGTGCAGTCGCCATATTGGGTGTGGCGGTGTATGGGATCAGTGCGCTGGTTTAAGTAACGATTGTAACCCGCTATGTCCAGCCCGCGCCCGTTAGTCCCCTGAAGGGGTCCTGCGCGTTATCCCATCTGAATGACGGATTTGACAATTGTGTGCCGTTTACTTGCCCACTGCCCACTACTTGGCCGTCCAACCGCCGTCGACAGTAACCATCGACCCAATCATATAACTCGCCGCGGGACTCGCCAAAAAGATTGCTGCTCCCTGTATTTCGCGGAGTTCGCCCCAACGGCCAAGCGCCGTCGCCCCAACGACGAAGTTTTTTGCCTCCTCCGTGTCGGCGATGGGGATGTTCATTTCTGTGAGGAAGGGTCCGGGACAAATGGCGTTAACGTTAATGTTATAAGGAGCCAATTCCAGGCCAAGGGCTCGCGTCATTTGCACGACTGCACCTTTGCTGGATGTATATGGCGTTCTGTTTGACAGACCGACAAGACCCAGCGTGCTGGCCATGTTGATGATCTTACCCTGGCGATTCTTTTTCATGTGCGGAACCACTGCGCGACAGCACAGCCACGTACCGTTGACATTCACGTTCATTACTTTGTTGAAGTCGTCTGGACTCACTTCATCAATCGGACCCCTGATGTTGATACCGGCGCTGTTGATGAGGATATCGACCTTGCCGAAGGTTTCAATAGCAGCTTTTACCATGGCCTCAGCATCACGCTCGATAGTAATATCTGCCGCGAAAGAGTCGGCGCGAATTCCGTATTCGGATCGCAACCGCTGAGCGGCGACCTTGCCGTCTTCCGCTGTACGATTTACAAGCATAACATCAGCGCCAGCCGATGCCAAGCCCTCGGCCATCGCCAGTCCAAGTCCCTTCGATCCGCCAGTGATAATCGCGGATTTGCCGGTGAGGTCGAATTGTTTAATTCCAGGAAGCACAGAGATTAGTGATTATTGATTAGAGATTTGTGATTTGGGAGTAAAATTGAAGTGTACGTTTGGATTACAGTGAGTTCACGTAACGGAACGATTCCAGTATATTCTCTTCCTCGACAGCGAGGCGCTCCTCGGGGGAGAGCTGGGAGACTGTAGGAAGAGCCGTTTTGAATTTTTTCGTTTTCACCATTCTCAATGTGCTGGCCAGTTCCCTTCCGCTCACGCCTTCGAAGACATTCCAGTAAACATCCGTAAGGCACGGAATCTTCAATGGATCGCGGGTGATCATTTCGAGATTGAAGGTAATGGACGGATTGTGTTTTCGGCAGGTTTCGAACATTGCTGGAAGATCAAGTAAACCTTGTCCAAGCGGAACTTCTGACAATAAGAACCCGTCGTCATATTCTGCCACTCCCATATCCTTCACGTGAGTTGAAAACGCGCGGGGCGCCAGCGTGTTCAATACATCCATTGGATCTTCGATCAGGGAAATGCTGTTACCGAAGTCGAGCGTAACGCCAAGCCATTCGCTCCCGATCATATCGAGGATCTCGATCAACTCTGTCGCACGCCAGTCCTTATGATTCTCCACCGCGAGCTTCACCTTGTGTTTTCGTACAACCGGTTCTGCCCGCCTGAGCGCTGCGATTGCGTTCTTTTTGAATTCGCTGAACTCTGCAGCGGTACGGAAATTCTCGTAGCGTCGTCCGCTCAGACATACCGTGCGAATAACCGTAGCACCCGCCGCTTTGGCGCTGGCTATGTCGTGATCGAAGGCTTCCACATCTGCATCAGTTGCCGGCAGCCATATCGATCCTTCCAGGTACATGCCCAGTTTTTCATTGACGCTGTTGAATCGCTTCACAAAGTCTTTGTCCCAACCCCTGATCATCACCTGGATGCCTTTAGCACCGTAGCTGTGACAATGCTGCAGCATGTCGACGGCATCTTTGAAGCCGGGATACTTTGTGCTCGGAACCTTTGAGTTCCAGCGACTCGCGTAGGAGTGAACAACAACACCCATGTCGTAGGTGCGTTGGCTTTTTCCAATATCTTTCATAGACAAGTGAATTGCTCCGGCTGCCGCGAGCTGAATAAATGCGCGCCTGCCGATTGGGTGATTGGGTATATCCTTTTCTTTCATGTGGCTGTGAGTCGTGGCTTTACTTCGCCTGCTCAAGTTGTTCCATGTGGCGGTTCAAGTCCTCTGCGGTCCATGGCACAACACGTCCCTGGGTGGTGTGACGTATCGTTCCAACAACCCGCGGCGTCACGGGACCCGCGTTGTTTCCCCACTCATTCCGAATATACGTCATTATCGCCGTGATCTCCCGATCGCCCAACACAGAATGTGCAGGCATCACGGGCAGAATGTCGGGAACATCCAACACCTTGCCGTTCACTTCGATCGGTCCTTCCATCCCGTGAAGCAGGATCAGCGCCAGCCGCCGTTCATCACCCAGTACCCACTCCGATCCAACCAGGGAAGGACCAAACCGCGGTAGTCCTGCGCCATCAGTGCCGTGACATCCGGAGCATGTCGTAAGGTAGCGCTGCCTGCCCTCGGCAAATAACTCCATATCGCGAGGTTCCAGTTTCGATTCCTCAGCTACTGCCGATTCACCAGTACCGGCATGCACTTTTACTGCTGTCGCAAGCGCCTGACGCTGCCAACCAGGAAGTGTACTGCGATCGCCCGCCAGGCCCGACAGCATTTTCATTTCATTGGGACTGGAATTTTTTAGTACTGCCGCGGCCATCATTTCCAGAAATATTTCGCGCGACGGACTGGAAGTATCCCATCGCTGCATGACGTTCCGCATGAAAGCAAACTCCTGTTTGTGCAGACTGCTTAATACTGCATCGCGGATCAGCGCTGATGTGTCATATCGCATGATGACTTCACCAAGAATGCGATGACTAGCCGGTTGTGGTAACGAAGCGCAGGCGAACGCAATCTGCGGTACGAGTTCCGGCTTGCCTTCCCCGACCATTCCTTCCAGTATCAGCGCCAACTGTCGCCCGACATTGGGATCACGTACCGCGAAAGGTTCGATCAGTCGCAACGCTGTTATCCGCACCTGTGAATCCTCATCTTTCAAAGCGTCAATCAACACTTCAGCCTTTAACGCTCCAAGACCCTCCAGTGTCCACAGGGCGTGAAAACGGCCAAGAGGATTGGATCCATTTCGAACAACGTCTTCCAGTTCGTCAACCATGGCTGTGTCGCCGCGCGTGACCAGCAGCATTTGGGCCATGTCCCTTCGCCACCCGTTGCGATCGGACAACCATTCCAGAAGTTGCTGACCTGGGGCCAACGACATGCGCGGGGTGGAACGGGGTCTCCAATCCTCAGAGGATATGCGCCATATCCTTCCGCGGTTGATGGGAAGGACGAGCTTGCGTGCTAGTGTTTGTTCGCGGAGGTAAGGCGTAACGTGTGGTCCGTGCTGGATAAGTCCGCGGTACATGTCAGCGAGATACAACGCTCCATCCGGTCCCAATGCAAGGAATACTGGGCGGAAACGCTCATCGGTCGATGCAAGGAATTCTTGTCCCGGATGTGGATCATAGGCTCCGAGGTCCCATCCTTCACTAACGACAACATTTCTTTTAACCAGGTTGCCCGACGGTTCGCAAACAAACACATTCCCGTAATACGATTCAGGTAACGCGTCGCCGCGGTAATAAAGTGGCGAACATGCGGCAGTGAATTCGAGGAGGCGTCCTTGTTCATCCAACGTTCCAGGAATGTAGCCGCGGTTTACAGCAGGATTATCGCGGATTGGATAGACGCGACGATCAAGTGTAAGTCCGTGATCAATACCTGACGTTGGCTTATGGTTTGGATTGCGCGACAGGTAATTGGGGGGAACGAGATCGGCGTGGAGTTGCGACCAGTTGTAATTGTAATACAAGCGTCCTGCATCATCGTGAGAGATTCCCCACTGTCCGCGGAATTCAGTACTGTCGCGTTGCCACGTGCCGTCGACAAGACGATAACGAAATCGCGACTTCGCATTGTAATACCAATTGTCCACACCACGCCAAAGGCCGTTGCCGGCGTGTTCAACAAATGGTCCTCCGGCATATGTGGAATCGATGAGTATTTTCTCGTCCGCCTTCAGGTCGCCGTCAGCATCACGTGTGAGCCACAGCTTCTGATTCTCTGCAAGCAGCGCGCCTCCGGGTACGATGGCAAGTGCGCGAGGAAGGACAAGGCTGTCGATGTACACGGTTCCCGCATCCATGACGCCGTCATTATCGCGGTCTTCCAACACGGACACCCGACCCACAGGCTTACCTTCACCCGCGCCTTCAATATCCGGCATAAAGCCTCGCATCTCTACGACCCATAATCTTCCGTCGGCGTCAAAGGTTAGCACAACCGGATCCTGCACCAGTGGCTCAGAAGCAACGAGTTCAACTTTTAATCCAGGTTCAATTTTGAATGTGCCCAGTTCTTCCTTTGGAGACTTAGGGGGAGAGGGGCCTTCGTCGCGACATGAGCAAAAGAGGACCATCGCGACCATTGTGAGCGAGGTCACGGCGATGTGAAGGCGCGTAGTAAGACTCCAACCCCTCGTTGTGTTCACGATTTCTTACACCGTTTCCGGCAGCGGATGTTTCCAGGGTTCACGATAGGGGCGTTGCAGCAGGCGGGTGGCCTCGGGATCGCCCTTGACCTCGCGCTTTACAGGATCATACATCATGGGCCTGCCGGTTTCCATCGCCATGTTTGCCAGAATGCATGACGCGGTAGATATGTGACCCTCTTCGATGTCTGCAACCGGACGTCCGCCGTTGTTGATTGCATCCAGGAAGTTAAGCATTTGAAGTCGCGTAGCGGGGGCAGCATTAATGTCGATGCGCTCTTCTGTGACATCTTCGGGATACTTCTCTTTCTCGAGCACTACGTCGAGATGTATTTTCTTTCCGTTCCCCAACGGCACAAAATCACATTGCGCTGTGCTGGCATACAGCGTTCCCTTTTCTCCATAAAGCGTAAAAGCCCAGGGGTAGTCGGGATTCGCAGGTGTACCCCAAGTGCGATGCTGCCACACGCAGTTGAGTTCTTTGTATTCGAAATTAGCGACCTGCGTGTCTTCGATGTTAGCCTTTGCTGCTTTTTGGACATAAATCCCGCCCGTCGATGTGATTCGCTCGGGCCATCCAAGCTTCAGCATCCAGCGTACCGTGTCGAGCATGTGAACGCACATGTCGCCCATGATACCATTTCCATACTCCTTGAAGGCACGCCACCACCGCAGGTGAGGCAGACCGTCGTAAGGCCTGAGCGGTGCGGGTCCTGTCCACATTTCGTAGTCGAGGAAGTCGGGAACGGGTTGTTCCGGTGGATTGGCATCGCTGCGCATGTGGATGTAGCAGCACATTTCCACGTGTGAGATTTTTCCGAGCAGTCCCGCTTCCACAATGTTCATCTTTGCATCGATGAGGTGTGGTGTGCTTCTGCGTTGTACCCCAACCTGCACAACACGGTTATACTTCCGCGCTGCTGCTACCATTGCCTCACCCTCGATTACATCAACACTGATAGGCTTTTGAACATACACGTGCGCCCCTGCTTTCACCGCGTCGATCGTCTGAAGCGCGTGCCAGTGATCGGGCGTTCCCACGATGACAATGTCGAGTTTGTGATCGGCGAGCAGGCTGCGATAGTCGTTGTAGAGTTTTGGGGTTTTGCGCGACTTCTGTCTTTCGCTTACCAGTTTTCCCGCTTGCTCCAGTTGATTCCGGTCGGGATCGCAAAGGGCCACCACATCGACAGGGGCTACCTGCATCAGGCGGAACAGGTCGTTCTTTCCATACCATCCTGTGCCGATGAGTGCGACGCGGTAGGGTTTGGGCGGATTGATGATGTCCATTCCGCGTGCGCCGAGGGCGCTTAACGCCAGCGACGCTGTCGCTCCCTGCAGGAAACGGCGGCGGTTAATGTTGAACTCATACATGGGTTGTAAGCGGGGTTGAGGTTGAACATGGTATGACCTAAAGTAGGACATCCCGTTCAATGGGGCAAACGCTTTTTTGTGATGAATACCCCGCAGCACGCCCCTGACCCCCTGGAGGGGTACCCGCGCGATTCTATGTGTCCTATGTGTTCATTACTATTTGTTCTATGTGATTCAAAGTTTCGTGGTCAATGATTTTGAACCACATAGGACACATGGAGTTCACATAGGATACATAGAGATTAGCCACCCCATTTCTTAGTCCAGTTCGCATCAGCCTGCGCCTTGTACTTCCGCTCATACTTGTTCCACTTGAGCAGATGGTTGTTTGCGCTGAAGTTGAAGAAGAGGTATAACTTTCCGTCGACGATCTTGTAC